>Ga0247611_10004721_pt1 | contig 18650 bp, 15 predicted proteins | sample 177DNAGHGhighgp2_FD_192422 | JGI IMG/M metagenome (GOLD analysis project Ga0247611, IMG submission 192422) | Sheep rumen microbial communities from Palmerston North, Manawatu-Wanganui, New Zealand - 1770 DNA GHGhigh gp2 | ecosystem: Host-associated > Mammals > Digestive system > Stomach > Rumen... | reverse complement strand
TTGCTTCCTTTTGGCCTTCCCATATTTTCACCTCCGCGATTCTTCCTAGGAAGAAGTTAATATTATTATAAAATAAAAAATGTCCGAAGACACTTTTTTTGTGTCTACGAACATTTTACTACTTCAATTTCAAATCTTCCTTTTAATTCTCTTCTAATTTTTCTTTTGCTACAGCAAGCATTAGTTTAATTCTATTTTCTTGGTTTACACGGGTTGCACCTGGGTCGTAATCAATAGGTACTATATTAGCATTTTCATGTACCTCTTTGATTTTTCTAATCATACCCTTACCACATATATGATTTGGCAGACAACCGAATGGTTGAGCACATATAATGTTTTCAAAACCTGATTCGATTAATTCAACCATTTCTGCGGTTAATAACCAACCTTCACCCATCTTATTTCCATAACCAATAATATCTTTTACTAATATCTTAGTATGAGCAAATGTACTAGGTGTATTAAAATTATATTTTTTCATTGAATCAATCATATATTTTTCATAATTGAAACCTATATTAAGTAAGAATGTCATTATTTTCTTTTTCAAAGAAGAACCACCATATAAATTAATATCATCTATTCTTGTATCAATACAATATAAAATAAAGTTTAATATACCTGGTAAGTTATATTCACAGTCTTGGCTTCTTAAGAAACCTTCAAGATCATTATTACCTAGTGCTGCATATTTAACATAGATTTCTCCAACTATACCAACCTTTACTTTAGGTGTAATATTTTTTTCTATTTTACTAAAATCAGCACAAATCATATCCATTATGGCGCTAAACTCTTTACCTTTATATCCTTTTTTATTATCAAACATATCAGATAATTTATTAGTCCAATAATCTACCATTTTACTTGTTTCACCTTTACTTATTTCATATGGTTCTATTTGATTTTTTAAATACATTATTAAATCACCATATACTAAACAAGCAAGCATATATCTAACCATTTTTAGAGTAATTTTAAAGCCTTTTTCAAGACTACTCATATTTAAACTAACAACTGGTATAAAACCAAATCCCGCTTTATCAAGAGCTTTTCTTAAAAGATGGATATAATTAGATGCACGGCATCCACCACCTGTTTGTGTAATACATAAAGCTACTTTATTTACATCGTATTTGCCTGATTTTAAGGCATCTATAAATTGTCCTATAACAAGAAGAGCTGGATAACATGTATCATTATGTACATATTTTAATCCTTCTTGTACAACGTTTCTACTCATATTATCAAGTAACGCTACTTTATAACCAAATGATTCAAAAACTCTAATTAACATTGAAAAATGTATTGGAGCCATAGAAGGTACTAATATAGTATGAGTTTTACGCATTTCTTTTGTGAATGTAGCACTCATTATTTTCCCTCCTTTTCTTTAATTGCGGCTAGTAAGCTTCTAAGTCTAATCTTAACTGCGCCAAGATTTGCGATTTCATCAATCTTAATTTGTGTATAGATTTTACCGCTACCTTCAAGTATACTTCTAACTTCATCAGTAGTAATCGCATCAACACCACAACCAAATGATACTAATTGAACTAAATGCATATCAGGTTGTGTAGTAATGTATTTAGCTGCGCTATAAAGTCTAGCATGATATGTCCATTGGTTAAGCACATGAGTTTCAACTTTTGGAACTCTATTACTAATTACATCTTCACTAATAATCGCAACCTTAAAGGATGCTAATAATTTATCAATATCATGGTTGATTTCAGGATCTATATGATATGGTCTACCAGATAGAACAATTATAGTCATACCCTTTTCTCTTGCTCTATTTATGATTTCATTACCATATCTCTTTATATCATTCATATATCTATAGTATTCCCTAAAGCCTAATTTAGTAGCTTCCTTAACTTCCTTTAATGTAACATCAATATTATATTTATTTAATATTTGTGTCATTTTTTTAGGAAATTCTTTTCTATGTAGGCCTATATAGTCATTAATAAATGTGATATCCTTAACTCTTTGCATATTGCCTTTAATAACTTCAGGATAATACGCTACAACAGGACAGTTGTAGTGGTTATCAGCTTGATGTTCATCAAGATTATAAGTCATACAAGGATAGAATATTGTTTGAATATCCTTATCAAGTAACCATTCCATATGTCCATGCATTAATTTAGCTGGGAAACATACAGTATCACTTGGAATAGAAGTTTGTCCTTTTAAATAGATTTCTCTAGTAGAGAATGGTGAATTTATTACTTCATAACCTAGCGATGTAAAGAATGTATGCCAAAATGGAAGTAGTTCATACATATTTAATCCCATAGGTAAACCAAGCTTACCACGCTTACCACTAATAGGTTGATAATTTCTTAAGCAGTTACGCTTATATTCATAAATATTAGTTGTAATATCTAATTCTTTCTTAGTAATAGGACGTTCACATCTATTTCCTGAAATAAACTTTTTACCTTCAGCAAAATAATTTACTGTAAGCATACAGTTATTATTACATAAACCACAGTTAATATTTTTAACTTCATGTTTAAATTTTTTAACTTGCTCTAAGTTTATTATTGTAGATGGATCATGGTATTTATTCCATTTTCTAAGGCAATAAAGTGCTACACCATATGCACCCATTAAACCAGCAATATTTGGCCTAACTACCTCTAAACCCAACTCTTTTTCAAATGCTCTAAGAACACAGTTATTAAAGAAAGTACCACCTTGAACTACAATACGTTCTCCAAGCTCTTTTTTAGATGTTGCTCTAATAACTTTATATAAGGCATTTTTAACAACACTTATAGATAGACCTGCACTAATATTTTCTATTGTTGCACCATCTTTTTGTGCTTGTTTAACACTTGAGTTCATAAATACTGTACAACGACTTCCTAAATCAACTGGATTATCAGCTTTTAATCCTAATTTAGCAAAATCTTGTATATCATATCCTAGTGCACTAGCAAATGTTTGTAGGAAAGATCCACAACCAGAAGAACAAGCTTCATTTAAGAAGATGTTATCAATTGTACCATCTTTAATTTTGAAACACTTAATATCTTGTCCACCAATATCAATAATAAATTCTACATCAGGCATAAAACGTTTAGCTGCTGTATAGTGAGCCATTGTTTCAACGATACCATAATTAGTTTGAAAAGCATTCTTAACTAAATCCTCACCATATCCAGTAACACCACTAGATGCAATTGTTAAATTTGGATATTTCTTATAAAATTCTTCAAGATAATGTCTAATAATAGGAATAGGGTTACCACTATTAGATCTATATAGTGAATCTAGGATATCACCATTTTCATTTATAACAACAAGTTTAATAGTAGTAGAACCTGAATCTATACCTAAAAATACATTACCATTATATTTGTTTATATCTACTATTTCTACTCTTTCTTTATCATGACGATTAATAAACTCGTTATATTCGTCTTCATTTTTAAATAATGGCTCTATAGAGTTATATGTATGAGAATATTCATAATTCTTTAAGCTTTCGATTAACTCATCTAAATTAACTATTTCTTTAGAACATAATGCAGTACCTAAAGATACATAATATAAACTATTTTCTGGGCAAATTCCATTAATTTTTAAAACATCATCAAAGCTTTTTCTAAGCTCAGATAAGAATGTAAGTGGTCCACCTAAATATAATACTTTTCCTTTTATAGGTCTACCTTGAGCAAGACCAGCAATAGTTTGATTTACTACTGCCCTAAAAATAGAAGCGCTTATATCTTCCTTTAAAGCTCCTTGATTAATAAGTGGTTGTATATCACTTTTAGCAAATACACCACAACGAGAAGCAATAGTATATATTTTCTTATAGTTTTTAGCCATTTCATTCATTTCAAGGTTTCCTAAGTTTAAAAGAGTAGCCATTTGATCAATGAATGCGCCAGTACCACCAGCACAAGAACCATTCATTCTAACTTCTAAACCATTTGATAAGAATAATATTTTGGCATCTTCTCCACCAAGTTCAATAATACAATCTACATCGCCTAAAAACTTATTTGCGGCAACACGAGTTGCATATACTTCTTGAACAAAAGGTATCTTACAGCTTTCAGCAAAACCCATACCAGCAGATCCAGCCATAGATAAACATACCTCTTCATCTTTAACAAAGTCTTTAATGTTAGTTAAAACTTCGATAGTTTTTTGAATAATTTGAGAATAATGACGTTCATACATGTTAAAGATAATTTCATCTTTATCATTTAAAATGACGCATTTTATTGTTGTAGATCCAATATCAAGTCCAACTCTCATACAATTATCCTCCTTAAATAGCATACTTAATAATTATACATTATTAAGTTTTCATTGTCAAATTATAAAGCATGACATATTTCTATTAGATAGACAATTTATTTAATTTAGAGTATAATACTTTTTAGAATTAGGAAGTGGTTAGATGTTATATGTAGAAGATGTAAAAGAAAAAAAGAAGCTATTATTACATTGTTGCTGCGCACCATGTAGTAGTTATTCATTTTTATATCTAGAACCTAAATTTCATATAACAGCATATTTCTATAATCCAAATATAATGTTAAAAGAAGAACATGATAAAAGATTAAACGAATTAAAAAGATTAATAAAAGAAATGAATTTGGATATAGAAGTAATAGAAGAATATGATGATGATTTTTCTAAAGCTATTAAAGGTTTAGAAAATGAACCAGAACGTGGTAAAAGATGTACTATTTGTTATGAACTAAGACTTAGGAAATGCGCAGAACAAGCGAAAAAACAAGGATTTGATTTATTTAGTACAACTCTATCTATTTCACCATATAAGGATGCTAAAAGATTAAATGAAATAGGTTATAATTTAGAAAAAGAAATAGGAGTAGAATACTTATATTTAGATTTAAAGAAAAATGATGGATATAAAAAATCTATTGAATTATCTAAGAAGTATAACTTATATAGACAAAACTATTGTGGCTGCATTTATTCAATGAAAAAAGAAAAAGATAGTTAAAATTTATAATAAAAAATGGTAAGTTTTCCTTACCATTTATTTTTTTTATTTGAAATAATCGAATTCACCAGTTTGTAAGAAACTTAATAACTTATCATTATAGAAGTTTGATACATCTTGAGCAATCATAATAGCTTGTTCAATTTCACAGTTGTATTCTGGCTTGTTTAAGAATGCATATTTGTCATTAACATCAACTTCACAAATTAAGTATTCATCAGTTACTTCAATGCTTGTTGGTTTAGCACCACGTTTTGGAGCACTAACTTTCATTTGTTTATCATTACGCATTGTCATATTGATGTAGTAATCACCTTGGATGAAGCACTTTCTAACCATTGCATTATCAACTAATAAGTTAGAACCCATTCCTTCAATTCTATCACTTACAAAGTCAGTTGGATTTTCTTTGATTTCTTCAGTAGTTGCTTTAACTTGAATAGAGAATCCACAGAATGTAAATGGACTATCACTATAATCTTCGAAACAAGAACCAACTTTATCAACAATATTGATCATTTCTTCTAAAATTACAGCATCATTAGCTTGTTCAGCATTTACTACTTGAATTTCAACTGATTGATTTGTAACAACTACATTAAATAATTTATCTTTGCTAGAGAAAATCATACGTGGAATATTAAGTGGTGCATCTGCAGGTGCATTAGTTAACTTAATATCAGTCATAATCATTCCTATTTTTTCATAAATTTCTTTTGCGTTTTCTTTTACATCGCGCATATCCGCAGTATTAATACGGTATACAGCATTAATAATTTTCATACTAAAACCCCTCTCATACTCCTTTAATTATATAATAAATTATATTTTTTTACTAGCATTATTTTAACTTACAAGTTATAATTATTTTTGGAAGGAGAATAATCTATAAGATTATATAAATGATATATGCTAGAATTAGAAGTTAAAAAAATAGGAATAAATGGTGAAGGAATTGCATATTACAATAAAAAAATTGTTTTTATAGATAATGCTCTTCCAAAAGAAAAAGTGAAAGTAGAAATTGTAGAAGAAACTGATAAGTTTATAAAAGCTGAATTAAAAGAAATTATAACTAAATCTCCATTTAGAGTAGAACCTAAATGTGAAAAGTTTTATGAATGTGGCGGATGTAACTTACAACACATAAAATATGAGGAACAATTAAATTTAAAAAGAGAATTAATTATTGAAGCTTTAGAAAGATATTCAGGATTAAATCCAAGAAAATTTGAAATAAAAAAGACTTTAGGAATGTCTAATCCATATAATTATAGAAATAAGGTTAGTGCGCCTATTAAAGATTTAAATGGATGTGCTTGGGGAATGTATAAACCTAATACTAATCATTTAGTAATTTTACATGACTGCCTAGTACAATATAATAATTTAAATGATGTATTAAATAAAATAGTAAAATTAATGGATAAGCTAGGATTTAAGCCAAAATCTAAAAATGATGGTTTAATAAAATATGTTGTTGCTAGACAATCAAATTATACAAAAGAAATACAAATTACTTTAATACTTGGCGAAACTAAAACAAGCGTAGAACCACTTGTTGAAGAGATTAAAAAAATAGAAAATGTAGTATCTATTTATACAGATATTAATAAAGGTGAATCACCTGATATATTTGGTGAAAAGTTAAAGAAACATTATGGAGAAGACTATATTACTGATAAATTAGATAAATATTATTTTAATCTACTTCCTAATGCTTTCTTTCAGTTAAATCCACTACAAGCTATTACATTATATAATGAAGCTAAAAAAGCAGCTAAACTATCTTTAAAAGAAAAAGTAGTTGATTGTTACTGTGGTGTTGGAACAATTTCTATTTGGGTTTCTAATTTAGCAAAAGAAGTAATAGGTATCGAAAATAATAAAGAAGCAATTAAAAGTGCAAAAGAAAATGCAGAAGCAAATAAAATTAAAAATGTTAATTTCGTTTGTGGGGATGCATCAACTGAACTTGATAAAATAAATGATATAGATGTAATAATTGCTGATCCACCTAGAAGTGGTATGAGAGATTTAGTATATAAAATTTTAGATAAAGAACCAAAAAGATTAGTATATGTTTCTTGTAACCCATCAACACTTGCTAAAGATTTAAAAATATTATCTAAAAAATATGAAGTTAGATACATTCAACCAATTGATATGTTCCCACAAACATCAAATGTTGAATGTGTATGCAGTTTAGTATTAAAAAAATAGTTAAATGATTAAGTTAAAAAAGGGGTGAGACGATGAAAAAAATTAATAAAATATTATTATCGCTACCACTATGCTTATTTTTGCTTTCGTGTGGTAAAAAAACTACTATAAGCACAACTAAAGATTTAACTACAAATACTAAAGTTGTAACTAAAAAAAATAAAACAACAAAAACAAATGTAAATACAAGTACTAATATAACAACTAATAAAATTACTACAAAAAAAGTAACTACTAAAAAGAAGACTACAGTAGTAAAAACTACTACTGAACATATTCCAACAATTAAAACTACTGAAAATGATAGACAATTCAAATATGAAATAGTTAAAGATTTAGATAATAATGTTTTACAAGTAGTTAGATCATATAAGAATGATTCTTCAAATAAATATATCAATTATTATAAGGAAGATAATAAATATAATGATAATAATAAATTAATTGAAGAATGCTTTTCTAATTATGATTTAATTAATGAAAAATGGCGTTATTATGAAAAAAACTGTTATTCATATGATGAAAATACTGTAACTATAATCAACTATACTTATGATTCATCTATTAATGAATTTACTATTAAAACTAAAGTAATAAATGAATACCTTGATAATAATCTTTTATGGTATTATACTATTTATTCATATACTGATGGAAACTTTATTCCAACATTTAAATTCATTAATACATATTATGACGATAATAGACTTCAAGAAAAAATAAAAATGAAATATGATAAAACTAGTAAAGATTTTGAATATGTTGAAAAGGATGTTTTTACATACCCTGGTTCAACATCTAAAATAGACTTATATTATGTTTATGAGAATGATTCTTGGACTGAAAGTAATAAATATAAAGATCTTTATAGTAGCAATGGAGATATTATAGCATATTATGGATATAATAAAGTAGGCGATGGCTTTCAAATGTATTATTCAATGTATTATACTTATGAAGATGATGTCTTATTATTTAAAATTGAATCTAAATTAATTGATAATACTCTTACACTAACTAATAAATATGTTCCACAATATGATGAAAAAGGTTATGCCTGTGGCTATATTACTTATGTAATGAGTGATGAAGAATGGAAAGAATATAGTAAAGAAACATATATAACTGATAAATTTGGTTTAATTGTTAATAATCAATTATATAAATGGAATAGTGAAACTAGTAGTTGGGTAAAAATAGTCATTATTTAGCATTTTGTATATATAATAAAAAAACAATTATAAAACGCATGAAATATAGTGTTAGATTCTAACACTTTTTTCATTTAAAATATTTATTTATTAATATTTTGTGCTATAATTTATTTGATAATTTTAGGTGTCTAGCAATAGACTTAATAAGGAACCAAGTTAAAGTCTTGGGCTGTACCAGCAACTGTAATGAGGACGAGGCATATTTGTCACTGAGAAATTGGGAAGACATGTATTAGGTTGAATCAAAGCCAGGAGACTTACCTAAAATAAATATAGGAGGAAAACTTTGTTTGTTAGAGAGTGCTGGAGTTCAATTAATAGCAAATAGAAGTATAAAATTAAAATGAAAAAAGCATTAATTTTTACACTTGCCCTAGTAGGATGTGTAGGCGTTCTTTCTGGATGTGGAAAGAAAAAAGTAGATGGAAAATATGATTTCATCATCTATGAAAGTGATTCAGATAACACTGACTTATCTGATAATAAGGTAGTTGCAAAGTATACTATTGAATATGCTGATTGCAAAACTGTAAGTGATACTTTAATTAAAAAGGAAGGAAATGAGTATTATTTTTCTAAGAAAAGCGATGACTTTTTAGTATTAGAAAATAGTGCATATGGTCTAACATATACTAAGGGATATTTCAAAGATTATGGTCCTTGTGCTAATAAAACAGTTATTGATTTATCTTGGAGTTTAACTACAGTAAATGGCGAGACAGCTTCAACAGGTATTGGTCAAACAGCATTAGAAGGTTTAACTGAATACGGATTTGTAATTGATGGCTGGAAGACAGAATAAAATTAAAATGACAGTATTGGACATGGCATTAATTGCCATGTTTTCTGCAATACTGTTCATTCAAGAAGAAGCTTTAACTTTTATTCCTAATGTTCAGTTAACTGTATTTCTTCTTGTATTATATTCTAAGAGATTAGGTTTTGTTAAAACGAGTATAATTGTTATTATTCATGTATTCTTGGATAATTTAGTTATGTCATCATTTAGTTTGGTATGGACACCTGCAATGTTTGTCGGTTGGCTTTTAATACCTTTAGTTATATGTACAATATTTAGAAAAGTAGAAAACTTTATTGTATTAGCTATAGCTGGTGCAATTTTATCATTTACATATTGCTGGTGCTATATATTACCTAATTATTTAGTTATGCATATAAACCCATTAAAATATCTTGCAGGTGATATATTGTTTGAATGTATACTTGCATTAAGTAGCTTTTTATCAATATTATTCTTGTATATCCCATGTAAAAAGATATTTATTAAATTTAGAATAGGCAAGATAGATGATGAAGAAGAGTTAATAGATTATGATGCGATAATTGATGAAGAAATAAAAAAAGAAAATAGTTAAAAATACCACTGTAGTGTTTTGGTGGTATTTTTTATTTTAATAGTTAGTGAAATATGCTACAATATATAAGACAATAATATATATTTAAGGATGTGATATTATGAGGTTGGATGGATTTGGACTATTTGTTAATGATATGCCAACTATGATTAAATTTTATAGAGATGTATTAGGCTTTGAGATAAAAGAAGATTTAAATACATCAAATGTATATTTAAAAAAAGATGGTACATTATTTCTTTTATACGGTAGAAAAGATTTTAAAAAAATGACTAATAGAAAATATGAATATATAAAAGGATTAAATGGTCACTTTGAATTAGCATTATATGTTGATACTTTTGATGAAGTAGATAAAATGTTTAACCATTGTATAAATAATGGGGCTAAAGAAGTATTAAAGCCAACGCTTGAACCCTGGGGACAAAGAACATGTTATATTGCTGATCCTGAAGGCAATTTAATAGAAATAGGTTCTTGGAATAAGAAGTTTGAGGAAAAAGATTAATTATTAACTAATCATAAACTGCCCTAATATTTCATTAGGGCTTTTTAATTTCTTTATTGCACTTAATTATAAGTTTTGTTATAATTGTTATGGTAGTTAAAACATTAGTTTTATAAACTAATTAAATATAGAAAAAGGAGAATTAAAAATGAAAATTTCTGCATTACAAAAAGCAAGATATGAATACCAACCAAAATTACCTGGTATGTTAAGAAATGGTGTTGAAAATATCTGCGTTAAAGAAGGAAAAGAAACTGAATCTGTTGCTGATCAAGCTAAGATTAAAGCATTATTCCCAAAAACTTATGGAAAGAAAGAAATTACTTTCGAAAATGGTAAAAACACAGCATGTGCAAAAAGCCAAGTTGTAGGTGTTATTTTATCAGGTGGACAAGCACCTGGTGGACACAATGTTATTTGTGGTTTATATGATGCTTTAAAGAAAGCAAACAAAGGAAATAAATTAATTGGATTTAAGGGAGGTCCATCTGGACTTATCGAAGATTCATTTGTAGAATTTGATGATGCATTTATTGATGCATATAGAAATACAGGTGGATTTGATATTATTGGTTCTGGTAGAACAAAACTTGAAACTGTTGAACAATTCAAGATTGCTACAGAAGTATGTAAGAAACATGGAATTACAGCTATCGTAATCATCGGTGGAGATGACTCTAATACTAATGCAGCAGTACTAGCTGAATACTTTGCACAAAATGAAGCAGGTGTACAAGTTATTGGTTGTCCAAAAACTATTGATGGAGACTTAAAGAACGATGATATCGAATGTTCATTTGGTTTCGATACAGCTACTAAAACTTATTCTGAATTAATCGGAAATATTGAAAGAGACTGTAACTCAGCTAAAAAATACTGGCACTTTGTTAAGGTTATGGGTAGAAGTGCAAGCCACGTTGCTCTTGAATGTGCTTTAGAAACTCAACCTAACATTTGCTTAATAAGTGAAGAAGTTGAAGCTAAGAAGATGAGCTTAGCTCAAATTGCTAACCAAATTGCTGACTCTGTAGTTGCTAGAAGCAAGAAAGGCATGAACTTTGGTGTAGCTATTATTCCTGAAGGTGTTGTTGAATTCGTTCCTGAATTTAAGAAATTAATTTCTGAAATTAATGAATTATTAGCTGGTGCTAAAGCTGAAGCATTCAACAATTTAGCAACTTGGGCTGAAAAATATGAATTCATTAAGAAAGGCTTAACAGCTGAATCATTTAATGTATTTGATATTTTACCTCAAACTATTCAACAACAATTATTCTTAGAACGTGACCCTCATGGAAATGTTCAAGTTTCATTAATTGAATCTGAAAAACTATTCAGTGCATTAGTTAAAGATGTATTAGCTAAGAAGAAAGCTGCTGGAGAGTATAATGGTAAATTTAATGCACTACATCACTTCTTTGGATATGAAGGAAGATGTGCATTCCCATCTAACTTCGATGCTGATTATTGCTATTCACTAGGATATAATGCATTCATGTTAATCCAATACGGATTCAATGGATATTTATCAAAGGTTTCTAACCTTTCAAAACCAGCTAATGAATGGATTGCTGGTGGTATGCCTATCACTAAGATGATGAATATTGAAAGAAGACATGGTGAAGATAAACCAGTTATTAGAAAAGCATTAGTTGAACTTGATGGCGCTCCATTCAAATATTTTGAAGCTCATAGACAAGAATGGGCAGAAAATACTTGCTACTTATATCCAGGTGCTATCCAATATTATGGACCAGCTGAAGTATGTGATTTAACAACAAGAACTCTTGCTTTAGAAAAAGGAATTAAAATTGACTAATAAAAACTAATTAAAGTGTTGCTTTTGAGCAACACTTTTTTTAACTTTATAATTTTATTTGATATAGGTTTTTTATTCACTAAATATAAGAATTATTAGGTCCATTTTTTGAATATAAAAAAAATAAATGGTTTTGATATTTTCTTTTGATATAATAAAATTAAGGATGTGATAATATGTTTGATTATGAAGTTACTAATATTAATAAGGTTAAAGAAAATGCTCATGAATGTAGTCTATTTTTAAAGCGTGATGGAACTTTTCCACTAGATAAGCCTTGTAAAATCGCCGCATATGGTAATGGCGTTAGAAATACATTAAAAGGTGGTACAGGAAGTGGAGAAGTTAATTCAAGATACTTTAAAACTATAGAAGAAGCATTAATAGAAGCTAAATTTGAAATAGTTAATAAAGATTATTTTGATATATATGATAATGCATATAAAAAAGCTAGAAAGCCTTTTATTAAACAAATAAAAAAAGAAGCTAAAGCTTTAAAATTAAGACCAGTTGCTTATGGTATGGGTATGGTTATGCCTGAAATGGAATATGAATGTAATCTAGATTTTAGCGCAGATGCATGTATTTATGTTTTAGCTAGAATATGTGGTGAAGGTAACGATAGAAAAAATATTAGAGGAGACTTTAAACTAACTAATACTGAAATAAAAATGATTAATGAACTTAATAGTAAATATGAAAAATTTATGTTAGTTTTAAATGTAGGTGGTCCTGTTGATTTAACTGAAGTAAATGGTGTTAAAAACATATTATTATTAAGTCAATTAGGTGTATCAACATCAGATGTATTTATTGATATATTACTTGGTAAAACTAATCCAAGTGGCAAGCTTACTACATCATGGACAAATTTTGAAAACTATAATAATATCGATTTTGGTAATCTTGATGAAACATATTATAAAGAAGGTATATATGTAGGTTATCGTTATTTTGATTCAGTAAATAAAGTATTAGATTATCCTTTTGGATATGGACTAAGCTATACTGATTTTAATATAAAATTAAATAGTTATAATGTTAATAATTCAGTTGTTAGTTTAAATGTTAATGTTAAAAATATTGGTAAATATAGTGGTAAGGAAGTAGTAGAAGTATATTTATCAAAGCGTACTTTAAACATTGATAATCCATATCAAGATTTAGTTGCTTTTAAAAAGAGTAATTTATTAAACGAAGCTGAAGAAGAAAATATTGAGATAAGCTTTAATTTATGCGATTTTTCAAACTTTGATGAAATTACAAATACATACTTTTTAGATAAGGGAAAATATATTGTTAGAGTTGGTAATTCTAGTACTAATACTAAAGCTGTTTTAGTTTTAGAATTAGATGAAAGAGTAGATATTAAAAAGGTTAAATCAATTATTGATAAGCCAAACTTTAAGGATGAAATATATAATAACTTTAAAGATGAAGATCTAAGTAAAGTTAATATTATAAAACTAGATTTAAGTAATATTCAATGCATTAGTGAAAATTATGAATTAAATAGACCTATATTAGATAAAGCTAAAAATTTAAGCAATATAGATTTAGCTAAAATGTGTATGGGTTCATTTGATGAACATAAAGGCTTCTTATCTATTATAGGTAATGCAGGTAGAAGTGTTGCGGGTGCTGCGGGTGAATCTAGAAGTCTAGATATTATTAAACCTATAACAATGGCTGATGGCCCTGCAGGATTACGTTTATCTAAAAATTATTACATAGATAAAAAAGGAGTTCATTCAGTTGGTGGTAGTGGACTACCTGAAAGTATGTTAGAATTACTTACTACTCCACAAAGAATAGTTTTTAAAATGTTAGTTCATAATAAGAAGAAGGCTCCTAAAGGATGTGAACTAAAACATCAATTTGCAACAGCTATACCTATTGGTACTGCTTTAGCTCAAAGTTTTAATTTAGATTATGTTAAAACATGTGGTGATATTGTAGGTAGTGAAATGGAACTATTTAATGTTAGACTTTGGTTAGCTCCTGCCCTAAATATACATAGATCTGTATTATGTGGTAGAAACTTTGAGTATTATAGTGAAGATCCTCTTGTTAGTGGCTTAGTTGCTAATGCTATTACATTAGGTGTTGAAGCACATAAAAACTGTGGTGTAACAATTAAACATTTCTGTTGTAATAATCAAGAATATAATAGAATGTGTAATAATACTAATATAAGTGAAAGAGCTCTAAGAGAAATATATTTAAAGGGCTTTGAAATATGTATAAAAGATTCTAATCCTAAATCAATAATGTCTAGTTATAATCTAATAAATGGAACACACACATCAGAACATACTGGATTAATGAAGGATTATTTAAGATGTGAATGTAAGTATGAAGGCTTAATTATGACAGATTGGACTACTCCAGGACATTTTAATCCTAAATTCAAATATCGCCCTATGACTATTTGTAATGTTATTAAGGGTGGAGGAGATATATTCATGCCTGGATGTATGTATGACTTAGAAACTCTAACTCATGCATTAGAAAATAAAACAATTGATAGAACTGATTTAGAAATATCTGCATCAAGTGTAATAAATATGAGCGAAAAGCTAAATCAAGAATAATTATAAACGGCTTAAATTAGCCGTTTATTTATTCTTATAAAAATTTAATAAAAATATGACATTAAATAATAAATTGTGATATAATATTAAAGGTGATATTTATGAATGAAACTAAAAAAGGATTGTTTATTTTTATTATATGCTTTTTGCTATTTATTCTATTAACTATATTAGTAAAATTTGTAGATGTAGATGAAGTAGGATTATATGGATTAAATAAAATATACAAATATGAGTATAATAATACTCTAGATTTAGTAAGTGATATATTATTTTATATCGTTTTATCATTAAATATATTTTTGGTTGGATTTGAAATATATAAAATAATAAAGAAAAAAGAAAAAATAGATTATAAATTTTTAATATATGTGTTAGTCTTATCAATAGGTATTATAATGTGGTTATTATTTGATTATGTTTTAAAGATTAATAATAGACCTAATATAATTGATGGAAAAATAGAAGCATCTTATCCATCAACACATATATTTCTAACAACTTATATAATGTTATCAAGCCCATATCTATTCTTAAAGATGGAAGGAAATAAGGGGTTAGAAAATCAAAATAAGCTTGGCTTTGAAGGAATAGTTGCAATAATATTTTTAGTAATCATTTTAGTAGAAACAATACTTAGACTTTATAGTGGAATGCACTGGTTGACTGATTGTATAGCTGGCTTATTATTAGGTGGAGCATTATTTGGATTATATTATTATTTAATTTTAATAATTAAGAGTAAAAAGTCGCTTGAATAAGCGATTTTTATTTTTTTTTGTAAATTATTATTATAAATTGTGTGTAAAATAAAATAATTATTTTATAAAAAATAATTTTTTATATAATTGTTTTTTGTCTTATTTATTGATATAATTATTTTGGTGTGAAAACAATATTACATAGAAAGAGAGTGAATTTATGGGTGTTAAAATTGTTGATACAGCTTTAAGAGATGGACCACAATCATTAATTGCTACTCGTATTACTACTGAAGAAGTATTAGCTGCAGCTAAAGATATGGATGATGCAGGATACTATGCTATGGAAGTATGGGGTGGAGCAACTTTTGATGCTTGCCTAAGATTCTTAAATGAAGATCCTTGGGAGCGTTTAAGAGAAATCCGTAAAGTTTGTAAAAAAACCAAGTTACAAATGTTATTCCGTGGACAAAACATTTTAGGTTATCATCACTATGCAGATGATGTAGTTGAAAAGTTTGTTCAAAAATCAATTGAAAACGGAATAGATATCATTAGAGTATTTGATGCACTAAATGATATTAGAAATCTAAAGAGTGCTGTTGAAGCAACAAAGAAGTATGGAGGACATTGTCAAATTGCTTTAAGTTATACAACTAGTCCAATTCATACAATTGAGTATTACGTTAATCTTGCAAAGGAAGTTGAAAAGCTTGGAGCTGATTCACTTTGCATTAAGGATATGGCTGGTGTATTACTACCAGAAGATGCTTATGAACTTATCAGCAAGTTAAAAGCAAATACAAAACTACCAATTGAATTACATTCACATTGTACAGGTGGTATTTGCCAATTAACTTACATGAAGGCTATTGAAGCTGGTGTTGATATTATTGATACAGCACTATCACCATTTTCTGATGGTACAAGCCAACCAACAACAGAAGCATTTAACTATGCTTTAAAGGGAACTAAATATGATCCAAAATTAAACCAAGAAGCTTTAGATAGAGCCGCAGCTACATTATCTAAGACTAAACAAAAATACTTAGATAATGGCACACTTAACCCAAAATCTTTAGGTGTTAATCCTAATATTTTAAAGTATCAAGTTCCAGGTGGAATGTTATCTAACTTAATGAGTCAATTAAAAGCTCAAGGTGCTATGGATAAATATGATGAAGTATTAAAAGAAGTACCACGTGTTAGAAAAGATATGGGTTACCCACCACTTGTAACTCCACTAAGCCAAATGGTTGGTACACAAGCAGTTATGAATGTTATAACTGGTGAAAGATATAAGATGGTTCCAAAAGAAATTAAAGATTACCTACATGGAAATTATGGTGCTGCACCTGCTCCTGTAGATGAAGCTATTAAGAAGCAAATTATAGGTGATGATGAAGTAATCACTTGTAGACCAGCTGATCTACTTGCTCCTGAATTTGAAGCTTATAAAGAAAAATATAAAGATTTAGCAAAAACTGATGAAGATGTTTTATCAATTGCTTTATTTGAAAATGTAGCAATCAAATTCTTAGAAGAAAAATATAATCCAAGACCAAAGATTGAAGCAATCATTGATGAATTCAATCTTAATGTAAGGTAGGTGTTAGAGTATGTTTTATGGTGTTTATGATGGACATGATAAAAGCTTTGACTTTGTTGATGGATTAATTCCTTCACTAGTATGTATCCTAATCGTATTCTTGGTCTTAGCACTTTTAGCATTTATATTTTCAATGCTTAATAAAATCAAAGCACTTGATGTAAAAGATACACCAAAGAAGGATAATGTTTCAACAACAACTGAAAGAAGACACATTGATTTTGAAAGCTTAGATGATGATGCTAAAGCTGCAGTATTAGCTGCAACAATCGATTATAGAGAAGAATGTAAAACTGATGTCGAATTAATAGATGTAAAGGAAATTTAGGAGGATATTATGAAAATTTATAAGGTAAAAGTAAACGGTAAAGTTTATGAAGTAGAACTTGAGAGTGTAACTGAATCAAGCGGAACAATCGTAAGTGAAAAAAAGAGTGATGCACCAGCTCCTGCAGCTTCAACTGCAAGTGGTGAAGGTACACCATTATTAAGTCCAATTCAAGGTACAGTTTTAAAAGTTAATGTATCTGAAGGATCATCTGTAAAAAAAGGTGATGTATTATTAGTTATTGAAGCTATGAAACTAGAAAACGACATCGTTGCGCCAAAAGATGGAGTTGTTAAGGGAATTAAAGTAAGTAAAGGTCAAAATGTAAATAGTAAAGACCAATTATTAATAATCGGATAATCGTTATGTGGCAATTAATTAAAGATTTTTGTACTAGCACAGGTATTGCTGGCATATTCCAAGGCGATGGTTGGAAGAATCTCATAATGATTGTTCTTGCCTTGGTAATTATATTTGTCGCAATATTCAAAGATGCTGAACCTTATTTACTTATTCCAATCGGTGTTGGTATGTTACTTGCTAACTTATCAATGCTATCAGGTAATATTGGCGACTTTATTTTTCATCATTATCATGAAGGCGAAGAAATGGCAAATGGTGTCATTGCAACGGCAGAAGGATATGAAGGATTGCTCGGATACTTATATATGGGAGTTAAAACAGGTATTTATCCTTGTTTAATCTTCTTAGGTATTGGAGCTACAACAGACTTTGGACCACTAATTGCAAATCCAAAGACTATGATTTTAGGAGCTGCTGCTCAAATTGGTATTTTTATTACTTTCTTAGGTGCTTTAGCACTTGGATTCCTTCCATGTGAAGCATCAAGTATTGGTATTATAGGTGGAGCTGATGGCCCTACAGCTATATTAGTTACTAAATCGTTAGCACCTCATTTATTAGCTAACATTAGTATTGCTGCTTATTCTTATATGGCACTTGTACCATTCATTCAACCACCAATTATTAGACTTCTTACAACTAAGAAAGAACGTCAAATTAAAATGACTGAATTAAAACCAGTTAGTAAGAAGAAAAAGATTTTATTCCCTGTTATAGTAATGTTTGTTTGTATTATAATAATTCCTAGCTGTGCACCATTAATTGGATGCTTAATGCTAGGTAACTTAATTAAGGAAAGTGGCGTAGTTCCTAAATTAACTGAAGCTGCTGGAAATACAATTTTATACACTGTAACTATTCTTTTAGGATTATGCGTTGGTGCTACAGCTACTGCAGATACATTCTTAAC
>Ga0247611_10004719_pt1 | contig 18654 bp, 15 predicted proteins | sample 177DNAGHGhighgp2_FD_192422 | JGI IMG/M metagenome (GOLD analysis project Ga0247611, IMG submission 192422) | Sheep rumen microbial communities from Palmerston North, Manawatu-Wanganui, New Zealand - 1770 DNA GHGhigh gp2 | ecosystem: Host-associated > Mammals > Digestive system > Stomach > Rumen... | reverse complement strand
GAAAGTATTACATCAATAAGCGATAGCTGTTTTTATGGTTGTAGTAATTTAACTTCGATAACAATACCAGAAAATGTTACATCAATAGGCAGTAGTTGCTTTAATAGGTGTCGTAGTTTAACGTCGATAATAATACCAGAAAGTGTTACATCAATAGGCAGTAGTTGCTTTTATTATTGTAGTAGTTTAACTTCAATAACAATACCAGAAAATGTTACATCAATAAACAATGATTGTTTTAATAATTGTCGTAGTTTAACTTCGATAACGATACCAGAAAATGTTACATCAATAGGCAATGATTGTTTTGGTAGTTGTACTAATTTAACTTCAATAATAATACCAGAAAATGTTACATCAATAGGCAGTATTTGCTTTTATAATTGTAGTAGTTTAGCATCAATAACGATACCAGAAAGTGTTACATCAATAGGAAATGGTTGTTTTGGTAGTTGTCGTAGTTTAACTTCAATAACGATACCAGAAAGTGTTACATCAATAGGCGATGAGTGTTTTAATAGTTGTAGTGGTTTAACTTCAATAACAATACCAGAAAGTATTACATCACTAGGCAGTAATTGTTTTAGTAGTTGTACTAATTTAACTTCAATAATAATACCAGAAAATGTTACATCAATAGGATATGCCTGTTTTTATAATTGTCGTAGTTTAACTTCGATAACAATACCAGAAAGTGTTACATCAATAGACTATAGTTGCTTTTATAATTGTAGTAGTTTAATATCGATAATACTACCAGAAAGTATTACATCACTAGGCAGTAATTGCTTTTATAATTGTACTAGTTTAACATCAATAACAATACCAGAAAGTATTACATCACTAGGTAATAGTTGTTTTTATTATTGTCGTGGTTTAACTTCGATAACAATACCAGAAAGTGTTACATCAATAGGCAATAATTGCTTTAGAAATTGTAATAATAATATACAATTTAAAATTAATGCTTCATTAGAATCATTAGCTAATCCTGTAGGTTTATTAATTAAAGGAAATGGTTATCCTCCATCTGGCGCAACATATTATTATAATAATAATGGTACATGGACACAATTTACACCATCATAAAAATAAATATAGTAATAAAACCATGTAATAAAATTATTAGAATATTTATGGATGATAAAATTAATTTAAATTATAAAATGATTTCAATAATTATATTTATCAGATAATATTGATTTATTAAACGATATTTTAAACAATTATAATATTATATTTTAATTAAAGATAATTAAACTAGTAAATAATTAAACTAATAAATATTAATAAATAATATATTATCAAACATTATTTTCTATATTTATTTAAAATGAATAATATTAAAGTAAATAATTATATGGTTTTTTCATTGAATGATCGATAAATTAAAAATATTTAAAATAATATTTATAAAAAAAAACGAATAATTTATTTTATTTTACATAATTTAATTAATTCTTTTAATTTTTTTGATTTACTTTTATTCATTACATTATAACCACATTTTTCTTTTAAATAATTATACAAATATAGAATTGGTTTAAATTCTTGAGAATTATCTAATTCGAAGAAATATTTTCTCTTTCTTTCTGAAATAATATCTATTACAAAATTAACAACATGATGACAATTAAATTTTAATCTGTGATATGGTATTTGTAATATTTCTTTATAAATTTCATATGCTTCTCCCACATTCCAATTTTTTGAAACAGGATATAAATTTGTTACGCGATATTTATAATTATTTAATTTAAAATGATATTTATAATTTGGTTGAACAATTTTTAAATCTGTAAACATATTGTATTTTATATTTTCATTATTAATTGTTTCATATAATGGTAAATGTTTATAATTCATTGTATACATTAAAATAAATTTAAATTCTAATGTTTCTGGATGATGACAATATAATATTATATCGGTATGAGAATTTAAATCAGATTTTGGGTTTGGTAAAAATGTAGTACATGATCGAACTATACCTATCAAATCAATTATATAATTTTCATATTTTGGTTCACAAAATTTATATTTGACATTCCATGAATTATTATATTTACGATTTATAATTTCACATATTATAATTAAAATTAAAATAATAAGAAGAAAAATAGCAAAAACCATAAATATATCCATTTAAAATGATAATTAAAAATAAAATATTAATATTTTTATTATTTATATTATTTTTTGTTGATTACAACATTATTTTTTGTTATTTACAATATTATTTTTTGTTATTTATAATATTATTTTTTGTTATTTACAATATTATTTTTTGTTATTTATAATATTATTTTTTGTTAATTACAATATTATTTTTTGTGTTTACATGGACAATCGAATTCTTCTTTTTCATCATTGTTTTTATATAAAACAGTAATAACAGTAATAATAATAATGATGATTATAATTATCAATATTAATATTTCTGGATTCATTTAATTAATAATAAATAAATTTTTTATTATGTTTTTAATGATTAAATTTTCAAGAAATAATATTTCAAATTTAAAATATGTATATGATTATTTTAAAGGTAAAATTATAGAACCTTCAAATCATCAAATTAAAATATATATAGATAATGAAATTAATCCAATAAAATTGAAAAATGAATTTAATAATTTAGAATTACCAGATGATATAGATGATGTAGATTTATTAAATGATATTCTTAATGATTACAATATTATTTCATTGTCAAAAATGATTAAAAATACGAATGGTTTATTGAATGTAATAAATGATATTAAACCTACTAATATTAACACTAGTGATATTGCTAATATCAGTGAAAATAATATTGCTAATATTAATACTAATATTGCTAATATTAATAATAATATTGCTAATATTAATACTAACATTACTAATATCAACAATAATATTGATGAAAATAAAATTGATCTTAATGATTTTAAAGAATATCATTTTATGAATAATTCAAAACCTAAATTAATTGATGGATCATTTATTGCTAATGATATTAGAAATATGTGCAATACTTTTGATATACCACTTTATAATAAAAATATAACTAAAAATAATATGACTACAACAAGAAAAATTAATAATAATGGACAAACAAATGAACAAGTAAATAAAATATTTAGAAAATTACCTTGCATATCTTATACCGTTTTAGATAAGCAAGTTATTAAATCATTGTGTGAAATTTCTTTATCTGATGTTGATAAAATAATATTATATACTAATGATCAAATTATTGAAATTAATAGTAAATTAACTTTTCTTAATTTAAATTATATAATAAGTGAAATGAATATTAATAAAATAAAATTTATCATATATTCATCTAATTGTTGTTATAAATATTATTTCAATTAATTTTTTTCGAATAATTGATTTTTCTAATTTAAAATAATGAACTTATTCAGACACAAAAGTGAGTATCAAATTTTAGAAGATAAAATTAATTATCAAACTGAAATTAATAAATATATAATATTTTCACATTTGCAAAAGAATTTAAAAAATTTCCATTGTAAATTAATTCTTCGTAATAATATAATATATAATTTTAATGAAGTAGTTAAAACAAAAGATTTACAATTAATGAAAGGTTGTAAATATGTGTATGTATCAGATTTAATCGATGATTATAAATTTAAAACTGAATTTAACAAACTTTCAAGTAAATTTATATGCTTAAATAATGGAATATATAAATTATTATATGATGAAAACATTATATATAAATGTATGAAACAAGATAAATAATTTTTTTGAATATTAATTTTAATTATTAAATTAATAATTAAATTTAGAATGTTATTATTTTAAGATTCATAATAATATTATGATTATTATAAGTGATAATAAATTAATACTATCATTAATATTATTAATAATATTATTATTACATATTATGAATCTTAATTAATCTCATTATTATATATTATAAATTTTAATCAATTTCATTATTATTATCATATTATGAATCTTAATCAATTTCATTATTATTAGATATTATTATGAATTTTAATCAATTTCATTGTTATATTTTATTATGAATCTTAATCAATTTCATTATTATTAATATTAATCAATCTTAATCAATCTCATTATTATCATATATTATTATTAATATTAATCAATTTCATTATTATCATATATTATTATCATATATTATTATCATAATATTATATTTTTGTTAAACTTAATCATAATATTTTTTTATTTGTTTTTAAATGGAATCTAAAATTCGTGAAAAGGTTTTTAACATTCTTGATTCTCAGGAAACACAAGAACGATTACAGAAAGCTATTTTATTTAACCCTATTGCTAAACAATTTATGAAAGAATATCCACCCGAATATGATTTGATTAATACTTATGATTATGGATTATCACATATTAATGATATTGTTAAAACTGAAAAAATTTTAGATGAAACACTTCATACAGGTGTTGCTAATACTGTAGTTCATTTTAAATTTTATGTTGATAATATTAGAATTTATGGACCTGGTACTATCGAGCATCAACGTCATTCATATAAAGGTTATAATGCTCAATCACCAAATGATGCTTTGAAGAATCGTTTAACTTATTGTGCTTTATTAATGGGTGATGTTCATTATTCATATCAAATTATTGATATTAAAAATACAAATGATTCTAAAATTTTCTCTACAGTTTTACCCGATTCATATATTGTTAATGTTCCTATTCCTGTTGGAAGTAAATATTGTATTTTAACAAAATATGATCCATTAACATTAATTAGAACAGGTGAAGATATGGAAGGAGCATATGGTTATTTTATTATCCGTGGTTTTATTAAATATTTAATTCCATATTTACAAAAACCTTATAATTCTCCAATTATTATTCATAATGACTATGATGATCCTACTGATAATCAATTAGCTCGTATGGAATGTTTATATTCGGCAGGTTTAGATTATGAAAACTCTTATTATCTTTTAGCAGCTATTATAAGACCGAAAACACATATTGGTAGAGGTGTTAATCAAATTCCAATTCTTGATTTCATATTTTCATTACAAATGGATGATAAATGTATGAATAAAGAACATGTATTATCACGTAGAAGATCATTGATAAATATTGTACCTATTAAATATTTGTTTTATGCTTTTGGTTGTTCTACTGATTTAGAAATGATAAAATATATATGTCCTGATTTAAATGATTTTGGTTTAATTCATTCAATTCGTCAAGCATGTTTAAGAGGTAAATATCATATTAATGTTGCTAACTCATGTTTAGGAGCTTCAAGTAGTAATGGATATCTTAAATTTGATAAACCATTAGATACTTATACTGCTAAATATGTAGTAGCTAATATTATTTTAAATCAAGATTATAAAGATCACATACAACAAAGATGTAATAAAGATTTTAATAAATATAAACGTGAAATCATTAAACAAACTGATAGAATTTTGAGAGTTAAATTTATGCCTGGTATTGGTAAAAATGAAGAAATTGATAAACTTTATGAAATTCCAGAAAACCAATTAACAGCAGAACAAAAAATGAAAATTGCTCAACAAGAAATTATAAGAAATAAAGCAATATGTTTTGAATTAGGTCAAATTGTAAAAGATTTATATAATATCGGTAATAATATTTCACCAAGTATGGATAAAATTTCATTATTGAATAGAAGAATTAGACATGGACAACAAATTGAAAATGAATATAAATCATTCCAATCAGCACGTTTACGTGAAATTAAAGTTAAAGTCGCTGAAATATTTAATAACATTAAATCTTTAACAGCTTTAAATTCAAATTCAACAGTTCAACAAATTGAAAATTATTTCAAAGATCAATTACAAAGTATTGGTATTGCTCAATCACAATCATTAGATAATGCTTTTAAGGGTACTGTTGTTCGTGATAAAAGTAAAATTAGAACTGATTTATTAACACCTAAAAATCAATCTTTCCTTTATGCTAAAGTTCGTGAAATTGTTATTTCAACAGATTCAAAACAAAGAGGAACAGGAGAACAATGGTCACATCGTGTAGTTCATCCATCACATTTATATTTCATTGATCCTGTTTATTGTCCTGAATCTGGTGTTCAAGTTGGTAGATATCAACAACCTACATTATATACATATTTAACAACAGGTTCAACAGGTAATGATATTAAAAATTTCATTGATAAATATCCTAAAGTATTAAAGAATGTCGATTCTGTTGCTAATAAATATATTATTAAATTAAATGGTTCAACAATTGGTTATATTAATGAATATGATGATGTTGAGAATTTATATGATGATTTGATGAAAGCAAGAAGAGAAGGAAAAATTGTTAAAGATTGTTCAATAATATTGAAACATCAAGAAGGTATTTTAGATATGTGGGTAGATGAAGGAAGAATTATGACAATTTTTGTTGAAGTTAAAAACTGTTTTGAAACATCAAATGGACAAATTGGTGTTAGACCTAATTTCTTAAAATGGTTATCACGTTGCAAAGAAAATGTTGAAGGTGTTAATTTAATAGAAGAAGGTATTAGAGAAGGTTTTATTACATTATATGATCCATCAATGACAGTTTATAATTGTAATGTAGCTCAAGGTATTATGGATTATTTTGAAAAACCATGGCTTTATAATACTATTGCTTTACCTTTACATATTCTTTCATATCCAACATGTATTAATATGTGTGTTAATATGAATGCTGCTGTTAGAGGTTCTTATGCTTCAAATCATATGAAACAAGCTATTGGTCCAACATTGAGATATCCACAAATTAAATACATTAATGAATCTAAAGTATTATTATCACCACAAATTCCATTATGTAGAACATGTGCTTATGATTTAGTAGGTTATAATGAAAAACCTATGGGTAATAATATTATTATTGCTTTCCTTGTTTATTGTGATAATCAAGAAGATTCATTTATTGTAAATAGAAGTTCAATAGAAAACGGATTCTTAATTATTGATTCATATACTGTTTTAAGTTCCGAATGTATTAAGCTTGATGAAAAATTTGAAATACCAACAGATACAAATATTAAGAAAGTAGGAAATATGGATTCATATTTAAAGCTTGATCCTAAATCATGTTTACCTAAAAATATTGGTGATAAATTTTATACTAATGATGTTGTGATTGCTAAGATTAGTCAAAATACAACTAATAATATTAAAATTGATCAATCTGTTCTTAATACAATGCCTGATGCTTGTCATCCACGTGAAGCTAATACAAGAGAATTAAGATGTGTAAATAAAGATATTGAAATTGATGCTAATTCAAAAGAAAAGATGGTTGTAATGGGTCAAAGAAGATGCGGTATTCCAGGTGATAAATTTAATTCATGTAATGCACAAAAAGGTACAATAGGTAAAATTTATCCATCATGGAAAATGCCTTATACAAAATCAGGAATTAGACCAGACATTATTTTCAATCCTCCTTCAATAGCTTCAAGAGGTACTTGTGGACAAATTTATGAGCCAGTAATTGCTAAATTAGCAGCATTAACAGGATGTCCATTAGATATAACACCATACCAAACACAAAGAAGTATTGATGAAATAATTGAGATGTATAAAAAATTAGGATTAGATCCAATGGGTTATGAAGATTTATATGATCCAGAAAGTGGACAATGCTTAGGCAAAGTGTTCGTGGGGGTCATGCAATATCAACGTCAACAGCACTTGGTAGAGGATAAATTGAACATTAGAGCGATAGATGGAGAGCTTGATAAAATAACGGGCTTGGCGGTCAAAGGTAGAAAGAGACAAGGTGGACAACGATTCGACCGTATGACAATTGATGCTATTAACGCCTCCGGCGCTGTATTATTTAATAGAGATACACATTTGAATCAAGGTGCTAAAATGACTATAGCAATATGTGGAATTTGTAATAAACAATATACTTATTATTCAACTGAATATAAATGTTGGTTCTGTGCTTGCTGTGGTCGTCACAATAATTTCATTATTAAAGAAGTAGTACCAGCTGAAAATTTAATTAATCATATTTTCACAGGTATGCATCTTACATTTGAATATAGAAGAAAGAATGATGGTGATGAAAGCACTGATTTATTAAGATTATAAATTATAAAATAAATTAAACGTATTTTTTTAGTAAAATAATGATAAAAAATTGTATAAGATATAAATATCAATTTAGATACAAATTTAATACTAAACAATCTAAACAAGAACAAAAAATAATCATTAAAAAGATACTGGTATATGAAAAATGTAATTATAAAAATTATTCATGATTGTTAAATTTAAAACGCACATTAAATGAAAATAATTGTAAAAAATTAAATATTAACATTAATTTAATAAAACGTGAACATAATAAAATATGAAAATAAAATTTATAAATATATGTTGAAATGTTATCATAAAAAATTTTATTGTAATGAATAAGATAAAGTATTTTATAAACACGAACAATATAATCAATACAAATAATACAACAATATTAATAATATGAATATTCCCGATAATAATTATTGGATAAAACTTTGATATTTAAATGTATTTTTTTAGTAAATGTTTAATGGATAAATTGATTAATCTTTATTATAATACTTATATTGATTTATGTAAAATAAATATTGAAAACATGACTAATAAGCAAAAAGGTTTATTATTAGAATTGTATGTAGCTTTGAAAAATAATGCTTATTTATATGAAGATTTACCCCGTGAAATAAAAGACAAATATCGTTTACCTAAACATGATGAAGGTATTGATATTGTTCAAATCAATGACAAAAATGATATTATTTGGGTTGCTCAATGTAAAAATTATAATGGTTATTTATCTCATCATCAATTAGGAACATTTTATAATCAATTAAGAATATTAAATGATAATCAAAATAAAATGTATCATTTTAATAATGGAGAATATGAGCGTAAAGTAATATTAAATTTTATTGAAAATGATTCTATTAAGAAATATTTAATTGTCGGTGAAAATACGAGATGTCCATATGATTTAGGAATTAAATCATTAAAAATAACAAATAAAGATTTATTAACAATGTATAATAATACGATTAATAATGTAAATATTAATAATGTTAATATTAACAATGTTAATAATGTAAATACCAATACAATTATTAATGTTGATATTAATACAATTAATATTAATAATACAATTAATACTAATATGAATATTACAAATGATATTAATCTAAATAATATTAATTTAAATAATATTAATTTAAATAATATCAATAACAAACCATTACGTAATTATCAAATTGAATGTTTAAGAAAATTAGATCAACACACTTCAAAAACTTTTATAATGTCTTTACCATGTGGTACTGGTAAAACTGTGATATTTACTGAATATATTAAAAATCATATTAATGAAAAATTTATTATTATTGTTCCATTAATTAATATTGCTATAAATTTAAAAGATAAATATTTTGGTAATAATGCTAATTATATTTGGACAAATACTAATATCAATAATAATTCTAATATTAGTATTTATGTTTACGACAGTTTTAAAAAATATTTTAATGGTCAATCATTTAATGATTATACATTAATTATTGATGAAGCACATCACATTTATAAACCTAGTTATTATTGTTCAAAGAATGATTCAGATGAAAGCAATGATGAATTCATTGAAAAATTAGAGCAATCATTTAAAAAGATAATTGCTGTATCGGCAACGATTGAAGATGCTGATTATCAATATAATATCAATGAGGCTATTAAAAATCATTATATATCTGATTTTAGAATTGATATAAATTTCTTACCAACTAATGATAATGAATTTTATTTGATTAATGCCATAGAACATTACAAATATCGATTAATATTTTGTAATACTATTGAAAATGCTAATAATATTAGAATAATATTAAGTAAATATATATCATCTCAAATTAGTATTATCGATGCTAATACTAAACAAGAAGATAGAATTAAAATAATTGATGAATTTCAAAACAATGAAGATAACATTATTATTTCTATTAACACTTTAAACGAAGGTGTTGATATACCTTGTGCTGAATCATGCATATTTATTGATGATCGTTCATCACCTGTTAATATAATACAATGTATGGGAAGAGTTATGAGAAATTATCCTGGTAAATTGTATGGAAAAATTGTATTATTTGCTAATTGTGAAGATAATGCTGAAAAGAAATATTATAAGTATATTAATGCTATTAATTTAGCTTATAATATTGATGTAAATGAATTAAAAAGCAAAATTAGATTATTTTATGATTATTCCGGATATAGCATTAATAATATTAATAAGTGTAATGATTTGATGTTTAATCAAATTATAAGATATAATTTTACATTTGAAGAACAAATACAATTAGCTAAAATATTTTATGAAAAATATAAAAGAAAACCTGAAAAAGATGAAACAATTAAATTTGATAATGATGATAGAATTTACGATATATATCGTGCTATTATTAGAGCAAAACATCATAAAACAAAACTTTATTACGAATTCTTAAAAATATTTGGCGATTTAAATGAACGTCATATATTTAATGGTGATCCTATTGAAGTTTGTAAATTATTTAAACAAGAATTTAATTGTCATCCACGCTCAACAGATATTTTATATCATGGTTTAAATATTTATAGTTACTATTGTAGAGTTAAAAATAGTAATTCTCCCGAATTAAAAGCAAAATTAATTGAAATATTCGGTGATTTTAGTAAAAATATGAATACGCGAGTTAATATTGATAATAAAAATCATAACAATTTGATTGAATTAACAAAAAAATATATACAAAATTATGGACAAATAGAACCAAATTATAGATTATTACTTGACTCAACTACAGGTTTAAAATGTGATTCTAATAATCCAAATAAAGTCAGATTTGGTCATATTATTAATGAAATGAAAAATGGTAGAAAATATCAATCAATTAAAGATGTGATTAATGAATTATTTGGTAATAAATTAATTAAAATTAATCCTGAACAAGAATATGCTGACAAATGTAATGATATTATAAAATTGTATTTAGATAAAACAAATAATATTAAATGGGATAATGTTAAATTTACAGTTGAAAATGAAAGTTCATTAAATTTAAAATATAGTGTTAAGCAATTAAATTCATTTATTGCTCATACACGTGAAAATATTAATTCATGTAATAAATTTAATGAATATATGAAAAATCAAAATATAGATTTTAAATTAATTAATCGTCAATCTAAAAATGAAGCTCTCAAAGAACAAATGAGGGTAATTGGTAAATATTATTTACAATACAAATCATATCCTAAACAACAAGGAAAAGACGAAAATGAAATTTTGATGAAAAAATTAAAATCACGTAAAGATAGTGATAAATATTTTAGGATAATTGAAAATTGTATCGATGAAAATGATTTAATAAATAAGATAAATGAATTATGTTAATATCAAATTGTGAATGATTATTAAAAATTGAAATTATTTGATAATATTTATGTTTAAGACGAAAATTTTTGACTGATATAATTTTAAAATTATTATCATATTTTAATCGAAATTGCTGTCTGTTTCCTACGTACATAAGTATTATTTTATTTTTTTATCAGCAACAAAATTATATACTAATCTTGTTAATGTCGATTTAATTTTAGGTTCTAAAATATCATATTCGTTGATTGATTTAATAAAATTTAATTCATCAATGAATATAGTATTTTTCAGGATAACCGAATTTATCATACCATGGATAAACAAATAAATTATAAATAGTTCATGAAATTTGGAATTGTGAATGAAGCATTTCTATATTTTAACATTGTTATCATATTAAATTTGTAATTAATCATATTTTTCAGTTAATATTGGTTTAAATTCATCATTTAAAATAACTCGACATAATAATTATTAAAAATTAATAAAAAATATATTAAAAATTAACTTTTTATGTAAATAAATGTTACCAATTATCATCGTTATCATCGTTATCATCGTTATTACTTTTATTTTGCTATTTACAACTATGATTATTAAAAAATTTTACGGTTCTGATACAAGTATTATAATTGAAGATGATAATAAAATTGAGTTAATCGATAAATTACAAGATATATTTATGGAAAATATGTTTGTTGAAAATAATAATAAATTGGAATATAATGAAAAAAATTTATTTATTCCAAATATACCAGATATAATTGTTAATAATTTTAAACAAAAAAATAAAGATTTAACATTTGATTTAAAAATAGAAATATTAAATATAATGATTGAAATGAATAAAATAATACATTTAAAAAAAGATTATGATGAAACTTTTATTAATGATTTATTAAAATGTTTAATAAATAGATTACAAAGAAAACAACATATAAAAATAATTAGATACCCAATTGATTTTAATTTTAAATTTGATGTTGAAGTTGAAGATCAAACAACAGCATATCCATATAAAAAATTTTTAGATAAATTAACAATTGAAGATTTAAAACAACCTGAAATTTTAAATTATCCAATTTTAAATGAATTGGAAAAAGAATTTAGAAATGTTTATGATATGTATTATTTTGATCTATCAAAATTATTAACTGATAAATATTCAGCAATTATCAATAAGTATTTAGAAGAATATGGAGAAATAAGAATTAAAAAAATAATATCTCTTATTGAAAAAACAATTTATTTAATTCCATATAATAAAAGATATATTTACAAATATCCATTTTTTATTAATACATTAATTGAAGTTTTAACAATTTCAGTGTTAAAAGATGAAAATAAAAATATTGATGTTATTAAATTTATTGGTAATGGTGAATTTAATGCTGTTTTTGAAATAATGATAAATAATCATATTAATATTTTAAGATTATCATTTAAAAAACCAACAAGTTCAATCCATCCTATTGATTTAATTGAAGTGTTAAATAAAATTTATAATGTTAAAAATGTAGATAAATATATTGTTAGAATATTTGATTCTTCAATTAAATATAAACATAACTATGACGACAAAAAAAATACATATTGGTGGTTCTTATCTGAAAAACTTGAAACGATACAATCAAAAAGATATGATATTGTTTTAAATCATTTTTCTGAATTTATTGATAATATTTATAATTTGATTAAATTTCTTGAAGATAATAACATTTGTTTTATAGATTGGCATAATGGAAATTTTGGATTTGATAAAGATTATAATTTTAAAATATTAGATCTTGAAAGTTTAAAAAAAGGAAAATATGATATGAAACATGAAGCATTAAAATTAATTCAAAATATTATTTATGGAGTTATTAGTGATCAAAATCAATATTTTGATGATAATGAATTAAATATGGTTGATAATAAATTTAATGATTCTGTTAAACTTTTATATGTATTGAAAGAAAAATATAATTTAAAAATTAATTGTGATTTAAATGAAATTAATGAAAAAATTAAAAAATATTTCTATCAAATTTAATCAGAAATATATTTTTTTTTTAAATTTTCATTTAAACGAATTTTGACAATTTTGGACAAGAAAACATTGTTGAAGAATATGTTAAAGACCTTCAAGATTTATCAGTTAAAAACACACATGAATTTTTAGAATACATTAAAAAATTTGAAAGTATCCTATTATTTAATGAAATGATGAAAAATCCACAAATCAAAAAAAAATATATTAAAAACAATTACATAACAATAAATGAGGGTAATTGGTAAATATTATTTACAATATAAAACATATCCTAAACAACAAGGAAAAGACGAAAATGAAATTTTAATGAAAAAATTAAAATCAGAATAGTGATAAATATTTTAGGGTAATTGAAAATTGTGTAGATGAAAATGATTTAATAAATATAGTAAATAAATTGTAGAATTTATTATTTTTTAAACAATAATTGAAATTTTATTAATTGTTATAACAACTATTAATGTATAATTCATTAAAACAATATCAGATAACTGATGAAAATTCACTTGAAGATATATTACAAAATGAAAAAAGATTGAATAAGATAATATCAGATATTAATACTTTTCAAGAAAACTTGTCTAGTTTACAATTAACAAAACATGAATCGATTGAAGATAATAAAATAAAACTTGAAATTATGGATAAAATACTTAAAAAGTATAGTGATTTTGGTAATGGAACTATTGAAGGATATAATTTTTCAATTAAAAGAGAATATGACCGATTAGTATATAATACATGGATAAACATTACAGAACACACTATATTAACTAGATCTTCAGCATGTATACCACACACAATGAGGTATTATATTATAAAAGCTATTTATACAATATTTCCATGCTTTTTGGATGTAGAAGGACGCGATTGTCATAGAATTCTAAATGAATATTTACAAGGTAATCATGAAGATTTGGAATTATTTAGAAGAGTCGTGGAATGTTCTGATAATATATTTAGACAAGATGAGTCAGCATTTGATGATTATTATGATATGACTAATGAAGAAATCGATAATGTAATAGTATCATGGCATTTATATTTTAAAATGTTATGCTATTTTATGAATATAGAATATAATACTATTTTCTAATTAATTTTTTTGATCAATGATTGAAAAATATAAAAATCTTTTATTTAGTGATATAAGTTCAGGTAATATTTGAAAATATTAATGATTGAGTAATGAAATTTATTATAATCGATTTAAGTGATAATAATTAATAAAAATAAAACTATTAATAATAATGTAAATTATTAAAAAATAATATGATTATTAAAATAAAATGATAATATTTGATATATTTTTATGATAAATATTATTAATATTATTATAGAAAATTATATTAACTAATGTATTTATTAATTAGTATAAAATGTTAACATAATAATCAATTATAATAGTAATTATCATTTTATTCATCAAAATTAATTATTATATTTCAATATTTTTTAACAAATCAATATTTTTTATTGTTATTTAATATGAATACAGAAGAACGTGAATTTAATGCTTATTTTGAAATATCTTTATTAATATTATCTTTTATATTTTGTCCTAGACTCGGTTTATTTATTTATTATATAATTATTAATTATCACGATGAAATTAAAAAGAAAGCATTAATGAATACTGGATTGTCATGTTTTAAATGTATTACATTAAGTACATTATTAATATTTACATTAATAATATTATTCTCATTTATAATATCATTATCTGATACAGAATATAAATTTAAAAAAATTATTGTTTATTAATTAATATTTAATAATAAAATATTTTTGAAATAAATAATATTAATTTAATGAAGGTATACAAAAATTTAATAAATTAATAAAATAGTATAAATATTTAATGTAATAAAATTAAAATTGAAATATTACAAAATTAAAATTGAACATTATTATAATATTTGGGATTTTAAAATGAAAATATTAAGTAATAATAATAAAAATAAATCTCAATATTTAAATATTTTTTTATTCACGATAATACATTTATTTTTAATTTAATATTTAAATAATATAATAATATTATAATTATTTCAAATATATTAGAATAAATATTTGTTAATATTAAATATACAAATTTATTTTAGTATTTTTTTCTAATTATGAAATGCTAATATAATAAATTTTATCAGAAATGTTTATTTATTAATACAAAAATTTTCATTTAGCCATATTTATATGACAATTTTGAAATATTAATATCATCTAAAGAATTGATTTATAGATTTGTGTTCAATAAAAACATATTTAAAATCAGTATTTTTAATAAATTAATTTATTGTTATGAAAATCTAAAAATTAAATTTTTATGAAAAAAATGAATTATAGGAATTATTTTTTTAATCAAATTTTAAATGAAAACAGAAATAATACATGGTAAATATTCTTATCTCATTCCTAATAATGATGAAAATATTCCTAATAATACTCATGATAAACATTTTCCCAAAACTATTACTAAATATTTCTTTGAGAAAAAACGTAAATCATGTGAATATCAAACAAATATCAAATCTCAATTAATCGATGAATTTGCAATGACTGAAATATTGCATGAAGCAAAATTACCATTTATAGTTCATATATATTTAGATGAATCAGGTGAAATAGATTGTAATAAACAATTATTTGAAAAAATAGGAAAAACGAATTTTCATGTTCAAGATGTACGATTTTACAAAATCACTATGAATTATTATCAATTATCATTAAAAGAATATTTAGAAACATTAGATGATGATAAAAAAGAACAGATTTTTAGAGAAATATATTATGATATATTAGATTTAATTAAAAATAACATTTTACCATATAATAGAAATGATATTAGCAATTATGTTATTAAAACTGAATTAAGTCCAGATATTGTTACTAGATATAGACAACGTGTTATGTTTATTGATTACGGTTTATTTAGAAAAATAATAAATAAGAATGGACGAACAGATTATCAAATATTAAAAGATTATATTATAGATTCATTATTGAATACAAAATTAGAACCATTAATTATAAAATATAATGTTAATGTTAAAAATGTTTTTTCAGGAATATTATCTTTAAGCGATATTAATGAAATAGATAGAATTGTAAGTAATTATAAATATTTTCATTCAAGACATTTATTGATTCAATCACTATCCGGTGTAAATAATTGTTATCAAATATCATGTAAAAGAATAATTCAAGAATATATAAATAATCCTAAGAAAATTGGCAAGAGTAAGAAATCTAAAATTGAGTATGAACTGTTTATGAATAATATGAATAATATGCATGATTTAAATAGAATAATTAATTGGAGAAATAGTTATGAAGATATTAATAATAATTTTAAATTAATATATGATTCGATGGTTAATATCATAACTAATGATAAAAATAAAGATTTGGTCTTATATTATAAAAAATCTAAACCAAATATTGGATATTTAAGAAAGGATGTTAAACATGAAAGTAGATATAAAACTATATGCACTTCTAATTATATTCCATTAAATAATTACAAATCAATTTGGATTAATCCTGATTTTGAAAATGAATTAGGAATTTTTGAGACTAATCTAAAACCAAAAAGAAATAAATATTTTATATTACATGAAATGTAATTATTGTTTTGATATTAGAATATTAATTATTAACATGATATGATTGATAAATAATTAATATAAACATCTGTAGTAATTTTATTTTTAGATAATATTGATAATTATCATTTAAATAATAATATAAGTTATTAAATAGATAATGCTTATTTACAATATTTGATTTAATAAAATTATCTATTAAAATAAGATAATATAAAATTTTGTTATTGTTGTTATTGTTATTGTTATTAATTTATATTAATATGAATTAATTTCAAATATCAATATTAAAGCATTATTAATTTATTATTACAATGATTATTTTAAATTATTTCTTTATAAAATCTATTCATCTTAATTAATGATTTTTCTGTTTAAATGAATAATATATTCATTACTATCAATGTATTTACAATCAAAAATTTAAATTTTGTCATTAATAAAATTTTGAACTGTGTGATAAAAATAATTTATTTTCAAATGTAATAAATAATATTAATGATATATATTTTCATATTATTATTTTTAATATGAAATAATTGATGATTATATTCTTTTTTAATTATTTTTTTAATAATTGTAATTACTACAAATTTTATTATTATTATTATTATTATTATTTTTTAATTGAAATTGAAGAATAGATTAATTTTACATTTTTAAGCATATTATGTTTTTTTATTTATAAAATCATTTATTTTATCAAAAATAATAATTACATCAATTGATTTTTTTAATATTTATTTATGTCTTTCAGTCAAAACGAATACTATTCTATTGTAAGATTTTATTATGAAATTAATGATTGGAAATACTGTTTTTATTGGCATCCTTATAGAGCTAATAAAAATATAATGAAATTACAATACATATTTCATGGAAATGAAGTATATTATTATAATGATATAAATTATAAAAAGATAAATTATACCGAAGATTTTGAAAGATCATATATAATTAGTCATTTTAATGAATTGTTTAATTTCCATTTTAAAAGAGATTTTGAATTTGATTCAGATGCTGTCTTTAAAGATATTATTAATAATACCGAATATCAACCTAAAAATGAATATGAAATTACAATTAATAAAATTGATGATTATTTGTATGAATTAAATGATTGTGAAATTTCATTTAATGATGATCACTTAATTGATTGTATTAATTATTATAATCATCAAATTGAAATTACATATTCCGATAATGAAATAAAACATATTGATGATACTGATTATTTTCATATTGAACATAATATCATGTATTAATTTTTTTTATTTAAAAATTTACGTATTTTTATTATTAATAATATTATTACTATTATAATTATTATCATCATAAGAATATTAATAAAATTAAAACCACCTGATAAATTTAAAGGAGATTTATTAAATTCCGATTCTTGTAGTGGTGGTGTTGGTGGCATTATTCCTGGTGGCAGTATTGTTGGTGTTATTCCTGGAGGCAGTATTGTTGGTGTTATACCTGGTGGTAATGGTGGTGGCATTATATCTGGAGGCAGTATTGTTGGTGTTATACCTGGTGGTAATGGTGGTGGCATTATATCTGGAGGCAGTA
>Ga0247611_10004718_pt1 | contig 18655 bp, 21 predicted proteins | sample 177DNAGHGhighgp2_FD_192422 | JGI IMG/M metagenome (GOLD analysis project Ga0247611, IMG submission 192422) | Sheep rumen microbial communities from Palmerston North, Manawatu-Wanganui, New Zealand - 1770 DNA GHGhigh gp2 | ecosystem: Host-associated > Mammals > Digestive system > Stomach > Rumen... | reverse complement strand
CGAAGTCGGCGATTAGCCGTTGCTGTGCGCGGTGTCGTAAGCATCACCGCAAACCTTCCACAGGTAAGCTTTCATGGTCTTTTTGCCACCGGCGGTGTCCTTCTGCTCGAGGAAGGCTGCGCGATCCTGAGCGATCTTCGAGAGGTCCTTGACGCGCTCGTTGACAGCTGCCTGTACCTCGGAGAAGCGAGTGCGCGCTGCGAGGCTGCGCGAAGACATGCTGATGTTCTGACCGTAGGTGTTAGCCTTGCGGATGTACAGACGCGTGCAGTCGGGGTTCTGGGTGGCTGCCGTGCGGTGCGTACCGATCAGGTAGTCGCCGTGGTTGTGACCATCTACTTTCTTCGGTTTTGCCAGGGAGCCCTGTACGAACTCAATACCCGGCGAATAAGTTACTTTTCCCATAATGTTAAGGTTTTGGTTTAATGGTTAATACTGTTAATTTGATCATTTTTCTCGCATCATTGCGAGAACTTCTACCGTTTCGAGGCGTCATACGTCTCGATGGTTTTCGTCTGGATGACGACGGATGTGTCACCCCGTTGGTAGTACTGGCTCTCGTTCGTAATCGTCCGCGTCACGTTACAACTCGTCGCCGCTACCATACTCGTCAAAATGACTGTCATGATTAAAAACTTTTTCATTTTTTCTCTTTCCTTCTTAGTGAGTGTATCTACTCAGTCGAGACCGTCTCGAGCGTGTTGGGGACGCGAGAGTCGTCGAGCAGGGGGCGAGTTGTCTCGAGGAGTAGCATACACGAACGTTTTTCAAATCCGAGTGCAAAATTACTGCTTTTTTCGCCTCGTTGTTGGTGGTTTCCACCAATTCTTGCATTTAGGGTGGTTTTTTTGCCAAAATCTTGCGTATCCACTCGTCCGACATACCAAATTGCTCACCCAAAATCACGTAAGCCCGCATCGCAGGCATCGGCGGCAACTCACCAAACGCCTTTCGTATCCGCTTGTATCGTTTCTCAGTTGTCGGTCTCATAACTCGCAATAATTTGTTGTTCACGTCTCTTAAAATACTCCGCATGCGCCTTGATCTCGCTTTGCGAAACCTCCTCGCCGGCTCGTGTCCGACGCCGGACGTCCTTCCAAAAACGTCGGTCTTCTTCGTACAGATCCGCCAACGCCGGATAGTTCATCACCATCCAATGACGATGATGCATAAACGCCACATAACTGCCATCTGCCAAACGACGATGCATCGTGATGCCTACTTTCTTCAGCTCTTCCGCCACACGCAGCGGATCGGCTCCTTCTTTCAATTGTATCTTTGCCATAATTGCATTTTCTAATCGTATGTTTATCGTATGTATATCGTATGTTTATCCTACCAATCGCGGACCCACTGTAGTCCGAAAAGCTCCATATCAGCGCGGGTACAGAGTTTGAACTGTCCTTGGTACTTGACTTGTACGATATCGCCGCCTTCATCGCCACGTAGCCATTGAGGTTGGGGCGGCTTGGACGACCATATATTCTCCTTGATGGCACGAATCGGGTCGTAATGCACGAACGCTCTCGTGGCCAATTTGGAGGTGATGGTTGTAAAGGCAGCGCGCTGTTGATCGGGCGTCAAAGTATCCCAAAAGCGCCGGGTGCCTTCTTCTTTTCGCGGGCTTGCTCCGTTGTCGAGGAGTAGTTGCCAGATGTCATGAAAATCCATAATTCAAAAATTTTAGGTGGTGGTGGTAAAGATCCTTGGGGGTAAGGGGGCATAGTATACACTCTACCACCACCAACTTTTTTTCTTTTATTCTTTTGCTTCTTTTCTTTTTGTCTTTTACTCGCTTAGTTTGAGGGCTCGTTGGTACAACCAGATTGTGTCAATACGCATAGAACGCCAACCTTTGCGGTCAATGTCGTAGAAGGCGACTGTTTGACGATTGTAGGCCGCCTGCTGCATGGGGGTACGCATCCCTGTGGGTGCGTCGTCAAAAGGTACGAGATCGGGGCAAGTTGTGCCGCGCGCATGGCGAGTAGTACCGTCTTTTTTGATAAACTCAAAAAGGACGATGCCTTCATAGAGGGCTTTTTTTAGATCGGGAATGTTCATACTTATCCTTTCGTGAATTGGTTTAACATTGCTTTGAAGTCGTCAAAGGGCATGGCGAAGAAGCGGAGGTAGTCCTCGCGGGTGTAGGTCTGGTAATGATGCGGCATGAGTTCGCGCAGGGCACGGATGTAGCGGGCACGGCGCATGTTCTCTGCCGAGGTGACCTCTTGGAGATTGCAGACGCGGTTGTCGATGGCGACACCGTTAATGTGGTCAATCTGCATGCCGGGTGTGCGTTTGCCTACCCACGCTTCATAGACGGCGATGTGACAGGCCTTGGAGTGGAAGGGGCGTACGTACTTGTAGTTGTGCGAACCGCCTTTGTTTTTGCTGGGTCGGTTCGGCGTGTAGGTGGGTGTTTGTTCGGTGACGGAGCGTTTGGTGACCAGAAAGTACTTGGGTTGGTCATCGATGGTTTTGCCGCCTTGTGAACAATAGAGTTGCGCATCGCCGGTATAGGGTTTGGCGTTGCGGTCGCGACGAAGGACGAGGCCTTCGTGTGTAAATTCATTGATAATCATAGTGCTCGGATCTTTAGTGCAGCGACGTTGCTACAGCTCAAATCCGAGTGCAAAGGTAGAGGTAAAAATCAACAGAGGTGTTTAATATATTAGACAATCAATTATCTTCTATCTTTTAGCGATATTATGGAATTGCGCGCGACACTTACCTATAATATCGCCGCCTTTCTTTAATATAGAAGGACAGCCATTTTTAGCTAAATAATCGTAGATTTCATGGACGGAATCTGTCACAAGGTCATCCACCCAACAATTGATTTCAAATTTAAAATCGGGATGTTCTAAGGCGAACTCTTTCAATCTGTTACGAATAAAAAATCGCACTTCTTCATTAAGATCTAATGAGACTTTTACATTACATTGATGCTCTTTCATGGTACTAAAATTCAAAAGGATCGCAAAAGTACAAAAAGCAGCCGAGATGGACAAAAGAATAAAAAAGAGTAATAATATTTGGCGGTGTCAGATTTTTTTTGTACTTTTGCACCGTAGATGGTGCATTCTAATAAAACAATAAATCTATAAACAATGAAAAAGATTTCTGTCTGTATATTATTTGCTGCGTGTTTCGCCCTTTTTACGACATGTGAAAAGGAAGAAGGGAACTATCCGTTAGGCGGTCCACCAAATCCGCCGGCAAGTATGATGATTCTTAAATTTCCCGCCTCGGACTACCCGGCTAAAGTAATTGCGGCACAGCCGTTTGTAAAGTTTATCGACGAAGATATGCGGTGTATTTTTGCTGATGATAGTTTGTCGTTATTTACGCATCATTATGGTGTGAACGATTGTCATATAGAGTTTCTGCAGCACGAAATGCCGATAGAGGGAACATCTCCATATATTCCGTTGACGGATGATTACTTTTTGATAGATTGGAAATGGCATGAGATTCATCCGGTCAGCTCCTTTACCAACTACCTAAATCCCCCTTATCCGTGGTGGTTCAGGGATATTTTTGAGCATGCTTTTTTAATAAATACCGACTGGACAGACTTACAGGATATTACGGATAAATATGCCATTTCCGACAGTTTATGCAACTTAGTAGGTACAGAACATATCCAAGTTACTTATTATGACTTGGATCGTTTGTTTGGAGAGGATAATCATCGCGATCCCTATGATATCCGGAATGTTCATAACGAAGGTCTGAGTATAACTGCCGCTTATGCCTATTACGACAATTATGATCGTGTGGGCTCTCCGGATGGGAAATCCTATCGCACTTATGTCCGTTTCGCTGATAGCCTGCAAGCGGTCTACCAGAAGCACCTGATTGAGATTATCCAAAACGGAAAGATAAATAACATCGGACACAAATGAAAAAGAATATATTAGTTTTGTAGGCAATAGGTTTCTTTTTAAACTATTGCACAATAAGGAACGACAAACAACCCGCAATACCGCACGTAACACCTGTACTTTTGCACCGTAGATGGTGCATTATAGTTAAATAATAAATCAATTAACAATGAAAAAGATTTCTGTCTGTATATTATTTGCTGCGTGTTTCGCCCTTTTTACGACATGTGAAAAGGAAGAAGGGAACTATCCGTTAGGCGGTCCACCGTGTCCGCCGACATATATGCTGATTCTCAAATATCCGAATCCGGATGATTTCTCCCATGTGGTCGCAACGCAACATCTGGCGCGGAATTCCAATGATAGTACCTCTCTTTATCTATATGCTTTTACAGATCTGAATGTGAGGAGATATATCGATTTTATGCAAAGCGAGATGCCTATAGAGGGTACTTCGCCTTATATCCCTTTGACGAATGGCTATTATTTGATAGATTGGAAATGGATGTTATTCTTCCCTTTGACGACTAATTTTTATGCTCTACACCCGTGTGAGATCCCGTTGGAGATAAAATACCTGCTGCCTCATTCTTTTGTTTTGGATACGACGTGGTCGGAAGTCAAGGATTTGGCAACTGTTTATCATGTTGACCAAAGTAAACATAATCTGGAAGGGACTGAATATTATGCTGTGACCTGTGAGGATTTAGACCGATTATACCGCGAAAATAACAGCCGGCATCCTGAGCCTTACGGAGGAATTACCTTCTACTATGGTGGATTTAGCGTGATATATATGCAAGGCTTGTACGAGAACCATTTCAACAACGATCCAGCCGGAGGCTCGGCATTTATTCAATCCTACGTCCATTTCTGCGATAGTCTGCAAGCAGTCTACCAGAAGCACTTGATTGAGATTATCCAAAACGGAAAGATAAATACTATTGGATACAAATGAAAAAGAATATATTAGTTTTGTGGGCAATAGGTTTCTTTTTTAATTGTTGCACAATACGGAACGACAAAACGGGCTGATACAAAATCGAGGGGCGCTCAGCAAACCATAATCGGCCGCACGTGGAGAGCGACCGGCGAAGGGGTAATCTGCCTACACCGCGAGCCACACAACAAAAAGGGGAAAAAAATTGTAGTAGGTACGATTTTTTTTGCATATATGCAATTTTTTTTGTAATTTTGCGAAAAATTTTAATACTATGATTCTTTTAGCCGATAGTGGTAGTACCAAAGTGCACTGGTGTCTCGTCACGGCGAGCGGACAATGTTCGGACGTTTTCACCGATGGTATCAACCCGCTTTTTCAGACCACGATTGCGATGCAGAACAGCATCAGTAACCAGTTATTACCGCAGATTGCGCCCCTACTCTGGGCAGGTACGTTGACGCATGTCTTCTTCTACGGAGCGGGATGTACGCCGGAGAAAAAAGTGTTCGTTCAACGCGCGCTGGAGGCTGTTTTCAAGAAAGCCGAAGTGCATGTAGAGTCCGACATGCTCGGTGCAGCACGCGGTCTGCTGGGGCATAACGCAGGTGTGGCTTGTATCCTCGGCACGGGTAGCGGCAGTTGTTTCTACAACGGCGAGACGATCGAATGGTGCGTGCCGTCGCTGGGTTATATCCTGGGCGATGAGGGTTCGGCTGCGGTGCTCGGCAAACGATTGGTGGGTGACCTGCTCAAGAATCAGTTGGGCGACGATCTGAAGGACGCATTCTTTAAGGAGTACGAGACCTCGATGGCGGATATCATCGAGAAAGTATATCGTCAACCCTTCCCGAATCGTTTCCTCGCCAAGCTATCCAAGTTCTGTGCGGATCATATCGAGGACGAACGTATCCACGCCCTCGTGTATGACCATTTCGTGCAGTTCATAAGAAGAAATATTATTCAATATTTCGACCGTCCTGCGGACTGTAAGACCGTTTCACTGAAAGACCGTTTCACTGAAAGACCGGCTTCGCCTGTAGGATTTGTCGGATCTATCGCTTATTATTACAAGCCCATCCTCGAAGAGGCCATGCGGGCGGAGGGACTGCCGCTGGGCACGATCCTCAAGGATCCTATCGAGGGACTGAAAGAATTTCATAAAGAAGCAATTATTCCGACGACATGATAGATACTTTTTATTTACCGGGACGCGTGTGCCCAACCAAAGCGATTCGTGAGATCGCACAGAAAGCGACGGAACCGTACACGATGATCTGTCTCAAACCCGATATCGAATGGGTGTACTTGGGACAGGAACGAATGATACAAGTGCTCGAAATGACGCAGGCCACCATGGTCTATGCGGATCACTTCGCCAAGATTGGCGATGTCGTAACCGAGGCTCCGGTAATCGACTATCAGATAGGGGCGTTACGCGATGATTTTGATTTCGGAGCGGTAATGCTTTGGGATACTGCGAAGTTGAAAGCAATCGTGGCGCAGATGGACACCGAGTACGAGTTCGCTGGGCTGTATGACTTAAGGCTAAGGGGGGACGGGTTACAGGTTACGGGTTACGGGAACGTTCCGTTTGTTCATATTCCGGAGTACCTGTATTACGAAGTAGAGACCGACACCCGCAAGTCCGGAGAGAAACTGTTCGACTATGTCAACCCTGCCAACCGCGCCGTGCAGATCGAGATGGAGCAATGCGTGACGGCGCACCTCAAACGCATCGGTGCGTACCTGAAGCCGGGGGAGTATAAGAAGATTTCAGATATCCGTATTCAGGATTCAGAGTACCCCGTTACCGCGAGTGTTATTATTCCTTGTAAAAACCGCGCACGCACGATCGCGGACGCTGTGCATAGCGCGCTCGCGCAGAAAGTGCGGGACGGCTATAGCTTCAACGTCATCGTGGTGGACGATAACTCGACGGATGGAACGGCGGAGAAGATTTCAGAAATCAGAAGTCAGAATTCAGACCTTATTGTTATTCATCAGGACAAGACGTGGCATGCGATTGGAGGTAACTGGAACGTCGCCATTCACGACCCGCGTTGCGGTAAGTACGCCATTCAGTTGGACTCCGACGATACCTATTTCGACGAGACGACTGTACAAAAATTCATTGATGCCTTCGAGAGTGGCAACTATGGCATGGTCATTGGTACGTACCAACTGACGAATATGGCGGGTGAGACGCTTCCTCCGGGTGTCATTGATCACCGCGAATGGACAGACGATAACGGTCGTAATAATGCACTCCGCATCAACGGTCTGGGTGCTCCGCGCGGGTTCTATGTGCCGCTGCTGCGCACGATCAACTACCCCACCACCAAGTACGGTGAGGACTATGCGGTGGGTTTGCGGATTAGTCGCGACTACCCGATCGGACGCATCTATGACGTGGTGTATAACTGCCGCCGGTGGGAGGACAACTCGGACGCTAACTGCGACATCGTCGCTATGAACCGCAATAACTGGTACAAAGACAGACTTAGAACTTTTGAACTCTTGGCAAGACTTCAAAGTTCTAAGATTTAAGATTTAAGATTTAAGATTTGAATATCCGTGTAGGGATATTAACTGCTCCGCATATCGAGTTCGAGCAACGGGAAAAGACGTTCATTCTAAAGAATGTCCGTATCGGTATTGGTTTTCATTGGGATCGCCATGAAGACCAAGAATTCGCCGGCACGCTCGAGATACGCAATAATGTCGATGGCACGCAGACGGCCATCAACACCATCGATTTGGAGGATTACCTGTGCTCCGTTATCTCCTCCGAGATGAACGCTAATAGTCCGATGGAACTGCTCAAAGCGCACGCGGTCATCAGTCGCAGTTGGGCTATTCGGGCGATGGAGCACCCCAACCACGAAGGATTTCACGTCTGTGCCGACGACCATTGTCAGCGTTACGAGGGTTTGCGCAGGATGAGACAATCGTGCCTCGAAGGGGCTAAGAATGAACGCGCCGTAGAAGCCGTGCGAGCCACAAGGGGTCAGGTACTACTATTCGGTGACGAAATCTGCGACTGTCGGTACTATAAGTGTTGCGGTGGAAAGACGGAGATCTGGCGCACCTGTTGGGAAGATATCGATGTGCCGTATATTCAGTCGGTGCGTTGCGATTGGTGCAAGAGTCCTTCGCCGAAAATACTGCGGTTGGTGCTCAATGACTATGATCAGGAGACCAAGGATTTTCGGGATTGGAGGGTGACGTACCAAGACGAAGAGTTAGATGCTATTGTTGCCGAGAAGTCCGGTATCGATTTCGGGCATATTGTCGCTTTAGAACCGATTCATCGCGGTGCAAGTGGACGAATTGACAGCCTTAAGATAGTGGGCACCAAGCACACGGAGATCATCGGCAAGGAGTTGAAGATCCGCTATTGGTTGAGCAAGACTTGTCTCTATAGTTCGTGGTTCGAGGTAAGCCATGCCAACGGCGTTTGGACGCTGAACGGTCACGGTTGGGGACACGGCGCAGGACTGTGTCAGATCGGTGCGGCCGTCATGGCAAGTGAGGGACACAAATACGAAGAAATTTTAGCATACTACTATGTCGGTAGCCGACTTAGCACTCCAGCGAAATAAATACAAGCACCTGACGGACGACGAATGGCGGTGGTTTCTCCAGCAAGTCGAGGGTCGTGAACGGACAGCGGAAAAGCTGCCCACGTTTGCGGCAATCGAAGATTGGTGGTATCCGGTGCGGTTGAGTTGTGAACAATGTTCGTCGGAATTGACAGCACGGTACAAAGCGAGTCTTGTGAGCGGCGAAACGATGGTCGATCTGACAGGTGGGTACGGCGTAGATACGTATTTCCTGAGCAATTCATTTTCTTCGGTAGAATACGTAGAACAAAACGCGGAACTATGCCGAATTGCCGCGCATAATTTCGCCGATAAGCCTATCGCTATTCATCATACATCAGCGGAAGAGTTCATCGCCTCAGCCGGTGAGTATGACCTTATTTTCTTGGATCCTGCACGACGCGACAGTCATGGTGGTAAGGTCTTTCGGCTCGAAGATTGTACACCGAATGTGGTGGACTTGCTACCTACCCTGTTGGCTCACGGCAAACGAGTCATGATTAAGTTGTCCCCTATGCTCGACCTCACGCAAGCGGTCAAAGAGTTGTCAGCATTCAGTACTCAGTGGTCAGTTTACGTGGTGGCCATCAAGAACGAGGTCAAAGAGTTGCTGTTATTAAGCGGCGGCTCAGGCCGGATCACGGCCATCGATTTAGCAAAAAAGGAGCAAGTATTCGTCTTCAGCAAAGAGGAGGAGCAGAAAGCGCAAAGCGCTATTGGTCACTTGCCATTGGAAATTGGTAATTTTATATACGAACCTTCAGCGGCTATCCTCAAAGCTGGTGCGTATAAGTTGGTGGCAGAACGATTCGGACTGCATAAACTGGACATCAATACGCATTTGTATGCATCTGATACCCTTGTTCCCGACTTCCCCGGCAGGATTTGGAAGATAGCCGAGAGCCAAGAGCCAAAAGCCAAGAGACAAGCGAACGTTCTCGTTCGCAACTACCCTTTGACACCGGAACAGTTAAAGAAAAAACTGCACCTCCGGGATGGGGGTACAGCTTATGTGATCGGTTGCCGCGTGGCGGGCAAACCTACGTTATTCTTCGCCGAGCGGATGGAAGATATCCATTGAGAAAGCAGACGTGAAAGCGTTTGTTTTTTTTAGGTTCTCCGCAGTGTCCAATTGTATTCCTTTATTCGGCGTCATCAGCAATATCCGATCGCTGAGAGCAAGCGCCAGATCCAATTCGTGGGTAGAGATTAAAATCGTTTTGCCTTGCTCGTGCGCCAGTTGGCGAAGTAACCGTAGAATCAGTATTCGATGCGGCAGATCGAGGTGGGCGGTCGGTTCATCGAGCAAGATGATCGGTGTCTGCTGCGCGAGGGCTTTGGCAATGAGAATACGTTGTTTCTCACCATCGGAATGAGCGTTAAAGAAAGTCCGGGCGATAGAGGTATCAGCAAAGCCTACTTGTTTTAACGAATCTTCAATGATCATCTCGTCTTCGGCTTTGAGTCCATCCAGGAACGACGAATACGGATAGCGACCAAGCGCCACAACATCATGAACGGTGGTGTTATCCATGGAAAGTCTCTCAGTTAGCACCAGCGCAATGTTTTTGGCATCGCTATGCGTATATTCGCCGCCAAGGGCGGGTTGAAGACCGGCGAGAGTGCGCAACAAAGTGGATTTACCGCAACCATTAGGACCGAGCATACAAACCATCTCGCCGGCATTCAGCGAGAAAGTGAGGTCACGTTGGATAACGGTTGTGCCGTAACCAATCGTCAGTTTATTCGTAGAAATAGACACGTTGGACACGGCGAGAAACGGATGTTAGGATTTCGTAGGTTATCGTACCAAGTTTATCGGCGAGTTCCTGAAGCGGCATGTGCTCTCCGAACACTTCGGCGATATCGCCCGGACGGGCATCGGCACCGGTGACGTCGATCATGGCCTGATCCATGCAGACATTGCCCACAACAGGACAACGTTTGCCACGCACCCATACCTCACCGCCGTAGTTAGAGAACCGACGATCGAAACCATCGGCATAGCCGATAGGAATGACGGCAATCGTGCGGTCTTCCTTCAGCGTCGTATGTCGACCGTAACCGATGGTCTCACCGGCTTTGACGGTCTTGACGGAGAGAATAGTCGTCTCCAGCGTACATACATTACGCAGTTTGGCACCCGCGAACGAGAAGCCATAGAGACCAATTCCGAGGCGGCACATGTCGAATTGGAATTGGCTGAAACGTTCGATGCCGGCGGAGTTGCAGATATGCTTGATGATCGGATAATTGAGGCCTGCTTTGAGTTCCTCAGCGCAGGAATCGAAGTACTTGATTTGCCCTAATGTAAACTCATCAAACTGCGCCTCGTCCGAGCCCGCGAGATGGGAGAAGACAGACGCTACGCGCACCGCTTTCTGATGGTTCAGACGGTCGATGAGCCAAGGCATGTCTTCTTTGTAGAAACCCAACCGGTGCATACCCGAGTCGATCTTGATATGAATCGGCACGTACTCCAAGCCTTTGGCTTGCGCCGCCGCGATGACGGTCTTGAGCGACTGATGCGAATAGACATTCGGTTCGAGGTTATTCTCGAGAATGAGATCCATTGCCGCCACCTCCGGATCCATGATGATGATCGGCAATGTGATACCCGCGCGACGCAGTTCAACACCTTCGTCCGCCACCGCCACCGCGAGGTAGTCCACCAATCCCGAAGCCTGTAAGGCTTTGCTCACTTCCACACTACCTGCACCATAGGCAAAAGCTTTCACCATGCACGTCAGTTTGGTGGTTGGTTTGAGCTTGGAGCGGAAATAGCGCACATTATCGACGAGTGCCGATAGGTTAACCTTGAGCACCGTCTCATGGGTCTGCTGCAGGATACGCGAGGCAATGGTCTCTTCGTCGTAACCAAGCGCCCGCATGACGGCTGCACAAGTGCGCACGTTCTGATGCGTGGGGTCTTCTATAACGGTATCGGAATGCACGAAGAGTTTCATTTTTTCTTCGCGTTTCTGTTCCAGCGATGCGAAGTTCTCATCATGCTCGTGCCCGATATAGGTGATCACACCAATCGTTGGACGAATGATGCGCTCCAGCTTCTCCATCTCACCGGGTTGCGAGATACCCGCCTCAAAAATAGCCAGTTGTGCTTGACTGTCTGCTAATTGCCATACACTTAAGGGTACACCGATCTGAGAGTTGTAGGACTTGGGTGAACGTACGATGGTATAGTCGTCTTTGAGCAGTTGGTAGAGCCATTCCTTGACAACGGTCTTTCCGTTGGAGCCCGTGATACCGATGACCGTGCCCTTGAACTGGTCACGCACGTACGCGGCGAGTGCCTGTAAGGCTGCCAACGCGTCACCCGTCACGAAAGCCTTCACGCCCTTCGATTCCAACTCCGGGATATATTTCGCCCCATCGTTCTTGGCCGTTTTGATGGCAAAGAACAAGGTTTTCTCGGGTTCAGCACCCAACTGACGGCTGTCCGTCAGCAAATGACGGATGTCCAGATTATCATCGCCCACAACGGTTGCGATGCTTCCTATAGATTGTTTTATCTCAGATAGTTTCATAGTGGCTGCAAAATTACTGCTTTTTTTCGAATTATGCAAGAAAAATTTCTTATTTCATTGCATTCAAACGATTATTTTTTAAAAAATCTTGCATATATGCAATTTTTGTTGTATCTTTGCGGCCGATTTTATTTTGCGCGAGTATGCGCATATGTGAAAGCAGATGGATTATAAGTACATCAACAGGATTGATTCGCCGGCAGATTTGAAGCAGATTCCCGTGGAGGAATTGCCGGCTGTGTGTGCGGAATTGCGGGATTTTATCATCGAGGCGTTGAGTAAGAACCCCGGCCATTTGGCTTCGTCTTTGGGAGCCATCGAGTTGACGGTGGCGCTGCATTATGTATTCGATACACCGAATGACAAGCTCGTTTGGGACGTAGGTCATCAGGCTTACGCGCATAAGATTCTTACCGGTCGTCGTGACCGTTTCCATACCAATCGTCAGTTCAAAGGTCTGTCGCCCTTCACGAATCCCGCGGAGAGCGAATACGATGCGTTCATTGCCGGCCATGCGAGCAACTCGATTTCCGCTGCGCTCGGCATGAATATCGGTGGAGACCGCAATGTGGTGGCTATTATCGGAGATGGTGCGATGACGGGAGGTCTGGCTTTTGAGGGCTTGAACAACACCTCGATGGACAAGAACAACCTGCTCATTGTGCTCAACGACAACCACATGGCCATCGATCCGCTCAAGGGTGGTTTCACGCAGTACTTGGTGGACATCACAACGAGTGAGATGTACAATAAATGGCGTTGGCGGATCTACCAGGCGATGGTGAAGTTGCACCTCATGAACGACGAGAAACGTCGTCGTATCCTACGCCGCAACAACAACTGGAAAGCGGCATTGAGCAAGCAGAAGAGCAATATCTTCACGGGTCTGAACATCCGTTATTTCGGTCCAACCGACGGTCATGACGTAGTGGGCTTGGTACGTATCTTAAGTGAGATCAAGAACCACCGCGGGCCGAAAGTGCTGCATATCATCACCAAAAAAGGCAAGGGTTATGCACCCGCAGAGAACGACCAGACTGTTTGGCATGCCCCGGGAGAGTTCAATGTGGCTAACGGCGAACGGCTAACGGCTAATGGCGAAAGTGCTCCCCTCTGGCAGGAGGTGTTCGGTGAGACGCTGTTGGACTTGGCGAAACGCAACGAGAAGATCGTAGGAATCACGCCGGCAATGCCGTCGGGTTGCTCAATGAGTATCATGCAGAAAGAGCTGCCGGAACGGGTCTTCGATGTGGGTATCGCCGAAGGACATGCCGTGACCTTCAGTGCCGGTCTGGCCAAAGCGGGCATGGTGCCCTACTGCAATATCTACTCCACTTTCCTGCAACGGGCGTACGACAATATCGTGCATGACGTAGCGCTGCAAAACCTACATGTCGTGCTGTGCATCGACCGCGCGGGTATCGTAGGCAATGATGGTGCCACCCACCACGGTTTGCTCGATCTGGCGTATCTGCGACCGATACCAAACATGCAGATCTGTGCCCCAAGAACAGCCGAGGATCTCAAGCAGATGATGGTTCTCGCAGAGAAACTCGATGGTCCGATAGCGATACGGTATCCGAGAGGACGGACACCGATTAATGATAGAATGAGCGCGACTTCGTCGCTCAATGATGGAATGATGCAGTACGGCAAAGGCGTGAAGCTCCGCGATGGAAAAGACTTCGCCGTACTCACGATCGGTTCAATAGGCAACCCGATGAGCGAGGCAATTGAGGCTTCCAAGCGGGACATTGCGCATTACGATATGCGTTGGCTCAAGCCCTTGGACGAAGAGATACTCCACGAAGTGGGAAAGAAATACAAGACCATCGTAACAGCCGAAGACGGCATGATCGCCGGTGGACTCGGCAGTGCGGTCTTGGAGTGGATGGCCGAACACGGTTATACGCCGCACGTGATACGTCTCGGCGTTCACGATCAGTTTGTTGAACACGGCTCTACCAAAGAGCTTTATCATATGCTTAAATTAGATACAGAAGGCTTATGCGAATCGTTATTGCAGGTGCCGGTGAAGTAGGCACGCACTTGGCTAAGTTGCTGAGTCGCGAAGACATGGAGATCAGTCTGTTAGACGAGAACCCGGATCGCTTAGGGGATCTGAGTGCCAACTACGATATGCTGACCAAGGTCGGTAATCCGACTTCTATCCGCGATCTGCGTGATATAGGTGTGAAGGACTGTGACCTATTCATCTCCGTTACGCCCCACGAGACGGAGAACATGACGGCATGTCTGATTGCCAACTCCTTGGGTGCAAAACGTACCCTGGCACGTATAGATAACTACGAATACCTGCTTCCGGAGAACCGCAAGTTCTTTGAGAACATGGGTCTGAACCACCTCATCTATCCGGAGGTGTTGGCAGCGAACGAGATCGAAGAGAGTCTTCGCACGAACTGGATGCGCTATCACTTGCATCTGGGACAAGGTGCTTTGGAGCTATGTGTGGTCAAAGTGCGCAACACGGCGAAGATCGTCGGACAGACCTTTGCTTCGGGCATATATAACCACGGCAAGTACCGTATAGTCGCCATCAAGCGCGATCAGGAGACCATCATCCCGCGCGGTAATGATACGGTCGAGATAGGCGATATGGTGTACTGCGTATGCCCGAAGGAGAACATGGAGTTTATGCGTGAGGAACTCGGTAAGTCCAAACGCGAGATCAAGAATGTCATCTTCTTCGGCGGCGACCGCATCGCTCGCAAGGCAGCAACCGAGTTGACGAGTGAGATGAGCATCAAGATCATCGAGAAAGACCGCGAGTTGTGCAATATACTGAGCGAGAAAGTGCCCGACGCGTTGATCATCAACGACGATGGTTCGGATATGAGTGTCCTCAAAGAGGAAGGTATCCAAGACGCCGACGCATTCGTAGCCGTAACGGACAGCAGTGAAGCGAATATCTTCGCTTGCCTCGCCGCCAAACGGTTTGGTGTGCGTAAGACGATTGCCGAGATAGAGAACCTCGATTATATCCCGATGGCCGAAGGTCTGGATATCGGTACCGTGCTCAACAAGAAGACCATCGCTGCCAGTTATATCTACCAGATGCTGCTCGACGCGTCCGTTCGCGGCGTACATAACCTGACGAGTGCCGACGCGGAGATCGTTGAGTTCGAGGCCAAGGAAGGCAGTCTGGTCACCAAGCACAAGGTCAAAGATCTGGATCTGCCGAACGAAGCCAATATAGGCGGTATCGTTCGTGCCGGCGAAGGTATATTGGTTAACGGCGACACGCAGATCATTGCCGACGACTTGGTGGTACTCTTCTGCAAGAGTCATGTGATACGTAACTTAGAGCGATTTTTCAAATGACACGCACATTTAACTGGCGAATAGTCTTCAAGACCTTAGGCGTGTTGACTACGCTGGAGGCAATATTCATGTTAGTGCCCACGTTCGCTGCGTGGTGGTATCACGAAGCGGATTTTGGCGCATGGATAGTGGCTTCTGCGATCACATGGGTCAGTAGCTGGTGGATGGTAGGCGCTGGTCGTAAAGCCGAAAAACGGGTAGGTGAACGCGAAGGATACGTAATTGTTGCCGCCGTGTGGGTAGTCTATTCGCTCTTCGGATTGCTACCCTACTGGCTCAGCGGTGCACTGACGGACGTCACCGACGCCTGGTATGAGACGATGGCGGGTTTCACGACAACGGGTTCAACGGTCTTTCGGGATGTAGCGGCGCAGACGCACTCGATACTCCTCTGGCGCGCGTTGACGCAATGGATAGGGGGTATGGGTATCATCGTGCTGAGTGTAGCCATCCTGCCGATGTTCGGTCTGGGCGGCATGCAGCTCTACAGCGCTGAAGTGACGGGTGTGAGTTATGAGAAACTCAGCCCGCGTATAGCCGACACCGCCAAGCATATGTGGCTGACCTATATCGCCCTGACCATCATTGAGGGCATCCTGTTATGGCTCTGCGGCATGGGACGTTTTGATGCGATCTGTCACTCGATGGCAACCATCTCAACCGGTGGTTTCGCCACGCATAACGACAGTCTGATAGGTTACAGCCCGGCTATCCAATGGATCGTGATGATCTTTATGTTGCTGTCGGGAATTAACTTCACCCAACTGATCTACCTCTTTAGAGGTAAGAGTGATCGTATCGTCCACGATGAAGAGACGCGGTGGTACGTCAGTGCCTGTCTGGTGGCGGGAATACTCCTGTCCGCAGGTTTGCTCATTTATACCAACGGCATGTGGTCGAGTATCCGTCTGGGTCTGTTTACCTCTGTCTCCACGATCACCAGTACAGGTTTTGTGGCAGCGGATTACATGGTATGGCCTCCTGTGCTATGGGTGTTGATCTTCTTTCTGATGTTCACCGGCGGTGCGTCGGGTTCCACTTCGGGAGGTATGAAATGGGTGCGTCTGGCTATCTTTGCCAAAGCCGCTCATGCCGAGATCAAACGCCGTATTCACCCGAATGCCGTGATCCCCGTGCGTTTCAACGGTCACACGCTACGCGAACAAACGACCTCGAATGTGGTGGCGTTCATGTTTTTCTATATCCTGATCATCGTGCTGGCAACGCTGTGGTTCTGCGGTTGCGGAATCGGTTTCGATGAGTCGCTCGGTATAGCCACTTCGATGATCGGAAACGTAGGTGTTTCGATTGGTCAGTGGGGTTCAAGCGGTTGTTATGCCGCCCTGCCTGCCGCCGCCAAATGGGTAGCGACCTTCGTGATGCTCATCGGCCGTCTGGAGATCTTCACGGTTTTGTTATTGTTCAGCAGCGCGCTGTGGAAAAAATAAGATGAAACCGTATCAAGTTCTGATTTTCATAGCCGTGGTAATGGGTCTGTTGGGAGTGCTCTACTGGGCGTTTCCGGAAGGCAAGTTGTTGAACACGAGCCTCTTTGCGGATAACGAGCCTACTGCCGAATTCGACACCATTGCCGAGTTCCCCGTCTTCGCCGAAGAAGATACGATCGTCCCCGAGACACCGAAACCGGTCATCCCCAAGGTAGTCGTTGATTCGACAACTGACAGCCGCGTGTTCTTGCAGGCTTTCTATGCCTCGTTGGCGCAGAGCAGCGAGCGGAAGATTCGTGTGATCCATTACGGCGACAGTCAAATCGAAGAAGACCGAATGACGCAACAGATACGCGAGGTTTTGCAGGCACGTTACGGCGGCAAAGGTGTCGGTCTGATGCCATTAGCCCAGACTATCCCCACCCTCACCGTCAAGCAGGAACTGCGAATGAGCGGTCGTTTCACGATGCCCGCCAACGGGCCAAGACGCTATCTCGTCTATGGTCCCAAACCGACCCAACGCACCGACGGGCTCTACGGTCCTATGGGACAAGTAGCCGTGATGAATGACAGTCTGGTCAAGGGCAGCGAGGACGTGACGGCAATATGCAAACCCATCGTCAAAACCGCACTCTACGAGCGTTGGCAAGTCTTTGCCGACAGCTCAGTGCATTATACCTTCGCCGGCGACACGGTACAACTGAGTGGCAAGGGTTCGGTCTATGGTCTCTCGCAAGAGAGCAAAACCGGAATCATCGTCGATAACGTCCCCATGCGCGGATGTCTCGGATTGGTCTTCACCAAGATCGACAGCGAGCAATTACGGACGTTCTACGAAAAGGAAAATGTGCGCCTGATCATCATGCAATTTGGCGGCAATGCGATTCCTTCCAATCAAAATCCGAGCACGATCAGTGCCATCGTCAAAGGCCTGCGCGAACAGGTGCAGTACTTGCGTGCTTGCGCACCAGAGGCCTCGATCCTCTTTATCGGGCCGAGCGACATGCTCACGCAAATAGATGGTGAATGGCAGACCTACCCGATGGTGCCGTACATGGACAAACTGCTGCGCAAGATGGCATTGGAAGAGAACATTGCGTACTTCAGTCTGTTCCGCTGGATGGGTGGCGCAGGGAGTATGATGCGTTGGCAAGAAGTAGGATTAGCCGGTTCGGACGGCGTGCATTTCCATCGTAGCGGTGCACGCAAAGCCGGTAATGCCGTGGTTAATTGGATATTGGAAGGCATGGAAGAATGAGCGATATCTTGCATTACATATTTGCCTTTGATGCCGCACACCCGCTGCTATTCACGCAGTTCTATTTCTGGGCATTCTTCGCGCTGGTCTATGCACTCTTTGCACTCATCATGGATCGCGTGCCCGATTCGTTGGGCAACAAAAAACTCCACCTGCGCAATGTCTATCTCATGTTCGTCAGTTGGTTCTTTTATTACAAAACCAGCGGCCTCTTCCTCCTCATTCTGCTTTTCGTCACCCTCTCCGATTGGTTGATTGCGCAGCAGATTCACAAATCACAAATCAAAAATCTAAAATCAAAAATCGCGACAGCGTGGCTATGCTTGTCTGTCGCCATAGATTTGGGCTTCTTGGCTTATTTCAAATACGCGTATTTCTTTACGGACGCGTTCAATGACCTGTTCGGAACGAGTTATACGATCGTGGACAAGATCATCCTTCCGGTCGGAATCTCGTTCTATATTTTCCAAGTCATCTCCTACACCGCCGACGTCTACCGCGGACGTATTCAACCGGTCAAGAACATACTCGATTTCGGCTTCTATGTAAGCTTTTTCCCACAACTCGTGGCTGGGCCTATCGTTCGCGCAGAGGAGTTTATACCGCAATTATACAAACCTTTCCGACTCA
>Ga0247611_10004717_pt1 | contig 18659 bp, 10 predicted proteins | sample 177DNAGHGhighgp2_FD_192422 | JGI IMG/M metagenome (GOLD analysis project Ga0247611, IMG submission 192422) | Sheep rumen microbial communities from Palmerston North, Manawatu-Wanganui, New Zealand - 1770 DNA GHGhigh gp2 | ecosystem: Host-associated > Mammals > Digestive system > Stomach > Rumen... | reverse complement strand
TGAAATCGATACGCCAGATATAGACTCCGGTACCCACCTTACGGCCTTCATCGGAACGGTTATTCCAGTGCAGGAACCCAACCTTGGCATGATTTTCATCATTGCCACGGATTTCTTCCTTCATTTCACCCTTTTCACCGAATTCCCTCGTGAACGACGCCACCACGTTCGAGTACCCGTCATAGATATTCACATAAGCCTTATAGGGCATGATACTGGCGACTCGAATCACAGAAAGCGTATCCGGGACACGGCTCCATTCATGTTTCTTTGGAGCTATCCATTCGGCCTTCGAATCCGTTCCGCTTATGGCAGGAGTAGCCACAACCTCGTACAAGTACAGGTTGCCGTTACCGCCTTCAATTTTCACCCCACCACGTCCCATAGAGTTCTTTTGGGCATCGATATAAGACGACTTGGGGTTAGTCCGGATGCAATTATCCGTCATGATGTTGTGGTCTCCAAGAACAAACGACCAAACAAGGCCTGCCGAATCCTTTTTGAGCATTTTCGTAATATTCAGAGAATAATCATTTGTATCCTTGCAATCTGCCGAATAGGTGAACAATTTACGCCAAGCAGCCTTTTTCCCGCTTTCTTCCTTGCCACTATTCTTGACAGGTTCAGACATAGTAATTTCCAACGTATCCGGCGGCACATCATTCGAGCATTCCATATAGTCCTCGACCGAAATCATCCCAGGGCGTTTCACCGCCTTTACCGGAACAGCGCCGATTTTATCCTTGATTTTCACCTTTTGCGAGAAACCTCCCTTGGGCCTGGTCAACCTGAGATATGGTTCGTTCGCATCTGGGGCTGTTGCACCGTAATCAAACGGTTCCTTGATATTAGCCTCGAACCAGGAGCCTTTGCTCACCTCACGGAATTTTTTCTTGGCGATACTGCGCCATGTGCCACCCGCCTTGTTCCAATACAGGGTGTCGATTCCTTCGATTCCATCTTTGTTCTTAGCGATATAGTGAACACGGATAGAATCGGCCTTGCCGTCTTTATTGGTATCGTAAATTTCGGCATAGTCTGCGGCAATGTAATCCGAGAAGATGACTAGAGAATCCCGTTTCTTCCCTAGATTATCGCCCTTGACTTTAGCTGTGATAATGACGCGATTCTTAGTGGATTCCAAATTAAACAACGCATCGAGTCTAGAGCTTTCAAGTTCGCTCTTATTATAAGCAAAGTGGAACGTTCCTGTGTATTCAAACGTAGATGAGTAAACATCCGTTTCTATAGCTTTCACCCACAACGAATCCCCCTTATCTGTCAGCAACAACACCTTCAGAGTATCTTTGACATGAATAGACTCGCTGTACGAAGTCACTCGGATACGGAACTTGGTAGAATCACCCGTTTCAACAGAATCGAGGTCATTCTTGCCAGATTTATCCAGGAACTTGTAGCCGAATTCAACGGAATCCCTGATGATAGCTACCGTATCACGTGCATAAGTGCCGTAGAGCGGGTCCTTGTATTCAGCGACAAGTGTATCGCGGCCAGTACACGAAATTTTTCCATCGTCAATCTTGGCCTCATATTCATTCTTCGAAATGGGCTTGCGTGTTTCGTAAAAACCGGAGCTCTTTTCTACGAGTTTAATGTTGTTTTCGACATCGCCCGAAGCAAGGCACGAAAGCTTGACCTTTACCGTATCCGTCGATTTTGAGAAATCTTCCGTCACAAGAGTCAGATTCAGCTTTTCCGTTTCGCGCTCAATAGATATCACAGATTCGTCAGCATTCATAATCCTGATGGTATCCGGGACATCATCAACATAATGTTCTAGAACCACAGTATCACGCGCATAGGTGCCGTAAAGCGGGTCCACGTATTCTGCGACAAGAGTATCGCGGCCAACACACGAAATCTTACCATCATCCCTATCGGCAGGATTTTCGTTCTTCAAAATCGGTTTGAGCGTTTCGTAATAACCGGAGTGTTTTTCAACGAGGTTGATGTTCCTTTCGACATCGCCCGAAATAAGGCAGGAAAGCCTTGCCTGGACAGTATCGACTTTGTTCGTAAAATCTTCGGTCACAAGAGTCAGATTCAGCTTCTCCGTTTCGATAGAAATCCTTTCCTGCGTCGAATCCGCATTCACAATTCTGATGGTATCCGGGATATCATCAACAGCATGCTTCAGAGCTACGGTATCACGCGCATAAGTGCCGTAAAGCGGGTCCATGTATTCAGCGACAAGTGTATCGCGACCAATACACGAAATAACGCCATCGTCTTTAACAGCAGAACCATTTTCCTTTAAAATCGGGTTAGGCGTTTCAAAGTATCCGGGACGCGTTTCAACAAGATTAATATTCCTTTCGACATCGCCCGAAACAAGGCAGGAAAGTTTCGCCTGGACCGTATCGACCGAATCCGTGAAGTCTTCGGTAACCAAGGTCAGATTCAACTTGTCCGTTTCGATTACAATCCTATCTTCGGCGGAATTTGCATTCACAATCTTGATGATATCCGGAACATCCGCAACGATTTTCGGAGCACAAGCCGTAATCCGCGTATTCTGTTTCATAAGCCAGCGAGTCGAAGCACCTACACCATCAACAGCACGGACATAAAATTCAACGATTTCGCGTTCAAACGCACTGGACGGAACAGACGCAGTCCAATACCCGTTAGCCTCGGTCATCGCAAGTTCTTCAAAGAGAACCGCCGTGGTATCCTTGTAGTAGAATATCGCATGATCAAGCTTATCGTCATCGGAAATCGTAAAGCGCAGCAAGCCGTAACCACCTACAGTATCGACACAAGCAAGCGAATCCATCTTGACAACGGGCACGTCGTTCTTGACAGGAATCGTATAAGGTTCTTTCGACGGGTTCGCTACCGCCGGAGTCTTCCCGGTCAAGCTATTTGAATCCGTGGCCACTACGTAGAAATCTATACCCGGGTACTGTACCAAGCTATCGGGAATCACATAGCGCCACAAGCTATCGTTTTCTCGAGTCATCGTATATGATTTAAACGAGCCGTTCGACAAGTTCACATTTCTGAAATAGAGCTTTACATCTGTAACTCCAGTCTTGGAATACACATAGACATCAATCGTCAGGCTCTTATTTTGCGGCTGTTCAACCCCTACCAAATTCCAAGTCGAAGGAGTCAATTCGACAACAGGCGGCGGGTTGCCTTCATCCCAGTAAGCCGTATCGGAGGCAGTCTTGTCCAAGAACTTCGTTTTGACTTCTACCGTGTGCGTGTCGCCGTTCCAAACAGCATCCGGGCTCTGGTAGCAAAGAACATAACGCGACTGCACTACGCTACGGATATTCGTATATATTCCCGTCAGCTGCGAGGCGCTCGGCGCTTCCGTATAGGAACCGCCTGTCGCATCCGCCAATTCCTTCAAAGTGGTATTCGTCGTCGTTTCGACGGCAATCGTATGGACATTCGTACCCAAGCTCTTTGAAAGCTCCGCCACCTGAGCGGTAGTCACGTTCTCGGACAAGTTCAAGCCATCCGAGAAGACAATCACAGCCGTCGGGTTCGTCTCGCCGACAACCTGTTCAACACCGACCTTCGCACCAGTATTGATATTCGTGGTACCGGTAGCACTAAGCCTATCCACAGCCGCTAAAAGAAGCGACTTGTCCGAAGTCATTGTTTGATGAACGGTTGTACTTGAACCACCATCAAAGCCGACAATCGCAGTCCTGTCATAAGGGCCCATTTCGTTGATAAACTGACGGATTGCTTTTTTCGCCTCCCCAATTCGGTCGTTGGTTAACATAGAGCTGCTTTCATCGACCACCAATGCAACAGATACGCCAGTGTAGCTTAGAACCGTCGTCGCTTGCGCAGACACAGAAGCACTATCCTGGAACAGGACGAAATCCGATGAATCCAAGCCCACGATTGGCCTTCCGTTCTTTTGGTCAACAACAGATACTTGAGCACAGATGCCGGGATGGTTGCTCAAGTCGAGATTTGTAATTTTCAGTTCGGGAACCGTAGTCGAATCAAAAACATAGTTGGCCCTGATATGGCTATAGTCCGATTGCGGTTCAACCCTAATTTCAGGATTTGACGGTTTGTCAATCGTTGCTGTACCGGAAACTAGGCTCCACGAATCAAATATGAACCCGCCATAAGGTATGGCATATACCGCCGTATCGACCCCCGGAGCGACATAGACATAATCCGATGGAACGGCACGTCCTCGAGTCGATTCGACAAACAAGACTCTTGGAACGATTAGCTGTGTCGTGAAGTTCTTGTTGCGAGATTCAGTCTTTACAGAGTCGGTGATAGAAATGTAATAGGTTTTACCAGGTTTTCCCTGAAGATGTATATAAGTAACACCACCATGGAGTTCATAACTACCTTCCTCAACAGAGAAACGAGAATCCGTCCCATAATACGAATATTTTCCCTGAACAGAATCCAGTTTCAACAAATAATGATTAGTATCACTTGGAGTCCAGCTAAACAAGACCGTACCCTTTTCTTTTTCGGAAAAATGGTGCGTCTGGAAATTGTAGATATCTTCTTTACTGGTAAGCTCGTAGATTTCACCACGTTTAAACCGAGCCTTTACCGTCACGGATTCCGTTGCAGAAACAACCGTTTTTATGGCATTCGGATTATCAATAGTCCCTTTACCCGAATCAAACGTCCATTGGTCAAAACGGTACCCCGAATCAGCCTCGGCCGTAATAGGGTATGCCGCTCCGCTCCAGGCTGACGAATACCCCGAATCAGGCAAAGCCTTGCCATGACCATCCGTAGTCAACTTAATACCGATTTTAGACTGTGAATAGCTCACCCAGAAAGACTTCGTTGTGTCTATATAGCTACTAGCCCTCACGATATAGAACACGGAATCCCCAGCAGAAAGAGTAAGCGGATCAAACCTAGACGTTACACTAACAGTCCTTGTCACATAAGAACTAAATGCGCTTGTCGAATAGCGTTCAATAATCATCGGCATATCGACACTGGTGAAAACAAACGTATAGGAATCACTCGTCGGGGCGACAAAGGAGAACCTTACGCCATAAGTGGGCGATATTGAATAATAATTGTCAACAGGCGAATATTTTGTGGCCACATCCGTAATTTTGTAAACGGTGCCTGCAATAAAATGAGCCTTAACTGTACAATCCCCATTAGGAATGACATAAGTGGAAGCCTTTGTCGAATCGATAATCTTGCAAGAGCCCGAAACTACACTCCACTTGTTGAACTTGCTGCCAACAGTAGAAGTCGAAGCCCTTATAAGAACCGTATCTCCGGCGATGTAAGTGGAGTCGTAGTTACGGGAAGACGAACCCACATACACATACCCAACACCTGAAGTATCTGCCCGCAATTTTACAGTTTTTACAGCCCTCACCCAAACAGAATCACCTAAATAAGACTGCGTAAACTGAACAAATTGGAAATACCGTTTTTGGTCAGCATTGGCAGATACAAAAACCCGGCATTCCCCCATAGAGCAATACGTGCGGCCATAAGAGAAGAACGAAGAATCAGTCGTGTAGTTGTATATATACGCCGAGTTTTTCGTTTTCATCTGTACAACGTAGAAATCGGCTGTCGTTGTTTTCAAATAAGTACGGATGCCATAGATATTGCTCCTCGATTGCGTGCTATTATCCTTAAAGGTATAGCCCTTAAAATCTTCGGTCAATTCATAGAGCGGCAATGTCGATGTCACAGGCTTTATCAAAGCGCTTTCTTCAAGAATAAAGCTTGTCGAATAGAGAGAGGCATCAACAAACGAACCTTTTCCGGACACCACAGTCCAGTTTTTAAAATGAGCGCCGGAATCCAAGGTGGCCGTAACACTCAGGGTATCGCCCACGGCAAGCGTATCAATCCTAGTCTGTCCATCTATTTTGACGGTTCCTGCCTGGAGCACCACCACAGAAACGGAGTCGTCCCAATAAATACTCGAATAGGGAATTACGCTTGTATAGACCCTTTCTCCAGCCGAATTTGCAGCGATATTAAAGAAAGTTTTTGCCGAAGTGTTACCAACCGATCTACGGTTTGTCATAAACGTGGAATCAGCACCGTGATAACGGTACAATCCGTAAAGATTATACGGCTGGTAACGCAGCACATATACACCCGATGTCGGGGCTTCGTAACGGAACCTAATGCCACTACTGGGAGAAATTTCATAGAAATCGTTATTGGGCACATAAGTCTTCGGTTTATTAGAAATATCGATAAGCTTTGCCTCCCTACAACCCAATCTAATCTTCGTATCCGATACAATCGTATCTCGGATGCTGAACGCAGAGGAATCGCTAAACTTATGCGAGCCGCTCACAAAAGTCCAGCCATCGGGACGGAATCCTTTTTGACCATAAGCTTCAACATAGGCAACCGCATTTTTTAGATAGACTTGCGAAGATACGCTTGTAGAACACTTCGGAGAGGAGCTTTCAACAGTAAGCCTGAAGGTCGGAACCGTATCGTAGCTCATGCTGAAAGACATCAGAGAATCTCTCGTATTGCTGAATGTCACTAGATAAAAGACGGAATCCCCGGCCATAAGGGCAAGCGTATCCGAAAGAGAATCGTTTGTAGATCTGTAGAGATCGTAGTTAGAAAACGCCCCCGTCCGATAACGCCTAATGTAGCTGTATTCCGTGCTGTCTTTTTTATATTTGATGACGTACCCACCGTCTTTAGGAGCCACGAACGCGAAGCGCACCCCATTAGACGGAGAACCAGAATAGTAATGCTCCAATGAATTGTACTTTTTCGCCTCTTTCGTGATCGGATAAATTTCGCCTTCCTCAAAAACAGCACGGACCTTGCAATCGCCTTGTATAACCACGGTTGTTTGCGCTGCTTTTTCATTCGTAATAGAACAATTTCCCGAAACCTTTTCCCAATTCTTAAAACGGGTATTCGTCCTAGTGTAAGCCTTTATCGGGACAGCTTCATGGGTCGTATAAGTTGAATCGTAATTGCGGGAATATGTACCGACATAGACATAGCCGGAGCCAAGCGTATCGGCATTGACTTTGTAAGTCGTGACATTTTCGGCTTTAATGTCAAAATAATAGGAGTTGTAGCTAGCCGAACTCATTGAAACCGTAAAGTAATAGGTTTCAGCGGCTATACAATAGAACCTATAATCTAGAGTATAATATCCATACGTATAGTCAACATAACTATAAAAGGTATCGTCACTTCCATAATAATAAAGGTATCGATAAAACGAATTCGTTGAATATGAAGAGGATATCGAACAGCGGCCTGTTTTTGTAGGCGTATAACTGAAACGAACAACTCCTGGACGGTCAGAATCATAGTAGTTGTCGTTTGCGCTATAAGTTTGAGCGGTTTCTGTTATCGGGAATACAGTTGAATGTTCAACTGCAGCATTGGCTAGAAATGTAAAAAAAAGAACAAACAACGTTGTCCAATGTAGCATATTAACCTCTTCCAAGCAAATTTTATCCAAAAATACAAAAATAAAACAACTTTTTTCAATTCCTTAACAAATTTTTTCTAATTTATACTGCATCATTGCAGAGACAAAATAATGAAATCATTCATAAAGAAATATATACAAACTGTATTATTCACTCTTTGTATCGTCAGTACGGCCAACGCATTGGAATTCCGACCACTAGTCCAATATGAATTTTCCACAGACGTCACCGTCAAAAAAGATGTCGAAGATGTCAAGGAAGAAAGGGAATGGAACTCCGACTTTGTGATTGTTGGTGGATTCGAAATGCTCTTTTTGGCAGAATTTGCGCCTATTCGCTATGCTTTCGGTCTCGGTTTCAAGAGCGCCCAGAAAGAAGATAGCCACGAAATCACGCCCGCATTCTTGCCAGTTTGGGGTAGAATTTCCTTTGGAGCGTATCATAAAGAATGGTCTGTCATTCCATATGTAACAACAAGAGTGGGAACAATGGCTCCCCTGACAAATGACGGAAGTTGGTGGGAACGTCCATTCCATTATTTTGCAAATGTCGGCGTCGGAATTCTTTTGCCATACCATTTCGGTCTCGAAGTGAACTACAACTACTCCTCCGTGCGAAAATCGTTTAGCGACCGCGATACCATGTTCCGCGTTTCTGCAGGCCGCCTAGGGCTCCAGCTCTCGGTAGGTTTCGAACTGACGCACGAAAGAAAAAACAAGGTTGAATAGATAATTTCGCTTTATTTATATTTAACTCATGAAATCTTTTATTAATCAACTACTCAAGAATATGGCCCACCCCGGAACAATCGTGGGCCTTGTTGTTTCAATCGCCATTCCCTTCCTGATATACCTTGCGCCAAACATAAAGCACAGGGATACCATCCAACAACTGGACCTGAACCTCCCCCTCCCACTTTTTGGAGTCCAGCTCATTGCAGGAATCATACTTTTCTGCCTTTTGAGCAAGGACTTCAGGGAATGGATTAAGGGTATCCTCCCCGAAAAATCCGTGAGCATCATGGTGCTCGTGTTTGCGGTCGCGGTATCTATCTTCGCAGGGACGCAAATCGAAGCCCGCCACCGCGTGCAGAGCGACGAGAGCGTGTTCATGTCCGTCGCCCAGAACATGTATTACAATCACGAATCGGGTACCTGTAACCAGGGCGAATTCGAAAATGGCGGACTCACTTGCAAATCGACCTCCAACAGTTTCAAGACTAAAGGGCTATCGTTCCTCTACTATCTCGGCATGCCGCTGTTCGGCACGGACCTCCGCTGGATTTTCACAGCCGAGTTCGCGATGTTGCCACTCTCCTTCTTGCTCATGTTCCTTGCGATAGTCGCTTGGACCAGACAGCCGCTCCTGGCCTTTTTCGCGTCGCTCCTCATGGCTCTACAACCGACAGTCCTGTTCCAGTTCCGCGCCATGTCCGTCGAGCCACTCTACATTTTCCTCTCCGCGCTTTCGCTCCTTGTATTCAAGTGGGCCTACGACAAAAACACCGTCAAGCACTGGGCGCTTCTCGCCCTCATTCTCGCTTTCTTTGCGCAGACCCGTCAAGAAACCATCTTCTGCCTTTTTGCATTCATCCTATTCGCGCTCCCGAAACTTTTCGACCAAAAAAGCAGCAAGGCTCCCGTTTTCTTCGTCACGCTTTCGTTCTTCTCGGTTCCGGTGCTCCTCACCATCAGCTACTTCCAGGGATTCGGATTCCAGGGTGGCGAGTTCCAGGCGCACGGGCATTTCTTTGAAGACCTCGCCAAGAACTGGGAAGTGATGACCAAGCCACTCAAGAGCAACGGAGAACTCGAGAACCCGTTCCTCAGCTACTTTAACTACCTGTTCGCTCTCGGCGCTATTTACCTTGTATTCCGCGCCATCAACGATGCCCGGAAAAAAGATTTCTATTACCTCAAGATTCTCGCATTCCTGCTTTTGTACCATCTCCAGACATACGTGATTCTCGAAAACGTTTCTGGCGATTTCAGCATCGAAATCAACCAGCGCTACAGCCTCGTGATGCTCCCGTCGATGGCCTTTGTCGCAGCCCTCCCCATCACGCACATGGTCCAGTATTTTGTGACCCCGACCGGGAGCACGGAACAGAACGGCAAAAACGCCATTATTGCCATGCTGATTGTCGCGCTCGCCTTTACAGGCTGGACGTTCCATTACAAAAAAGACTTTAACAATAACATCATGTACAACCGCAATCACTTGACCATCGAAGAACACGAAATTCTCGGATGGCTCAAGGAACAGCCGAAGGCGGACCGCTTCTTTATTTACGGTCGTCCATGGCACTTCGTCGGTTACGGCATATCGTCTATCCATTACGACAACGCACGCCAGATGAGCGATTCCCAGATGAAAGACCTCATCGAAAAGTACAAGGGCGAAGTCTATTACATCCGTGGACTAGACTGCTGGGACAGCCAAACGTACCATAAGAAGGCTGTGGAACACCGCATTGCATCGACCTGCGACGTGTTCGAGCGCGAGATGGACATGACCGGCATCAAGAACATCTTGATTACGAACAACTACTGGGTTCAAATCGCAAAGTTCAACGGCCGCAAGAACTACAATCCCGAAAAAATTATTACGACAAGCAACTTGGAAATCATTCCCGCTGATTCGGCAGAAACCAAGGTCAACGCATTGAGAATAAAATATGACCTCAAGCAAAAAGGCAAGGCCACAGCCAATTGGGTTTTCGCACTCAGCCTAAATGACGAGCCGATTACCATTACACCTTACCTTTCCAATTCGTACAGCAACGAAATCAACGTCGAAAAATTGCAACCAGGATTCAACCAAGTGCACTATGTCGTAAAAGACATGGCAACCAAGAGCAATGTTGCCGACATTTCAAAATTCTTCTTTCACGAAGTCAACGGTGTTGTCGCTCTCACCGACTTTCCCATCGAGAGCCACCAGCAAGAATGGGGCAAGATGCACAAGAACGAAAGCATTGATGGCAACAAGTTCAACGTGAACGGTCAACGCTATGCAAATGGTTTTGGCATTCACGCATCTTCCACGACGGTTTTCAACATCGACAAGAAATTCTCGAAAATCAAGTTCTACGCCGGACTTGATGATGAATCACTGTGTAGCGAAGGCGTAGCCATCGAAATTCTCGGTGACGGGAAAACACTTACAAAGACCCCGTTCTTTAAGAATGGAGAACTCCAAAAGATTGAAGCGGACATTACCGGAGTACAGAAACTGGCCATCAAGACAACACCCAAGGAAAGTATTAACTGCGCCCACATCGATATACTTAACCCGGTATTAATGCCTTGATTAGAAGAGAGAAACATGCTTTTATCAGTAATCATTCCTGTTTTTAACGAAGAAGAAATTGTCGCGGAAACATTCCGCGTCCTAGAAGAAGAGCTCAAGGACATTGAGCACGAACTCATTTTCGTAAACGACGGTTCCAAAGACCGCACTCGCGAAATCCTAGAAGAACTGCTCCCGACAACGCCGAACAACAAGGTTATCAACTTCAGCCGTAACTTCGGGCACCAGGCGGCATTCAGCGCCGGTCTCGACCACGCTCAGGGCGATGCCGTCGTGATTATTGACGGAGATTTGCAAGATCCGCCAAGTCTCATCCCGGTAATGATGGAAAAATGGCGTGAAGGCTACCAAGTCGTCTATGCCCAGCGCAACAAGCGCAAAGGCGAAACACTCTTCAAACGCTTTACGGCGTTCTGCTTCTACCGATTGATTGGCAGACTCACAAGTATCGACATTCCGCCTGACACCGGTGACTTTAGACTCATGGACCGTTGCGTTGTCGATCAGCTCAAGAACCTGCCGGAACGCAGTCGTTTCTTGCGCGGGCTAGTGTGCTGGGTAGGCTTCAAGAAGATTGGCGTCAAGTACGACCGCGCCGAACGCACCGCAGGCACGTCGAAATATCCGCTCAAGAAAATGATGCGACTTGCATTCGACGGTATCACTGGATTCAGTTCCGCTCCGCTCAAAATCAGTTTTTACCTGGGACTTATAGCAACGATTGTCGGTTTCGGCGTGTTCGTCTGGTCGATTCTCGAAAAGTTCCTCTCCCCTGCGACAACGGTTCCCGGCTGGGCATCGCTCATGACCGCCATCGTGTTCTTTGCCGGCGTGCAACTTCTGACTATCGGCATCCTCGGCGAATACATCGGCAGAATCTACGACGAAGTCAAGCAGCGCCCGCTGTACATCGAAGACAAGAAATAATTCGGATTTCGAATTTCGGTTTTCGAATTTCGGAATTAAGGCATTTAGGATTGTCATTCCCGATTTAATCGGGAATCTCTGTGCTAGGAATTTTTTAAGTTAAAGGAGGCGCGCACATTTGCGGGCATGACAATACAAAAGTGAATATAGAGTAATTACTGAACTTAACTATGAAAAACAAGCTTTTCGTTATGAGTGCCGCCAGCGGCGCAGGCAAGACCACTCTCAAGGATCTTGTCATCAAGGACTTTCCGGACATCAAGTATTCCATCTCCGCAACAACACGCAAACCGCGTGAAGGCGAAATAGACGGAGTCCACTACTTCTTCAAGACCAAAGAAGAATTCGAGCTGATGATCAAGGACAACGCCCTGGTCGAATACAATTTGGTTCACGGCAACTACTACGGAACGCCCAAGAGCTTTGTCGAGAAAACGCTCGCCGAAGGGAACCGTGTGCTGTTTGACATCGATGTTTTCGGAAAAATAAACTTCGACAAGGTCTATCCTGACGCAACAGGCATTTTCATTATGCCTCCGAGTGATGAAGAACTGGAACGCCGTCTCCGCGGACGCGGCACCGACAGCGAAGAAGTTATCCAGCTCCGTCTCGCAAACGCCAAGAAGGAAATCGAATTTGCAAAGACCAAGGGCAAGTACGAATACACGATTATCAATGACGACTTGCAAAAAGCAGCAGACGAACTCCGTGCGATACTAAGGCAGAAATAAAATTCGTCTGAGTCAATTTCAGCAATAAAAAAAGGCAATCCGCACAAAAGCGAATTGCCCTTTTATTTTACAAATAAATTCTAGAAAGCGAAAGCAAGCGCAACACCGCCCTGCACAGTAGGCACAAGTTCAATCTTGAACGCAGACTCGGCACTCAAGCTCTTGTTGTAAATTTCAATTGCCGAATCCGTGTAATTACCGGAAATATATCCCAGCAAAAGAGCTATTCCGACAACACCAACACCGCCTAATGTAAGCGGCATGCCATAATCTTCACCTCTAATCCATGCCACAACACCATAACCCACAGCAAAACCGCCGACACCACCCAAAATCAGGCCCGGATAATAGAATATTCTTCCTGTACCATATTCGTCCGCAGCTTCAGGATTAGAATTCAACGCAGCAACAACAGCTTCGGGAGGCACCTCCGTTTCACCGATAAACCACTTCTTTTCGACATGCGCAATTTTTCCCTTTTGCGACTTGCTAAGTTGCGCAGATTCACTTGCTGCCGATACGTTATCATCAGACGCATAGCTATCAAAAGAACTATTTTGAGCAACAGCCGAGCCCAAAAGCATCATTAGAGAAAGAAAAAAGATTGAAATTGAGGTACGCATAAAATCTCCTATGAAATTAGACTGTTCATAATATAAGTAAAAATTTAGAATTTAATCCTTTTTTCTAATATTTCTTTTCGAGCACTGCAGTATGGAGACAATTAATAATGATAAGACAAACAGTAAGCAACTTGATTGCCATATTTCAAGTGCTGATAAGGAAAAAGCTTTCATCTATTATAAAACAGTGTTGGAATTTATTGATAGGTTTGGGTGACGAAAAAAAGCCCTTTACAAGAACCAAGGCTTACCAATCAATTAACTCTGAATACGAGTCCTTCATTGCTGAATACAAGAAAAATAAAAACTGTTACAAAGTTACTTCAAATTCAAAAAAAACAAAATTGACCGAAATTGTATTGCTGACAAGGACCTACAACCTCCAAGATTTAAAGGATTGGCTCCATTGGCACCTAGATATTATAGGATTTGACTGCGTCCACATTTTTGACAATGAAAGTTTAGTAGATATTAAACCTTTATGTGACAACTATGGTTCTAGAGTCACTTATGAAAAAATCAAAGGTTTCCCGGATCAATACGCCCTGTATAATCGTTATATAAATAACGAAAGTCCCGCATGGTGGGTTCTGCCAATTGATGACGATGAATTCGTTTATATAGGCAAACAATTTAATCACAATGTGTCCGAATTGTTATTGTCTTTAAGCGATAAATGGCAAGATATGGTCAAACTCAGCATCGGATGGCGAAACATGTTTCCTGTTGAATTCACCCAGATTCGTACAAAGTCTCTTATTGAAAATGCTACGGGATGGTCTGATGAAGCATGTAGTGAATTACAGAGCATATGGAGACAGGACAATCGCTGGATAAAGACTTTTGTCAAAACAAGTTTCCCATGGTATTGGGGAATACCCTATAATTCCGGGCACAACCCCACCATGAATAATGGATTTTTGATAAACGCACGAACAATAGATGGCAGATTTTTATCCCAAGATTACGCAAAATCTTACATCAACAATGACAATTTATTCATAGCACATTTCCAATACAAGTCTAACGAAGAATGGATAATGAAGTGTAAAAACAGGCCATCTCCCGCAAACAAGACATTCAACAAGAACAAGCCTGAAGTCTATAGCAAACTATACGAATACAAAGACCGTTTTAAAACATTTGACGGTTTAGCTAAATTATGGTCCATACGGCAATAATGTTATACACTATAACATATCTAACTTGCAAGTTCATCCCCAATAAGGTATATTCAAGGTAGATTCTAATCAAGAAGCGAAATGAAAATCTACTATCACCTCCCCGGACTTTTTGAATTTTACGATCTGTACAAGGCGTTTTTGCCGCTATTTCGCGAGCACCGGGAATATTTTTACGACTGGTGCAAAATCGGTTCTATTTACGGGGCGCCAATCGACTGCATCTGGGGAGGCGGACGCGTCGGTTTCGGAGATGCAGAGCCACAAAAAGTCGCGAAACTCATGAAGGAATACGGAATTTCTGCACGGCTCACATTCAGCAATTCATTGATTCGCGAAGAACACCTCGCCGATAGAAAGTGCAATAAGCTGTGCGAATTGTTTGAAATTGGCAATGCATCTATGGACGGAGCAACGTCCGATGGAGGCATCGCAAGCCAAGGCAAAGGCGAGAATCCCGATGCAAAAGAAACGTGCGCAGTTCAAAATGGCATCATCATTCATTCCGACCTGTTACTGAATTACATCAAAACCAAGTACCCCAATTATTACTTTGTCTCCTCGACAACAAAAGTCATCACAAACTTCGAGCAGTTCAAAGCAGAGCTGAACCGCGAAGAATTCCGCTATGTGGTGCCGGACTTTCGCCTGAACAAGCAATTTGACAAATTGAATGCTCTCACAGATGCGCAAAAGCAAAAGGTCGAATTTTTGTGCAATGAATGCTGCTGGTTCGGATGCCCCGACCGCAAAAAATGCTATGAGAACGTAAGCCAGAAAAGCCTCGGCGAAAATTGCGAAGACCACGAATGCGTCTCGCCCACCGCCCAGAGGGGCTACCGTTTCTCCGATGCCATGAAGAATCCAGGCTTCATCGGAATTGACGACATCCGGAACGTGTTCGCACCCGCAGGGTTCCGACATTTCAAAATTGAAGGCCGCAGCCTCGGCAGTGCCCTCATTTTGGAATTTCTACTTTATTACATGACCAAACCCGAGCACCAGCTTAAAGTTCGCGAAGAAATTTATCTGGATAGCACGTTGGATTTATTCTAAACGGAAAAATTATGGAACCGACATACGCATTATTCATGACTATTGCAAAACTTGTACTTATTATCATTTTTGCAATAATTCCATTTTTATTTGGTGTATTTTCCAACATTTCCACCAAGTTCCACAAAGTATTTTTTATTGCCGGAAGAATCATTTCTATTCTGCTAGCCATTTCTATTGCGGCAGGTCTTTCTGTCGGAATAGTTTTTGTCACTGAAAATGCATTCGAAGCACGACCATCCTACATTTACGCATGCTACTTTTGCGGGCTGATCACAGCATTTATTCCTTTATCTACATTTTACTTTACTACATGCAAAAAGACAAAAAAACAAAGAGCATATTATCTCGCCCTCTCGTTTATTGCATTTTTTGTAATCCTTTCAGGTTTTGAATTTCTATACAATCGTGCTTTTGGATTCGTTTTTCAAACGGAACGAGAAGAACAATCCATAAATGAATTTTATACAGACCACCCAGAAGCCGATAAAAACAGTGACATCAACGTATTCGCATCACTTAGTGCAGGCATTGAATGGCTTACCGTGAATATCTCCGTATATAAAGATTCCATCATACTAAAGACAATAGAAAGCAATTATATTGGCGACGGCAAATCGGAAATTGATTCATGTTATCGCAATGATTTACCCCCAGACTTGATTCAAGACATCATTGAAGAAATCACTTATTATCAACCGGAAATTGAATACAACTGGGCCGCAGACTTATGTATGCATCCACACGCATCTATTGAACTTGCTAATAACAAAAACGCAACAACGATAAAATTGAACCTTCCTGACATTGATGAATATCATCCCAACGCCCAGCGTTTAGCAAGGAAAATCAAGAGCCTTGCAAAAGATTCAAAAATAAATCCGACAAAAGGGTGTTCCAATTAATTCCAAGCATTCAAAAAAAAACATGCAAAAAATGAAACCCGCAAAGAGCTTTTTTACGACCATCTTGATTATCATAGCCTCCCTCATTTTACTTTTAGTGATTTGGTTCAACATTCCCTATTCGCCGGTCAAGACGCAGTTCCGCAATGATGTTGAGGCAAGGTTGCAGAATTCCACAGCACTCACCGGAACGCTAGATTCCGCGAATATCGCAAGCCTCCCTCCCCTCATTCAAAAATATCTCGAAACGAACGGTTACATCGGCAGCGAAAGGCGCTCGCACTTAATCATGGAATACAAAAATGTCGATTTCGGGATGGGCGTAAACAAGCCGCGACTCAAAATCGATTATACGCATGTGGACTTTGCCGATTCGCCGGACAGGCTCGCCTTTATCAACAGCAAAATGTTCGGCATTCCATTCCAAGGCTACGATTATTACAAGAACGGCAAAGGCGGCATGAAGGGCGTCCTCGCAAAGCTCGTTACACTATTCGACCAAACCGGCCCAGAAATGGACAAAGCATGCCTCATCACTTATCTCGCCGAAGCATTCTTTTTGCCAGAAGCACTCCTAAAAGATTTCATCACATTCAAGCAAATTGACGACCACACCGTAGAAGCCACAATCACAAACAAAGGCGAAACTGCAACCGGAATTTTCCACTTCAACGACGCTTACGAAATGACCTCGTTTACAACAAACGACCGCGGTCAAATTTCACCCGACGGAACCATCGAATACACCCCGTGGGAAGCACAGTGCGAAAACTACAAAACCTATTCCGATGGAATCAAGCGTCCCACCGTTTTCCGCGCAGTATGGAAAAATAAAGACAGAGACTTCGTCTATTTCGACGGAGAAATCAGTAAAGTGAACGGTTCTGAGGTAAAGTAACTACTTATAGTTTTTTACTTCGACGCATTTTCGAGAAAAGAATATATTTTTAAATATTAGTGTCCGGTAAAACTTTTTAAAAGAAAAACACCCATAATTCGCCAAGGATTAACTAACAGAAAATTAATTTCTATTTTATCCGCCATGACACTTCTTTTAGGCATTCTTTTCTTAGCACTTTTCATAAGCGCAATTATCCGTGGCAAATTCACATATGGTCAAGCCGACTACGACTTCCACGAGCACCCTGTGCAATTCGTAATCGTGCTCATCTTTATCCTCGGCGTTTCTGCGCTCTGTTTTTATCGATTTATCGTAGAATTATAGACTAAACATATTCAAGAGTTTGTTATATTACAATCTGTAGACAACTTAAAAGAGCAGGTACTTTATGAGCGAGGAAAAAATCACCTCCAGTTGCAATTCTGAAGACGTAAAAACAATCACAAAGAGGTGCGCAGAATCCTGGATGAAACGAATCCGAAATTTTGCAGGTTTCTTGGGAATGATTCTCCCGTGGATAGCTCTCGTCGGCGCGGCTTTCGTCGCACATGCTCAGCCCGCCAAAATCCCCGATGATTTTTGGGCTACGCTCTCCATTTCGGCCACATATTACTTGACCCCAGCACTTGCAGGCATTTTAACCACAGCCGCAGTCGTTCTGATTTGCTACAAGGGCTACGACTGGCGCGATGAACTTGTCGCAACAGCCTCAGGCATATTCGGCTTGATGATTGTCATTTTCCCTTGTGACTGTTCCGCTGCGGATAGCAAGATTGTTGGATTTTTCCAGTTGCCTATAGCCGTTTCTAACGTCATCCACTTAATATCGGCAGTTATCTTCTTTATACTTTTGGCTATCAACAGCCTATTCCTTTTCACTCTTGGCGAAAGCGACACCAAGCAGAAAAAGATCCGCAATATCATTTACAGAGTCTGCGGCATCGGCATGTTCTGCACTTTGTTCCTGCTTATTTTACCAATTCAATTCCCGGCCAAAATTTTCATAATCGAGGCCATTGCGCTTACGTTCTTTGGCATAAGCTGGCTTGTTAAAGGACAAATCTTCGGATTGTTGTCCGACAAATAAGTTTCTATTCTTCGAAAGGTCTTACTCTCAGCGACACACCTAAATCAGCGCAAATTTGGCGGCAACGCTCAATTTTTTCTTCGGGCATTACCTTTTCGACAACGGTCATCACTACGTTCGGAACATGCTCTTTCGCAAGAGCAGCAAATTCCTTGAGCGCATCAAAAGACTGAATACCAAATCTCGATCTCGTAAGCTCCAGGAATTCTTCGGCATCAGGGGCATTCATCGAAATCGAAACGGTATCAAAGCGACCTTCAAGTTCAGGCGTTACATCCCATCCGTGAATCAAATTTGCAAGTCCGTTCGTATTGAGGCGGACTTTTAATTTTGGATATTTGCCATGCAATAAGTCAATGACTTTGCACACGTCGTGGAGGCGTTCAAGAGGTTCCCCGTAACCGCAAAATACAAGTTCATTGATGACAGAAAGATCGTATGAGTCGAAAATACTCATGACCGCATTGACGCTGGGTTCCCCACCCTTAAGCCAAAGTGAATTGCCT
>Ga0247611_10004716_pt1 | contig 18663 bp, 14 predicted proteins | sample 177DNAGHGhighgp2_FD_192422 | JGI IMG/M metagenome (GOLD analysis project Ga0247611, IMG submission 192422) | Sheep rumen microbial communities from Palmerston North, Manawatu-Wanganui, New Zealand - 1770 DNA GHGhigh gp2 | ecosystem: Host-associated > Mammals > Digestive system > Stomach > Rumen... | reverse complement strand
CCGGTTATAGGCGTACTCCGCGGCGAAGGAGACACTATAGCGCTCTTCACCGAAGCCCCGCAGATTATGCCCGCCGTCGAGGGAGATGTACTCCTTCGCCATCACCGGCATTGCCGTCACAAAGGCCAATAAAAGAAAGATTTTGTTTTTCATATCTCAAATCTAAAATCTACAATCTACAATTTGACTACCGTCAACCCCGCTCCGCCGTGGTTGACATCGCCGTCTCCGAACTCGAGCGCCACCATGCCTCTCTTGCGGCGTTGACGATTGAGGTCGTTGAGGTAGTCACGGGTCAACTGTTTGAGCGCACCCGTTCCCGTTCCATGCAAGATCGTCACCTCGCCGGCACCTACCATCTGCGCATCGTCCATGTACGCAATCAGTTTCTCCAAGGCCTCGTCAGCCCGATAGCCACGGATGTCCAGTGTGCGCGAGAAAGACAGCGTACGTTGCCGAACGATATTGGACGTGGCGGAAGGCGCAACCGGAACAGAGTTTTTCAATATCTTCAAGTCCTTGAAATCGCGGATTCGTTGCGGAACACCCACTTTCTCTTTCATCTGTTCCACTTTCGCCCGCGCCTCTTTGGTCTTCTCTTTATCTGCCTTCGCCTCCTTGATCTCACGGATGGTGCGTTCGATAGTCGCATTGGACTGCTGCAACAACTCCGCCGCCTCTTGGCGCGCCTGCTCAAGGATCTCTTTCTTCTGCTGCTTAACACCCGACAGACGCGCTTCATACTCGGCCACCTTCGCCTCCAACTCTTTCTCTTTGAGGCGCACCGACTGCCTTTTGCGTTCCCAATAGCGCTTATCGCGGGCGATATCCTGGAGTTGCTTGTCGTATTCGATATGTTCCTCACCTACCAAGTCCGTCGCGTACTGAATGATCGACTCGCCCAAACCCGTCTGACGGGCTATCTCGATAGCGAATGAACTGCCGGCCTGGCCAATGGATAACTGGAACAGCGGACGCATCTCGCCGCGGTCGTATAGCATCGCGCCGTTGACGACACCTTCCGTCTGTTCGGCGAAATGTTTGAGGTTCGTATAGTGGGTCGTGATGACGCCGAACACTTTTCGTTGCACCAACTCCCGCAGGATAGCCTCAGCGATCGCTCCGCCGAGTAACGGTTCGGTTCCCGTTCCCATCTCATCGATCAAGATCAACGTACGCTCGTCAGCTTGCCGCAAGAACGCCCGCATGTTACGCAGGTGACTCGAATAGGTCGAGAGCTCGTCCTGAATGGACTGCTCGTCGCCGATATCGATCATCAGTTGGTCGAACAAACCCGCCCTACTCTGCTCTGCCACCGGCACCAGCAGACCGCACTGCGTCATGTACTGCAGCAGCGCCACCGTCTTCAGACACACCGACTTACCACCGGCATTCGGACCACTAATGACAAGCATGCGGTTCCTCTCTTTATTGAGTCGTATCGAGAGCGGTACCACCGTCTTTCCCTGCGGGGCGTAATGCAACCACAACACCGGATGACGGGCATCGCTCCATTCCAACAGCGGTTCATTCACCAACTCCGGACGGATAGCGTGTAGCGTCTGCGCCAACGACACTTTGGCTTTCAAGAAATCCACCTCAGCCAACATCCGCTGACTATCTAAGATCACTTCGGCGTTCGGTCTCAGCCCATCCGTCACGGCTGTCAGGATACGCACCCGTTCACGGCGTTCTGCCCCTTCCAACTCACGGATATGATTGTTTGCGTCCACCACCTGCTGTGGCTCTATATACACCGTTTTACCGGTCGCGGACTCGTCATGCACGATACCACCCACCTTGCGTTTGAAGGCCGGCGAGACAGGGATCACCAGTCTTCCCTCACGTAGCGTCGGAGCGGCATCTGCTTCCACAAAACCGTCCGTCTTCGCCTGCCTCAAAATAGAAGCCAACGTACGTCCTACGCTCCCCTGCAAGTTCGTTATCTCCCGTCGTATGCGCGCCAACTCGGGCGAGGCATGGTCGGCTAACTGCCCGTAACGATCCAGTACGGCATCAATCGACTTGACTATTTCCTGTAACCCGTAACCCGTAACCCGTAACTCCTTGAGCAGCGGATAACGCAGCTCATCCAGCCCCGCAAAGAACCGCTCCAACTCCGCTGCATACGACAGCGAGTGACGCAGCGCGTCCAGTTCGGCCTCGTCCAAGAACAAGCCCTCGATACGAATGCGGGCGATCGCTTCGCGGACATCATGGATATCGCCGCGCGGGAAAGTCAACATCGGGTCACTCTCCGCCAAGCGCATTTGATCGGTCAGCCCTAACAGATGTTGTACGGTCTCGTAATCCGTCTCCATCTGCATCGCCTCCACCCGCTCGCGGCCCAAAGGCGACGAACAACGACGATTCAACTCCTCACGGATCACCGTGAAGTCGATCTTCTGCTCTATGTTATTCGGATAAATCACCCCAGAATTCTGCAATCTCTAATGGCCTTTGCCCCAACGGCTTCGTTCAGTTTGCGCACCAACTCAAAGCGGTTCTCAAACAACTGCGTCTTCAGCGCTGCGGAGTTAACGCGCACGTACAACACCCCGTCGCGCACCTCTACGCTCCGCGTCAGTCGGTTCACCACATCGCCCATCACCTGCGGCCACACCTCCTCGATCTGTACGTCCAGCACAGACTGTTCTAACCCGTTCTCGCGCAGGTATTGGATAATAGCGTCTCCGATCTCCATTGACCAATCACCTTTTCGTGTCCTCTTTCACTTTGCGCAGGTAGATCTTTTGGCGCGTACGGAAAGTACGGATCTGGGGATCCAACTCGTTCAGCTCCTGAATGGCCGTCATCGACACGCCCTCTTCTTGACATAACTGCCACAAAGACTGTCCGGTATGCGTCCAAACGAAATCCTTGTCGCCGATTTTTTTCTTCGCCGCCAAGTAGATACGGTCACCCACCGCCAACTCGCGTCCGAGGGCATCGTTGTCCTCACGCAGATCACGCTCGCGCACATTCAAACGGAAAGCCACGTTCGCGTACGTGTCACCCTCACGAGCCACTACGTACATCACGCCATTACAGCGTTTCTTCGGGTGCATCAGCAGGAAGCTGTCGCGCTCCTCACGCGCCGTCAGCGGCACTACATACTCCGGTTCGGGATCGTTATGAATGACCATGATCGGATCGGTGCGATGCACCACCTCTGCCTTTAACGGACGCTTCGGTCTTGGTTGTTGCGGAGCTGCAGTTTGCGCGGTATCCGGAGCCGCTGCTACTTCCTGCGGCGCGGGTTCATTCGCTTTAAGCGCGCGCACCGTCAATGTATCCAGATGGTAGGTCTCGATGATCTTAACCAGCTTCGGAGCATACATATAGTCGGTGGCATACCCGCAGTCACGCAAACGGTAAGCCCACGCTTCGTAGTCTTGCACCGCGATCTCAAAACAGGTCGTGTAACGCGGACGCTTCAAAAACAGCGAGTGATCCTTAAAACTCTCCGCTGCATCACCGTATTGGCGGAAACACTCACCCGCACTGTCATCATCGTAGTAATACACTGCACCGAACCAGTCTTTGGTGCACTTGATACCGAAATGATTGTTCGCCTTCATCGCCAACTCGCTCTGCCCGGCAGACGACTCCAACAGCGCCTGTGCCATCGTGATTGCCGCCGGAACGCCATAGTCGATTTGCTCCTGAATGGCCATGTCTTTCCACTGCTCGATGTACGCCAAGTACGTCGCATTCTGATTCTGCGCCGCTAGTCCCATCGACAGGCCTATAGCGGCAAAAAATAGTATTGTCTTTTTCATAATTTGCTTTATATTGCTTCGCTTTGTTCCTTCACCAAAACCTTTGCGGGTGCAAAGGTAATGCTTTTTTCTGACATATGCAAATATTTGTCCGTATTTTTCTTATTCTTTGCTTGTTTCTGGCTCGGGCATAGGCAGATGCTCACTTGGCGCCGTAGCCCAGCATTTGATGCCGGCTTAGTACGTCCCCTTTAAGGAGCGTGAGCTCCGCCCCGCCCGCGAGGCCTCTATGTCAATTACGCGGGATACTATCCCGCATGTTGATTCTTTTTGGGGCGATTAGAGGGTACCTTCGGTGAGTTTTTTCTCATTTTATTTGCATATGTCAAAAAAATATTGTAATTTTGCAGCGCAAAATCAAAACGAAGCAATTATGAGTTACATGCAAATGGCACAATTAGACGTCCTCAATTTAGTGAGAGGCATCAATACGGAGGGAGATTATATAGACTTCCGTAATATGCTTGCGCGCTATTTTGCGGATAAAGCGCAGAAACAAATCGATGCCCTTTGGGATAACGGTGCAATTAACGAGCAAACTATCGAAGCGTGGGGTAACGAACACATGAGAACCCCTTATCGTTATGCGGTACATCGTTCTTGACACCAATTGTCTGCTACAGGCATTGCCTTCCAAAAGTCCGTATCATAAAATCTGGACGGATGTTTTGGCGGGGGAGATTTCTTTGTGCGTAAATACGGATATTTTAGAGGAATATGAAGAGATTTTGGCGCAAAAAACTTCTCCGGATATCGCGCATAATGTCGTAGAAGCAATCGCGAATCTTACGACAACAACGATGCAGAATACGTATATGCATTTTGAATTGTTATCCACCGATCTAGATGATAATAAGTTCGTTGATTGTGCCATTGCCGCGGACGCGGAATATATTGTAACAAACGACAAACACTTTAATCCGCTGAAGGACATTCCGTGGCCTAAAGTGGAAATTATTAAGATAGCAGAGTTCGTCAAACAACTCTAACCCCTCGCTGCCCCGCCAGCGTAAAAAAGCGGTCGTCGCTTCCCGACGTTAAACAGAAGGACATATTGACAATTAAGCGTTTGCTTTATTGACGGAGTATATTCATTTCTCGACAATTTGAACCATGTTTCCTGATGTATTGCGAAACGCTCATGCTTTGGCGTGGGCTTTTCTGTATATATCGAACATGGTGGGAGTCGAGACCCGAATATACCGATATAGAACTAGAAAGTCCGCGCTTTTTGTGTGCAAAGACTTAATGGCATAACATATTGAAGAAACATGGACTGGCAAAATTTTATAGCAATTGTCATCTCTGTATTAACGCTCCTTTTTACTCTCTGGGTGTATTTCAAACATGATCATGAGATAAAAACCTTAGAGAAAGAAAAATTAGAGCGCGAAGCATTAGAGAATAAACGGGCTCATTTTGACGTGCAATATGATTGGCTATTTGTCAACCATATATTATGTCTTCAAAACAATGGGAAAAGCACGGCAAAGAATATTATTATAAGCATTGAAAGTAAAGAGCTTCTAACATTTCAAGATGGCGCCACACAATATAGAATAAACCAACTTGAAGTGATGGAAAAAGCAGCGCCAATACCCTTAACCGGTGGCTATCAACATGCTATTAAGGTAAAATTGACATGGGATGACGAAAGTGGTATTGGTGTAACACAAACAGTTTTTGTTGAAGACAACGGTGGTAATGAATTTATGGGGAAATAAATTTGAACGAAGAAACAATTAAAATCTAATATAATGAAAAAGTATTTTATCCTTCTAGTTACGACTGTTTTGTCGATTTGTACCTTTGCACAAGATGTAATTGTAACGAAGGACTCAAAGAAGATTGATGCCAAGATTCTTGAAGTGTCCAAGAGTGAAATAAAGTATAAGGAAGCAGATAATCTTGAAGGACCTACTTTTGTCCTTGAAGTGGAAGATATTAATTCCATCATTTATGCCAACGGCAAAGTAGTGTTATACAACAACCAGCAGTCTGTTGAGAATACCCTACAGGAGGAGCCTATAGTGCGGAAGGAAACTGATCAAACGGTGATTGTTGATTTCGGAATTGAGCCCACAAGTAATCCGCTCATGTATTGCTTTCCTAATCTTTCTTCTGGAGCAGCCGATTTCCGGTGGGATTTCGGAGATGGTACATTTAGCTTTGCCAAAGAAGCAGCGATGAAGGCCTTTGAAAAGGCAGGGACGTACACAATCACGCTTACTGCCAATGTTGGGGATCGTCAATATGTCCAGCGGAAAATCCTTGAAGTAGGAGTTGAAGAACGTTCAGAACAGGAGCAGATGGATCGTTTAAATCAACAGATAGTTGAAAGTGGAGCTCAATTAGGGCAAGCAATAAAGAATCTAATTGAAGTGAAAAATTCGTACGCTTTAGACATTAAAAATACTACTAAATATCCATATAGAATCAATTTAGATGGTCATATATTGGGCATTGTTAATCCCTACAAAACAGAAAGATTTATAGTGTCTGTTGAGGTTTATGGGAGGATGCAAGCTGTTCAAACAAGTGGATATAGGTTCTCCCCTACCATCAAGGAGTATAAGATTCCGCGTCAACAGAAACAAACGGCATGTACTGTTATTATTAAGTAAAATCAAACACCCCAGACTAAAAATACCTTTGTCATGAAACATTCTCTTATTGCCATATTACTTTTGTGTCCGTTCTTGCTGTGGGCAAAACCTGTTGATATACAAACCGCACTTCAGGTTGCAGAGAACTTTGTTAACACACCGTTTACCGGCGCAAGCGGAGTACGTCGCGCACCAGCTAAGCCTATTAAGCTGAAAAAAGTAACTAAGCAAGTTACTCGCGATCAGCAATTCTATATCTTTGCAAATGCAAATAGTGAAGGATATGTGATTGTCGCAGCGGACGACATAGCCAGACCGGTTCTTGGGTTTGCCGACAATGGTAATGTCGAAAATATGCCAGAAAATCTGCGTTGGTGGCTGAGCGAATATGACCGAGAAATTAAATGGGCATTGGAGCAAGGACTTGAACCAGATGCAGAGCTACAAGCAGAGTGGACAGAGTTGAAGAAAGCGCCTCGAACTAATGAGGGAGAAATCATTATTGGACCGTTAATAAATACCGAATGGTCACAAGGAACTTGGTATAATAGGAAATGCCCTTATGACTCTAATAAGGGCTCTTATTGCGTAACTGGCTGTGTGGCTACAGCTATGGCTCAAATCATGAAGTATTGGAACTTTCCTCAAAGCGGTCGAGGAAGCCACTCTTACACTGATAATACTTATGGTGTTCAAACTGCTGATTTTGAGCACACGATTTACGATTGGGCAAATATGCCTAATGATTTAAGCGTCTTGAGTTCTAATACTCAAATCAATGCGATAGCAACCCTTATGTACCATTGTGGAGTCGCAGTTGACATGAATTACGGAACTGATGCAAGTGGAACGATGAGTGGTCTTGTTCCAAACGCCATGCGTGATTATTTTTGGTATAGTGATGAAGCAGTATCCCTTTCAAAGGACAATTTTACTCCTACGGAGTGGCGAAGCATGTTGTTTGAGGAGCTTTGGGAGGGCAGACCTGTTTTCTACTCTGGCGGTAATATGTTAAGCGGAGGAGGGCATGCATTTGTGTGTGATGGATGGAGAAGCGATGATTACTTCCATTTCAATTGGGGCTGGGATCAAAGTAATGGGTATTATTCTTTGACATCATTGAAACCTACATACTTTTTTATTTCTAATGGAGATTATACCACGAGTCAAGCAGCGATATTTAATTTATATCCTAAAAGTGATACAATTTCCAGGTATAGATTGGAATTGGATGAGAAAATATACATCTATGATTCTATTCCTTATGGTTCTAAATGGCATATTGATGCATTTGTTGAAAATGCTGGGTTTAAAGCGTTTACCGGTTATATTTGCGCAGTTATAGAGGAAAAAGATTGGTTGAATAAAGTTTGCGTAGATAGCGTATATTTCGATTCTAATAATTACGATATCTTAAGTTTTGATATAGATTCTGCAGCAAATCTTCCTGTAGATAGGTATTATTTTTCTCTGATGTACAGAGACTCTATAACAGGAGATTTAGTGAGAGTATGTAGTGATTATCATTATTCAAATCATGTACCCGTCATCGTTTATGCTCCTCTTGAGCGTGCAGATGATTATATCTTTCCTGATGGATGGTATTATCCAAATATTTATATAACGGAGGACTCTATTGAAATTACTACTGCCATTCGTAATACCGGGAAACACTACTTTGGGGGAGAGATAGCGCTTTTGTTTGTTAATACAAACGATGTCACGATTAGCCAGTATTTTGACACCATTTCATTTGAGAGTTCTTCAATTTATCCTCATGATAAGCGAAAGATTTCCTTTAAAGGAATTCTTAATGTTCCAGAGGGGAATTATCATCTGTATTTATTATATCGCTCAAATACGACTATTGATTGGGAATTAATTGAAGAGGCTGATATATTCTATAATCCCGAAGATTATACAATTCTATATCCGGGAAGTATACAAGAGTATTACATAGTAGCTAAACGCTCATCTGGTAATTACTACTTCTTTACTCCCGAAAAGGTAAGTGGCAAGAACCGTTTGATAGCAGTAGATGCAGGAACATCTGTACGTGCGAATATCGATACCATCCATACTACTGCGGATTACCTTTGGACATTTGAGAACAGTAAACTAAAGAGCCACAATGGGCAATATTTGGCATGTACTGCAGCCAAATCCGCCATTATGAATACTACCGGCACAGAGTTGACAAAGACTGATAATTCCGATGGCTCGGTTACATTCTCATATTTGGCAGATACGGAGACGCGCTATTTGTCTTTAGCAACGAGTGGAAACGATTACTATGTATTCTACGCTAATGCTAATCAGTTTACCCATCTTTTCTTGTTGCCGAAAGGACAAGAGTCTACAACGCGAGTGCCAGCTATCGACGCTAACAACCAAGCATCCAAAATCCTCCGTAACGGTCAAATCCTCATCCTCCGCGGTGAGAAGGTATATACGTTGACCGGACAAGAGGTAAGGTAAAAGGCATGTCCTATGTACATCGGACTAATCACGTATCATACCATATATCATATATACTAATAGTATATATCCCGTGATTTTGAAAATGCGACTCGTAACAGAGCCGCATTTTCTTGATTACTTTCTTAGGATGCAACAAATAATAGAGCGTATCCCGACCCGCCACATGGTTTCCACCTTCTCCCAATGGATGCTCAATGGATGCTGAATGGGTGCTCAATGGTTGCTTCACCCATTGTCACCCCTCTGTAGTGCCTATATCGTTTCAATGAAATTTGCTATTTTGGAGACTCTTCCAAAATCCGTTGCAAAGATAATACTTTTTTTTCATATTTCCAAATTTTTTGACACAAATGTTACATTTTCTTGTATATATCATTTTTTTGTTGTACCTTTGCAGCCGATTTGCAAAAAATAACACACAGATATGATAAAAGTTCAATATCAAGACGGAAGTATTCAGGCTTTTGAGTGGGAAGACGAGCAAGCGAAACATGCCTTCTGGCATACGAGTTCGCACCTCATGGCAGAAGCGCTGCAGGAGCTCTATCCGGGTATCCAATTCGGTATCGGCCCCTCTATCGAGAACGGATTCTACTATGACGTAATGCCCCCCGAGGGAGTGGTGATCAACGACGAGTGTTTTGAGGCCATCGAGAATAAGATGATGGAGTTGCGCGCGAAGAAAGAATCGGTCGTTCGCGCAGAAATCAGCAAAGCCGATGCGATGAAGGCCTTCGGCGACAAGGGTCAGAGTTATAAATGTGAGTTGATCTCGGAACTCGAGGACGGCTCGATCACCACCTATACGCAGGGTAACTTCACCGACCTCTGTAAGGGTCCGCACTTGCTCTCAACGGGTGACATCAAGGCAGTCAAAGTGCTCAGCTGCTCGGCGGCTTACTGGCGCGGCGATGAGAAACGTCCGATGATGACGCGTATCTACGGTATCTCGTTCCCCAAACGCTCGATGCTCGATGAGTACCTGGCGCTGCTGGAGGAAGCAAAGAAACGCGACCACCGCAAGATTGGAAAAGACTTGGAGCTGTTCATGTTCAGCGACATGGTGGGCAAAGGTTTGCCTATCTGGCTGCCGAAGGGTACGGCACTGCGTCTGCGTCTGGAAGATTTCCTGAAGAAGATCCAGAAGCGTTACGGCTACCAGCAGGTCATCACGCCGCATATCGGAAGCAAGCAGCTGTATATGACTTCGGGTCACTGGGACCACTACGGCAAGGACTCCTTCCAGCCGATCACCACGCCGGAGGAAGGCGAGGTCTATCTGCTAAAGCCGATGAACTGCCCGCACCACTGCGCGATCTACAAGAACAGCCCGCGTTCGTACAAAGACCTGCCGTTCCGCTGTGCGGAGTTCGGTACGGTCTATCGGTACGAGCAAAGCGGCGAGCTGCACGGTCTGACGCGTGTACGTTCGTTCACGCAGGATGATGCCCATATCTTCTGCCGTCAGGATCAAGTCAAGCAAGAGTTCATCCGCGTCATGGAGATCATCAACATCATCTTCAAGGCCCTCAACTTCGAGAACTACGAGGCACAGATCTCACTGCGCGACCCCAATAACCACGAGAAATACGTAGGCAGCGATGAAATCTGGGAGCACGCAGAGAACGCGATCCGCGAGGCTTGTAAGGAGATGAATCTGCCGGCACGCGAAGAGACCGGTGAGGCCGCATTCTACGGACCGAAACTCGACTTCATGGTCAAGGACGCACTCGGCCGTCGTTGGCAGTTGGGAACCATTCAGGTGGACTACAACCTGCCGGAACGTTTCGAACTCGAATATACGGGTGAGGACAACCAGAAACACCGTCCCGTCATGATCCACCGCGCACCGTTCGGCAGTATGGAGCGTTTCGTAGCGGTGCTGATCGAGCATACGGCGGGTAAGTTCCCACTCTGGCTGACGCCGGATCAGGCCGTTGTGCTGCCGATCTCCGAGAAGAGCAACGACTATGCGTGGAAGGTGAAAGAGATGCTCGAGGCACAGGATGTACGTGTCATCGTAGATGACCGTAATGAGAAGCTCGGACGTAAGATCCGCGACAACGAACTCAAGCGTATCCCGTACATGCTGATCGTCGGTGAGAAAGAGGCCGAAGAAGGCAAGGTATCCGTACGTCGTCAAGGCGGCGAAGCCAGCGGTCAACCCGCTCCCGAAGGAGACGGCTCGATGACCATCCAACAGTTCGCTGACTTCATCAACGACAACGTAAAAGCGCAGATGGCTGATTTCTAGATTTCTAGAATTCTAGTCTTCTAAATTCTGCCAGAACAATCGCAGTTGCAATAGAAACGTTGAGGCTTTCCGAAGTCTCAGCGTTTTTTGGATAAGAGGGTATCCGAATAGGATGCGTGACGAGGGAGCGGACGGCAGGAGAGATACCATTTCCCTCGTTCCCCATGACGATGATTCCTTCTTTCGGAAGCGGTTTTTCGTACATATCGCGGCCTTCGAGGAGCGTTCCTATGATCGGGCATTGCTGCTCCTTCAGCCAAGCGGGCAGATCCACATGGTGGATACGAACGCGGGCGAGGGCACCCATCGTGGCTTGTACGACCTTGGGACTATAGCAGTCCGCCGTGTCGAGCGAACAGAAGATATCATGGACACCAAACCAGTCACAGGTACGGATGATCGTGCCCAGATTGCCCGGATCTTGGATAGCGTCTAATGCAAGCGTTAGATTGGTAATTGGTAATTGGTAATTGGTAATTGAAGATTGGTGATTGGTGATTGGTGATTTGCGGAAGACTCCGATGACGCCCTGTGGGGCCTTGAGACCCGACATCTGCTCGATCTCCATGCGGGTAGCGTTCTCGCCCTCACGATACAGATGAACGAGTTCAAACGATTTGCGCAATTCACCCACGCATTTATCGCCCTCTGCCACAAACAGCCCTAATTCGTCACGGAACTTCTTTTGCTGCAAACTTTTTACAAGTTTGACCTGTGCTTTGCTGATTTTCTCCATAATTATCTTGAAATCGGCGACAAAATTATAAAAAAACTTGCATATATGCAAATTTTTTACTACTTTTGCACGCTAATTATGCGGAATAAGGTCTATATATTGCTTCTGGCGGTGCTTTTCTGCGCCTGCAACACGACGAAATTCGTGCCGCAGGATAAGTATCTGTTGAACAAAGCAAATGTCAAGTGTACGGACGACAAATCGGTATCGACGAGTGACTTGCGCAACTACCTTCGTCAGCGTCAGAACACAGAGATCTTAGGCTTCTGGAAACTGCAACTCGATATCTACAACACCGCCCCCACAGACACAACGACCAAATCGAAGAAACGTCTGGCGCATAACGCGTTCAAGATGGGTGAGGCACCGGTGATCTACGACGAGGAGTTGACCGCCATCAGCATGCAGCAACTGCGGCAGCAGATGAATAACCTGGGTTATTTCAATGCCAAAGTGGACACGGTCAAGAAGGTCAAGAACCGCAAAGTGAACCTGACCTATCTTGTGACCGCCAACGAGCCGTATTACGTGCGCAACTACACGGTCGATATCCCCAACGACACGATCCGCATCATCGCATCGAGCGATCGCTGCGTCATCAAACCCGGTGAGCAGTTCTCCACGAAACAACTGGACGAAGAGCGCGAGCGTATCGCGACTGTTCTGCGTAACAGGGGCTATTTCTATTTCGAGAAATCGATGTTAGAGTTCACAGCGGACAGTGCGCTCGGAACGCATCAGGTGGATATCCGTATTCACCCGGCCGAGTATATCCTGCATCTCGACTCCGCGGCGCTCCAACGGCTGCGTACCCGTTTCTATATCAACGAGGTGACCTTCAAAATGGATAAACCGTTCCTGCGAAAGAGCGCCTTGCATCGCGCCTGTCGCATCCGCGCGGGTGAACGTTACGCCGAGTGGCGCGTTGAACGCACGTACGCGCGGATGAACGCTCTCGCGCCCGTCAAGTACGTGGACATAGCGTTCACTCCCGTAGGGGATAGTCTGCTCGACTGCGCCATCACCGTCTCCAAGGGACGACTCAACTCCATCTCCGCCGAGGTCGAAGGTACCTACAGCGCCGGAGATTGGGGTGTAGCGGCGGGTGTCAACTACAGCAATAAGAATATTTTCAAGGGTGCCGAAGTGCTGTCCATCGGTGCGCGGGCATCGTACGAATGGCGTTCGGACGGAGGACGCGCTATCGAGGCCAAAGGCGAGATCGGACTTCTCTTCCCCTCCAACGTCAAAGTCAGCATCGCCTACAACTACCAGCAGCGTCCGAGCGAATATACCCGCACTATAGCCAACGCCGGCTTGGGATACATGTACCATAAACCCGGCAGTCGCTGGACGCATCAGTTCGGTCTGATCGATATCAACTATATCTACGTGCCCTGGATGTCGGATGAGTTCCACAATCGATTCCTCAACCGCTCGTCGGTTCTGGCGGCGAGTTACAACGATCATTTCATTGTCGACTGGAACTACTTAGCCACCTTCACCACCTTCGATCCGCGTTATCCCCACCGCTCGTATCTGCAGTTAGGTATGCGCGCAGAGACGGCCGGCAACGCACTCTATCTGCTTAGTTACATGGCGACCCTGCCCAAGGATGAGACTGGACATTACATGCTTTGGCGTATTCCGTTTGCGCAGTATGCCAAAGGCGATATCAACTTCACTTACCACGGTATCATCACCCCAAAACATCATCTGGTGGGTCACCTCGGGTTGGGTGTCGCGGTTCCCTACCTCAATGCTGATGTACTGCCGTTCGAGAAACGCTATTTCGGCGGCGGTGCCAACGGTATCCGCGGATGGCAGTCACGCACCCTTGGACCCGGTTCGTTCAAGAGCGTCGGCGGGGCATATGCGTACGATCTACAGGTGGGTGATATCAAACTGGACATGAACATCGAGTATCGCTATAAAGTGCTGCGATTCCTCGAGTTGGCGGCCTTCCTGGATGCAGGAAACATATGGACGATTCGGACTTATGACTCTCAACCGGGCGGCGTCTTCCTCTGGGATCAGTTCTACAAACAGATCGCGTGGAGTTACGGCGTCGGTATCCGGTTCGACTTCTCGATCTTCATCTTCCGTGTCGATTTCGGTGTCAAACTGCATGACCCGAGTCGTATCGCAGAAGGTAAACAATGGCGCACAGCCCATAACGGTCTGGGATGGAAAGACGACATGACCTTCCATTTCGCCATCGGCTATCCATTTTAATGGTTAATGGTTAATGGTTATTGGTTAATGCTGAAGGAACAGATGATAAAAGGCCTCATCGAGGCCGGGTGTGACGAAGCGGGTCGCGGACCTTTGGCGGGGAGTGTGTTCTGCGCGGCAGTCATCTTAGATCCCGAGCGGGTCAAAGACATACCTGAGTTCGCATGGCTCAATGACTCCAAGCAGTTGACGGAGAAGCAGCGCGAAGCCTTACGACCGGTCATCGAGCGCGAGGCAGTCAGCTGGGCAGTGGTCGAGGTGACGGCGCAGGAGATAGATGAACGTAACATCCTGCAGTGCTCGATCTTAGGAATGCAGCGGGCATTAGACAAACTGACCGTCCGACCGCAACATATACTCGTTGATGGCAATAAATGGAAGCCATACGTGCCGGAAGGCGAACTGCTCGAGATACCCGCAGACACGGTGGTGCATGGCGATGCGACCTATATGTCGATAGCCGCAGCAAGTGTGCTCGCCAAGACCTATCGGGACGAATACATGCTGCGCCTCCATGCCGAATATCCCCAGTACGGCTGGGATGCCAACAAAGGCTACCCCACTGCCGCGCACTACGAGGCCATCAAGAAATACGGCATAACGCCATACCACCGCAAAACGTTCAATTTGAAACTTGAAATTTGAAACTATAAATTGCTAAAAAAATGATTTTTATTTCCAACACCCAGACGCCGGACGGACAGCCTCGTCCCCGTCGCAGAATCGGTTGTTTAGGCGGATGTCTTATTTTCTTCGCCGTGTATTTCATTTGCAGCGCTATCCTCGGTTGGATCATGGGCGACATGTTCTCCACCTCATCGGTGACGCTGGAGGACAAGACCGTTTATCGGCTCCAACTCAAAGGTACGCTCGTAGAGCAGGCGCAGGAGGAGAGCCCCTTCGCTTCGGCGCTCAGTTCCGTGCCCTACAGCAACTACACCAACACGGACAATGTCGGTCTGGACGATATCCTTGCGAATATCCGTCTCGCCAAGAACGATGACAAGATACTCGGTATCTGGTTGGACGGCGGTCGTTTGGCAATGACTCCTGCCGGAGCGAAAGCCATCCGTGATGCGTTGCTCGACTTCAAGACCAGCGGCAAATGGATCCTGGCATCAGCAAAGAACTACGGGGCATCTAACTACTATATCGCTTCTGTAGCCGACCGCATATGTCTCGACCCGACGGGTGCGGTCGAGTGGAACGGACTGACCGTCACGAAGATGTACTACACCCGCGTCATGGAGAAGATAGGCGTAGAGATGCAGATCCTCAAAGTCGGTACCTTCAAGTCCGCCGTGGAGCCTTTCTTCCGCACCTCGATGTCTGATGCCGACCGCGAGCAGAACAAGCAATTCCTCGATGGCATATGGGGTGAGTACAAAGCAGCCGTAGGTGCATCGCGTCACCTGACCGACACCCAACTCGAGGCCCTCGCAGACCGTTACATGGGGCTGCAGAGTGCGAAGGAGCAGGTCAAAGAGGGACTCGTGGATACCCTCGTTTATGGACAGGACATGGACTCGCTGTTGCGTATCTACTGCGGCACGAAAGACTTCAAGACCCTCACCACTTCCAAACTGGCAGCGGTCAAGCGTCCGGAGTCGAAAGTCAAAGATAAAGTGGCTGTCCTCTACCTGGAAGGCGAGATCTCCGAAGACGGCCAAGACGGTATCGTGAGCCAAGACGTACTGAAGACCTTCAAAAAGATCGCTAAAGACGATGATATCAAAGCTCTCGTGCTGCGCGTTAACAGCCCGGGTGGTTCAGCAGATGCCAGCGAGCAGATCTGGCATGCCATCCAGAAGATCAAGGCCGATAGTATCCCCGTTGTCGTTTCGATGGGTGGTCTGGCTGCTTCGGGTGGCTATTATATCTCCTGCGGTGCGGATTATATCTATGCCGAGCCAATCACCCTCACCGGCTCGATCGGTATCTTCGGTACCATCCCCAACGTAGGCAAACTGCGTGATAAGATCGGCCTCGATATAGACGGTGTCTCCACCAACCAACACTCCGACTTGGAGGCAAACATGATCTACAAAGGCATGAACACCGAGGAGCGCGCGATGATGCAGGCCATGATCGAGCGCGGCTATGACCTGTTCACCAGCCGTTGTGCTGAGGGTCGTCACGTGAGTCAAGATTACATCAAATCGGTGGGCGAAGGACGTGTTTGGTTGGGTGCTAAAGCCAAAGAGATAGGTCTCGTGGACGAGATGGGTAATATCGACAATGCGATCGCTAAGGCCGTTGAGTTGGCGGGTCTCGAGAACTATCAGTTATGCTACTACCCCGATGTAGTGGATCCGTACGAAGAGATCCTGAAGATGTTTGACAACACGACCGACGAAGAGAAACTGATCCTCAAAGTGAAAGCGTTCTGTTCGAAGCCGCGTATCATGGCACGTATGGATGAGATCATCATTCGTTAACATATTGCTCATCCCGCTGAGTTGGCTCTACGCCTTGGGTGTAGCCATCCGGCATAAGCTCTTCGACCAGCGTCTGCTGCCCTCGTTCCGTGTGGATATCCCCACTATCTGCGTGGGTAACATCGCCGTCGGCGGAACGGGCAAGACACCCATGACGGCGTATATTGTCCAACTCCTGCTCGATCACGGCTACCATCCCGCTATTCTCTCGCGGGGGTACAAACGTACGACGCGCGGGTTTGTCATGGCGGACAGCCAATCGACGGCGGAGACTCTGGGCGACGAGGCGATGCAGATGCACCGCACCTTCCCTGACCTGCCTATCGCGGTCTGCGAGAGCCGTGTGCGGGGCGTGTACCAACTCAAGCGACAGGTAGAAGGCCTGGACGTGATTGTACTCGACGACGCGATGCAGCATCGCTCCATCCGTTGCGGATTCACGGTGCTGCTCACGCCCTATGACCGGCTCTATATCGACGACCATATGTTGCCTTGGGGGACACTCCGCGACCTACCGTCGCGGGCACTCAAAGCCGACACGATAGTCGTCACCAAGTGTCCGGACACCATCCGTCCGATCGACATGCGCGTCATCGATAACCGCCTTCATCTGCCGACCTATCAGCAACTCCATTTCGCGGGTATCGAGTACGCACCGCTCACGCAAAAAGGCACACCTCTTGTGCTCACCGGCATCGCACGACCCGAGTATATGTACGAGCATGTACGCTCCCTCTATCCGCAGGCAGAGTTACTCGCCTACCCCGATCATCACAGTTTTACGCCGGAGGATATAGAGACCATCCTCGCGAAAGCCAAACCCTTTGAGTTCGTGCTCACTACGGAGAAAGATCTGCAGCGTCTGCAGTCCACCGCCCTGGCCGAACAACTCGATGCACAAGGCAAAGCCCTCATCGCCCTGCCTATCCGGATGCGGTTCTGCACCCCAAAAGAATATTTCGACAAACAAATACTTCAATACGTTCACGAAAATCAACGTTAGCCATGCCGTTTATAACCCTCATAAAACGTTTCGTGCCGCCCTACAAAGGCTTGATGGCACTCAACATCATCTTCAACCTGCTCTCAACGATCCTGTCGTTGTTCTCCTTCGCCGCCATCATTCCCGTGCTGCGTATTCTCTTCGGTCTGACCGCCGTTGAGGCGCAACATATCGACTTGGCGAGCGTGAACGGGATCCAAGAGACGATGGCGGCACTCCGCTCCAATCTCTACTACCTGCTCAACGAGCAGATAGCCATTCACGGCTCGAGTTTTATCCTGATGCAACTTGGACTCTTCCTTGTCATCATGACCGGACTCAAATGCGGGGCGGCATGGTTGGCGAACTACTACATGGTGCCTATCCGCACCGGCGTACTCCGTGACCTCAGGCAACAACTCTACGACAAAGTGCTCTCCCTCCCGATGGGATACTTCACTGAGGCGCGTCGCGGCGATGTCATCTCCCGCATGACTAACGACGTCGGCGAAGTGGAGGGTTCCATCATGTCGGCACTCGATATCCTCTTCAAAGACCCCGTGATGATACTCGTCTATCTCATCACCCTCTTTGTCATCTCGTGGCAACTGACGCTTTTCGTGCTGCTACTCATGCCTGTCGCGATCTTCCTTATCGGTCGCATCGGCCGCAGTCTCAAGCGTGCGTCCACCAAAGGACAGGAGCAGAACGCCGAGATACTCTCCTCCATCGATGAGACCCTGCTCGGCCTGCGTGTCGTGAAGGGTTTTAATGCGCAGCATAAGTTACGCGAGCGCTTCAACACCCTCATCAATGCCACCCGCGCGACCTTCAACCGCATCAACCGCCGGTATTACCTTGCCCACCCGCTCTCGGAGTTCTTGGGCACGGCGTTGATAGCCATCATCCTCTGGTTCGGTGGTCTGCTGATCCTCTCCGATCATGCGACGATAGATGCCTCCACGTTCATCTATTACCTCGTCATCTTCTACTCGATCATCAACCCTTCAAAAGACCTCAGCAGGGCATCATACGGCATTCGCCGAGGCATGGCGTCGCTGGAGCGTATCGATAAGATCCTCAACACGCAGTCGAACATACCCGAACCCGAACACCCGGCACCACTGACATTGGACTCTTTCCACCAAG
>Ga0247611_10004715_pt1 | contig 18666 bp, 7 predicted proteins | sample 177DNAGHGhighgp2_FD_192422 | JGI IMG/M metagenome (GOLD analysis project Ga0247611, IMG submission 192422) | Sheep rumen microbial communities from Palmerston North, Manawatu-Wanganui, New Zealand - 1770 DNA GHGhigh gp2 | ecosystem: Host-associated > Mammals > Digestive system > Stomach > Rumen ... | reverse complement strand
TCCGACGGCGTGCTTGAGGTGAACAATACGATTCAGGGTGATGTGGATTTGCGCGCCCGTGGAACGTTGGCGGGCAACGCCGTCGTGGCAGGCAATCTGAAGATGGAGGGCGCGCTCAACTACGAGGGATGCCGGCTGATGCCCGGCAGTGAGGCCGGAAATACTGGCGTCATCACCCTGAAGAAGGGTCTCGCCGTAGACAAGCGTCTGTTTATAGAGTCGGATATCAAGGACGGCGACGGGAGTGCGGACCTTGTGAAGGTGGAAGGCGATGTGACGATAGCCGGTGACGGACAACTCGTGTTCACCGTAGTGCCCGACGTGGCCAAACCGCAGCCGGCGCGATATAAACTGATGGAATATACAGGTGAGTTCGCAGGCGAGATGTCGCAGATATCGGTTCGCGGTCTGCAGGGAATCTCATACAATATCGTCAATGAGGAAAAAGCTGTATGGCTGGTTGTCAACGCACAGCGTGAAGCCTCCGAGGGAGTGCGCTGGTCGGGCGAGGTGAGCAACTTGTGGGACTATCAGACTAAAAACTTCATTCTGAACGGTGAGAGTACGGAGTTTGTTGCCGGTGACGGCATCACTGTCGGTGACGATGTCCAGAGCACAGTGATTCAGACGGAGGAACTCATGCCAGTGAGCAGTATGACCTTCGAAAACGACACAAAGACTATTACTGTTGCTGGCACGGGCGGCATTACCGGCAGCGGTGATGTGGTGGTGAACGGCAAAGGACGTGTCATCCTCAATGCCGTAAACAGTAACTATACGGGCAGGACGGTTATCAACGGCGGCACCGTCACTGTGGCAGAACTGGCCGATGGCGGACAGCCCAGCAGTATCGGTGCAGCCGGCACAGCAGCCGCCAACTGGCAGATGGGCAAGGCGACGCTGATTGTCAGCAATGCGAATACGGCAACCAACCGAGGACTGACTCTCAACGATACGGCGACGATACAGATAGCCTCCGGCGTCACTGCTCTCAAGGGTATCGTGCAGGGAGGAGGACGGCTGGTCAAGAAAGGCAATGGACAACTTAATATCACCTATGCCGGCAACAATACATGGAAATCGACGGAACTCAATGCCGGAACACTGGCAATGGGAGTGTGGAACACAACCTTCGGCACCGCGACCTCAACTATCGATGTGACAGGCAATTCGGCCATTACCATATTCAATAATAATTCCACAGGCGCTGTGCCCACGCTCAAAAACACCATCAACGTGGTCGAGGGGAAGACGCTTACCGTCAACGGCGGACAGCGCTGCAACGTGCAGGGCAAATGGATAGGAGAGGGTACCGTGAAAATCAGTTTTCCCTACGTGCGCGGTGACTTCTCTACCGACATGGCGAACTTTGAGGGTACGCTCAATCCCACCAGCGGTCAATTCCGTCTGACGGGTGCGATGAATATGACGAAGGGCACTTTCATGCCCGGAGCCGGTGTCTATGCCGTGGGTGTGAAGGCCGGAAGCGGAACAGAATCCGTCTATACCCATAACATAGGTGCCCTGTCGTCCACCGCCGCCGATGCTCAGCTCGGCACAAGTGTGTGGAATGTGGGCTATCTCGGCACCAACACCACCTTTGCCGGTATCATTGGAGCTAACGCTACGCTCAACAAGTACGGTGACGGCACGCTGACGCTGACCGGAGCATCTGCGGGTCCGCTCAATATCTATGCAGGAGAGGTGAAGGCGATGAATACCGCCGCCAGCACCACCACGGGCACAATCACCGTGCGTAGCGGAGGAACGCTTTCCGGCACGGGACAGGTGGAGAACGTCGTTGTGCAGCAAGGCGGTGCACTCGCAGCAGGACAGTCGAAGACAGCGGTGGGAACGCTCACTGTGAACGGCAACGTGACACTCAATACGGAGGCAATACTGCGCCTGCGTACAAGGACCTCACGAACCCTCACTACGACATGTGATGCTTTCGATGTAACCGGTGCGGTGCACCTGAATTCTCCCACTATCGAGGTGACGGAATTGAGTTCGCAGTACAGTATAGGCGAAGGTGCCGAACTGCAAGTGTTCACCGGTCCAGGCCCGATAACCCTGACGGGAACAGTGACCATGGTTCCTGCCTATCCCAAGGCCGGTTGTCTCTGGGATATATCCGCCCTTGCTACGGAAGGTGTGCTGCGTGTGGTGAACGATCCGACCGGGATCAGGGAGATAAAGGGAACAGACGCATCGGAGGGTGAATGGTACGACCTCAGCGGTCGTCCCGTGCAGAGGCCGAAGCACGGACTGTATATCAGGGATGGTAAGAAAGTCTATATAGAATAAGCCATGAATCATCGCTGCGTATTAACACTAATACTGTCGTTCACGCTGTGCTTGCATGTCGTCGGGCGCGTGAAACAGAAATTCAATGCCGACTGGAGACTCTGTGTGGGCGACATACCGGAAGCTGTGCAACCGGAGTATGATGACAGCGGGTGGCAGGCAGTGACATTGCCCTATGCTTTCAACGGTGATGAGGCGTTCCGCAAGGATATCGTGGATTTGACGGATACCGTCGTGTGGTATCGGAAAAAGTTCATGGTGGAGAGTATTGGGGATAAGAAATATTTCATCGAGTTCGAGGGCGTGCGTCAGGGAGCCGACTTCTACCTGAACGGTCATCATCTGGGTTTCAGCGAAAACGGAGTAATGGCGTGCGGTTTCGACATGACACAATATATAAAAGAAGGATGGAATACGATTAGCGTGCGCTGTGACAACAGTTGGACTTACCGCTCGCGACGCCACAACAGCCGCTACCAGTGGAACGACCGTAATTTCAATGCCAACTACGGCGGCATCCCCAAGAATGTTTGGCTGCATGTGACGGGGAAGCTCTACCAGACATTGCCTCTCTATTCTGACCTCGGCACAACGGGAACTTACGTCTATGCTACGGATTTCGACATTCCCCGCCGCAAGGCCGTTGTTCATGTGGAGTCACAGGTGAGAAATGACGATTCCCGCGCTCGGACGTTCTTCCTGACCGTCGTGCTGAAAGACCGGGACGGCAACAAGGTGGCCGGATTCAACGGTGACGGGCGTTTCACCCTGCAGCCGGGGGAGACCGTCATCGCTAAGGCCGGGCAGGAGGTGCAAGGTTTGCACTTCTGGTCGTGGGGCTACGGCTATCTCTACACGGTGGAGACGTATCTGCGGGAAACACTCGATGACACAGGAAGCGACAGGGTCGTCACCCGTACCGGTTTCCGAAAGACCCGTTTCGGTGAGGGAAAGATATGGCTCAACGACCGCGTGCTTATGGTGCATGGCTATGCCCAGCGCACATCCAACGAATGGCCGGGGGTGGGGCTCAGCGTGCCGGCATGGCTGAGCGATTACTCCAACGGGATGATGGTAGAGTCGGGCGGCAACCTTGTGCGTTGGATGCACGTCACTCCGTGGAAGCAGGATATAGAGTCATGTGATCGTGTGGGACTCATTCAGGCAATGCCTGCCGGTGACGCGGAGAAGGATGTGGAGGGAGCCCGCTGGAATCAGCGCACGGAACTGATGCGCGATGCCATCATCTATAACAGGAATAATCCTTCTATCCTCTTCTATGAGTGCGGCAATGAGAGTATATCGCGCGAACACATGCTTGAGATGAAGGCCATCCGCGACAAGTACGACCCATACGGCGGGCGTGCCATAGGCAGTCGTGAGATGCTCGACATCGATGAGGCGGAATACGGCGGTGAGATGTTGTACATCAACAAGTCGGGAAAGCACCCGATGTGGGCGATGGAATACTGTCGTGATGAAGGTCTGCGCAAGTATTGGGATGATTGGAGCGATCCCTATCACAAAGAGGGTGACGGCCCGTTGTATCGCGGTCAGCCTGCACCTGCCTACAATCATAATATGGACCAGTTTGCCGTCGAAATGGTACGTCGCTGGTACGACTACTGGCGCGAGCGTCCTGGAACCGGTACCCGCGTTTCTTCAGGTGGCGTGAAGATAGTGTTTTCCGACACAAACACCCACCATCGCGGCGAGTCGAACTATCGCACCAGCGGAGTAGTGGACGCTATGCGCATTCCCAAGGATGCTTTCTATGTGCACCAGGTGATGTGGAACGGGTGGGTGGAACCGGAATCTCCTCAGACTTATATCGTCGGTCATTGGAACTATACGTCAGCTGTGAAGAAAACGGTCTACGTCGTTTCTACCGGCGACTCGGTGGAACTATTCATCAACGGGCATTCATTGGGAAAAGGGAAGCAGAGCTACCGTTATCTATTTACCTTCGACAATGTTTCTTTTGAACCGGGCACATTGGAAGCAGTTGCTTCCGATGGTAGCCACTACAAATTGGAGACCACAGGCGAACCTTGCCGGCTGAAACTTACAGCCATCAGGGACCCGGAGGGAACAAAGGCCGACGGTGCTGATATGGTGCTGTTTCAGGCAGAGGTGGTCGACGGGAACGGACATCGTTGTCCGCTTGACAGTCGCATGATTCATTTTGAGCTCTCGGGAGAGGCATGCTGGATTGGCGGCATTGCCTCGCGCAACAATCCATCGTTGCAACGGCCCGACGACAATCGCCCCGAAGGCCTGCTCGACGCAGCCGCCACAAAGAATGTCTCCGATAACTACGTCGGCGCTAAATCTCTGCCGGTGGAGTGCGGCGTCAACCGCGTGCTTGTCCGCACAACGACCGATGCCGGTGAAATACGTCTTGTGGCGCGTGCCGAAGGATTGGATCCGGCAGAAATCACTCTTCACTCTTCACCTGCGCCGGCAGATTCTTCACATTTCTCTCCTGGCTCCTCGCTTTCAAGAGGTGAGACACCCCTCACACCGTCATACAAAGAAGAGGCACGTGGCATACGGATTGTTTCTGCTACAGCGGGCTGTGACTCTGAACATGTTTCCCGCAGTTTCGATGACAACGAACTATCGGAATGGAAGAACGACGGGCGTCTCTCTACGGCATGGATTACATATAAACTTGCCAGGAAAACCGTAGTTGAAGATATTTGTCTCAAACTTACCGGGTGGCGTATGCGCAGTTATCCTCTTGAAATATATGCCGGCAAGCAGCTTGTCTGGAACGGCGATACGGAACGAAGTCTCGGTTACATTCATCTGACTCCATGCAAGCGGGTCAGGACTGATGAAATCACCATACGTCTGAAAGGTGCCGGTAAGGAAGAGGATGCTTTCGGCGGTATTGTGGAAGTTGCAGAACCAGCCGCAGGGGAACTCGACCTTTTCAAAGCGAAAAACGGCAGTGAAACCAATAATGAGCTGCGTATCGTTGAAATCGAGTTCCTTGAAAAACGATAAGACCTAACGCGTGAGGGAGACTTTCATCGTCATGCCGAAGTCCTGAGTGACGGTGGGATAGGAGGACGAAGAAAGCAGTGGGGAGGAGCGCTGGCGGTCGTAGTAGAGGCTCATCGTGATATAGCGCGACATGGTGTAGTCGATTTGGGCTGAGGTCTTGATGGCCAATTGGCCGCTGGTGGCCTCGCAAAGTCCACTCTGTATGTCACGGCGGATGGCAGCCTGATTGCGCAGAGAGAAGTCGAAACGGAGATTCAGGTCGTGGGCAAATGCCTTTTTGGTGCTTGATGATTTGGAAGAAGAGGAGTTGCTCTGTGTGTTGGACGTAGCCTTGGAGGAAGAACCCTTCTTGTTGCTGCGGTTGGCCTTGGCTGCTTTGCGCGAAGCCTTGCCGCCAAAGAGTGAGGAGAGACGGAAGTCATTAATTTTCCAACCCCAGCCGATAACGAAGTCCTTACTGCTGGTCTCATTGATTTGGGCAGACGTGATGGACAGCGTGGAGACACGTGTGGTCTTATACTCCGCCTTAAGTGTCATATTGTTGTTGAATGTCAGATTTATGCCGATGAGGGGAGAGAACGTCTCGTTGATGGATACGGTGGAGATGTCGTACATAGAGGAGGCAGAATAGACCCCTGCCGCAGCCGTGCCGGCATACCCCATATCCTCACCGGCAATACTCCGGATGTAGTTGCTGTAGGAATTGTAGGAACCGATACTGTAAATGCTCTTGTAGGCATGGGTGAGTGTGACGCTCTTGAAGTGGTCACGCACCCAGGGCAGATTACCCAGACCTTTATACGATATGTTCCAGTTGGGTAGCATCCTCAGGAGGGTGGGGAAGATGTCGGTGCTGGCGCTGCTGGCATCGCGACCTTGATATGCAGCGAGGAAGGCCGGTATCATGACATCGGCAGAATAGCGGCTGACGGGAGTCTTGGAGGGGTCGTACATGCCGCTGTGACCGGGCATGCCGGCGGGATACATGGTACCCATATACTTGGACTGTACGCGCTGCTGCATCACATCAAGATTATGGAGGAAACGATCAAAGACCTTGCTGTGGTAGTTGTTGTCGGCATTGCCCATTGAAGAGAAGGCCGTGGAGATGGTGATGGTAGTCATGTTGAACGAACCGGAATACGAGGGCATCTTGTTGGGGAACATGTATTGTATGCTCTTGCTGTCGTTGCGCGTGTGCGACATATTCAGGTCTATTTTGAGGTCGGTGAAGGGTTCGAGCGTAGCCTTGATCTGTACATCCTGAGTTGTGGCGGAGGTGGCAGGAGTGGATAGTGTGGTGTCGGTCATGAGCCATCCGCGTTGGCGGGCCGTTTCAATATAATCATCGCCAACGAGACCAAGGCCGAATCCGATGCCTGGAGTGAAACCGAAGTCCGTACTGCGCTGACCGAGTATGGCACCGATGGACTCGCGGAAACCAGGTACGTTGAGGTTGTATGTGTTGCGATAGGAGATGGAGACATTGCGCACCATCATGAGGAAGCGTGCGCCGGCCTCTGCCCACTTGAACCACTTCTCCTCTTCGCGAGGCTTCTTGGCAACGACGTTGAGACGTATTTTGCCGGTATCGGCCTCGGAAGTTCGGATGGCTATCTTGTTCTCGTCAATCTTTTTGAAACGTACCTTTACCTCGCGTCCCTTCAGGTCAAGGGCCTTAACAATGAGGCGCTTCGATTTCTGACCGTGGTTGATTTCCATCATGGTGTCAGGCAAGAGGGCGATTTCTTGGGCATAGCCGCGTTTGGACGATGCCTTGCTCTTACTGCGTGCGGGAGTGGCGGTCTTCGGTTGCGAGGCCTGATTGCGGCGGAGAATGGAATCGACGGGTATGCCGGTTTTCTTGCTTTCCTCCTCAGCTGCTACGCGTGCTTGTTCCTCTGCTATCTTACGCGTCTTCTTGAGGTCGTTCTCCTGTTTCTTGGCGGTTTTCTTCTTGTTGGCCTCGTTCTTCACGTTGGATGCGGAGAATTTTTTGTTCACCTCCTTGAGGAAGTCGGAGTGGTTGTAGAGCGTCTCCATCGCAAACTTGCCGTTGACATTGATGTTGCGCTGTGTGTTAATGGTGTGGCCCATATTATTACCGTTGGCATCCTCAATGCCGCGACGCCATGAGTAGTTGCTGGTGTAGGTGCCGTCTGCGGTAATCCAGTCGAAGATAGGCAGTTTGTTGATTGGTAGTTTATAGGAGAGGGAGACCTGCTGGCTGTAGTTGAGCGGCCGACCGAATTTTGCAAGAGAGATTTTGACGCTATCCTTCCAGCGTTCGTAGTCGTCGGGGTATAGGTCTGGGTTGATAGCCCGGATGTTTTGCGCGCCCTCGATTTCTGCCTGTGTGCCGCTCTGCCAAGAGAAATGGAGAGCCTTGAAGATGTCCCATTTGAGGGAGAAAGAACGGTTCCATAGGAATGTGGAAGAGAATGTGACGGGGATACTGGTTGGATTCTCTAGGTCGTCGAGATCTCGCTCCTGTAGTTCGTAGTAACTACGTGTGATGTCGGTGGCGAAGGTGATGTTCTGCGGGCAGAAGGCAAGGTTCTGGTCTTTGATAATCTGCATCCACTTGGACTTTGACTTGATATTTTTAAAAGGTTCCCAGCTCTTCCAGTTGGGTGTCCATGAGTAGTTAAGCCCGCCCTTCCAGTTTCGGTCGTATTCATAAACGGTGGTTTCGCCGGTGCGCTCGGTGGATGACTGCGCGTAGTTGAAGGTGAAGTTGGCCGGGTCGTATGGCATGGGATGCTTGCGAGACTTGATGTTGATCTTGGCACCGGAGATGGAGAGATTCTTTGTTACCTCGCGGCGTGTGACGAGACTTGTGAGAGAGTCTTTCTCACTCTGTGTCTGGAGAGCATCGAGTGCATCGGAGAGCAGCATGTCGGTATCGAGCATGTTGTATTTTGGACGGACGATGGTCTTGCCGTAGGAATAGTAGAAGGGGAAGCTGACTTTCGCCTTCTCGGGTAGCAGACGGCCGAGGTCAAGAGAGGCGGTGAACTGATATTCGTAGGTGTTTTCGTCGGTACGCTCCTGCACGCTCTGTTCCAGGGCACCGAAACCTGCGGTAACGATGCGTCCCGTGGCAGAAAACGAACCGATGTCGGACAACTGCACATTAAGAGCGCCGCGGGCAGCCCAACCGCCCTCGTTGGTGAACTCCTGCAAACGGAGCTCATTGACCCATACCTCGATGTTCTTTATCGTGCGTCCCCTGTTGCGCACACCAATCATAATAGTCTTCACTTCGCCCAACGTGGGATTACCCATCACGGTAATCTTGTTGTTAGGATGATCGGGGTCGTAACTTTCGCAACGACGTGTGTAGTCGGCTTGACCAAGACTCTTGAGGCGGTTGCGCTCCTTCTTGGCATCGATGAGTCGCATAAGATCAAAGTCGAACATGTTGGCCTCGGGCCAAACCTTGGTTCGGTCGGCTGCATTATAGTTGTCGTATTTTACACCGCGTGGAACCCATGATGGAGTAAGTACCAGAGGAACTTCGTATTCGTAGTAGTTGGACTGATAGTCTGTTCCGAGGCGCATGAACACAGTCATCTCTCCGCTCATGAGAGCCGTCTCATCATTTTCAAGGGCATTGGCGTGACAGAACATCTGTAGATGGCGGTACTTGCGCATGTCGTACTTGCAGTTCTTGTAGATGGCTTTGGCATCGCCTGCATCCAGATTTGTGATAATAAGGGAAAGCGATTGTTCGTTGTTTTCTACGAGTTGGCTCTGGGAGGGGTCGGTGACGCGTGAGATGCCGGGAGGCAGGACGTAGTTGACAGGTGTCTTGTCTCCGTTTTCATCGATATTCACGGAGTAGACTGTCATGTCGCCTGACTGGCCGGTGGGGGTCTCGGGATAAAGTTGACCGCTATACTGGCGCCAGTCACCATGCACGAGGTCGAGAGTGCCCATACGGAGTATGACGGAATGGGAGAATCCGGATAGATACATACGCATGAAACGCACAGAGGAGAAGTCTGTGAAGCCGTTGAAGTTCTTGCGGTCTTCGTCGCGGATGGGTACTCGCATCAGATACCAGCGTATGGTTTCTGTCTGGCCGTTGCGAAGGCGTTCCGTGGCATTACGCACGTCGGTGACGTATTTGCTGGCACCCATCATCAGGGTGGAAGGTTTGATGTCAATGACATACTCGGCATAGCGCTCAGTCTCGTTGAGTGTATAGTCGGCGTTGAGGTCTTCCACGTCGGGAGTGGTCTTCCACGATGTCTCGTAACTTTCTGGTGAATTGTCGGCATCAGGTGAGTTGCCCTGCGGCAGGTTGACGTTTTTGTAGCGGTCGAGAATGCCGAGACGCATCTGGTCGTAATCGGTGCCGCGGTAGTAGTGATAGTTATCGGATGCAGGGTCTGACTCCAGACGGGCAATAATGTCCGCATTGTCCAAACGAGGCAGTTGCTCCTGGAGGAAGGTCTTGTAGTTGCCGAAATCACGCTCTTCCGCGTCGTTGAGACCATTGAAACCGATATCCTGAAGAACACGTGCTCCGGAGGTGTTGTTGAAGGCGTATGTTACGGAATTGGTGTTTGGAATGAAACCCCACTGGCTTTGTGTGAGATATGTCATGGAACCGTCAGTGGGCATACCGCTCTCGTAGAACTTCCTGCCGTCTTTCAGAATGTCCTCTGATATCTCGCCGAGGTTGATATAGAGTTTGCCGCCGTATTCGTCGGATGGGAGGGGACCATCGTAGGTTTTGCCACGCTCGTAAAAGAAAGGATCCATAAGCCAGAACTCGATGTACTCGATGTTCTGTGTTTCAAAGTCGGTGTTCTCGATGGCTCGCATCATACCGCCCCAGTTGTTCTCCGGATTAAGAAGATTGTCGTGACTGTCGGTTTCGCGAGTGAGGTTATAGGCACCGCGCTCCGTGGGGTAATAGGCAAGGTTGAGAGCGGGAATAGTGCTGGCAGAAGAATAAGAGGTCTGCGTTTTGTTGGGGTAGAGCTCGCGTTCGTAGATCTCTCGGATGTAGTGATTGGAGAGGGAGTCGTCGTTGATGTAACTGGGTGCAAGAGTGGAACCGCGACGGGTGAATAGTGGATCAACAGTGTACCAGGCGAGACGGGCACGATGTTGTCCGTAGCGCCAGCGTTCACCTTCGTCGGGGTCACTGCTGTATGCGATGTCGGTGGCGTATGTAGAAAACGGCGTGGAAGAGAGCTGCCAGTGGGTGGGCTCCAGTAGCGATGTTTTCTTCTTAGCATCTTCGAAGTCGTCGATGTAGGCAGCTTCGCCCTGTACGCTCTTTGACTGCATGGCTACCAGTTGTGCTACCTCGGCATCAAAGGTAATCTGAGAAGGTGCAGTAGCATGGATGAATGGTATCTTGTTCACAAGATTGGTGAGCCACTGGGCCTCGTGCTTCCATGAGATATGTCCGCCCCAAAGGAGGTTTTTCAGTGGTTCATTGCCGATGGTCACTTTTGTTGTGAGTGGCTGCTCGGAAAGATATTGCAAGGTGGCACCGATGGTGAGGTTTTTGTTCACCTCGTAGTCCATATTCAGACCCAATACCGTTTTGCGTTGCATACCATAGGTGTCATTGCTTTCCACAGAGGCATTTACGGGAGTACCGGCATCAAGAATACTTTGGTTGATAATGGTGACGCGCCCCATATTATAGTCGACGGTATAGTCCTCGTTCTCAACGAGTGTCACGCCGCCGGCTCTCACAATGACAGAACCCGGTGCAACGTTGGTGACACCGAGGTCTATCTCACCTGCGGCTGAACCCGAATAGCGGCCGATGAGCATGAATTTGTTCTTCTCTGCCACTTGTTTGGCTGCCACACGTGTGGTGTCGTAGAGTTCGCGATAGGTAAAGGCTGCGATACTGTCGGGTGTGACACCGCGTTCGGTCATGAAATCCCCCAACTGGTCGCCGAAAGGTTCCTCTACAGTGAAATAGATGCGTCCTTTCTGTATTGTGTAGCCCTCAATGAAGTCGAAGCGTCCGTCCGGGCGGAATTTGTTATTTTGGTCAATACGGTCCAGCCCGAGTGCACGCAGCAGTGGGGTGTCTTTCGTCTTTGAGTTTGGCAGATAGGTGATATAAGTGCCGGATGTACTGAGGTATTTGATATCCATCTTAAACTTCTCACGTGCCACGCTGGTGGCTCCGAGGGAATATACGTTTTTCATCATCAGTCGCCATACCGGCGAGGAGGCAGTAGTGGCAGAACCCTTTATTAATTTTACTATGAGCGTTTGCGTATTCTCCTTCTGGTCGCTGCTGAATTCACCCACCTGATGAGTGACTCCGTTGAGAGTGTACTCGTAAGCCACGGCAAGGATGTCGTCGGGTTGTAGGGTGGTGTTGAGTGATATGGTGCCGAGAGCTGTGTTTATCGCATATTCTGAAGATGATAGGAGGCGCGCAGACTGTAGTTTCTCATAATCTGTACCGCCCTTGTAACCAGCGGCTTCCAAAGTGGCAGCTGCCGTGGCTATGTCTCTTACACCGTCGAGACTGCTCACTGTGGCATAGGTGTTTCCTGAATAGTTATCCGGGTATGTGCTGCCTTTTGTGCTGGCAGGGTGCTCATCAAGATTTTCACCTAGACTTGCCATTGCCACGATATTACGTGTATTCTGCGTAGCTCCAGTCTTGTTTGTCACCCAGATTTCAATTCGCTTTATTGTGATGCCACTGTGTACGGATGGTATCGTAGTCATCCAGTTGCCGTAATTTTCACGCATGTAGTGGGAGAGGTAGAAGTGCCTGTTGAGCTCGTAATCTGAACCGGCTATCTCAAAACTGTTGGTGGAAGCACCGCCCTTTGTGGAGACACTCTTTGAGGCTGATTTCTTCTGTGAAATGACTGTCTGCATCTTCAGTTTACCGAACTGCAGGTCGGCACGCAGTCCGAAAAGTGAAGACAGGCCGGGAATGAGGGAATTGTTGGAAGGGAATGTGATGTTGCCACCCTCAATGAGTTTGATAATTTCATCTTCCTTGCCCTCGTATTTTAGTTTCAGGTTCTGAGCATCGTAGTCGAATGTGGCATCGGTGTTATAGTTAAGCCTCATCTCTACTTTGTCACCCACCTTTCCGGTCATGGTGAAGTTGATTTTTTGGTCGAAGTCGAGTCCTGTGGTACTACGCCGGTTTACGGCAATGGAGGGATTATCCACGTGCTTTAGATTGAATCCCAATTTCAGTTCGGCCGAGCCCTGTGTTTTTATCTGCACGCCGCCAGGACCGAAAATCTTCTCTGCGGGGCCGATGTTGAATTTCATATTCGTGAAGTCAAACTTCGACTTTCCCGACGTGGCGAATGCCTCGGCATTGCGCTGACGGTAGTAGGACATCATAGAACGATGCAGACTCCATTTGCGATATTCGTCCGGTGACATCAGTGTGGGAGCTGTGAGATAACTCGTAGCCGTTATCGTCGTGGGTCCTGTTTGCGAGAACGGAATGCCGATGTTGCCGCGTATAGTGGTATCGTTGGTAGCTGTTGTGCTGGATGCAGTAGTGCTTTGAGTTTTTGCCGTAGTCATGTTGCGGCTACGCAGACGCGTACCGATTTCGAACGAATCGCTCTTTTCGTCGTATATAACCTCGCGTATGATGGACTCGGATTCCGGAAGCTTTGTCCTTTCCACTTTGAGGTCGCTGCGGGGTTCGCCCGTGGTGACAGTGTCACGCCTTTGTGCTATGAGACCCAAAGGCAGTGAGAGAAATATTGCGAGTATGTATACGCGTGCGTTCACTGGAGGAAAAACGCACACGTGGCGTGTTTTATTGTGTCTTATAGCATCTTTAATGCCAATTTAATGACGCGTTCTACAGGTGCATCCGGTTCTTCTGAGAGTATTTTTTGTGCCACTTTGCGTACAGGGGCAGGTGAGAAACCGAGCATGGTAAGAGCAGCGGAGGCTTCCTCCATGACCACGTTAGATTTTGTGTTGTTGGCGATGGAATCGGCGTTTTTGCCTTCGTATTTCGGATATGCAAGCGTTGTTACCTTGTCTTGCAGTTCGACAATGATGCGTTGTGCAGCCTTAGGGCCGATACCCTTTACGCTCTTGAGCATTTTTTCATTTCCGGAAAGAATGATGTCTGCCAGTTCTTGTGTGGAGAGGGCAGAGAGTATCATACGTGAGGTGGCGGCTCCTATGCCACTCACGGTTTGAAGCAGGAGGAATATTTCGCGCTCGGCTTTTGTGGCAAATCCCCACAGTTGGTATGCGTCTTCGCGTATGCTTTCGGAGATATATAACTTGACAACACCTTCCTTGCCCTGCAAGGCACTGAAGGTGTTGAGGGTGATTCCTACGCCATAGCCCACGCCATGGCATTCAATGACAGCCTCTGCGGGCTGCAAATCGGTTAATTCTCCTTTTAAATACTCTATCATAACGATATGTTTATTTGCCTGCTGATTGCAAAGATACGACTTTTTATTAAAAAGACGGGGCGAAAAGCTTTTAAAGTGCGAAAAATGTTGTACTTTTGCACAAATTTTATTGAAGTGTGCAAAAAGATGAAAATCGTAGTATTAGCAAAGCAGGTGCCTGACACACGAAATGTGGGCCCTGATGCAATGACACCGGAGGGCACAGTGAATCGAAGTGCACTGCCCGCTATTTTCAATCCTGAAGATTTGAACGCTCTGGAACAGGCTCTGCGTCTGAAAGAGCAAAACCCTGGCACGACAGTGACGGTGCTCACGATGGGACCTGACCGTGCTGCAGAGGTGGTAAAAGAAGCAATGTATAGAGGTGCAGACGGCGGTTATCTGTTGACAGACAGAGCTTTTGCCGGTGCTGACACGTTGGCTACTTCGTATGCTCTCTCTACAGCAATACGTCATTTTGCTCCGGATGTGGATCTTATCATAGGTGGCCGTCAGGCTATAGATGGAGATACCGCACAGGTGGGTCCGCAGGTGGCGGAGAAATTGGGACTGAATCAGATTACATATACAGAAGAAGTATTGGCTTGCGATGGTAAAACTATTTGTGTAGTGCGCCATATTGATGGCGGTGTTGAGACTGTGGAAACGGCTCTGCCATGCGTGTTGACGGTAAATGGCAGTGCAGCAGCTTGCAGGCCCCGTAATGCAAAGCGTGTGATGGCCTATAAAAAGACGGAGGTGCCTAAACTGACATGTGCAGATGTCAACGCAGACCTATCACAGTGTGGTCTGGCCGGCAGTCCCACAAAGGTAAAGAATGTGGAGAACATTGTATTTAAGGCAAAGGAGAGTAAGTCTCTCACAGGAAGTGATGAGGATATTAACAGCTTGATACAGGAATTGATGGCATCTCACACTATTGGTTGAAAATGAAGATTTATGAATAGCGTATTTGTATATTGCGAACTCGAAGGTCAGGAAGTGACCGAAGTGAGTCAGGAGTTGTTGACCAAAGGTCGCAAACTCGCCAATACATTGGGTGTGAAACTCGAGGCCATTGCAGCCGGTGATGGTATCAAAGGTAAGGTAGAGAAGCAGATATTACCCTATGGTGTGGATGTCCTGCATCTTTTTGATGCCAAAGGACTCTCGCCATATACGTCAAAGCCTCATACGGCCATTCTTGTGAACCTATTTAAGAAAGAACAACCTCAAATTTGTCTTATGGGTGCCGATGTGGTAGGTCGAGATTTGGGACCGCGTGTGTCAAGTGCACTTAAGAGCGGTTTAACCGCAGATTGCACAGCCTTGGAGATAGGTCCACACGAGGACAAAAAGACCGGCAAGACATATGATCAGTTGCTTTACCAGATTCGTCCGGCATTCGGAGGTAACATAGTGGCTACCATTGTAAATCCTGAAAATCGCCCCCAGATGGCTACCGTGCGCAGTGGGGTGATGAAAGCTGAGGTGCTTGATCCTAACTATAAGGGTGAGGTTGTTATAGAAAAGGTAAACGATTATGTGCCTCAGACAGAATACGTGACACGTGTGATAGAGCGTCATGTGCAGGCTTCGAAGAATAACCTCAAGGGAGCTCCTATCATTGTGGCTGGTGGTTATGGTGTCGGATCCAAGGAGGGATTCCATCTGCTCTACGATCTGGCAAAGGTGCTACACGCAGAAGTGGGTGCAAGTCGTGCTGCAGTGGATGCCGGCTTCTGCGATCACGATATGCAGATTGGACAGACCGGTGTGACGGTGCGCCCCAAGGTGTATATAGCTTGTGGCATCTCTGGTGCAATACAACATGTGGCTGGTATGAAGGAAAGTGGTATCATCATCTCTGTCAATCCCGACGAGAACGCGCCAATCAACCAGATTGCCGATTATGTGATAAACGGAACGGTGGAAGAGGTTCTGCCTAAGATGATTAAGTATTATAAACAGAATTCCAAGTAAAGCCATGGCTAACTATTATAACGATAACGAAAAGATAAGGTTTGAGGTTGAGCAGAATGAGCTTATGCCTCGCATCGTGAGTCTTAAAGAGAGGGAGTTTGCAGACAAAGGTCTGTATGATTATGCTCCCGAGGACTATGCTGATGCAATGGACTCTTACCAGAGAGTACTTGACATCGTCGGTGAAGTGACCGCGGAGGTTGTTGCCCCCAATGCGGAGGCTGTGGATGCGGAAGGACCTCATTGTGAAGGTGGACGTGTGCGTTATGCAGAGAAGACTGTGGAGAACTTGGATACAATGGTTAAGGCCGGTCTCAATGGTATGACGATGCCACGTCGCTATGGCGGTCTTAATCTGCCCGTGACTGTTTATACGGCTGCTAACGAGATGGTCTCTACAGGTGATGCCGGTTTTGAGAATATATGGAGCTTGCAGGATTGCATTGAGACGCTCTATTGCTTCGGCAACGAAGAGCAGCGCCAGAAGTACATTCCCCGTGTGTGTGAGGGAGAGACGATGTCGATGGACCTCACAGAACCGGATGCCGGAAGTGACCTGCAGAGCGTGATGCTCAAGGCTACCTATGACGAGGAGAACCAGTGCTGGCGCCTGAACGGTTCCAAGCGTTTCATTACCAACGGCGATTCCGATATTCACCTGGTGCTGGCACGCTCGGAGGCCGGTACGAGAGACGGTCGCGGTCTGTCTATGTTCATCTACGACAAGAGAGACGGCGGAGTGGACGTGCGTCGTATTGAAAACAAACTGGGCATACATGGAAGTCCAACGTGTGAATTGGTTTACAAGAATGCGAAATGCGAACTCTGTGGTGACCGCAAACTGGGTCTGATACGTTATGTGATGAGCCTGATGAACGGTGCCCGTCTGGGTATTGCCGCACAGAGTGTGGGTCTTTCGGAGGCTGCATACCGTGAAGCTGTGGCTTATGCAAAGGACCGTAAGCAGTTCGGTAAGGCAATAATTGAGTTCCCTGCCGTTAAGGAGATGCTGGATAATATTCAGGTCCGTTTGGATGCAGGTCGTGCTTTGCTATACGAAACAGCCCGTTATGTGGATATCTACAAGGCGTTGGAGGATATAGGCCGTGAGCGTAAGCTGGAAGCAGAGGAGCGTGCAGAACTGAAGCGCTATTCCCGTCTGGCGGATGCTTTTACACCATTGGCTAAGGGTATGAACTCGGAGTATGCCAATCAGAATGGTTACGACTGCATTCAGGTGCATGGCGGTTCCGGTTTCATGCTGGAATATGCTTGTCAGCGCATCTACCGTGATGCCCGTATCACCAGTATCTATGAGGGTACGACACAGTTACAGACGGTGGCGGCCATCCGCTATGTCACCAATGGTTTCTATGCTCAGGTGATTGAGGAAATGGCTGCAAAGACTGCCGCAAGTGCTGAGTACGGCATCTATGTAGAGCGTCTGGCTAAGATGACGGAGAAGTTTAATGCTGCTACCGCAGCCGTACGTGAGAAAGAGGATCAGGAGATGCTTGATTTCGCAGCCCGTCATCTGTATGAGATGGCAGCAGATGTCATCATGGGATATCTCATGGTGCAGCACGCAACCAAGGCTCCTGAGCTGTTTGAAGGCTCGATGAAGCATTTCATGAATATGGCTGAGGCTGAAGTTGAGAAGCACGCCACTTTGGTGGCTCGCATTATCGAGTAAGCAGCAATTTCTTGCGATTGCGCACAATAATCTGGCCGCCCCTCGGGGTGGCCATTTTTCTTCCCGTAAGGTCGTAGATGACATCATCTTCCTGTTGCTGGCGAAGATATTCAGGAATGGAATTGATATCATTGACATCATCGGGCAGGAAAACAGCAGTGAAGGTCTGCGGAGTGGTGGGATAGAGGTCATTGCCGCTTACTATACCGTCCTCCTGCTGGGCACTTTCAGTAGTGGTCCAGATGCGTACCTCGTTGGTCTTCTCTCCGGAAGCGACTTGTTCATTGGAGGCATTGAAGAAACCTGCAAAATGATAGCCTTCATCGGCTTTACCCCAGGCATAGCACGATGAGCGCGCTTCTTCTCCTGCGATAACCCAGCGTGCTTCTATCTGGTCTCCGTAGTCTTCGTCGGAAAGCGGCATACGCCAGTCTCCCGTAGCATACACTTTACCGCCCGTGGTGGCCGTTATGATGGTAAAATACCAATAGAAAAGAACTTCGAGTAGCATCATAGTTATTTGTAGTTGCCAAGTATCATACGTGCCATAAAATCAATGGCTGCAGCGAGGTGAGACATTCCGACACCGGTGGTGTGCATTGAACAGCCGCCCAGACAACGGTCTTTCAGACTTTTGTAGGCAGACATAGTATTGAGGTAGGGCACCACATCGTCGTCCGTGTTGTGGAAGAACCATATTTCGGCTTTGGGATTCCAGTCGCGTGTCAAATTGCTGCGTCCGAGAGCCTTCAACAACAATTGCATGAGGTCGGAATTGAAGTCTTTGGCTTCTTCCGAGAGCATGCTCTGCATGGTGTTACCGCAGGCCTTCTTGATGGCATCGTTCAGTTCGTCGATATCGTAATCGGTACTGCGCACCTTGTCTACGATGCCAGCCTCGTTGAAGGCATCGGAGAAATAACGTTCTGCAGGAATGTCACCAAAGATGTCCGGATAGGCTGCCACCATGCCCATGACCAACAGAGGTGCTGCAACAGGCATAGACAGCTTGTCCTGGAACAGGTATTGCGATATGGTGGCAAGTGAGTTATATGGGCCGGCTCCTGTGCAGGTGCGCGTCCACTTGATAGCCTGACGTTCCTCTTCCGTAAGTTTTGGCGAGTTCTCCACATATCTCTGGCAGGCAAGTATGATGGCACCGCCCTGTGAGTAACCGATGCCATAAGTGGGAAATTCGCCCGTCGAACAGTCCATGTTGTGCATATCACGCAACATATCGTGACAAACGAGTATCATATCGACGCTCTCTTCTGCCAT
>Ga0247611_10004714_pt1 | contig 18668 bp, 13 predicted proteins | sample 177DNAGHGhighgp2_FD_192422 | JGI IMG/M metagenome (GOLD analysis project Ga0247611, IMG submission 192422) | Sheep rumen microbial communities from Palmerston North, Manawatu-Wanganui, New Zealand - 1770 DNA GHGhigh gp2 | ecosystem: Host-associated > Mammals > Digestive system > Stomach > Rumen... | reverse complement strand
TCCATCTTCAGAATCACCCTCCTGAGAATCCATTTTTCAGATGCATATGGAAACTCAGGAGGGTGATCGTAAAAATGCGATTCTTAGAGGCTTCGAAAAACGGATCCTTTTTCAGCGGCCTCTTTTGGGTGACCAACCTTTTGCAGGGGAATGGCATCTGAGCGGTGTGAGTGGGGGATACGATGTCAAAGGATGGCAGTGTAAAAACCAACCTTTGACAAAAAGGCCGCCAACCTTTTGCAGCCTGACCTGGGGGTAAGGTGGAAGACCTGGGGGCGGGTGGGTATTGAAAATGTATGCCGATCAAAACGTCGGAAACGGCTACTCCAAGAGCTGGAGCCAGTGGAAGAAAGAAACGTGTTGTACAAATGTTATACAAAATGTGTCTCTTCCTTGCAGGGGATCTGGACAATCTGCCAGGGCAGGCCTTCTGCAGGGGCTTGCCCTTTTTACAGGAACATTGCCATGTAAAGCGGATAGTATGTTATCTTGTCTTCTACGAAAAGATTCTCCCGGCAAAAGACCATAGCTCGCGAGACCTTGTCCGGACTGTTGCGGAGTATTGCATCCAAGGACTTGTGATCCTTGAATTCTTCTCCCGATTTCACCTCCAGCACAGCAATTCCTGTCTCCCACTTGTATATGAAATCCAGTTCCTGCTTGCTTTGGCGATCATAGTAATGAAGAGGAATTCCTTTCTTGACCAGCTCCCCGGCAATGAAATTCTCCGTCAGAGCGCCCTCGTTGATGTGAATGTCTCCATTCATGACCTGGAATTGCATCTTGGGAAGGCTCATATAAGTTAGGAGCCCGGTATCCACCAGGAATAACTTGTACAGTTTCCTGTTCTCCGTAGTGCTGAAAGGAAGCTTGAACTCAGTAGTATTGAACGAGTAATATGCATCTCCGGCATCGATGAGCCACTGCGTGGGGTCCGCATACTTCCGCCGTGAGGCGCCTTTTTCCAAATCCGCCAGGACGTAGCGTTTATCCTTTTTTGCAAGCTGGGACGGAATAGCATCAAAGACACGTTTCACAAGAACTTTCTCCTTCCCGGCATATTTGGAAATATCATCGCGGTAACTGTCAACAATGCTCTTCTGAATTGAAACCACCTTCTGAAAATCTTCGTCAGTGACAAACTTCTGAACGGCCTCAGGCATTCCTCCAACAACCAAATACTGACGGAAATACTTCATCATCTGTTCATGAATCAGCGCTGGAACGGGCGTTCTTTTTACATAGCATTCTTTCAGGGTATCTATCACCTCTTGTGTGATGCCAACCGCCCATAAGAATTCTTCAAAGTCAAGGGGATACATGTTTATCCGCTCCTCGAATCCGACGGGGTAAGATGCCACGATATCGTCTTCATCTTCCTGTGCTTGCTTCTGCTGTTCTTCCTCCTCTTCGTCTTCGCCACCCTTGTAATTTATCCCTAAGAGGGAACCGGATTCGATAAAGTCATACTCGTGTTCTTCCATAAGGAACTTGATGGCAGTGCGGGCCCCGGGGCAATCCTGGATTTCGTCAAAGAAAACAAGCGTCTCACCCTTGACGAAGGGGCCATAGCCCATTGCCGAAAGGTTCATAATGATTGTATGGGTGTCCAAATCCCCGTCAAAAGCTTTTTTCGCACTCTTTCGTTTTACGAAGTTGATTTCAATAAAGTGCTTATAGTGACGGCGTGCAAACTCGCGGATTGTTGTGGTTTTACCCACCTGGCGGGCTCCATCCAAAAGGGGGGCTTTTGCCCTATCTCCCTTATACCAAGTCTCCAGACTGTCGAAAATCTTTCTATTCAGCATATTACAAGCGTTTTCCCGATGCAAATTTACAACTTTTCGCCCGGTATTTCAATACATTTTTGCAACTTTTCGCCAAGAATTCGCTCTTCCGTTGCAACTTTTCGCCCGGACGTTATGCAAAGATACTACAGGCTAAACAGTCAGACAAATCTTTACAATGTTTGCAATGATTTGGATTTGTCGATTGTTTTACTACACAGAGTGTTTTACGCAGTGGCGCTCCAGGACTTTCTGGTCTTCCACTACCTCGAAGCAATCTGTTCCGTCTGGAAGCGTTGCCCGATGGAAACGGTATGCCGGATGTCCCTTGATAGCTTTCTTGGCAGCTGCAAGAGCCTTTTCACCGGAATCATAAGTAAAAACCAGAGCATCGTCTTTGGGCATAGACCTTCTGACCGGACTTGCTCCGGAATACTGTCTGCGAGCACGTGCAGGTGGTGCGTCAGTGGGCGGCGGGGGCGTTTCAATAGGCGTCACCTTCCGCTCATAAGCCAGCATCCTGGCATCTTCTGCCTGGGCACGCTGTTCATCGTACTGGCGGTCCCATTCGCGGTAATACTCCAACTTCGGGTCCTCGAACAGGGACATCTGCTCGCAGTTTTCGTGCGTCAGCTTCGAAACGCCCAGGCCCACCTGCCGGATGGGTGTTACTCCGTCCCAAACCTCTGTCAGCATACGCCGGGCCTCATTCAGGATGACCGCTGTAATGTCTGTAGGCTGGGAAAGCGAGGTCTGCTTCTGCGCTACGGTGAAATCCTTGTACTTGATGAACATCGACACTGTGGAAGCCCGGAAGTCATCCCGGCGGATGCGGTGCGCCACGATGCAGGCCACGTTGAATAGCGCCCGGTCAATGTCCTTGGGGTCGATATAGTCTTTGGGGAAAGTCCTCTCGGCGCTGTAACTCTTGGCCTCTGCCGCCTCTGTCTCCACCGGCGAATCATCTCGGCCGTTGGCGTTCTCGTGCAGCTGAAGGGCGAACTTCTGGCCGACCAGCTGCGTCAGCGAACCCATCCCCAGCTTGGCCAAGTCGCCGATGGTGTGGATGCCGTAAGCAGTCAGACGCTCCTCCGTCTTCTTCCCCACCCAAAGCAGGTCACGCACGCCCAGCGGCCACATCTTTTCCTGCACTTCATTCTCCCACAGGGTATGCACCTTGTCCGGTTTCTCGAAGTCGGAGGCCATCTTGGCCAGCAGCTTGTTGTTGCCGATACCCACGTTCACGGTGAAGCCCAGCGAGTTCTTGACCTGGTCTTTGAGCCGCGTGGCCATGGCCACGGCATTCTCCGGCGTACAGCGCAGGCTCATATCGATGAAACATTCATCGATACTGAACTGCTGCAGCACCGGACTATATGAACGGCAAATTTCTATGAAGCCTTCGGAACACTGCTTGTACCAGGCCCAGTCGCCTCCGACGATGACCAACCGCGGGTAAGTCCGCAGCGCCATTGACACTGGCTGTGCCGTTTTGATGCCCAGTTTCTTGGCCGGGATGGATGCCGCTGTGATAATGCTTCTCCGGTCAGAAGGGTCTCCTGATACGACTGACGGTACCAGCCGGATGTCCGGCTGGCCTTCTTTCACCAGTTTAACAGCACTCCAACTAAGGAACGCTGAATTAACATCGATATGAAAGATGATGCGGGGCAAAAATGCGCTATTACAGATACTCTTCCAAAAACTCGGATGCGTCCGCTACGCAATCTGGGCAGTCCGCGAGTGGTTTGCCTGTGCCGATTCCTTTTAACAGCCGACACTGCGTGGCCCCGTTCCGCGCCTGGAACTTTTCCATCATCTCTTTCATGCGGGCGCGGGACTTGATTCTGTCCTTGGTGGCAAGGCCCACAATCATTCCGGCGCCCACCAAGGCTCCGCATGTGCCCTCCATATTGCCCATGCCGGTACCATAGGCCCCGGCGATGTCCAGGGCCGTCTGCTCATCCAGACCAACAAGGTCGCAATAGGTGCAGACCACGCTCTGGGCGCAGTTGTGCGTGTTTTGCCGCTTCTTTTCTGCGGCAAGGTGTTTGCGTGTTTCCATGATTACTTTACTTCCGTCAATTCTCCGGTGGCCGATTCAATGATGAAGCCGCGCACGCAAACGTCCGAAGGAATCAGCGGATGGTTCGCGATGGCAGAGACTGTGTTCCGGACAGATTCCTCCGTATCGTGGAAGCCCTCCAGCCATTCGTCCAGGTTTACATCAGAGCGCTCCAGTTCAGAGGAAGGGATACCGCGTTTAAGCATTTCCTCCTTGAAATGGCCGAAGCTCATGTGGCAGGCTCCGCAAGTAGTATGCGCCACCACCATGATTTCCGTCACGCCCAGCTCGTACACCGCCACAATAAGGCTCCGCATGGCAGAATCCCAGGGCGTGGGAATCACGGCGCCGGCATTCTTGATAATCTTGGCATCGCCATTCTTGAGGCCGAGGGCATCCTGCAAAAGGACGGACAAGCGCGTATCCATGCAGCTGAGAACGGCCAGTTTCTTGTTCGGATATTTATCCGTGAGATGCTTTTCGTAGCCCTTGGAGGCCACATATTCGCGGTTGTACGCGAGGATTTGGTCTATATTTGTCATGGGTGTCATATAATTATTTTCTTGAGGAATGCGGAGTTTACGTCGATATGAAAGATGATGCGGGACATGGATTAAATGATTAAACGGATCCTTCCTTCTGATTTACAGAAGGTGTCCGGGTGCGACATTATCACTGCGTAAACCATCTTCCCGTCCACCGGAACCTTGTCCCAGCGTTGGAACAGACCTCGCTCGTTAATCTCGCGGGCAATTTGCTCTGTCTTCATTCCGTACCCGGAGCTGGCGAGGACATAGACTATGGCTTCTTCGATCTTCATTTCTTTCCAAATATCTCTTCCGCTATTGCATCCAGTTGCTCAGCTATCTCTAATGGCTCCTGATCCAAATCGAGTGTTTTAGTCATCATGCGATTACCCAGAATTTTCTTATCAAAACCGTCTGGCTGGAGAGAGTCTTGGGTGTGTGCGTAAAGGAGCATGCCGACAACATCAAAGGGCTTTCCGGTTTTTGCTAATTCAAACTTCTTGTTCTGCACATAGGAAAGAATTTGATAAAGATTGCCTGAGATGAGAGTCGATCGTCCCTGATTTGTTTGGACATTCTTATTGTAGAACTTAGCATCGATGATAAACCAGGTGTGACCGTCATTTAGCATAATATCACTAAGCATTGACGGCAGCATTCCGGGTGTATCGTCCTCCTCAAGGCCCCATTTAATACGCGAGCTATTGGCATGCAGCCGGGGCCATTCTTTTGCATAATACTCCAGAATGAACTTCTCGTAAATGGTATGTTGCGCTCGTTCATCAAGGAGGTCCATCATACGGAAGGTCCCGTCTGATTGTGTCATCAGCAGATCCTTCAATACCAACTTGCAGATGGCCATAAGGAATCGATACGATTGATTATTCCGGTCATAGGCCATAGACCAGTTTATGGTATGTGGATCGATAAAGTCGACATCAGCGAAGAAGCGTAGCAGTTTTCGAATATCCGTCCGGTACTCTTGTTTTACGTCTGACGCCAAGAGAACTGACAGGGTCTGTTTAACAATGCGGTTTCGGGTGGAATTCTCCGAAAACTCGTCATGAGAACAGATTAGTCGGTGATTCTGAATAACGCCAGAGGTGATGGAGGAGGTGATGTCAATCTTCCCCTTGGGTGACATTAACTCATTCTCCTCTGTGATATACTCTCGAATGAGCCCGCGTTTCAATTGAAGCGAGACAGCTCGTATCAAGATGCACGCGCAGAGATCCTTCATGGTATCCAGATTCTCCATGTTCATATACCGATAGTCTGTCCCACGTAATTCGCTGAAGGCGTAGGACAACATGTAGTATATGTTCCGGATCGGGATCATTTGATGGCGGCTCTGAGTCTTTCGGACCAGTCATTAGCTTTGGTAGGATTATCAAACCAATACTCCTCAAGCATCGGGATAATCTCGTATTCTACGATATTGGAGAGATTTGCATCTGTAACCGCCTCGGTATTGCAGAAATAACTGTGTCCAATGCGGAATCCAGAACCGAGTGAAGAGTCCCCCTTGATATCCTCATTGAGATTCTTTACTTCATCCAGCAGCTTACCGAGTTTGGATGCAGGTTCAATTTCACGGATCTTGATTAGCTTATCAAGTGCAGGCTCCATTTCTACAAAGCTAAATCTCCTCCGGAGTGCATAATCAATCATGGCCAACGACCTATCTGCCGTATTAAGCATGCCGATGATGTAAAGATTCTTCGGAACAGAGAATAGCTCCTCTCGATATGCCAGCTGTACTTCTTCCTCACGCTTGTCTGCCTCGATAAGGACAAACAGCTCACCGAATATCTTGCTCAGATTGCCTCGGTTAATCTCATCGATGATAAAATAATAATCATGACCGGGATCCATCTCGGCCTTCTTGCAGAACTTATAAAAAATGCCCGGACGCAGCACAAAACCGCCACTATCGTTAGGGCGATACCCCATGACAAAGTCTTCATAAGAATAACTCTGGTGGAACTGCACGAATCTTACCCTCTCCGTATTCTGCTCACCCATAATAGAATACGCAAGACGTTTGGCTGCATATGTCTTTCCGACGCCAGGTGCTCCTTTAAGGATGAGGTTCTTCTTTATTCGAAGAATAGAAACAAGCCGATCATATACAGCCTCATCCATAAACACTTCCCTTAGGAAATCCTCTTTGGTATAGGGTTCATACTCGTTCTCCTCTTCCTGTACCTTGGAGAGTTCGATGATCTTCTCATATTCTGCTTTCGCAAGGCGGAATACGCTACCGTTCCTATTTGAAAGGAATTCCATTCCTGCAAGCTCTGGCGTATTGGCTATGATAGAATAATCCACAGGCTTATCAAGATTGGCTGTTTTGCGGAAGTGAAGCTCCTTACCATCTTGGGATACAATTTGTCCAAGGCAAACGGCTTGCTTCTTGGGTGTAGCTTCATAGAAGATAACTGGATCTCCGGAAGCGGCCTCCTGAAAATTCTTGAATATCTTACGAGGATTTCCTTTCTCATTGTAGAAGGTATAAAACTCCTCAGCACCCACCGGCTTGGTCGATGCGGACCAAATCTCCGGATTGGCTACTATAAACCAGTAATTCATGTTTGTGGCGTCTGTCTTAGATTCTTCGTCTGTGTCGTTTTCGTCAATAGCTTTGCCGGATTCCCATGCAGCATGTGAGAATTCCAGGAAGTTAGGATATGCACACTTCCCAGCATTAATCTCTTCTTGCACTATCTCACAAATCCGGAGGTATCCGTCGCCAGTTGGGATCTGGCCTTTTTTACCAAGGATACCAGCTATCTCTGCTGTGGCGGTCTCCGATAAAGCATCCCCGCTTAATATGAAATTGCGATTATTGGTGTCAAGACTGATAAACACGTGCGGCCGCATCCAGAACAAACCCATTGTCAAATTCCACTTGATGCGAGGTTGCTCTCGGACTATATTATAGAACTTAATAAAAGCCTCTCGTGTTTGAGGGGTAACTTCTTCCGAATAATCAATTGCTGCGTTAAAGAAGGACCATATATTGGCGATATGTTCACTCTTATCTTCGCTTTCAAAGCTATAATATGCGGCACTCAGTGGATTTAGGACAGGAATACCATCGAAACGGAACGGGGCCTCTGATTCCATACCAAATTGAACTCTGAATTGCTCGGCCAACTCCGTGCGTTTATCATGTCCCTCCCGCTTGTTAAACATTCCGTATATGGTGAATGGATCAACTTCGTCTGCTTCGCCATTAAAAGAAAGCTTGGCCATTGTTTGACCTGCATCAGAGAAGGCGGCTTTTATCTTACTAAGGAGTTCTTTCTGATTATTCGCGTATGGCGACAGCTTGTCAGCCAGTTCCTCATAGAAGGTGGTCCAAGCAAATCCGAGATCGGTTCTTTCAATAACCATGTGAGTTTTCATTTCCCAGAGGACATCCTGACCGACAAGGAGATCACTCCACAGCAGTCCTTTCGTCTCCTCCATTAAGAAATATCGAAGCTCTTTGTCGTTATTGGCCCTCTGAGCAAGGCGTGATACAAGCTTCAAATAGTGCATATACTTGTAGCCTGCCGACGTCGTCTCTTCTCCAAGGTAATGACAATACTCCTGATAAATCTTATCCATATAGAAGGTGTATGTCTCAGGCTTAGCGCATGTAAGGAATGCAGCCGCCGTGCGCTCGTCCGGGAACACAAACTGATACTTGCTATTGGCGACAGGTTTAATAATATCCGAGAATGCAGCATAATTCTCAGAAAAACTCCGCTCAGCATTTAACAGCTCAGAGAAAGATGACTCAAGTTCGACAGCATCTTCTTTCATCATGTGCTTTATAGCAAATCCGGCACGAGGCATATCAATAATATTCATCCCGGACTTTGTTATTGCCGAAAGAATCTCATTAACACTCTTGCCCTTTGACTCGGTAAGGAGCTCCCACTTATATTTCTCATTTGAGAAATTCGATGCCGGGGACATAACGTATTTCTTATACCGAGCTATGAGATCGGAAATAAGGTACTCTTGCAAAGCATCTACCAGCTCCTTGCGAATGGTCCACTCAAAGCCATCCTTGACACGCTGACCTATCATCGGAATATTCCAGAAGGACTCTTTTCCTTCGGTATTCTCAACAAAGAAACGATTCAACTTCTTTTTGACATGCCTGCCAAAGTTAGTGACGACAACATTAAAGTAGTTGAATGAGCAGTCGTATTTCTTGCCAAGGGCCTTGCATGTAGCACGATGGCCGGGTTCTCTTAGAAATTTGACCAGCACATCGATATATGCATACTCTTGGATTTCCGGATCACTGATTATAGCGAGCCATTCCTCTTTGGTGACGTCAATATCGGCATCAAAGAATCCTTCCGGGGTGCGGTATTCTAATATCTTTTTCATGGGGCTCCGGATTAATAGTACATTTCAATGTAGGAATATGCCTTATCAAAGACCTCCTGATCCTTGATTTTGTATTTGAGCCATAGGATGGTACGCAGCTGGCGCTGGACCTCCTTCTTTCCGGATACAGTCTGGAAAACATCATTAAAGTTGCGTACAATAGCAACGACCTGCTGGTCAATGTCATTAACGATGTTCTCGACAATAATAGGTGTTTCCGGATTCTTAATGCTCTGGAAGAGTTCTGTCAATGCAGCTTTAGCACGTTCGCGGTTATCGACAGGCTTGACGTCCTTCTCGGCTTCCAGCACTTCCTTGGCCATCTCCAGAATGTCCTTCAGGAACTCGATGCTGGTCTTAAGGTTCTGCGCCATTTTCTCGCGGAGTTCATCCATCTTCTGAGCCAGCCTCTTGAACTTGGGATTATTCATGTGCTGACGGATACGAGGGACAAGGAGCTGCTCCACTTCCTTGATTTTCTTCTTTGCATCGGCTTCGGAGATGGCAGCATCAAGAACGGCAGCATCAAGAACGAGCTTTTCAAGAGACTCTTCTCCCTTGCCGATATCGATGGTGGTCACATGCCGGTGGACCAACTCAATTGTCTTGGGGCCGAGCATCTTCCAGACAAGAGATCCCGTTCCGCTGACGGGCTTGATACTTTCATAAACTTGGCACAACCATACGTAGTCGTCTTTATACTGTGTCAGGAAATCATCCGGGGAAACGATATCCCAAGTGTGCGAGAGCACCATAAAATCTGCAGCGAACTGATCCTTCTGGTCGTTTGTAGGCAGGCACTGCTGGGCCTGAGTCAAACCTTCAAATCCACTAACCTTGCGGTCAACATTCGGGAAATAGTCTAAGCACTTCTGCATCAACTCCGGAATATGTGATTTAAGCTCATTCTTGTTGGCGATGACCTTTCTCATGGAGGCGTCATCAAACATTAACGCCTTGGCCACATTATCGAAGATGCCCACATAGTCTACAACAAGACCATGCGTCTTCTGGTCATTATAGACACGGTTTGTACGGCAGATAGCCTGTAGCAGAGTGTGGTCCTTCATTGGCTTATCCAGATACATGCACTGCAGGATTGGTGCGTCAAATCCTGTAAGCAGTTTGCTGGTGACGATGACAATCTTCAGCGGATCCATCGGGTCACGGAAGCGGTCCAGAATCTTGCTCTCCTCGTCCTTGGAGCGCCGCCATTGCTTATATTCATCTGCCTTATCGCCTTCGGTGTGCATCACAATGGTGGTGGCGTCTTCGCGGCCAAGGAGCAGGTCAATCTCCTTTTTATAAGCAACGCAGCAGGCGCGGTTGTAAACAACCACCTGAGCTTTGAGTCCGGTGGGCTCCACATTCTCCCGGAAGTGATTCACGATGTGCTCACAGACTTTCCGGATACGATCAGGAGAAGTAAAGAGGGCCTCGGTGTTGGTCTTCCGGACCAGCATCACTTTGTCTTCCTGAGAAATCTGATCGGTCAGCGCATCGAATTCGGCGTCCAATGCCGCTTGATCAATGTGGAGTTCAACAGGAACGGGCTCAAACTCCAACTTCAGTGTAGCCCCGTCCTTAATTGAATCAGAGAAGGAGTATCTGCTCATATAACCGGACTTGTCGGACTCTGCACCAAATGTAGCAAAAGTATTGTGGTCCAGTTTGTTGATAGGCGTACCCGTGAGGCCGAAGAAGAATGCGTTCGGCAGCGCCATGCGCATTTTCTCACCAAGACCTCCTTCCTGTGTACGATGAGCCTCATCGCACATGAGGATGATGTTGCTGCGGTCGGAGAGCTTTTCAGTGACGTCGCCAAATTTGAAAATGGTGGTAATGAGGATCTTTCTCTGGTCCTGTTTGAAGAAATCAATCAGTTCCTCTTTGCTGGAAGCCCCGGCCAGATTTGGGATATCCACGTTGTTGAAGTCGGCTGTAATCTGAGACTCAAGATCCAGACGGTCGTCCACGATTACGACGGTCGGGGATTTGAGTTCGGGCTGCATACGAAGTTTCTGGGCTGCAAATACCATCAGCAGGGACTTGCCACTACCTTGGAAGTGCCAAATGAGGCCCTTTTTGGGGTATCCCGTTTTTACCCTTTCCACGATAGCATTTGCTCCTTCGTACTGCTGATAGCGGCAGACGATCTTAATCTTGCGATGCTTCTTGTCGGTAGAATAAAGAGTGAAGAATCGCATGATGTCCAGCACCTTTGCTGGCTGAATCATTTGAGTGAAAGAGCGATGGACGTCTTCAACGGTTCCTTCCGTCTTCACTTCTCCCTCAAACCAAGGTCCCCATTTGGTGAGCGGGGCTCCGATGCCACCATAGCGGAAGGTCTTGCCCTCGGTGGCAAAGTTGAGGATGTTGGGAACAAACATCTGAGGGATACTCTGCTCGTAACTGAGGATGTCATTGGCTCCGTCTGCCCATGTGATACTGCTGCGTACCGGGCTCTTGATTTCGCCAAGAACCAGAGGTATACCATTGATGAGAAGGACGATATCGAGACGCTTTCCTCCCTGGGTGCTAGACTTGGGATACATCCACTGATTGGTGATCACGCAGTGGTTGTTCTGCATATTCTTGTAATCGAAGAAAGCAATCGGGATATTGTCCCCGTCCTTACCGAAAGGATAACTGTTCTTTTCGAATATGAGCTCCTTGAATCGCTCGTTGGCTGTAACCAAATCATGAGGCTGGACTGCCTGTACAGCAGACCGGAGCCGATAGATAACCTCTTCGGCTTGGTTTGGTGTCACACCTTCATTGAGGCGAAGGATAGCATCCTTCAACCAGCCGCCAACCAGCACGTCCTGCATGTCACGGGGAATGCTGTCGGCCGGGACATATTCCCAGCCTACCTTCTTGGCGACCTCAATGAGGGATTTTTCAATGGTATCTTCTGTAAACATATCGTGGTGTGTTTTAATTCAAATACTTTGATTTATCGGCCTGTTTGGCTATTTCGACAAAGGCTATCTGTTCCTCTTTAGGCGGAACGGGAATCTCCATCTTCCTAATAACCGCCTGAGATATATTCGGCTGAGCGGCTCCTGCTGCTTGATCAATCATCCATTCTTCTTTATCTTTTACTGCGTAAAGAAGGAACATAGGAATAATACTTTCATTTGGTAAAATGGAGCAAACGGCTTGATTTGTAGTACAAGGTATTTCTAATAGTCCCACTTTTCCTACAGTTGCTCCATACATCGCAACAACAACAGAATTAGCTGGGACCCACTTGGCAGAGGAATTCTTTAAGCCTTCCTCCGTTATGAATGATTCGGTCTTATTTATTAGGCCCTGACCTACTTCACTGCTTGTGAGCCAAGGGATGTTCCCACCATCAAAATAACTGCTCTTTGTGCGAGATGGTGTACCTCCTGAAGTCGTATCAAATAGAGAACCAATAGAGGATTGTTTTGTCTTACCAAACATCTCGATAAATTGCGATTTGAACCCAGCAAACTTTGATTTATCGGCCTGATTCTTTATGACAACAAATTGATTTTGCAGTTCAATAGGCGGTATAAGAATCGTTATAGATTGTACTTCTTTAGCATTAATGTTGGCCTGACCGACAGCTCCTTTAGATAAATCTCGAAGCATTTTCTTACTGCAAGAAAGATTGAGGAAGACAGACAAGTATTCAGGGAGGAGTAATCCGTTCATTCTCAACCGGATAATATATCCTGCAATGACCATTGGCTGTTCAAATGGAAAACTACATGTTTTTCCAACTAAATCTTTACTATTGGTCCTATTAAACAGTACATCTCCCTTTTTCACGATGCATCCGGAGAGTTCTTCTTCTGGAATACTAATACGCTTTAGATCAGAAAGATCCAACTCTCCAGTGTATGTAATATTGTTCATGCGGAGGTATGGATAATCCCCATTTTCAACAGATTGCCTACTGGTTCCGTAATGTATATCAGATACAATGTCTGCAATACATCCAATTTTAAAAGCTTTATGGTTTGCAGATGGGAGACCGAACATCTCGATAAATTGCGACTGGTTTACCATAGGCCTATGCGATGAATTTACGGTGAGACATCTTAACATTGGCCTGATTGACCATCGCGTATTGGAGGGTGGTGTCAAGACTCTGATGACCGAGCAGATGTTGTACCTGTTCGATGGGCATACCTTTGTCGATGGCCATTGTTGCCAATGTCCTTCTGAACTTATGCGGATGCACCTTTGTCATATTCAAATCTTTACCTATGTTCCTTAGGCGGATCTCCACTCCGCTTATTTGAAGTCTGTTGTGAGGTGCAAGGAGCGTCACAAACAGTGCTTCGTTATTATCAGTTCTTTGTTGCAGATAGCTTTGAAGATGGATTTTAGTCCGTGCATCAAAATACACTATCCGCTGCTTGTTTCCTTTTCCGGTGACTATGCATTCCCTGTTTTGGAAATCAATATCATCCCGGTTAAGTTTAACCAGTTCCCCAACTCGCATTCCGGTTGAGGAGAGGATATCAATTATTGCAAGGTCGCGAGCATTGTCGCAGGAATCTCTCATCAGCTCAAGAGCCTCATCAGAGTAAGTTTCCTTGACGACCTTACCTGTTTTCACTTTATGAATCCGGCGCACCGGGCTTTTAACAATGTAGAACTCTTCCTCAAGCCATGCAAAGAAGCTGGAAAGGATGCGACGAATGTTATCCACCGTCACTCTACTTGCGCCACTCCTCTGTTGGTAATCATCCAAATAGTGCCGGAGATCATCTGTAGAGATGTCCTTAACGGACTTATTGATGGCTCTCAATGCATTCCGGATTGTGCTGTCGTAATAATGCATTGATTTCTCCGAGCATCCCTCTACACGCTTAGCGGCAAGGAAAGTCTGGATGACAGAGGAATCTTCGCTCCCGGTGTCGGATTCAGTCTTTTCAATGAGATCAACCTTGCTGAAGGTCTGTTGCAGGACGCTACGCAGGCGCTCCTGCTGGTTGCTTGAAAGCGATGATCCCATCGCTACAAGGACTTCGTTTATTAATTTGGCTACCATGTCGAATAATCTTTTCGACAAAGTTAGCCATTCACTTACTGCATCAAGGCTCGCATCACTTTGTCAATCTTTTCAATGGCCTTTTTGAGTTCAAACTTTGATTTATCGGCCTGATGCATCAGTGCGACAAACGACTTTTGTTCCTCAATAGGAGGTACAATAATCTTTAGACCATCATACTGCTTGGCACTAATATTAGGCTGCGCTCCTACCTTCTGGGTTAATTCGACCCACTGATAGTATTCTTGAGAATGTGTATATGCAAAGACAAAATCAGGTAAAACAGCGTCAGTAAATCGATACTTTATGAGATATCCAGCATAAAGGGCTTTGCCTTCTTTGTGAAGGTAAGTTTTCCCAACTGTAGCACCTGTTCTTGCATACAAAAGGTCGCCCTTTTGTAAGAGATATTTATTTTCTGCAACCTCTGGGCTGACAATATCATTGTTTAGATTACCGAACTCATCAATATCCGTAATCCGAATATAACGACCTACTTCTGGGTTGTATTTTGTTGCGGGTGTATTCGCACCATACTCTCCGGAGGACAAAGATATCTCTCGAAGAAATTTCACCGGGAATGGGCTGCATTCTGTTGTTCCAAACCGAGCGATAAATTGCGATTTCACCATTTCATCTGTGGCACGAATCATTGCACGATATGATTCTTTTGCATCGAAAGCGGCCCAGAGGAGCTCATTTTTAGACTCGACGTCTTCCGGTATCTCAAACTCGTATTGAAGTAGTGTCTTTGGAGACAGCCTTTTCGACATCGTACCATCAGAGTACTTCTCTGCATAATTCCAGAATTCCTCTGTGTTTAAAACGAAAGGCAGATACTTCTGGACAGCGGCACTGCTAATTCCAAGGTTGGATAAATCCTGTTTTACTCGTAGCACAATGCTGTCGCCGGAGGTTACTCCATCAAAAACGACCAGGCCAGCTCGCTTTAGATAGACATTTCTTCGGGCGAGGAGAATATCGCCCTTCTTAAACACCTTCACGGCTGTTACCAAGTTCTCTGTAGAGCCGTAACGAGTAACTTTTACCTCGCCTGAATCATAATGCTCAAGCCCCACGAAAATATCGTACCCACTCTCTGCCGGGTTGGGAATGCTTTCGGATATAACAACCGCGATATCGTTAATTGTACATTTCATGGCTACACAGTGAGAAGGTTTTTCAATTCGTTAAGGGACTCTGAGACATTCTTAGAAGTCTCTGACCACTCGGAGATACAATCATCAACTTCGACGGTTTCAATCTCGTCTTTGTCGTGATTAACATATAGCGCCACACTTAGCTTAGATTTATTCTCCTGAATCTCACGGATACTTGCGACTTTAGAGAATCCGTCTATTTCGGCAAATGAATGATATGTGGACGCGATCTTCTGAATGTGTTTTGGCTCCAGATTACTCTGAGCATTCTTCCTGGTTACCTCATCGCGGGCATTGATAAACAAAACTTTGCCGATTCTCTCTGGAGTTTTTCGCTTGCGACAGATAATAATGCAAGCTTCCATCGGAGAATTGTAGAAAAGGTTCTTCCCGATGCCAATAACACATTCGACGACATCGAGGGCAACAAGCTTCTCTCGCATTTCTTTTTCCTCATCGCGGAATAGTACACCATGAGGAAATAGAATCGCGCAACGACCTGATCCCAGTTTCATCGAGGCAATGATATGTTGAAAGAAGGCATAATCCGCACGACCCTGCGGAGGAACTCCGAGGAAGTTTCGTCCCCATTTATCAGATGCGAAAGCCTCTCGATTCCATTGCTTGATGGAATACGGAGGATTCGCAAGGACTATGTCAAATTGCTGCAAGTGACCATTCTGGATGAAACCGGGAGAAGTCAGGGTGTCATCATTGACAATCGAATAATCTTCTACTCCATGAAGGAACAGATTCATTCTTGCGATTGACGCCGTCAGTGAATTGAGCTCCTGTCCATATACTCTCATTCCGTGCCACTCCTTCCCTTTATCGCGGACATACGTAAGGCACTTAATGAGCATACCGCCAGAGCCGCAGGTGGGGTCATAGATACTCTCGCCCGGTTTGGGTTGTAGCATTTCGGCCATCAAATCCACGACGGTTCTGTTGGTATAGAATTCCTGTGCGGTATGACCAGCATCGTCGGCGAACTTTCCCACAAGGTACTCATAACCAGTTCCCATCTCGTCTGCCGGACAAGCTGCAAGTGAAAGATTAAGCTGTGAGAAATGCTCCAGAAGATCGGCAATCAAGCGATCCGGCATATTATCCTTGTTGGTCCAGATTTGCTTTGGACCGAAAATGCCAGACAAGCCACCTACCTTATGCCCGTAGAATTCTTGAGCCGGATTCGCTTGCTCAATTCTCGTTAAAGCAGTAACAAGGGCTTGTCCGATGTTCTCGGTCACCTCTCTAACATCGTCCCAGTGGGCTCCAAGGGGAACTATAGCCACCCGCTGTTCGGCATCGGCTCTTGCAAATTCTGCGTCGCCGTCGCTAAGAATCATTGCGTCTTTGTACGCCTCATCAAAGACATCACAGATTCTCTTGAAAAACACCAGCGGGAAAATATACTCCTTGTAGCTGGTTGCATCAATCTGTCCACGAAGGAGAACAGCAGCGCCCCAGAGATACTTTTCGAGCTCATCAAGCGAGATGGGCTTTACTTTTTTCGGCTCATATCCGTCAACAATCATAGCTGATATCCTCCATTGATTAAGAGTTCTCTGAATTTGGTCTCCGCTGCAATCATATTATCGTATGCCTGCTTGAATTCTGCTTTAACGGTCTCGTAAGGCTTGACCTCCGCAGCTTTCCTCTCAATATATCGATTGACCGAGAGAATGTAATCTTTCTCTTCTATCTCCCGTACTGTGACCACCTTGGCAATCTCCTCTACATCAGCATAATCAGAGTACAATTTGAAAATCTCGTCGACATTCTGGTCTGATAGCTCATTCTGGGCTCTCTTGGCGGTATAGATGTTTGAGGCATCAATCATTAGAACCTTTCCGACTTTCTCTGCTGGCTTCCTGTCTCGGAAGATCATCAAACAAGCAGGGATTCCGGCGCCATAGAAAAGGTTATTAACGAGAGTGATGACGCACTCAAGTTTGTCGGTCTTAACCAACTGCTTGCGGAGTTCATATTCTTTCTGGCCTCTGAACAATACGCCCTGAGGAAGGACAACTCCAATACGTCCGGTCTCCGGTTTCATGGAAGCAATCATGTGTTGGATCCAAGCGTAGTCGCCGTTTGATGGAGGAGGTGTTCCCCACGCATTACGTCCAAATTTATCGGACTCCCACATGTCTGCGCCCCACTTGTCAAGTGAGAACGGAGGATTAGCAAGGACGTTATCGAATTGGGCAAGCTTGCCATTTTGCACGATCTTAGGATCGCGGAGCGTGTCGCCCTGCATAATTTTGAAGTCGGCTGCTCCATGTAGGAAGAGATTCATCTTTGCAATGGCGGCATTGGTAACGTTCTTCTCCTGTCCAAAGAGCCTACCACAGCAGAGTGTTGAATAGTGCATGTAATGCGCGGCTTCGATAAGCATACCACCCGATCCACAAGCAGGATCATAAACACTCTCACCTGGTTTGGGATCCAGAATCCGGACAAGCAGTTTTACAATGGCACGAGGCGTATAGAACTCTCCGGCCTTGGCTTTGGAAAGGTCTGCAAACTTCTTCAGCAGAATCTCATAAGCATCGCCCATCAAATCGGCCGGATAGCTGGAGTTCCCCAGCTTGGCCTTAGACATGTGCTCAATGAGGTTTTTAAGCCTGCTGTCACTGAGTACGTTCTTGTCCGTCCATTGAGCCTTTGAGAAGGTGCTCAACACGCCGTAGAGTGTTGTGGGATTGGCACGTTCTATGGCTCGCATTGATTCAACAATCGCAGATCCGAGATTCTCTGTACGCTCGCGGAGATCCTGCCAGTGGCAGCCTTCCGGAATTACAAATCGATGGAGTTCGGGTAATGAGGCATATTCGATGTCGCCACCGGACTCGGCGAGTGCCTGTTCGGTCTCCTCATCCCAGACGTCCGATATTCTCTTGAAATAGAGAATTGGCGTAACGTACTCTTTGAAACTGTCTTGTCCAATCGGTCCTCGCAAGATATTACAAGCCTCGTACAAAAAATTGAAGAGGTCGGATACGGAATCGATAGACTTGGTTGAGTCTTTCTTTGCCATTTAGTGTTTTTTTCTGCTTTCGGGTATTAGTCACAAATTTAACATTTTCCCCCTTCCCAACCTAATAAATTTGCCATAATCAGCAAGTTCCAATTTCCTGACCTTCATGTAAAAAAAAACAAAAATTATTTGTAAGTGTCTCATAATGTAGGACAATTGACGATTATTTTTGCTCGTAGAAAAGAAACAGGCATAATACGGCAAACATCTGTCCGACGAGGACATCACCCCTTCAGAGCTGGACTCTCAGCTCCAAGAATTCATCGACCAGGCAAAAGCCCTTCTCGGACATCTGGGGCCTCCGGCTGGACAAATACCAGATCCATGCACGTTTCATCCTGCTGGATACCGTCACCGGCTACCGAAGTCAGTATCAGCAGGGGGCGTTCAGCATTTCGGTTTAGGCTTCGGCCATTTTCTCTATAACGGCATTGATTTGACACAAAGTAAAACAAATTCGGCACAAAACAAAGAATTGAGCCAATATTGTTTCACTTTTTACGAGATTTACAGCAGGTCGTACGCCTTCGTAACATCGACCTGCTGCATCAGTATGGTGATATCGCTTCTCGTCAGCATAGATCCATTAGAATATTTCACCGTTCCACAGCATCCTCAGGAAATCAAGAACAGTAATTAGCTCTATGTCATCGACTTTCCTC
>Ga0247611_10004713_pt1 | contig 18670 bp, 16 predicted proteins | sample 177DNAGHGhighgp2_FD_192422 | JGI IMG/M metagenome (GOLD analysis project Ga0247611, IMG submission 192422) | Sheep rumen microbial communities from Palmerston North, Manawatu-Wanganui, New Zealand - 1770 DNA GHGhigh gp2 | ecosystem: Host-associated > Mammals > Digestive system > Stomach > Rumen... | reverse complement strand
GAAATTTATTCCTCCTCAGCTTGAGAAAATTGAGAGAGAAGGAATCGATTACAGAGAAGGTCTTGATATCACACCTGAGTTCTGGCAGGAAACATTTAATTTCTATGGTTGCGAGTTTGGTAATTGGACAAACCAGAATGACCGCCAATGCTCACTAAATTACGCATATGATGCATTAAGAGACTTAGCCAATGTGTTAGGCATTGATACAAAATCAATCGCATACAATGGAAAATTAAGCCTTGCCTTTGGTTCAAGAGGTGTAGCAAACTCATCTTCGCACTATGAACCGGCTAGAGCGGTTATTAACTTAACCAAGTTCAACGGTGCAGGAACAGTTGCACACGAATGGTTCCATAGTTTAGACCACGAAATAGCCTTATCTTGTGGTGTTACTGATGAAGATTTTGCCTCAAAGTCAAAACAAAAGGAAAAACTACCCTCATCATTCGTAAAGATTTGTAGAGCAATTAAGAAAGACGAAAACGGAAATAAAACAGATTTCCTGATCGGTTCAGAACAGTTTGACCTTTGTTATTCTAAAACCGATCATGGTTATTGGTCATCAGAAACCGAGATGCTTGCCAGAGCCTTTGCTTGTTATGTTAAAGATATGTACGGAAAAAAGAGCGATTATCTAATCGCTCATGCCGACACGTATGTATTTACATACGACAATGAGTCTAAATGCGCTCATCCTCAGGGCGAAGAAAGAGATTATTACGACGAGTTGTTTGACGATTTATTCATAGAACTTAAGAAAATGGGTATTTTAAGCAAAAAGTCTTTGGAAAAAGTTCCCGATATTGCCAAATTAAAAGAATTTAACGAAAAAATCGATTATTCCGCATCACTTACGGATAATACGAACCAGTTAAAATTCTTTGCCTAAAGAAAAAATGGTCCTTACAATCAATGTAGGGGCTATTTTTTTAATGTTTTTTCTCAAAATCACAAATTTTATGTCATATTATAATTGTGAAAGAATAATTTATGGGAGCAAAGAATGAAGATAACATTAAAGGCAGCACGAATAAATGCTAACCTTAAACAAGAACAAGTAGCGATTAAACTGGGCGTAACAGAGTCTACGGTCAGTAGGTGGGAAAATGGTAAAATCAAAGTCCCTAAAAAATATATAGATAATTTATGCAAAATCTGTAATATAGATAAAGACATGATAAAGGAGTTTGAATAAAAAATGACAGATCAAGTAAAAGTTCAAGCATATCAGGAAGCATACGAACTCTTAGGCACAAAGAAAGAAGTAACAAATCTTTATTATCCGGAAGAAAAAAGACATTTGGATTTCAGATTCAATATATCTGATGTTGAATGTTATTATTCGCTTAATTCAAAGACTGATATGTTACGTCTTGAAGCTGTTAAACTCTTTGAAGGCTTAACAGAGATAGAACTTGCACAAAAGAGCGAAGAATACTTAAAAGATACTAATAATATAAGAAGTACCTTTTATGATAATAAAATTAAGTTTCAGTCAAATATTATCTTTACCGGCGTTGAAGATCCTGCAGCAAAGTCCATGATAGATGAGGCTTTTGCTGATTTTGTTGCATTTGTAATTGCAAATTTCTATGTAGAACCCATAGAGGAAGAACCTACAGAAGAAGAACTCTTAGAAGAAGAAATTGAAAAAGAAATAGAAGAAGGCACTAAGACAGAGCCTGTTGTTTATAATACAACGGAATTTGAAGATGTAGATAAGGTAATGGATTTTAACAATGATTTCATGCCTGAACGACAGTCTAAAAATGTTCACGACATTAAATTCCCTATCTTAGAAGATATTCCCGAAGAAGAAGTAAAGGAAAATACAGAGAATAATGCTTTTGCTGATATTTTCAAAGACTTTAAGATCCCGGAGATAAATACAACTCGCGAATTTAATTTCCAAACTCCCGAACCTCCCGTTGCTCCAATGCCGAATCCTTATGCAACAGGAAGAGAAGCAGATTTGGAAGCCAGAGAGAGAAACCTTTATCTTAAGACTCAGGAGCTTGAGAAAAAGGAAATGGCTCTTAATGCCAAAAATGATGAGATTCAAAGACTTTACTTAAATATTGAGCCTCAAAAGAAAGAAATAGAAGCAAGATATGCTCAACTTCAAAAAGACGCTGATGCCTTAATGAAAGCAAAAACAGACCTTGAAGAAAGAGCAAAACAGTTATCTCAACAGACCAATACAGGATCAGGAAATACAAAACAAGTTTTACAATTACAGGAATATATTAAACAGTTAAAGGCTAATGCCTCAAATTATGAAAAAGATATTGAAAACTACGAAAATGCTTTAAAACAGTTACAGAGCAATTATGAAGTATTAAAAGTCGATTCAAACAATAAGATCGAAACATTAAACAATCGTGTCGTACAGTTACAAAACGAAAATATCGAAAATGTTGCGAAGGGCAACCAGGAAAATGAGAGATTAACAGGTATTATCGAAGAAAAGAATCAGGATATTACACGACTCGAAAACGAAATCGAAGACTTACGTAATCAGATCAAGGAAAAAGAAGAAGAAATCGCTGCAAACACAAGAGAGGTTGACAGACTTCAGAAGGAATTATCTGAAGTTCCAATGATTATGCCTATTCAGAAGGTTAAGCAGAACCTTTCTGAAGAAGGAATAGAGATGGAAATCGTTGCCGGAGAAGGCGGCGATATCCTTATGAATGATAATTACAATGGTTGTAAAATCGTTGTTAATTGCAATTTGACAATCTTTTATATAAAGAAAGATATTAAGAAAGCCATCCGTTATACAAGCCAGATAAATACATATAACGAAGAAGATATTCGTTACACATATGTAATCGGAAACGAAAACATTGCTTGTAAAGGCATTTATCAGGATATAGTTCCTGAATTAAAGGCTTGTCTTGAAAAATTCGATTCATTCAAAGCGCAATAAGGAGACTTACATAAATGTTTGGAGATAGTATCAGCCTTACAATTCTACAGGCTTTATTAATCGCTATACTTCTTGTATTAATACTTATCTTGTTAGATGGTCTTAATACAAAGAAATTAACAAAAAAATATATAGAAAACTTCAACAAGTTCTATGGCGAAAATAAAAATGTTAAAACTACACTTGAACAGTTAAAGCCTCTTTATAAGCCAAAGAGCGATGAAGGGAAAATGATAGATAAAGCATTATTTTACCTAAACCATTCAATCCTAAGAGATTATGCAACAGCTTTATCATTTATAGAGAAAAAGTACGACTCTAAAGAAGTAAAAGCCCTTCATAAATCAGTTTTAGCAGAGCAGAAAGAAGCTACTATTCTTAGAATAGAGCAAAAGGAGAATAAGCAGTAATGATTATAAAAAACACAAATACGGAACCTAATAACGAAAATACTCAAACTGCAGCACCTAATCCGACTCCTGAAAACGAAAATCTTGAACCCGAAAAGGTTGAGCCTAATAAAGTAAAGTTTAAAGAAAAGAAGTCTTTAAAAGAAATCTGGAATTCGTTAGGATTCGCAAAACCTTTTATTATAGTCGGAGCCATAGTAGGATTACTTTTTGCTTTTGTTGGAGGACTTAAAGTATATAACGCCATTTATTCAATGGTTAGATCCACAAGCCCTGTAGTATGCATAGAAGCCACAAATGATAAGATTTATCCTTTAGGAAAACAGATAAAGCCAAAAGACTTTACTATAACTGCTATATGCGAAAACAACTACAAATATAAGATACAGGACTCAAATAAGACTCCTATTGAAATATCTCAGGATACAGTTAATAAGATAGGTGATGTAACAGTAATTACAGTAAGAGCCAAAATAAACGGAAAAACATATACTTGTAAATCAGAAGTACATGCTCAAAGAGAAGAAGTAATAAGTTGGGAATGCGGATTCCCTTATAAAGAAGATGTAAAAGCCGTTTTATATAACAACGGAGAATTAGCCTTTGAAGGAAATGGAGACATCGTATCTTACCAGAACGGATATCCCTGGATAAAATATACAAATGATGAAGAATGCGAATGTCCTATTAAAAGTGTTACTTTCCAAGAAACTGTAACACCTCAGTCATTGGATTATTATTTTGAAGGAATGACAACACTTGAGTATTGCGGAAGAATACCCTCTTCTACAATGTCAATGATAGGAACATTTAAGGATTGTACCGCTTTAGAGAACGGAGCAAATTGGACACAATGCGCTAAATTAACTGATATTTCCTATTGTTATCAAGGATGTTGGAATATTACTTATGTACCGGCAATTCCTCAATATGTGAAAGTAGCCGATTACTGTTTCCTTGATTGTTCTTTCCTTACAATAGCACCGGATATGCAATATGCTGTTAGTATCGAAAGTGCTATGGGAATGTTTAAAAACTGTACAAGACTTAATGATATTTTAAGCCTTCCTATTAGACTAGGTTACGCAAAAGAAATGTTTATGGGATGTATAAATTTGCAGATAATGCCTGAGATTCCTGAAAACATTGTTACAATGTCTAATATGTTTAATGGATGTAAGCGTCTTAAAAAACTTACAAATATCCCGGCATCATGCGTAAATGTAAAGTATTGTTTTGCAAATTGCACCTTTATTGAAGGTGATTTGAAAATTGATGCTAATCCAGAATATTTTGAATGTTTCTTAGATCAAGCTTGTACATCAACAGTAATAAATCTGGTTGGTTCTTCAAATATGCTTGATATTTTAGCAAATACTGCAACAACAGACACATTTGATTGTGTATTGGTAGATGGAAAGAAGCCAAACAAAAACTTGATTGAAAGAGAGCAGATTTACGACGAAAACGGAAACTTAATAATTCAAGCTGATACTTCCGAAGAAGGAACAGAAGAAGGAACCGAAGGCGATGAAGAACTAAATGAAGATCCAAATATAAATCCAAATAATACAGATGAACGAATAACAGGATAAACTAAAGCCTCTATCACAAGATAGGGGCTTTTAATATGCGTATTATATCATTTTATAGATAGCAAGAAAAAAGAAAGGGAGGCAATAATATGAATATAGAACACGTTCATTCGATGTATTCGACATTCGACTCTACTTCTGCGCCCTTAGATATCGTTAAAAAAGCAAAGGAAATGGGATGTAACAGTATAACCCTTACCGATCACGATAATCTAATGGGTATAGAAGAATTTATGAGTGCCGGTGAAGAATTAGACGTAAATACTATTCCCGGAATCGAATTTTCAACTATCGATTTCGAAAATGCCAGTCATCTTGTCGTTTTCGCTAAAAACTATAAAGGGTACCAGAAAATCTGTTTTGCTCTTAAAGAAGCCAATTTAACCATAAAAAAGATTGGAAATATCAAAAAGCCAATCGCTTCAATGGAAACCTTAAATAAATTCTTTAATGGATGTGAAGATGTATATGCAACAACTGCCTGTATCCAGGGAATTGTAGCAAGCACTCTTCTAAAAAACATGAAATTAAAGAAAAAAGCAGATAAATATAATCTTGAAATGTCCAAATATAAAGACGAATACGAGAAATGCTTATCTGCGGAAGAAGAATTATCGGTAATAAAAAACGGTATCAAGGAACTTAAAAAGGATATTACCTTCCAGAATAAGTCCACAAACGATACTGTTTATAAAAGAATCGATAAATTAAAGGCTGAAATTGAAGAGCTAAGAGATAAATTAAACGCATATTCGGAAGATGAACCTCAGTATGAGAAAATAAAGGCAAAAATCGACAAAAAAAGCGAGGATTTAGACACATTTGAGTCAAATAAATCTAAAGCTGAAGATATCTTACCTATAATAGAGCGGGAACTGAGTTCCCACCAGGAGAGAAAGGCCGAACTCGAAAAGATTATAAAAGAAACTTCCACTTTTAAGAATAAATACGTAAAAAATGAGACTTTGCTTAAGGAAATTACGTATTTTAAAGAAGAAAATCTTTACGAAGAAGCAAAAGAAAGACTTTTGGAATTAAAAGGAATCTTTAAAAATCTCTTTATAGAAATTCAAAATCATTACATTGATGAAGAATTATATGTAATGCCTATTTTGGTAAAGTTAGCAAAAGAAACTAACACGCCTTTAATCGCCGCAAATGATGCACATTTAATCGATAATTCTTTTGAGTCAATCGAAGCAAGAAGAGTAATAAGATTTAATTACTTTGCAAAGCCTCAGATTACTACGGATGCAGACAAAGAAATGTATCTTAAAACAGAAGAAGAATTGACAAAATGCTTATCAGATGCGGTAGGAATTAATGCAACTAAGGAAGCAATAGAAAACTTAAAGATCTTGGATGATTGCAAAGTAATCTTTCCGAAGGAACCTCATTATCCTAAAACAAATTCCGAAGAGTTTGATTCACTCTTAGAAGAAGCAAAACAAGAAAAGATTAAAAAGGGCTTATGGAACGAAACTTATGAAGAAAGACTAAATTATGAAATCGGCATTATAAAGCAGATGGGATATGTAGATTATCACTTAATCGTTAGAGATTTCTGCTTTATGGGTAAAAAACTCGGACAGATACCAAAAGCAGAGATTAAAAATATACCAGAAGATTTCAATGAAGTTGATTCATGGTTAAGATCTAAAAACTTTTGCGCAGGAATAGGAATAGGACATGGAAGAGGTTCAGCTGCAGGTTCGTTAGTTTGTTACCTATTGGGTATTACAAACATAGATCCGATTAAGTATGACCTTCTCTTTGAACGATTTCTTAATCCTGAAAGAGTTTCAATGCCTGATATTGATACCGATGTAAAGACCTCACTTAGAGGAACAATAATTCGGTATTTAAAGCAAAAATATGGCGAAAATGCTGTATGCTCTGTAGGTACGGTTTCAACCTACGCGGCAAAAGGCGCAATACAGATGGCAGGAAGAGAACTGTTATTTAGGTTATTTGAGGATGATAAATCTCAAGAGGCTAAAGAATTCAGAAAATTCTATATGGGTATTTCAGATATTATTCCTGAAGAACCGGGAGCAAAAATCATCGATTCTGTCGATGCAATAAGAAAAGAATATTCTAAAAACCCTTATACTGAAGAAATAATAAGAAACGCTTTGTTACTCGAAGGAAAAGCATCCGGTACCGGAATCCATGCAGGCGGTGTGGTAATATCCGATAACGATAACATTAATGAATACGTTCCGCTTTGTTTTAATGAGGAGAAACAATTATGGGTTACGCAAGTCGATAAAGATAAACTCGAAGAAAAAGGACTCCTAAAAATGGACCTTTTAGGACTTAAAACACTTGATATAATGTCCGACTGCGTACAACTCATTAATAAAACAACAGGAGAAATAATCGATCTGGACAACATTCCTTTCGAGGAAGAAGTCTTTAGAGAGATTTATTCAAAAGGAATAACAAATTCAGTATTTCAATTTGAATCAGCAGGAATGAAGAACATTTTAACATTATTTAAGCCTACATGTTTTGAAGACTTAATTATCCTTGTATCGATGTTCAGACCTGGCCCTAAGCAATTTATTGACGGGGTAATTGATGTAAAATGGGGAAATAAAGAACTTAGTTTCCTTTGTCCTGAGTTAAAGCCAATCCTTGAAAAAACATATGGCGCAATCGTATATCAGGAACAAGTTATGCAGATATTCCAGAGTCTTGCAGGATACACACTTGGCGGAGCCGATACAGTTAGACGATACATGTCTAAGAAAAAAGCCGATAAATTAGCTCACGAAAAAGAAGCATTTATAAATGGCGATCCCGAAAGAAACATAAAAGGATGCGTTCAAAAAGGTATTTCTAAAGAAGTTGCAGAAAAACTATTTGAGCAGATGGAAGAATTCTCCAAATATGCTTTTAATAAATCACATGCAGCGGCTTACGCCTGGGCTTCATATCAGACAGCCTGGCTCAAATACCATTATCCTTTACAGTTTGAAACAGCAATGTTTAACAATGCAGATTTGGACGAATATGAGCCTATCTTTGAGGACTGTAACTATTTTGGCATACCTATATTGCCTCCCGATATCAACCACTCAAGCCTTGATTTTACAATCGAGAAAAAAGGTATTAGATACGGGCTTTGCAATATAAAGGGTGTAGGAAATGCTAACGTACCAATGTTTGAAAGATTCATTAAGAATAGTCCCTATAAGACATTTAATGAATTCTTACTTAAAAATGTCGAAAATAGTGGAATTATTGAGATTCCGGATAAAAGCATAATCGAATCATTTGCAAAAGTAGGTGTATTTGATTCCTTGCATCCAAACAGAAACTCTGTAATTGATGGTTTCAAGAATATGAACTTAAATAAGTCGGATTCTTTCGATGAAATTAAGCGAAAAATCAACGAAACAGAAGTTATTTACTTACCGGCAGATAAGTATTCAAATTGGGAAAACGAAGCAGAATTACTCGGTAAAATCGTATCGGATAATCCGTTGGCAAACTTCCATAATGAAAAGAAATATGGTTGTTCGAATATATCGGAACTTGGCGAATATAAGGGAAATGCAGACCTTATGGGGTTTGTGATGAGTGCTGAAGTCGCAAAGAACTTTAGATGCGAAAATGTTATCGAATTAAAGGCACTTTCTAAAACAGGAGTAATATTTAAGATTGTTTTACAAAAAAATCTTTACACTAAATATTCTGGCGAATTAATGAAATCCTTAATTCATCAAACCTTTAAGGTAAATGGCTATTACAATGGAAGAAATGCAATATACGCGAACAATTTAACTAAACTTACAGCAAACATTGTAGAATATGCCTTAGATGTAAAAGACGAAAATACGTTTAAAACAGTGCTTGATGCACTTAATAAAAGAGGAGATGATTGTTTTATTACTCTATACGCATTCTTTTACTTTTACGATGAAAATGGCACTTCAAAAGTAGATATAAGAAAATATGAAGTAGATCAAAACTTTGTAGATATTCTTAAATCCCAAAATATATGCCTTGAAAAGTATAATCCTAATTCATTTTAAAGAAAAATCTCTCGCAAAATGCGGGAGATTTTTTTTATGAAAAATATCATATTTAGGATAGAAAACCAAAGAAAAGAGGTTTAAAAACATGGCATATACTGTATTTTCAATGGGTTCAGAAGGGAAAATTAAGTCTTTTTCAAAACTTAGAGCCTGTGCTTCCCATAACGCACGTATGGGAAATGGTAATGATTATAAGAATATAGATAATGCTAATCCTGATTATGATGATTTTAACCAGGATTTAATGCCTATGTTTAAAGGGCAATCTTTTACACCTTTTGATGAAATAGATGATAAATACTCCTACGAAGGATTTAATCTATATAAAAAATGGAACGAAAGAACCGGAGAACTTGATAATATAAATATTCGAAGAGGAAGAACAAATCTTGCTCTTGAATTCGTCACATCTTTTTCAAGTTCTGCAAACGAAAATATATCCTTATCCGAATGGAAACAAAGAAATATCGAATGGGTGGATAAAACATTTAATGTAGCTCCGGATGGGAAAAATAACTGTATTTCGGCTATTTGTCATCTGGATGAAAAAACAGCACACATTCATTTTGTAGTTGTTCCTATAGATGAAGAAGGTAAACTTAATTCTCAAAGATGGATTGGTGGCCGTCAACGATTTACGCAACTTAGAGAATCCTACGATAAGGCTATGGAACCATTGGGCTTAGAGAGAGGAGTAGAAAGATCAAGAGCATCTAAAGACGATTTACCACATATTTATAAATTAATACAGCAAAATTCAGTAATACCAGAAAGAGAAAAAGATGAATCTTTAGAGGATTATACGCAAAGAACTCTTGATTATCTAAAAGTTAAAAGCGCAAACGAGATGTATAGAATAAAAGAAGAACAAAACGAATCCTTAAGAATCATCTCAAAGGCTGCAGAAGATCAAAGAAAAGAACTGGAATTAGAATTAGAAAGAAAAAGGACCTCTCTTCCAAAAGACATAAAGAGAATGGAGTTCCATAAAAATACCTTAAACTGTGAACTAACAAACATTATGGATGAAATTAATATACAAAATGAACTCTTACGACAGACCAGAGAGCAGTTAAAGAAGGAAGAAGAGATTAAGAAGGATGCTGAAAAATATAAAAAATTAAAAGAGATAAGGGAGTATTACAAAACTGATCCCGTTACAAACGAGATGTTTGAAAATGTAATCAATCTTATTAACGGATACGACGATTCACTTCAAAGAGAACTCGAAAGACTTGATGAACTTGAAGAAATAGATAATAATTTTGAGTATGATGAATTAAACTATGATCCTGCGGTATAGGAGGAAGTATGGATATTAACGAAAAATATAAGGATTTATGGCAGATTAAGGAAGATACATACAGAACTATCGACTTAGAAAAGCCTTTAATAATCTATATGGACGGGAAACACATAACAACCGACCATGCAAATTATAACTTTCTTAAGACACCGAATTTTACAAACTTTTTAATCGACTCTGCAGAAAAGACCTGTAAAAAGCTTCACTTGGAAGCAGAACTTTTTGCAGGAATAGATGAATTGGCTGTAATTATTCAAGATCCAATCGTCTTAAAGAAGCTTGACGTTGGAGATAATGCCAATTACATTGATTTAATTTTTATGCAACATTTTATCAAATTCTTCTGGGAAAAATACCCTGACACAGTATTTAAGAGTACGATTTTCAATCTCCCCAAAGAAGATATCGGGAGATATGTTCAATACAGAAAAGAAATATGCAAATCAGGAGCATTATGGTATATAGCCAAAGAACACTTGTCAAAAGAGGAATACAAAGAATTGACTCAGATCACTGACATGGAAAAACTCTTGAAAAATAAGGGATATTGGGAAGAATTTAAGGAAAACAAACAGTTAAGAGAAGGAATTGTAAAACACGTATCCCCGATAAATGATATTTTATTACAAAGATTTAAGTAATCGGGAACTAGGTTCCCACATAAAGAAAAGACCGGATAAATACCGATCTTTTTTTTAGGCTGCATTATCAATCTTAAAATACTGTCTGGCAAAATAAAACATGGTCTTAAGTACGTCTGATGGCTCCATTTTGCATAAATCGCATTCTTCAACTTCACCGTCACCGTCCCAAAGATATTCAAACCAGTTGTTATACCTGATTTCAACCTTATCATAATATTCATCAGGTTTGTTCTTAATAAGCTCTCTTAACTCATCCGGGAAATCAGACGGATACTTATAATGCTCATCTTTATAATATACCGAAACATCACCGCATATCATAAGATTAACATAGAAACTATCATTACCCTTATAAGAAAACTTAGCCTTAGCAATAAGTTCGCCTGAATCAAAAAGCAATGAATCAGTATAGGGTTTTAAGTCTTTACACCAAAACTCCGTACATACAACATCATTTTCAGAGTTTTGATTTGCATTTAAATCAGCCATTTTTTATCCTCCTTTATTAACTTATTTGATAATAATATGCCTTAATTCAAAAATTAATTTATAGGTTTAATCATATTTATGACAAATAAAAAAAAAGGAGAAAAGATATGAAGTGCGTATATGATTTATTACAAGTTGCAAAAGAAAAAGAAAACAAGGATAAAAAAGTTGTGGCAATCGAATCAGGCAAGAAAATTATATTAGGTCCCGAACAATGCGTAGAAGACGAGACATTGTTTCTTAATGTGAAGGATCTCAACGAAAATGAGGAACTTACCGGAGGAAGGCTTTGTTTCTATATAAATCTTGAAGCAGAAGAGAATTGTTGGAAGCCCGATAATGCTGATGAAGAAAACAAATATATGGGTTGTCAGGTAATGGTATATATTGGAATTCCGACTATCAGTGAATGTCCTCAATTTGTTTGTGTCTCAGATTATTATAGAGATATAAAAAATATCGTTGTCACGGATTCTGAAATACAACTTGTATTACAAGATATAGCATAAAGAAAGACAAGCTCATGGAAATTTCTATGGGCTTTCTTTTTTTCTGTCTTTTATCAATTTTATTACAAATAAATTTAATAAAGGAGAATTAAACATGGCAGATACAAATAAAATCTTTATAGTAACCAAAAGAGCATATAACGAAATGTCCAAGGGCGATCAAATGGTAATCGATATGATTACAGAAGCAGCGGAGTTTTATAACGCAATTATGGAAAATAATAAAATTTACGCAAAATATGCTGATTCCCAATCTACAATTTCCGATGAGGATAAAGAGGAACTCAAAGAACTTAATGCTATTATTACCGGTTCGCTTAAGAATTATGAAGCAATTAAGGAAAGATTTATTGCTGAGTTCGGAGTAACCGATTATCCTGAAAAAGCCAACATCGAAGGTTTACAGTTGGCTGAATTAGCCAACAACGACCAGAAGAAAGAAGAAAGGGTTGCCTAAACAAAAGGACTGCAGAGAAATCTGCGGTCTTTTTTTTATAGTTTAATCAAATTATTTCTAGTAATAAAATAATCGGAGGGCTTAAATATGATAAATAGCATTTATCCAAACGATGAAGTCTTAAAAGATATGCCTTTAAAAGAAAGGTTGATTAACCAGCTTTACGAATTTAAGGCTGAATATCTTTATGATACATCCGTAATGTTTATCCTGGAAAAGAAAAATCCCTTAATAAAGTTATTTCCCACAAAGAAGTACAAATTTCATAAGGAAGAAGCACAGAGGGATTTAGGTGCAATTATTGCATTAGAACTTGTTTACAGAACAGAGTTCGGCAATGATACGGATATTTTTGACAATATCGCATCCGCCTCAAGGCTTTATGCAGATAAGGCACTTGAGAGAAAAGGATACAAAAAGACTGCTTAATCAAATAAAAAGTTCACGATTATAAAAACGTGGACTTTTTTGTTGTTTTATTGAATATAAGAATAAATTATGTCATATTATTTATAGGAACGTAGGACAATATTTTCTACGTATCCGAGATATAAAAGTTTATATGACTTTTTAAAGGAGATTAATTAAATATGCAGGAATTATTTACTAACTATAACAATGAACTTGCCTTAGGGCTTCTTTATAACTCTTTTGTTCTGGATAAATCCATTGAAAGCAAGTACAATTCATTAACTAAGCAGGGTTTTTCTCTTGATAGTTTTTCCGTTTGTGAAAATTTAAGAGCAAGTAGAAATACATATCCGATTTACATGCTTTATACTGTTTATCGCCTTAAAAACGATAAAGACGAAACAGCAGAAATCGTCGTAGATCCTTTAGGAAGAATGTATAAAGGTTCTTTCGCAATGTTTTCACGTTTTGCAAAATACGAAGAATCAAAGGTTTATGGTTCCTTAGAGTATCAGGATTTTATGGCTTTTAGCGAAAAAATACTTGATTTCATTCTTCGCATCCCTACAATCACTAACGATAACGATGTTTCTCTTTACAGGGAATTAAAAACATTAAACGGTTCCATTTCAAAAGCATTCGGTCTTTTGTTTATGGGAGAAGAAGATTTGCCTTATTGGTTAAATACTCCCGGCAAAAAGGTTAGTTACAAGGAAAAGGAAGGTGTAAGAAACTTAATTCTTACAGTAGCAAGAACACAATTCGTTGAAAGATTTATGGTTAATTCAGATAATTTCAACCAGTTCTTGAATAAAAGTATCTACAAAGGAACCGAAGAAGAGAGAGAATATAATAACAGAGCATTAGATATTATCGAAGTATTGGATATTCCTCTTCACGAATACGATCAGACAAACTTTGCTAAGGGTGTAATCGGATTCGCATTGGAAAACTGCGATGACAGTGTAATTAGAATTCTTTTCTCAAACGGACAGGGATTAAAAGACTTATCAATTGATTCATCTAATACAATAAAGGCTGTAATAACAGAATACTTTAATGTTATATCCAATGAATTGTTAATTCCTACCATTAAACAGCTTGTGAAAATGGCTATTCAGTTTGGAAGAGATGGAAATGTCGAAAATCTTCAGGATGTAATAAAGAATTATGCAATCTCTCAGATAGATTCAACTATCGGAAGACAAAAGATTAAACAGCCCGGTGTCTTTGATGCGTTGGTTCCGGAACTTACCTACAAAGACATCTGTAATTTAATCCTTACAGGAAAGAACTTAAAGACTTCCGACAGAATAAGAATTATTTCAGGTCTTGTATTGGCAGAAGATAAACAAAAGTATGTTGATTCCAAGAGCCAGGATTTCTTTTCATTGTTTTGTACAAACTTAAAAGATATGTTTAGGATCTATGGAAAGATTAAGGACGATGATGCTTTTAATAAAAAGGCAACCAAACTAATCTGTAACAGATACAATGTTCAAAACCTTGATAAAAATACAATTCCTCCTAAATATCAGGAAATGTATGAGCGACTCATTCCGGTAAATGAATCAAATAAGAAAATCCAAACAGAAGGATTTGAAAAACTATTGATGGATGATAACACTGATGATGTGGAAAAAGAACTGATTCAAACATTATTAGGGCTTAATTAATGGATGTGGCAGAGCAATCTGCCACATTTTTTTATCTCAAAAACAATATTTAATATTGAAAAAGGTATTATAACTATATCAATTTTGCAAAGGAGGTAGAAAATGAGTTTAGTACCATACGTCATTGAAAACACAGAAAGAGGGGAACGCTCCTATGATATATATTCAAGGCTTTTAAACGACAGAATTATATTTATCGGAGATGAAATCAACGACACAACTGCAAGTTTAGTTGTAGCACAGCTTTTATATCTGGAATCCGTAGATCCTGAAAAGGATATCTCTCTTTATATCAATTCACCCGGAGGCTCCATTACCGCAGGAATGGCTATTTATGATACAATGCATTACATTAAATGCGATGTTTCAACCATTTGTCTTGGTATGGCAGCATCTATGGGCGCATTTCTTTTAGCAGGAGGTGCTAAGGGTAAGAGATTTGCACTTCCTAATTCTGAAATCATGATTCATCAGCCCCTTGGCGGTGCAAGAGGACAGGCAACAGAGATTGAAATCGCTGCTAAGCATATCCTAACGAATAAGGAAAGATTAAACAAGATTTTATCGGAAAATACCGGAAAACCCGTTGAGGAAGTAGCAAAAGACACTGACAGAGATAACTGGTTAAATGCTCTTGAGGCAAAAGAATACGGGTTAATCGATGAGGTTATTACTAACAGATAAGTGGGAACTGAGTTCCCACCTAAAATATTTCTATCTTTTTTCAGATAAATAAACATATTTAATATGAAAATTGAATAGTTACAAGAGGAGAAGTCAATAGTGGACATCTCCTCTTATTTTTTATGCATAAAAAATAAAAAGGAGATTAAAAAAAAATGGCAAATTTTAGTAATGTAGAATCATTGATTAAGTATTTTAATGAAGTCTCGGGTAAGAGATTCAAATTCGGAAACAAAGAGAACTCAGATATCATCGAACAGTGCTTATCACAGTGCGATGACATGCCTAAGGCTTATAAGTTCGTAAACGAATGGATTGCAGCAGGAAATGACCTTTTAAGTAATAATTGCTTGATAAATTGTTTCAGAGATTATTCTATGAAATTAGCAGAAGAAGCAGCATCTAAGCCCCAGGCACCCGTAGCAGAAGTAACATCCGAGCAATTAAATGGAACTATTAATTTATTATCTCAGGTTGTAACAGATATTGTTGCTAAAACAGCCGTAGACAAATGTGAAGAGGCAGTTAAAACTTCTTTAACAAGTTTTTGCGATGAATACATTAAGAAAACATACGGACCTATTCATCGAAAGGTAGAGCTTGAGTTTCCTGATAGACCTGAGTTCAAAGCACCTGAAAACCAGGTAATGCACGAAAAGTTCCAAGAAGCGTTACTCTTTGCTGTAGCAAAGATACCTCTTTATTTGGTTGGACCTGCTGGTTCGGGCAAAAACCACTTGGTAAAACAGTTAGCTGAAACTCTGGGACTTGAAATGTATTTTACCAATACAGTTACCCAGGAACATAAGCTTACCGGATTTACTGATGCAATGGGAACATACCATGAAAGTCAGTTCTATAAGGCTTTTAAATATGGCGGATTATTTATGCTCGATGAAATCGATGCCTCAATACCTGAGACGCTCGTGGTCCTTAACAGCGCCATTGCAAACGGCTATTTTGATTTCCCCGCTCCTATTGGTAAAGTAGAAGCTCATGAGAATTTTAGAGTAGTTGCAGCCGGAAACACATTCGGTTACGGTGCTGATGCACAGTATGTCGGAAGAAATCAGCTTGACGCAGCATCTTTAGACCGTTTTGCTGTAATCTATATGGATTATTCTCCTGAAATTGAGGAGGATAAGTGTCCAGACGAGGAATTGCTTAAATTCCTTAGAGATTACAGAATGGCAGCAATAAAGAACGGAATACTTACAGTAGTTTCATACAGAGCAATTACAAACGTTTATACGATGTCAAATGCGATGAAGGATAATTTACCTGAACTTTTAAGCACTTGCTTAGTAAAAGGTTTAGGAAAAGATGATTTAAAGCATTTATGTGATTCATTCGAGTATTCAAACAAGTGGACTAAGGCTTTGGCTAAAGTTTATGCAAATGCCGCTTAAAAGGAGGTGTTTGTATGAGCGTAATTAAAGAGAAGGTTAAGACCACATTCAATGACGGCTCATCATTAACCGTCAATCTCGAGTATTATGAAGATGCTCATTCAATGCTCGAAGATCTAAAGAAAAGAAAAAGAACATCAAATAGTTTCTATGATATGGAAACAAAGCGTTTGGAAGAAGACTGGGACGGTGTTCGAAAATACGAGGATGCTCTCAAACTTCTTGATAATGGATTCGAAGATGTTGTTGGAGAAATCAAGGCATCGACAAACAGATATTATCAAAGAAGGGATCAGCAGACAAAAAGGTATAAAACCTTTAATGATGTTCAGGGATTTCAGCCAATAGTTCCGTTAGTTTTAATCGGAGTACCCAACAATATGATTAATTCATATATGACTCCAATTAAAACAAAGGTCATAGATATTTATTATGATATGACATGCTCATGTGGAACAAGTACAGAGCAGATAACGAAAAACGGAATAGAGTTGCTCAAATGTGTTTTAGGACTTGAAAAGCAAGGCTACAAAATCAATCTTTTCGTATGCAATTCTTATTCGGACAAAGGAAAAGCAGATATGGTTTGTGTAAAAGTCAAAGATTCCAATAGACCATTGGATATAAAAAGACTTTCTTATCCTGTATGTCATACTTCGTATTTCAGGGTATTAGGCTTTGACTGGTATTCAAAGTTCCCTTTAGGAACATATAGATCCGGTTATGGATATGCCTTGGGATACCATTATTCAGCAGAGAAACTGGGAATCATGGCTAAAAACCTCTTTTCAAAAAATGCTGTTTATATAATGGCAACGGAGATCATCGCCAAAGACGAGGAACACATTAAGGAAATCTTAATGAACCGTCTGGCAGCCTAGTCCACTATTAAAAATAAAAAAGAATCCTTTTCCATAAGGGTTCTTTTTTTTATCTCAAAAATTTTGATAAAATAAACTATATGTTATAGTCATAAAAAAAAGGAGGTAATCATATGTTTGAACATGATTTCGCACAATTCAGTTTATACGTAACAAATAAAGGACTTGTTCCAATTATTGTTAATAGATTGATTGACCAGTATAATGTTAAATCCGTTACCGAACAGGTAAAAATATCTAAGAAGGAAAATGGCGAAATAACATTTGATAAAGAATGCTCAGAGATTAAGTTTATCTGCGAGCCAATCTTTACAAAGGCAATCATTGAATATGCTGAGTCTTTAAAGAATGATAAGTCTTTGGGATATCCTTTGACAGAATATGTCTGCTCAAAAATCCAGATTCTTTCAAAAGAAGATTATTTCATCTCGGAAAAAAGCCGACTGCTCGATAACGATGCAGAATTAAGGATCTTTAATAATTCAAAAGCAGTCGTTTATAAGAACGGATTTGCTACCGAATATGAAGGTCTTTATGATGAAGCAGACGCTGTAATTAAAAGCTACAATGAGCGAAAAATTTCGTAAATCCATATATCTATCTCCTGTATAAAGAACTGAGTTCCCGACTCAGTTCTTTTATTTTTGCATTATTACAAGTTTTATTTATAAAAATATATTATAGGAGGAATAAAAATGGGACAGTTTAGTTGGCTTGATTGTAATACAGGAGAGCAAATCTTAGATGATGTAGTTCGCGATGTATATGTTAAGGTTCCAAGAGAGTTCAGAGAAACCTATGGGAAGCACATTTCAGAGCATTGTTATGACGGCTACGGAAATTTCGGAGGATATGATATCTATGATTTGATTGCAATCTGGAATCGAAATTATATTAAAGTTGAAGATATCGAAGTTCCAGAGAAAGAGCAGTATGTAAGCGAGGAATACTTCGAAAAGGCATTGGAAAGATATAATGTCAATGTTGAGCGCATGAAGGATTTTATCGAAGGCAAATTATCAGAAGAAGAAATGAAGGCTAAATATGGAAAAGACTATTTACGCCTCATTGGAATCGATATTGCCTGCGGAGATGAAAGAAATTCAAGACTTAAGTATCCAATTAAGATTACCTACGACAAGACAGATACCTACGAGACATATTCAGATTATTCTAAAGATGATCCGAATCAGGGTTGGCTCTACGAAGATACCGACG
>Ga0247611_10004712_pt1 | contig 18670 bp, 17 predicted proteins | sample 177DNAGHGhighgp2_FD_192422 | JGI IMG/M metagenome (GOLD analysis project Ga0247611, IMG submission 192422) | Sheep rumen microbial communities from Palmerston North, Manawatu-Wanganui, New Zealand - 1770 DNA GHGhigh gp2 | ecosystem: Host-associated > Mammals > Digestive system > Stomach > Rumen... | reverse complement strand
GCGATGCTATGCCGGACATCTACGGGGAATACGCAAGTGGTAAATAATGATTTGCAGATATAACCATGAATAAAATGACTATATGATAGATAAGAATGAAATTACCCGTCGGTTGCAGGAATGGATCGATCAGATGGAGAGAAGCGGTAAGCACGTGAACCTGGATGATATTAACTGCCATCTGGGTGAAATCATTCATGCACAGAACGCTGCGCCTAAGCCAGATTTCAACGGATTCTCATCTGAGCAGATGCACCAGATGCTTAACAGACCGTTAGAAGTGGGGTGCCCAGTACAACTGCGTCGATTAACCGATGAACAGATGGAGCGGATTCCCGTCATGCGACAGGCTCTGCACCTGATGAATGAGTTGAGCGAAAAGGAATTGAAACTCACGGCACAGGGATATATACCTCCAAAGATGGTTGCCGAGCTCTACGAATTAGGGTGCCATAGCTGGAACTCTGACTGGTATAAACAGAAAAGCGAACCGAAGACAGAAGAAGTGCAGGTACTCAGGGTCGTGTTGAAGGAGTGCGGACTCATCAAGACTCGTGTCGGGAAGTTGTCACTAACGGCCAAGGGTAAGCAACTACTTGGTGACCATAATGAGTTGATGCGGACGATAATTCTGTTCCTTTTCAGGGATTACAACACTGGCTGGCTTGATTTGTATGAGGACAACGAAGTGGGTAATTTGGGACGACTGTATTCTTTATGGCTTCTGCATCACTATGGCAAGGATTGGCGCGACACGGGATTCTACGCTGATGAGTATAGCAAAGCTTTCCCAATGCTAATTGCTGAACATGCGTATGAATATAGAGTGTTCAACCGCCTGTTCCGTTTCATTGGCCTCTGTGAGATAAACGAAAGCGATGATTTCAAGGGGAAGAACTGGGGTAAAGAAGTCCGTAAGACGGAATTACTTGACCTGATGTTTGCCTTTGAATAGAGAAAAAGTAATGTATAACCAACTCTTCGTATATTTGCAGCGCTCTTTTGGACTGGTATACTATTGAATTATTTGTTGGTATACTTTTACGTTATCATTTACATCGAAGAACTGCTAACGAGCTTTAATAGCTTTTAATCCCCGTCTTGCCTTTATTTCAGGCCGAATTGCGTTCGCTCGGCCCAAAAGGACGCTTTGCTTGCAAAGAATTTCCAAAATCGCTTCGCTTTTACAAGTTTTTTTTGTAACTTTGCAGGCTGAATCGTGTGTCACGACACGAGAAACAAGAAAACAGATAGGAGACAATGAGTGTATTCAAGGACAAAGTGCTGCTGATAACTGGTGGCACGGGCAGCTTCGGCAATGCGGTACTGAACCGCTTCCTAAGGACTGATATCGGTGAGATACGCATTTTTTCGCGCGACGAGAAAAAGCAAGACGACATGCGTCATGACTTTCAGGCCCGTATGCCTGAGGTTGCCGGAAAGATCAAGTTCTATATTGGCGACGTCCGCAACCGATCGACGCTGAAGTACGCGATGCAGGGCGTGGACTATGTGTTCCATGCCGCTGCTTTGAAGCAGGTGCCGTCGTGCGAGTTCTTCCCGATGGAGGCCGTAAAGACGAATGTCATTGGTACGGACAACACCCTGGACGCTGCTATCGAAGCTGGTGTGAAGAGTGTGATCTGTCTGTCGACCGACAAGGCAGCATACCCCATTAACGCTATGGGCATCACCAAGGCCATCGAGGAGAAGATAGCCGTGGCCAAGAGCCGCTACTCGGGAGCTACGAAGATCTGCTGCACGCGCTATGGTAATGTGATGTGCTCGCGTGGCTCTGTCATACCGCTATGGATAGAGCAGATACGTCACGGCAACCCTATCACGCTGACGGAGCCGCGTATGACGCGTTTCATCATGTCGTTAGAGGAAGCTGTGGACCTGGTGCTCTTCGCCTTCGAACACGGCCAGAACGGCGACATCCTGGTGCAGAAGGCACCGGCCTGTACGATACAGACGCAGGCGGAGGCGGTGTGCGAGCTGTTTGGCGGCCGGAAGGAAGACATCAAGGTGATTGGCATCCGTCATGGTGAGAAGATGTACGAGACGCTTCTGACAAAGGAGGAGTGTGCCAAGGCTCAGGACATGGGGAACTTCTACCGTGTGCCTGCTGACAACCGCGACCTGAACTACGACAAGTACTTCAGCGACGGTGACGTGAAACAAGTGACCATCGAGGAGTTCAATAGCGATAACACGTATCGGCTTAACCTTGAAGAGACGAAAGCCAAGATAGCGGCACTGGAGTATATCCAGAATGAGCTTAATGGCATTCCGAACCTGGTGTAGTCATCCTATTCTCAAATTCCAGACAAAAAAAGAGAATGAAAGTATTAGTCACAGGAGCGAAGGGGTTTGTGGGGAAGAACTTATGTGCGACCCTGCGAAACATTCGGGACGGGAAGGACAGAACCAAGCCAGACTTGAAGATTGAGGAAATCTTTGAGTACGACCTGGACTCGACGCCGGAGCAGCTGGATGCTTGGTGCCGCGAGTGCGACTTCGTGTTCAACCTGGCAGGTGTGAACAGGCCGAAGGACGAGCATGAGTTCATGACAGGCAACTTCGGCTTTGCCAGTACCCTGTTAGAGACGCTGAAGAAGCACGGCAACCGTTGTCCGGTGATGCTTTCGTCAAGTCAGCAGGCTTCGCTGACCGGCCGCTTCGGCAACAGCGAATACGGTCGCAGCAAAAAAGCCGGCGAGGATCTCTTCCTCGACTACGAACGCGACTTTCTGAAAGCGACCACGGATCACTTTTTTAACGAACACGAATCTGTCGAATCTAACGAATATTCGTGTGATTTGTGCCATTCGTGTTCAGAATACAAAGACAATCCGTGTTCAAAACAAAAGCCTCGTGTTCTGATTTATCGCTTCCCGAACCTCTTTGGCAAGTGGTGCCGACCAAACTACAACTCGGCCGTGGCCACGTTCTGTAACGCTATCGCCAATGACCTGCCTTATACGGTTAACGACCCCTCCGTGGAGTTGGAACTGCTATATATCGATGACCTCGTGGATGAGATGATTGCCGCCCTCCAAGGCAAGGAACACCGCTGCGAGTTTAATGGACTCGAAGTGATACTGAAAGCAGATGGCCGCTATTGCTACTGCCCGGTGACCCATCACGTGACGTTGGGAGAGATTGTGGAACTGCTGAAGCGCTTTGCCGAGCAGCCCAAGACCTTGATGATTCCCGAGATACCTGAGGGCTCATTTGCCAAGAAGCTGTATAGCACTTATCTCAGCTATCTGTCCTACGAAAAGACCGCCTTCCCGCTGAAGATGAACGTGGACGAGCGTGGGTCATTCACGGAACTGATGCATACGCATGGCTGCGGGCAGGTGTCTGTCAACATCTCAAAGCCGGGCATTACGAAGGGCCAGCACTGGCACCACACGAAGTGGGAACAGTTCATCGTGGTGAAAGGCCATGGGCTGATTCAGCAGCGCAACCTCAATGATCCGGATGGCCAGGTGTTGGAGTGGGAGGTGTCCGGTGAGAAGATTGAGGCGGTACATATGTTGCCTGGTTATACGCATAACATCATCAATCTGAGCGATACCGAAGACCTTGTGACGGTGATGTACTGCAATGAGGTTTTCAACCCGAATAAGCCCGACACATACTTTGAGAAGGTTTGAAACATATAATTACCATGAATTGTCCATTAATTATCAATAAATGGCTTCGCCTAAAAAAAAATTAATGAATAATTATATGGCTAATTAACGACAATTAATGTTGAAATGATATAGATATGGCAAAGTTTAAAGATAACGGTAAATTAAAGTTGTTAATTATCGTGGGCACGCGACCCGAGATCATCCGTCTCGCTGCAGTCATCAGCAAATGCCGGCAGTACTTCGACTGTCTGCTGGCACACACAGGTCAGAACTACGACTATAACCTGAACGGCGTGTTCTTCAAGGATCTGAAACTGGAGGCGCCCGACATCTATATGGAAGCGGTGGGCAATGACCTTGGTGAGACCATGGGCAACATCATCGACAAGAGTTATAAGGTGATGGTGGAAACCAGGCCTGATGCCGTGCTGGTGCTGGGCGACACGAACTCGTGTCTGAGCGTCATCGGTGCCAAGCGACTGCACATACCAATCTTCCACATGGAGGCAGGTAACCGCTGCAAGGACGAGTGTCTGCCCGAGGAGACGAACCGCCGAATCGTGGACATCATCTCTGACGTGAACATGGCGTATTCGGAGCATGCCAGGAGATATCTGGCTGACTGCGGACTGCCGAAGGAGCGTACGTATGTGACGGGCTCGCCCATGGCAGAGGTGCTGCACCAGAATCTGGCGGAGATCGAGGCCAGCGATATTCACAAGCGTCTGGGCTTGCAGAAGGGGAAGTATATTCTGCTTTCTGCTCATAGAGAAGAGAATATTGACACGGAGAAGAACTTCATGTCGTTGTTCACGGCTATCAACAAGATGGCAGAAAAGTATGACATGCCGATACTGTACAGCTGCCATCCCAGGAGCAGGAAAAGAATTCAGGATTCAGGTTTCAAGTTGGATTCCAGGGTGATCCAGCATGAGCCGTTGGGATTCCATGACTATAACTGTCTGCAGATGAACGCCTTTGCCGTGGTGTCGGACTCTGGGACGCTGCCCGAGGAGAGCAGTTTCTTCACCAGTGTCGGTCATCCGTTCCCAGCCATCTGCATACGCACATCGACAGAGCGTCCGGAGGCGTTGGACAAGGCATGCTTCATCATTGCCGGCATTGACGAGCAGTCGCTCCTGCAGGCAGTGGACACCGCAGTGACGTTGAACAGGAACGGGGACTACGGCATTCCCGTGCCTGACTACATCGAGGAGAATGTTTCTACCAAGGTGGTGAAGATTATCCAGAGTTACACGGGAATCGTCAACCGTATGGTCTGGAGGAAGTGACATAGAGAGAAAGAATACCATAAAAGCACTGCTCCGGTCTGCCGCTGGTGGTAACACGAGAGGAAAGTCCGGGCAGCGCAGGACACCCCACTTGCGAAAATACAAGCAGTCGGTGACGGCTGGATATGGGAGAAGAGAATGACCGCCAGTGGTTTTCGTTAGCGTTTACGTTATCGTTCATTGGTAAGGGTGAGAAGGTGGTGTAAGAGACCACCAGCCGGCTGGTGACAGTCGGGCTGTTCCATCTGGGGGCTGCAAGTTCATGTAAACCATCGTCAGAGGGCTGTCCGTCCGACGACCTCACGGTCACGATGGAGGGTAGAATGCTAGAGACATGGGGTGACCCATGGAGTAGATAAATGGCAGACACCAGCGTTTCGGTGCTGGAACAGAACCCGGCTTACAGGAGCAGTGCTTTTTTAATTTAGAATTAAGAGTTAAAAGTTAAGAGTTAAGAGGTGTTGCAACGTGTGTGGAAGACGCTTGTGCTGACCGTGAAGTTTTTTACGGCAGAGCGGGTGATGGCCAAAGCATCAGCCTTGACCTACAGCACGCTGCTGGCCATCGTTCCCATTATGGCCGTGGTGTTCGCCATTGCCCGCGGCTTCGGCTATAACAAATACATTGAGACGTGGTTTCGCGATGCACTGAGCTCACAGCCTCAGGCGGCAGAGGTCATCATCGGGTGGGTGAACAGCTACTTGGTTCACACGAAGAGCGGCATCTTCCTCGGTATCGGCCTGTTGTTCATGCTTTACACGGTGCTGATGCTGGTGAACAACATCGAGCAGTCGTTCAACGAGATATGGCAGGTGGGCAGCTCGCGCAGCATCTATCGCTCGTTCACGAACTACTTGGCGGCCTTTTTCCTGTTCCCCATCTTCATCGTCGTGACCACGGGTCTCTCCATCTTCATGACGACCTTCGCTAACAGCATTTCCGACATTCTGATGCTGAGCTCACTGGTGAGGACGCTGATAGACCTGACGCCCTATTTCCTGCTGTCGGCCTTCTTCATCGGTCTGTATGTGTCGATGCCGAACGCCCATGTGAAGTGGCGCTACGCCATTGTTCCAGGCATTGTGGCAGGAACGGCTATGCAGTGGCTGCAGCTGTTCTACGTCCATTCGCAGTTATGGGTGACGGGCTACAACGCCATCTACGGCTCGTTTGCCGCCCTGCCGCTGTTCATGCTGTGGGTGCAGATGTCGTGGACCATCTGTCTGTTTGGTGCGGAGCTGACGTACACGAACCAGAACATGCACCGGTTGGGCATCAACATCGAGCAGACTGATGTCCATCCGTATGTGGAGATGGGCGATGACGAGCGTGACGATGCTGCCATCGCCGTCTATGCTGATGGACTGGAGGGACTGTAGGGAGTTAAAAGTTAAGAATTAAGAGTTAAGAGTTAAGAGTTGAAAGGTGGAGTGATGATATGGGTGGTGTTGGTCGCAGGACTGCTGGCAGCTTGCGGTAACAACAGGATTCCGGCCAATCTGCAGGAGAAGTTGGACAGCGTCCATGCACTGGAGAAAGCCGAGATGCTGAGGGCACAGGGCATCAAGGTGGAGGAGGTGAGTTCCATGCGGGAGTTCTACGACAGCCTGGCTATTGAACCGCTGCCCCTGTCATCGTCAGAGACCTATGTGGCCATACTACCTAACTACACTCCGATACCGCAGTTGTTGGCGGAGCTGATGAACTTCGAGGGACGTGTGAGTCCGTCGGCCGTTGCACTGCCGGAGACGTCGAGTGTTCGCTTGATGCTGTTGGCTGCAGATGCCCAGGACGGTCAGCACTCATTGTGGCTGTACACACTGGACTCCGATTGCCTGCCTGTGGACAAGCTGTGTGTCTACAGACCGGAGAGGATGTTGCCTGACGGGAGGATACAGACGATGGAGTTCTCCATCACAAGTGACTATGAGATTTGCGTGACTACCTATACAACGGACCACCGGCAGAAGGAACAGCGGCTTTACGTGATTGATGAAAGCCTGCACTTCGTGGAGTGGCAATAAGCAATCGTCAGTCTTTTAGCAGGTCGGCGAGGAAGTTGTCGAGGTCGTCGTCAAGACCTTCCATCAGCTCGGAGCTGATGATGACTGTCTCGTCGTCGGCCAGGTAGAGTTCGCCCACGCTCTCCTTGTCATCATCCTCGAGGACGAAGGAGAAGGGTTTTAGGATGGACATGGCGTCGATGGTCTGGCGATTCTTCTCAAGGCGCTTGCGCAGCACCTCGGCCACCTCGTTATAAAAGTCATCGTCCTTGTTGTCTATCCATTGCTCGATGACACAGCGCGTTATCTCGTTGTCATCGTCGTCGAAGGCCATGAGCTCTCCTGACTCCTGCGTGACGCGGATGTGAATATCGGTCATGATGTCGGCCTCCTGCGATGCCGGAAACTTGTCGGCAATCTTGCGGATTGCACGGTCAATCATCTGTTGTGTCTGTTCGTTGATATGCATAGTCTGTCTGTATTACGGCACAAAAGTATAAAAAAGATTCGTATCTGCAAACGATTACGATTATTTTTCTGAAAAATAAGTTGTTTTTGCTTGTTATTTGGGGAGATTAATGTATCTTTGCATTTGCAAACCCGAGTTAGCAAAACGAATGAATCAAAAAATCACCCATCGCGGTATTGTTGACAGTGTGGAGGGTGCCATCGTCAAGGTGCGTATCCTCCAGACATCAGCGTGTGCCAGCTGTAAGGTGGCCAGCCGTTGTAATGCTGCCGAGTCGAAGGTGAAGTTTGTGGATGTGTACCGTCCTGCCAATGGTCTGAAGGTGGGCGATGAGGTGACCGTCTGTGCCTCACGAAACGTCATTTCGCGTGCCATGACTCTGGCTTTCGCCCTGCCGTTAGGGCTGCTTGTCGTCACGCTGCTATCAACGTTGTTGCTGACGGGCGACGAGGGGTTGAGCGGTCTGTTGGCGCTGGGTATCCTGGTGCCGTATTATGCCGGTCTGTGGCTCTTCAAGGAGCGTATTGGTCGGCAAATCAGTTTTCAACTGGAAGATTAACAAATATAACATAACTAAAACAAATTAAAGTACTTATGGATTTCATCTTGATTGCAGTGATAGTCCTTGGAGCTATCGGCCTGATTGCAGCTGTCGTGCTGTTTGCCGCCTCCAAGAAGTTCGCTGTTTATGAGGATCCTCGCATCGCACAGGTTGGTGAGATTCTGCCCGGTGCCAACTGTGGCGGATGTGGTTTCCCCGGCTGTAGCGGAATGGCCGATGCCCTGGTGAAAGGGGCTGACGCCGGCAGTCTCGACGGACTGTCCTGTCCTGTCGGTGGTGCTGAGGTGATGGAAAAGGTGGCCGACCTTCTGGGGATGGCGATAGCTAACTCCGAGCCGATGGTGGCCGTCGTGAGATGTCAGGGCACATGTGAGCATCGTCCTCGCATTGCCGAGTATGCCGGTTTGCGTACCTGTGCCGCCATGCATGCCTGTGGTGCTGGTGAGACTGGTTGTGGCTTTGGTTGTCTTGGCTGTGGCGACTGTGTTGCCGCTTGTCAGTTTGGTGCCATCGTGATTAACCCCGAGACCGGTATTCCCGAAGTCGATGAGGAGAAGTGCACCTCGTGCGGTGCCTGTGTGAAAGCTTGTCCGCGCAACATCATCGAGCTTCGCAAGAAGGGTCCGAAGGGCCGTCGCGTGTATGTGTCGTGTGTGAACAAGGACAAGGGTGCCGTCTCCATGAAGGCTTGTAAGGTCAGTTGCATCGGTTGTGGCAAGTGTGAGAAGGAGTGTGCTTTCGGGGCTATCACCGTCGAGGGCAACTGCTCGTATATCGACTTCACGAAGTGCCGTCTGTGCCGTAAGTGTGAGAAGGTGTGCCCGACGCACGCCATTGTCGCCGTGAACTTCCCGGCCCCCAAGCCCAAGCCGGAGACTCAGGAAACTCCGGAAAAACCGGTTAGTCCGGAAACTCCGGTTAACAACGAAAGAAAGGAGGAAGCCGTATGAACGCAAGAACATTTAGAATAGGTGGTATCCACCCCGAAGAGAACAAACTGACCCACGAGGTTGCTACCCAGGTAGCCGCCCTGCCTAAGCAGGCCATTTTCCCGTTGGGACAGCATATCGGTGCACCAGCCAAGCCTGTCGTACAGAAGGGCGACAAGGTGAAGGTCGGCACGATGATAGCCGAGGCCGGAGGCTTTGTGTCAGCCCCCATTTTCTCGAGTGTCAGCGGTACTGTGTTCAAGATTGACACAGCCATTGACGCTACTGGCTACCGCAAGCCCGTGATTATTATTAATGTCGAAGGTGACGAGTGGGAGGAGACCATTGACCGCTCGGACAAGCTGGAGACGGTAAAGGACCATCCTGAGCTGACGCCTGAGGAGATTATCAATCGTGTGAAGAACGCCGGTGTCGTCGGTATGGGCGGTGCCTGTTTCCCCACCTTCATCAAGCTGACCCCTCCGCCGACCGCCAAGGCCGAGTGTGTGATCATCAACGCTGTGGAGTGTGAACCCTATATCACCGCCGACTACCGTCTGATGATGGAGCATGCCGACGAGATTCTCGTGGGCTTGGAGTTGCTGATGAAGGCAGCGAAGGTGACGAAGGGCTATATCGGTATTGAGACCAATAAGCCGGCGGCTATTGAGCTGCTGACACAGAAGTGTGCCGAGGTGTTCGGCACCTCGGAATACAGCGTAGAGGTGGTTCCCCTGAAGCAGCGCTACCCGCAAGGCGGTGAGAAACAGCTGGTTGACGCCGTCATCCGCCGTCAGGTGCCTGCACCTCCCGCCATTCCAGTGAATGTGGGTGCCATCGTGCAGAACGTCGGTACGGCCTTCGCTGTCTATGAGGCCGTGATGAAGCACAAGCCCCTGTTTGAGCGCTATACCACGGTGACGGGTAAGCGTCTGCAGAATCCTGGTAACTTCCTGGTGCGCATGGGTACGCCGATGAAGGACTTGATTGACGCCTGTGGCGGTATGCCCGAGGGCGACAACAAACTGCTGGCCGGCGGTCCGATGATGGGTAAGGCACTGACCAGTGTTGAGGTGCCCATCTGCAAGGGTACCAACTCGGTGACCATCATCAGCGATGACGAGGCCCGCCGCAAGGAGCCGCAGCCCTGTATCCGCTGCGCTAAGTGCGTGTCGGCTTGCCCGATGGGCCTTGAGCCCTATCTGCTGGCCAAGCTCTCGGAAGTGAAGAACTGGGAGCGTGCCGAGCATGAGGACATTGTCAGCTGCATTGAGTGTGGCTCGTGCCAGTTCACCTGTCCGGCCCATCGTCCGCTGCTCGACAACATCCGTCAGGGAAAATCGACCGTCATGGGAATCATCCGTGCTCGTGCGGCTAAGAAATAGTCAAATTGTGAAATAGTCAAATTGTGAAATAAAACAATGGGTAAGTTAATTGTATCATTATCGCCACATGCCCACGGTACGGACTCGGTGGAGCGCAACATGTACGGTGTCATCATCGCACTGATGCCTGCGCTGCTCGTGTCGTTCTACTTCTTCGGACTGGGCTCTGTTGTCGTCACGGCAACGAGTGTGGCAGCCTGCGTCTTCTTCGAGTGGGCTATCAGCAAGTATATCCTGAAGCAGGAGCGCAACAGTGTGCTCGATGGCTCAGCCATCCTCACCGGTCTGCTCCTGGCCTTCAACCTGCCGTCGAACCTTCCGCTTTGGATTATCCTCATCGGTGCGCTCTTTGCCATCGGTGTGGCCAAGATGTCGTTCGGTGGTCTGGGCAATAACCTCTTCAACCCCGCGCTTGTCGGTCGTGCCGCCCTGCTTGTGGCCTTCCCCGCACAGATGACCACCTGGCCGAAGGTAGGGCAGTGGGGGTGTTACATTGATGCCGAGACAGGTGCCACACCACTTTCTGTCATGAAGTGGGCCATCAAGAGTGGCGATGCCAGCGTGCTCAATGAGCTGCCCTCGTCGCTCGACCTCTTCCTTGGCAATCATCCCGACGGTGCCGGCGCCCTTGGTGAAATCTGTGCACTGGCCCTGTTGATTGGTCTGGCCTATATGCTGTGGAAGAAGATCATTACCTGGCACATCCCTGTCAGCATCATAGCTACGGTGTTCGTGTCTGCCGGTCTGATGCACCTTGTTAATCCCATCTATGCCGACCCCGTGAGTGTCATTCTCTCCGGTGGCTTGATGCTTGGTGCCATCTTCATGGCTACCGACTATGTGACATCGCCCATGACCCCGAAAGGACAGATTATCTATGGCGTGGCCATCGGATTCCTTACTGTTGTCATCCGTAACTGGGGAGCCTATCCTGAAGGTATGTCGTTCGCCATTCTCATCATGAATGCGTTCACGCCGCTGATTAACAACTATGTGAAACCAAAACGATTCGGGGAGGTAGTAAAATGAAGAAGCTTGAATCTACATTATTAAATATGGTGCTGGTGCTCACTGGAGTGGCCATCGTCATGGGCGGTGTGCTGGCCTACGTCAACCACCTGACGGAAGGGCCCATCGCCCAGCAGAAGGAGAAAGCACTGTCCGACGGCATCAAGACCGTGATGTGTGTTGATGACCTGAAAGTGGCCAAGACCGACACCGTCAGGCAGAATGCCGATGGCAAGGAGCTCACCTATGTCATCTATCAGATACAGAACGCACAGAACGAGGACCTCGGTGCGGCTGTGGAGAGTACGACTGGCGGCTTTGGCGGAGACTTGAAAGTACTTGTCGGTTTCGATCCCGAGGGCACGATCCTGGGTTACACCCTGCTGGAGCATGCGGAGACCCCGGGACTGGGTGCCAAGGCCGACAAGTGGTTCCAGAAAGGCGAGAAGGGTGACATCATCGGCAAGTCGCCGTCAGAGCCCCTGACGGTCTCGAAAGACGGTGGGCAGGTTGATGCCATCACGGCTTCGACCATCACCAGCCGCGCCTTCCTGCTGGCCGTGAACAATGCCTATAATGCTTACAAGGCTACGCCGGTTGACGGTGAGACTGGAGCAACGAAACAAGAGTAATCTCGTTATAACGAAATAACGAAATAACGTAATAACGAAAATTTATGAGTTATATAAATATCATCAAGAATGGCATCGTTAAGGAGAACCCCACGTTCGTCCTGATGCTCGGTATGTGTCCCACGCTGGCCACCACCACCTCGGCCATGAACGGCATGTCGATGGGACTGGCCACGATGGCCGTACTTATCTGCACCAATGTCGTCATCTCGTGCCTGAAAAGCATCACGCCCGACAAGGTGCGCATCCCTGTGTTTATTGTCGTCATTGCCGCCTTTGTCACCATCCTTCAGATGGTCATCAAGGCCTTTCTGCCCGACATCGATGCCTCGCTGGGACTCTTCATCCCGCTGATTGTCGTCAACTGCATCATCCTCGGTCGTGCTGAGGCCTTTGCTGCCAAGCAGTCGCCCGTAGCCTCGCTGTTCGACGGTATCGGCATCGGTCTTGGCTTTACGCTTGGTCTGACGCTCCTCGGTATCTGCCGTGAGCTCCTTGGTAACGGCAGCATCTTCGGACTGACGCTGCTGCCTGAGACCACGAACATCCTGCTCTTTGTGTTGCCTCCGGGTGCCTTCATCACCCTCGGCTATCTCATCGCGATTGTGAACAAGCTGCGCAGCCAGTCGTAATCACGAAATCTCGTAATAACGTAATAACGAAAGAATTATGGAATACATCCTTATATTCATCTCCGCCATTTTCGTGAACAATATCGTGTTGTCACAGTTCCTTGGCATCTGTCCGTTCCTTGGTGTATCGAAGAAGATCGACACCTCGCTGGGTATGTCGGCCGCCGTCGCCTTCGTGCTGACGCTCGCCACCATCGTTACCTGGCTGGTCCAGAAATATGTGCTCGATGCTTTCGGTTTGCAGTATCTGCAGACCATCGCCTTCATCCTTGTCATAGCCTCGCTGGTGCAGATGGTGGAGATTGTGCTGAAGAAGGTGTCGCCCGCCCTCTATCAGGCTCTGGGCATTTTCCTGCCGCTGATCACGACCAACTGTGCCGTGTTGGGTGTCGCTATTCTGGTTATCCAGAAAGACTTCAACCTGCTGCAGAGCGTCGTCTATGCCTTCTCCACGGCCATTGGCTTCGGACTGGCGCTGACCGTGTTTGCCGGTATGCGCGAGCAGCTGGAACTTGTCAAGATTCCCAAGGGCATGCAGGGCATGGCCATCGTCATGCTGTCGGCTGGTCTGCTGAGTCTTGCGTTCATGGGCTTCTCGGGTGTCGACGGTGGTCTGAAGGTGCTCTTCGGACTGGAGTAACGAGAATCACCTGCGTGTTTCTTAGCGTGAGCTACAATAATTCAAGGAGAATTCCGTTTTATCTTAGGATGAAACGGATTCTTTTTTTTCTGACCATACTGACGGCCTGTGTCTTGGCAGCCTGTTCAGACGATGACTCGTTCTCGACGAGTCAGGCTGATACGCTGACGTTCTCGGTTGATACGGTGAAGATGGATACAGTCTTCGCGCATGTCGCCTCGTCCACCTATTCCTTCTGGGTGTATAACCATGCGGGCGGTGGTGTGCGGCTGAACACCGTCGGACTGGCTAACGGCAATCAGACGGGTTTTCGCGTGAATGTCGACGGCACCTATTTGGACAACACGACAGGAGCGGTGGCAACGGGACTGGAGGTACGCAAGGGCGACTCGCTGCGTGTGTTTGTGGAGCTGACGGCACCCGAGACGCGACAGCTCGAGCCCCAGCTGGTTAGCGACGAGCTGGTCTTTGCCCTCGAGAGTGGGGTAGAGCAGCGTGTGCGCTTAGAGGCGTGGGTGTGGGATGCCGAGAAGTTGACCAATCTGGTTGTCAGCCATGATACGCTCATTGACACGCGCGTACCTATTATTATTTATGGCGATGGCATCCGTGTGGACAGCGGTGCTGTCCTGACCCTCAGGAACACGACCCTCTACTTCCACGACGGCGCCGGACTGCAAGTGGACGGCCGACTGGTGGCTGAGAACTGTGTGATGCGTGGCGACCGACTCGACCACATGTTCGACTACCTGCCCTATGACCGTATCAGCGGCCAGTGGCGCGGCATCACCTTCGGGCGTACATCGACCGGCAACGAGATGACCGACAGCGAGGTGCGCAACGCCATGTGCGGCGTGCTGCTCGAGGACTCGGCCCTGCTGGCACCGCCCCAGAAGCGTCTGACGATGACCCGCTGTGTCGTCCATAACGCCAAGGGCCACGGCATCGTGAGTTACAACAGCTTTATCGGCCTGTACTACTGTCAGCTGACGAACACGCAGGGCGACTGTCTGGCCGTCTATGGCGGACTGTGCGACATAGACCACTGCACGCTGGCACAGTTCTATCCTTTCTCTGCCGAGCGTGGTGCAGCCTTGCGCTTCGCCAACAGCTATGGTGAGCGGTTCTTCGACCATCTGGAACTGCTGTGCACGAACTCCATCATCACGGGCTATGCCGATGATGTGGTGTTTGGCGAGACAGCTGATACCGACTCGACAACCACCTTCGTCTATGCCTATGAGTTTGAGAACTGTTTGATGCGGACGCCCAAGGTTGAGGGCGACAGCGTCAGTTTCAGGAATATCATGTGGGAGACCCCCGACGACTCCATACAGGGCACACAGCACTTCGTCGTCATCGACGAGAAGAACCTGTACTACGACTTCCACCTCGACTCATTGTCGACGGCGCAAGGCAAGGGTTGCTATTAAGTGGAACGGTTTCAGAAGTCGATGAAGGCAAGGGGCATGAGCTGGGCAATGCCATCGACGACATAGACATGGCGGCGGCCATAGAGCAGCATACGTATCTTCTGCTTGGCACGTGTCTCGCTCTCGATGATGACCTGACGGCAGGAGCCGCAGGGCCCTACGGGCATCTCCTCAAGTTCACCATTGGTACCGCGTGCGGCAATGGCCAGCATCGTTACCGGCACATCAGGATACTGGGCACCGGCGGCAAAGAGAGCCGTACGCTCGGCACAGAGACCGGAGGGATAGGCCGCGTTTTCCTGGTTACAGCCTATAATCTCCACCCCGTTAGCCAGTCTGACGGCAGCGCCGACACTGAAATGAGAGTAGGGAGCATAGCTGCGGCTGGTGGCCTCGATAGCCAGTTCCACGAGATGCTTCTCCTCGTCGGTCAGCTCGTCCATCTGACAGACGCTTATCGTTGATGTAAACTTGAGTTTTTCCATAGGTTAGCCGATTATGTGCTGCAAAGATACGATTAAGTATGTAAAAATCCAAATTTATTTTGGATTATTTCCCAAATAGCACTATCTTTGCATCGTTAATAACATGAATCACCCATGAAAATAGGAGATAAGGTAAGATTCCTGAACGAGGTAGGAGGCGGTCGCGTCTCAGGCTTCCAGGGAAAAGACATTGTCCTTGTGGAGGACGAGGACGGCTTCGACGTGCCCATGCGCGTCAATGAGGTCGTTGTCATCGGCGAGGAAGACTATGACACGAAACATGTCATCGAGATACGCGACAGAGCGCGCGAGACCAGTGAGGAACCCACAGAGGAGCAGGAGGTGGAGCCGGCCGACAGGCCTGTCACCTTCAGCATGCCTGTCGAGGAGCGTCGTGGCGGCGACAAGCTGTCGGCCTATCTCGCCTTCGTGCCGCTGGACTTGAAGGAGCTGTCGGATACCCGTTTTGAGTCGTACATCATCAACGACTGCAACTACTATCTGCGCTATGTCTATATGACGGCCGAAGGTAACAGCTGGCGTGTGCGTTCGACAGGCGTCATCGAGCCCAACACCAAGTACTTTATCGAGGAGTTCGGACGTGAGGAGCTGAACCAGCTGGAGCACAGTTGCATACAGCTGCTGGCCTACAAGAAGGACAAGTTCTTCATGCGCAAGCCGGCCGTCGATGCCCTGATACACGTGGACGGCGTGAAGTTCTACAAGCTGCACACGTTCCAGGAGAACGACTATTTTGAGCAGCCGGCACTCATCTACACCATCATCGAGAACGACAGACAATTCGTCAAGTTATGAAATACGGTTTTATCAAGGTGGCTGCGGCCGTCCCTGCCGTCAAGGTGGCCGACACGGACTATAACGTAGCGCAAATAGAGAGTCTCATCGCCCAGGCCGAAGGGCAGGGCGTGGAGCTCATGGTCTTCCCAGAACTGTGTCTGACGGGCTACAGCTGTCAGGACCTGTTCAAGGAGCAGTTGCTGATAGACAAGGCCGAGGAGGCCCTCCTCGTGCTGCTCGACTTCACGCGGAAGCTCGACGTCATCAGCGTCGTCGGACTGCCTGTGCAGGTGGGGGGTCTGCTCTATAACTGTGCGGCCGTCATCCAGGGCGGTTCGCTGCTGGGTGTTGTGCCGAAGACCTACCTGCCCAACTACGGTGAGTTCTACGAGAAGCGCTGGTTTGCTTCTGCCCACGAGCTGAGCGATACCGATATCTATCTGGCTGGCAGCCCTATTCACATCACCCCCGATCCCCAGATCTTCACGACCACCGACGGAGTGAACTTCGGCATCGAGATCTGTGAGGACGTGTGGGCCCCCACGCCTCCCAGCAACCGTCTGTCGCTGGCTGGTGCTGACATCATCTTGAACCTGTCGGCCAGCGACGAGCTCGTCGGCAAGCACCAGTACCTCATGTCGCTGGTCAGCCAGCAGAGTGCACGTACCATGTCGGGCTATGTCTATGCCAGCTGCGGCTTCGGCGAGTCCACGCAGGATGTTGTCTATGGTGGCAACGCCATGATCTTCGAGAACGGCAAACTGCTGGTCGAGGGCGACCGCTTCTCGTTCCAGCCACAGATCAAGATTACGCAGATAGACGTTGAGCGGTTGCGCACGGAGCGTCGCATGAATTCCACGTTCATCACTGCCCAGGCACGTATGCGCCAGTCGGTGGTCACGCTGTCGTGCAAGCCCGTCACGTCGCGCGAGTTCGAACTCATGCGCGATGTCAAGCCCCATCCGTTCATTCCCGATAACGATGCTCAGATGGAGAACCACTGTGAGGAGATCTTTAATATCCAGGTGGCAGGACTGGCCAAGCGTCTCTATCACATCAACGGCCAGAAGGCTGTCATCGGTATCAGCGGCGGTCTCGACTCGACGCTTGCACTGCTGGTTGCCGTCCGTGCCTTCGACAAACTGGGACTGGACCGTAAGGGCATCATCGGCATCACCATGCCTGGCTTTGGCACTACCGACCGCACGCACACGAATGCCGTCGATCTCATGAAGAGCCTTGGCGTCACCGTGCGTGAGATCAGCATTTCGAAGGCGGTCATGCAGCATTTCGAGGACATTGGCCAAGACCCGAAGAAGCACGACATCACCTATGAGAACTCACAGGCACGCGAGCGCACACAGATACTGATGGACGTGGCCAACCAACAAAACGCCATCGTCGTGGGTACGGGCGACCTGTCGGAGCTTGCTCTCGGATGGGCCACGTACAACGGCGACCACATGTCGATGTACGGCGTGAATGCCGGTGTGCCCAAGACGCTCATTCAGTATCTGGTCCGTTACTACGCCAATCGCGTCGTAGCAGGAAAACCCGCACAGAAGATTCTGCTCGACATCGTCGATACGCCTATCTCGCCCGAGCTGATTCCTGCCGACGAAAAAGGAAATATCCGTCAGAAGACCGAGGACATAGTGGGGCCCTACGAGCTGCACGACTTCTTCCTCTACTACTTCCTGCGCTACGGCTTCCGTCCGTCAAAGATCCTGTTGCTGGCCAATAAGGCCTTTGCCGATAGCTACGACGACGCCGTCATCAAGAAGTGGCTCACCATCTTCTGCCGTCGTTTCTTTAGTCAGCAGTTCAAACGCTCCTGTCTGCCCGACGGTCCGAAGGTGGGCTCCATCAGTCTCTCGCCGCGTGGCGACTGGCGTATGCCGAGCGATGCCTCGTCGTCGCTGTGGCTGAAGGATCTGGAGAGTTGATGGCTTCTATTAGCTGACAAACGGTAACAACCACACAAAATAATTCGGGGTGCCTGCAAATGCAGACACCCCGAATCTTTATGTAGTGAATGTGCGGTTTAGTAGAACTTCTCAACCTCCATCTTCACCCACTGCTCGAACTTCGGGTAGGGCTTGTCGATGCACTGTTTCTCATCGGGCCACATCACCTTCGGATCGACACCGATCTTGCTGGCCACCTTACCGCGGATAGCTGTCAGCTGGACGGTCTGGTTGTTCTTCTTGACATAGACAGGAATCAGGCTGGCGTCGTTGTCACCATCAGCATTCTTGAACGGACCGGTCAGCGTGAAGACGGGCTTCGTGAACTCGTTCTTGTTGGTAGCGTTGATGACGGTCTTGGTGCTGATGCTCTTGCCGGGGTTGGCAACAGCGAAGCGATGGTGAATCTCGTACTCCTCGTTGGTGCCGTCGTTACCTACGTACAGAGGCAGCGTACCACCGGCAGCACACAGACGAATCTGAGCGTCGCCGTTGTCGAGCCACATCACGTCGAACACCACGTCGTTGAAGTCGAAGTCGGCCTTTAGCTTCTCCACGTCGTTGGTATCGTCGGTAGTGCTCAGGTCCTCACCCATGATACGGATGGTGTACTTCTTCTCGTCACCCTGGAAGCCGATGTTACAGCCGGTCTCCGAGCCAGCGATGGTGATGCTGGGCTTGCCGTCCTTGAAGTCGTCGCCGGGAGCATAGATGTTGGCGATAGAGCAGTCGTCCTCGAAGGCGATGAACGGATGGTTCTCGTCACCGTCGTTGCCCTGTGCGAAGTG
>Ga0247611_10004711_pt1 | contig 18684 bp, 20 predicted proteins | sample 177DNAGHGhighgp2_FD_192422 | JGI IMG/M metagenome (GOLD analysis project Ga0247611, IMG submission 192422) | Sheep rumen microbial communities from Palmerston North, Manawatu-Wanganui, New Zealand - 1770 DNA GHGhigh gp2 | ecosystem: Host-associated > Mammals > Digestive system > Stomach > Rumen... | reverse complement strand
CTTTAAATTCCTGATAAAAAATCTCAGTTATCTCTATTTTCTTTGAGTAAAAAAATCTATAAATTCTTTAAATTCCTGATAAAAAATCTCAGTTATCTCTATTTTCTTTGAGTAAAAAAATTCTATAAATTCTTTAAATTCCTGATAAAAAATCTGGTTTCTCTGTTTTCATTGAGATTAAATTCTAATAATTCTCGATTTCCATGAACAAAACCCTTCGTGACATACTTGATTTCTTCTTTCCACGCTTCTGTTGCATGTGTGAACGGCGGCTTGCCATAACCGAGCAACACATCTGCGTGGGATGTCTACGCGAACTTAATCGTATTGAATACGAAGGGGGAGAACACCATGGTGTCATCGAACGGCTCTTTTGGGGAAGAATACCAATCGAAAGAGCAACAAGTATGTTCCTATATGAAGGGGAAAATACAAGAAAAATACTGCACAACATAAAGTATTTCGACAAACCGGAAACCGCTACCATGCTGGCTAAGGTTTTTGTCATGGAAAATAAACAGACCGACTTCTTCAACGATATAGATTTTATAATTCCAGTACCATTGGCTAAGAAAAAACTCAGAAGGAGGGGATACAATCAATGCGATTTCATTGCCAAAGGACTGTCTGAAGCAACAGGGATACCGATAAGAACAGATATCGCTGTCAGAACGATTAACAACCCTACTCAAACTCACCTCTCACCGGAAGAAAGAAAAAACAACGTGAAAAACATATTCCAGGTCAAAAATACTGGAGATTTGGAAAATAAGCACGTACTTATTGTCGACGATGTCATAACTACTGGCTCTACAATTCTATCACTTGCTGAGGAAGTGGCAAAGGCAAAACAAGTCAGAATATCAATATTCTCTCTTGCGTTCGCAGGTGAAATGATAAAAACCACACTGCCATAGTCGGACGAAGAAATACGCATTCCAAACAATCATTAACCGCAAAAAAATAATCCGCAAAACATGAAGTTCTGCGGATTATTTTTTTGTATGTAATGAAAATTAATTTGCCAAATGATATTCCGAAGATGGACTGTCGCTCATGCGTAGCGTTGGAGTAGGGGAGAAGTAGTCTGTAATATTGAAGCTGCCCTTCCTGTCTGTTACCCATCTATATGAATCGTTCTTGCTTACGTAAGACTTAATCTCATAACTGCCAACAAGACCAGATTCGGTCATACCACTAACCGCATTGTAAGTTATAGTAATCATGCGTTTAATATACTGATAGCTCTCCGACTTGTCATCATTGTTAGCATAGTCCATGGATATTGTTAGAATTGCACCGTTGCGCTCTGTTTTTATTGTTTTGCCTATCGTCATGGTGTTGCTGCCATCGGTCCATTTGCTTCCTGAGAGTATAATCAATGTTGGGTTGCTCATCTGGAAAGTCTGAGCTAAGTTGCTGCCAAGCTGAACACCAGTCCAGGCTGTGCCTTTCTTATTACATAAAGTCACCTGATACTGACTTGATTTGATTGTAGTAGACAGGATATTAGTTGTTGTGTTGTAAGTCCATTCGCCTGTTCCAGCTGAATTGGCCGACTGATTGTCAAAACCCTTGCAAGTTCCGTCAGGATATAAAATAAATGATGTTGGACCACCGCCAGTTGCCCAAAAACCATAGAAGAAACTGGCTTCTTTTGGCAAGTGGTCGGATGGCTCGCCAAATGCCGACTCTTTTGCTGTGCCGTCCTTTATCTCATCTGTACCATCATCTCCACTGCATGAACTCAAACTCATTGTCGTAAATACTCCTAATGAAAGTATTGTTGCAAATGCTAAAATTGTTTTTTTCATATTTTTTTACTAATTGTAATTTTATTGTAAAAATAGCAATATCGTGAATTAATGTGCATATAATCAAGATAATATGATTGTCTTGTCAAATACATCAATCACAATAGTGCATAATTTTTTGTAAAATTACACATTTTTTTCCATTCCCACAATTCCTGTCTCAAAAAAAACACACAATCAATACACATCCAACATTATATTAGTACTAAAAACAAAATGCAACCTCTTATCGAAGCTGCATTTTTATTATAATGATTGAATTGAAGCAGGAATAAAAACTTTATGACTGAATGATTTTTAGTAATTAATAATCATCAGTTGAGGAATGAAATCATTGTTCTCTAAGGCAAGCCATAAATATGCATTATAATTTCATTTGGAAATCATTGTCCGAATGGCTACAACCGTCAGGTTGTTCTCCTTTTCTCCCAAATCTCCTTAGATTTTAAAAAAACATCCCAATAGCATAAATTCCTAATTCCTAACTCCTAATTCCTAATTACTTATCATAACTAAACGATTCCTTGTGCCATCATAGCTTTGGCTACCTTGATGAAACCGGCTACGTTGGCACCCTTTACATAGTTAACATAACCATCGGCCTCGGTACCATACTTCACACAGTTCTCGTGGATGTTTTCCATGATGTAGTGAAGCTTGTTGTCAACCTCTTCGGCACTCCACGACAGGCGCTCTGAATTCTGACTCATCTCAAGACCTGATACGCTCACGCCACCGGCATTGGCTGCCTTGCCTGGAGCATACAGTATCTTAGCCTCTTGGAACACGCGGATAGCACCTGGAGTGGATGGCATATTTGCACCCTCGCTCACTGCTATCACACCGTTTGCCACCAAAGCCTTGGCTGCTTCTTCATTAATCTCGTTTTGAGTGGCTGAAGGAAGGGCTATATCTGCCTTCTCGTTCCATGGCTTTGCACCTGCAACATATTTAACACCATATTCTTCTGCATATTCACGGATACGGCCACGCTGAACATTCTTCAAGTCCATGATGAAATCGAGTTTCTCGCGATCAATACCGTCTGGATCATAGATGTAACCATCGGAATCCGACATCGTCACTACCTTTCCGCCTAACTGCAATACCTTCTCTGCTGTATACTGAGCTACGTTGCCTGAACCGCTAATCAGCACTGTCTTGCCCTTCACGCTGTCACCCTTGGTCTTCAGCATCTCCTGAAGGAAATATACGTTGCCGTAGCCAGTTGCCTCAGGACGGATCAATGAACCGCCAAACTCAAGGCCCTTGCCTGTCAACACACCTGAGAACTCGTGAGTCAGCTTCTTGTACATTCCAAACATATAGCCTACTTCACGGCCACCTACACCTATATCTCCTGCTGGAACGTCTGTGTCTGGACCTATGTGACGAGTCAACTCAAGCATGAATGCCTGACAGAAACGCATCACCTCTGCATTGCTCTTGCCACGTGGAGAAAAGTCGCTACCGCCTTTGCCACCTCCCATAGGCAGAGTCGTTAGAGAGTTCTTGAACGTCTGTTCAAAAGCTAAGAACTTTAATATTGATAAGTTCACTGAAGCGTGAAAACGTATTCCACCCTTGTAAGGACCTATTGCATTGTTGTGCTGTATACGATAACCCATGTTCGTCTGTATGTTACCAGAATCATCCATCCAGCTCACACGGAACTGATATACACGGTCTGGAATACACAAACGCTCAATCAAGTTTGCCTTGTCGAACTCAGGGTGTTTGTTGTACTCTTCCTCGATTGTGCCTAGCACTTCCTCTACTGCCTGATGATACTCAGGTTCATTTGGAAAACGACGCTTCAGGTCGTCTAATACTTTCTTTGCATCCATAATGATTCTTTTTTAATTATTATAGGCTCTTTTTACCTTATTATATTAATAATAGTTCCTTGAAATATCTGTAAACGAAATATGCTTATTCTTATAAACAATTCCTAATTCAAATTATAGCCAACTAACACAACCAACTTGTCTACTCGTCTACTCGTTTACTTGTCAACTAAATGTAAAAAAACAAAATGTCATCCGTTTACGTGCACAAAGTTACAAACTTTTCATTTTTCTGCAAAATTTAATTACAAAAAAATAGTTTTTTGTCTAAATAAATAACAATTTGTGCCTTTTATACCTTTTTTATTCACTTTTTATGAAAACAAACATCTATCATAAAATCTTTTTCAATATCTGAACACAATAATTACTTCCCTAACTTCCCTAACTTCAGAGCGCAGCGATAACTTCTCTATAATAACATTCTCAATTTTTTTTGCTATGTCAAAAAAACTTAATAACTTTGTAAAGTTTTATGAATTCAGATGCTTAAAAGGAATAATGTCTCTTAAATAACAGATTATTGTCCTTGATTCATACTAATATTCTATAAATTTTAATGTATATGAAAAAATCTTTTATTCTTGCATGTATGTGCCTTTTTGTCTCTGTTGCCAAAGCGCAGTTCTGGATCGGAGGACAAATCAGTAATGTTAAGTCCAAAAGCACATACATCGATTCTGACCATGTAAAAACGAGATCTTTCAAATTCCTACCGGAAGCTGGATATGTGATAAACGACAAATGGGATGTTGCCGTCAGAATGGGTGTTGACTACTCATACGCTAAGTTTAGCTCTGAATCCAAGAAAAGAAGAAGCGCATTCGTGTTTGAACCGTATGTGAGATATAAATTCTACGAAACAGGAAGACTAGGATTCTTTATAGATGGAGGTGTAAGCGTGGAAAATGGTGACTTCTTCTATCAAGGTAACTACCATAAAAGCGACACCATGTTTGGATTTGGAGTCAGACCAGGTGTTAAATACGATGCTACCGACCATCTTACATTTGTGGCTTCTTTCGGGGGACTCGGACTAAACCATATTGACAAGGAAACTAATGTCGGTTTTAATGTCAATAGCGATGCTCTTACTTTTGGAGCTTACTATGCTTTCTAATTATGTAAAAAAATGTTTTAAAATTGTAAAAAATAGCATGTTTTTATACATTTTTTAATATAAATTGGTCATTTTGTACTGAAAATGAAAAAATAATATTAAAATTGTTTGTTTGTTTTTACATTTCTATATATCTTTGCACACAAATTTAAAGGGGATTCCGAAAACCTATAAAAGAGTAGGAAATGTAAAAATAACTTTCAGTCAGTTATATTTTAAATTTTAATCATTATGAAGAAATTGATTCTTTCTGCAGTTGTAGCTCTTGCTTCAATGACTGCAAACGCACAGATTTGGATTGGTGGTGAACTCGGATTCAACTACCACAATAACGATGCAACTGACGCTAGCGTTACTACTTTCACTGTTGCTCCTGAAATTGGTTACACTCTCAATGATAAGTGGGACCTCGCTATCAAACTCGGTGATCAGTACACTAGCCCTGATCCAGGTGACAGCCAAAACGCTTTCTTTGTAAACCCTTACGCTCGTTACACTTTCTACAAAACTGGTAAGGTTGGATTCTTCCTCGATGGTGGCTTCTCTATCAAGACTGGTGACTTCGACGGATATGATGACGAAACTCAGTTCGGTGTTGGTATCCGCCCAGGTGTGAAGTTCGCTGCTTCTGACAACGTTACATTCGTTGCCTCTTTCGGAGGACTCGGATACACTAAGGTAGGTGACATCTCTGACTTCGGTTTCAACGTAAACGGTAACGGTCTTACTTTCGGTTGCTACTACTCATTCTAATTCATAGCTTAAATATATCATATCTAAAGCCGACTCTCACAGAGCCGGCTTTTTTTGACTCTACATAAGCATGAATTCGGGCTTAACTGCATTTTACATCATTTCTGCATAATGACCGATTTGGAATAATTCATAATCATGCCCTTGCTCATCTTCATAATACGCTTGAAGCCTACAAAACTTTAGTTTAAATAAATTATTTCTTATTTTTTTAAATCAAAATATACTTTTTACAAAAAAAATTACTAACTTTGCATTCGCATTTGCGCTCGTGGCGGAATTGGCAGACGCGCTAGACTTAGGATCTAGTTCCTCACGGAGTGCAGGTTCGATTCCTGTCGAGCGCACAAGTGTTGCTGTCGGGCGCACAAAATAAAAACGCAAGCTACTGGTTTTTGTGGCTTGCGTTTTTTTGTTTGAACAAAATACAAATTGTTTATCTTTTACGATGAACGACCACTTCCGTTCTTCCTTGCATCTTTTCCTCGTCCAGAATGATTTCTCCCCATCCTGTTTCATAGCCATCGGCCTCAACTTTCACCATGTAGCGCTGACGAACAGGAAGCCATGAAATGTGACAGAAGACTCCTCCATTATTGATTATGGGTTTGGTTCTCTGCGGCTTTCTCTCTATGATGGTGATTCTGTCTGGTTCGTAGAACGTCTGCTGGATGTCTTTTATGGTTTTATCGGTTTCGTCATCAATGACATATACACCTAAAACTACCTCCTCCTTCCTATTTTCTTTTGCTTGAGCCCAGGCTGTTCTTCCCCAAGGCCAGACACAGAGTCCTGGTTCCTCGCTGGTCGCACGTGTGAGATAGGTGATGCCTGCTTCATGAGTGACTCCTATCAGTTCCGACAGTCCATTGGGAGCTGTCCGGCAGGCATATACATAATGACAAGTGTCATTCAATTCTTGTATTGGATTGGTCAGACTGCCATAGGTGGAGCCTTCCTCTCGTCCAACAACTGGAAGTGAGAAACTCAGTAAATTGTATGCGAATCGGTCAGAGTCATTAAGCTGTATGAGTTCCTGTTTGGTGCGGGCGAGTCTAGATGGGGTAGGCTCCGTAATGAAGAATTTATAGTGCTCTTCTATGTCCTCCTCATCATAATCATAAAGAGTCCATTTCATCTGTACGCCTCTGCCATCCTTTATACTCATGTCGTAGAATTCCCGTCGTAATGTTTTCCATCCTGTCAGTTCTTCGTCTAAAACGGGCGGATTATTATTCGTGTTGGCGGAACCTGTCGGTAGGGATATCACCTTGTTCCTGCATAGTTTCAGCTGAATCGTACGGCGGTTATACTTGACCAATACGAAGGCAGTGCTGTCGTTGTCCTCAGGCTTCAGTTTCATGATTATACGGCCACGCGTCTTGTCCGTCATCAATACGTTCTGTGTAAGTCTGAAGGCTGTTCAAAGCCGACAGACTGTCTGCGATATGTGACGTGACTTGCCGTAAGATGTCGTCGCTGCCTCTTACAGCTGCCGAAAGTTCATTATTAAATATTAATTTATTCCCTAATTATTTGCATAATCGAATTTATTTACATAATTTTGCAAAAGTTTCGGTGTGAATAAATGTTAATAATGATGATGATATGACTATATCTCAGATAGTTGAACAGAAGATTAAACGCACAAAAGAAAAGTCGTTGATTTTTGCGTCTGACTTCCCGCAATATGACCAAAACTACATTGGCGACCTCCTCTCTCTATATGTAAGGGAAGGCAAACTTATCCGTCTTGCCAATGGTGTCTATCTAAAGACGACTATGACCCAGTTTGGACCCGTATTCCCCAGTCCAACAGAGATAGCAGAGGCAATAGCAAGACGTGACCATGCACAAGTGCTGATGTCCGGATTAGCCGCTGAGAACTATTTTGGTCTTTCTACTCAGGTTCCTATGAAAACCGTTTTTCTGACAAATGGTTCTGCCCGGAAACTGACAGTTGGAAGCACCGTTATAGAATTCAAGCGTGGGGTTCCCAAGAACTTTGCATTTAAGGATAAGACCATGGCCACCCTTTGTCTAGCTTTGAAAAGCATTGGCAACAATCATGTGACGGACGTGCAAAAGACAGTGTTAAGTAACTTCATGAATGATTATATTAAAGAACATGATGTCAATAGTGATCTGAAACTTATGCCGTTGTGGATTCAGAAGATGTTGAACGAGATAATAAACAAAGAGTCATGATAAACTGGAGAGAACTTACAAGAGATGAGCAGATTGCCGCCATGCAGAATGTGGCAGGAAAGAAATATATTCCGCCGCAGGCAGTAGAAAAGGACTTGTGGGTAACAACAATCTTACAAATCGTTTTTTCGCTGCCCTTTGCTGACAGTATGGTTTTCAAGGGTTGCACATCGTTGAGCAAGGTATTCGGCTAAATCGAGCGCTTTTCTGAAGACATTGACCTTGCTATCGACCCTACCTATTTTGGCTTGGAGGGAGATTTAACCAAGAAGCAACTGAAGAAGTTGAGGAAACAATCCTCTACATTCGTCCGAGACACTTTTCTCTGGTTAAAAGTCTTATTGAAACGACATTCCCCAATGTTTGCACGGCCTCTGTCAATCCGTTCATCTCTACAGCTGTCATCGAAAAGACTTTCTTGGAAAAAGTGTTCTTGTTGCATGAACTCTTTACTACTAATGCAGGCTGGCTTGCAAACAGAAAGTCCAGACATCTGTATGACTTAGAGAAGATGATGGATGAACCATTCGCAGGACCTGCCATCCACAATGATGAACTTTGGGAGTCAATCAGTCATCACCGTCAGGTATTCACCAGCATGAGGGATGTTGACTACACACCCGATGTAAGAAAACGCATAGTACTTGTGCCACCGTCAAACTTCATGAAAGAGTGGAGTGATGACTATGAGGCAATGCGCAGCACTATGGTGTTTGGGCCCTCACTCACATTTGAGGCACTTATTGAGAGGTTGCATCTGCTTGAAGAGCGTTTTCGTCAATAAAATAATAGATAGTTAGTTCTAATAATTAGTAATATAGGCATATTAAATATGCGCTTTTCTTATGCTCCTGTCGAGCGCACAAGTGTTCCTGTCGGGCGCACAACCTAGGTTACCAAAAAAGGAAGCAGACCAGCTTCCTTTTTTGCATATTTCCACTTATTGTAGTGGTTTGAGAATCCGTTCTTGTTCTTTTTTCAGATACTCATTGAGTGTTCGTGCTATTTCGGGATAGAAGTCGCGGAGAGTGGGATATTGACTGCGGTTGGTGGTGTATGAGCGGAGCGCGTTGACCAACTCGGGCATCCAGCGGAAATCACGCACAACTTGGTCGAGCATCTCCCGCTGAATTTGCTGATTGTCAAAACCGTTCTCCATCATATAGATGATAACAACCGCGCGCACGATACTTTCATTCACGACATTCTGCCATGAGTTGTAAGCCTGCCGTGTCATGGAGTAAGCTGTGAGTTTCAGCATACCTTGTCCAGTGCGTTGCATGAGTGCGATATTTGACTCGGCTTCGAGCAACGGGTTGACGAATGAATGGTTGAATTCATGAATAAGCGTAGAGGCATAATCAAGTCCGTTCTCAAATGCCTTTCCAGTCTGTGGATTGACATAGTAGCCAGCTATGGCGAATACCTCTTCTGGCTGGTCTGGAAGTTGTCGTCTGGGGCCATAATTGCCGCCGCCATTGGTAAAGCCAATAACCACGCGAAACCTGTCTGTCGGTTGTGTGCCATAAAACTTTGGATACCACGACTGGTTGAAATAAGGCATCACATTGTCTTCATACAGTTGGCATCCTTCCTTGTAGAACTCCTTGTGTCGCTCAAAAAAATCATGGAATTTTGTATCGGCATAGAATTGATTGAGTAGCACTATGAAGGTGTCTACATCCACGTTTTCCCAGCGATTTCCCAAAGCAGATTTGTCCGTCAGCATCTTGATTGCCCCGTTTTCTGCTGCGATATTGATGGCCATCGTCATCACAGCGTCATGACTGATACCGTATTTTGCGCGCAGTGCCTGATAATAGCCTACAAGTGGGTGCTCCTTGTGTGGGGAAAACCATTCTTCTGTGTCTTTTGTATAGAGTCCGCCCATGTCCATACAGTATTCCTGAAGTCCTGCCGTGCGCGACAGAATTGCCATCAGTTCTACGGTTTCTGATACTTCAGGCTTAATTTGAGCCATGCTGGTCATTGTTATGACTGCTAACAGTATGGTAATTACAGGCTGCTTCATTTTGTATAATTAAACCTTAGGAATTGAAATGTATTTTTGATTCCTGTCTTTAGGGTTTTCAGGATTTGTCATCTGCAAGAGTCCAAGTTCTATAAGTGGTACAATGTGGCTTTGTCTGTTTTTGGATTGGTTTGAGATGCCTAGCATTTCCATTATTTCACTTGAAGAGCGTGGAACTGTGCAAAAATCAATTATTCTTTGCTGGTTATCGGATATTTGATGGTTACTTTGATGGTTACTTTGATGGTTACTTTGATGGTTACTTTGATGGTTATCTCCTGCTATTTCCTTCTTGGCTTTTCTGAAACAAATGGTTATGGTTCTCGACCCTTCATGATATGTAGGTACAGGCACACCTTTCTCAATACAGATGTCACACATGCGTTTTACTCCAGAGCCCCAGCTTTCAAGGAATGTCGTCTGATATAATACGTGAGCGATAGTTTGGTTGTGAGGAAATGACTCGTGCGGAAGCATAATATTTTCTGACGTAATGCCTATTGGAAAACGACCTGGATTTACTATTTCTATTCTATCACTATAAACGGCAAGGCTGACTGATGCACTGGGGTCATCATAACTGCGATGGCAAAGTGCATTCGTAAGTGCTTCTCTCAATGCAGGTAAAGGGATTTCAAGGTCTTCCTTCCTTTGGAGTCCGATAATCTCTCCGCTGAGGTTGAGGTGTCGGAAACAGAATGCAATCCCAGCATCAAGCAATTCAAAAAAATTTCCTGACTCTCTTTTATTGTCAATAAATATATTCTTGTCAGTGCCTTTAAAACATGCCATACGTAGAAGTAGTTGAGGATAGTTGTCGGTGTTTTTTCCAAAAAGCATGACGGCGGCATTAGTCAGCTTATCATCTTTCATGAGTTTCATCTTCTTTAGAAGTGATGAGATGTCGTCTATTTCAGCAGAAGCATTAAGCCGTCCACCGGAAACACCCAGTCTCACAGCGCCTCTGACACGGTTCTCATCAATGTCTTCCATCTTGTAGCCTTCAGCAATCTGCGAATCCCATGCGAATTTAAAAGGTGAGTGCTCTTTCAATCTTTCCTCAAACATATATCTTGGCATGGGTTGTGTGGTGCTCTCAACCTTATAATATGGACTTCCATGGTATGTATAGGGTGTACCACCACGAACCCATTCCTCAAAATGTAAAGCAATCACTTGCTTTCCGTTTGATTCGGGGACAACAATATATTCAACCACAGCATCTACAAATGGCTCCAATCCCGATAAAGCTCGAGCAATTTCCTGCTTAGTATTATCTGTGACATCTTGTCCGAGGATGCGATGCGAAGTCGGTGTAACACCAAAGATAAGCCAGCCCCCATCTGAGTTAAGGAATGCGCAAGCTGTATGCATGGCATCTTTAAGTTCGCCTGTGGTTTTCTTCAACTCCAATGTGCGTGATTCGTCTGAAGCTACTAATTTCTCTATGTCTTTTATCGTCATTATTCTTTTTTTACTCACAAAATTAGCAAAAATCAACGACATAAAAGGGTGATTAATCTGATTTTCATGAAAAAATCATTAAAAAGTCCTCTATCAAATGAAATTGATTAGAAAATGACTGGCTTTGAGAGATAAAAAGAGAACAAAAGGAACTCTTTGGATTGTTTTGGTAACTTTGTGTTAAGGCAAGTTCTAAAAATTAGCTTTAGGCTGTGTTTAGACTATTTTTGAGCAGATTTGCTCGCAAACTCGCAGAAGCGTAGCGAGCTACGCTTTTTTATATTTCCACTTATTGCAATGGCTTGAGAATGGCTCAGCGAAATCAGCGGAAATTTAATGGGGGTAATATAATTGATTTATGTTTCGGATGTACTAATAATTTGATAATGAGTTTCACTTTGTGACAGAAATTCTCGATTAAGCCAAATGAGCAAAATGGAGCTAGCTCACATTTTGCCATGGCGAAGATAATTCACGGAACGTACATTCTCGATTAAGCCAAATGAGCAAAATGGAGCTAGCTCACATTTTGCCATGGCGAAGATAATTCACGGAACGTAAATTCTCGATTATGTCAAATGAGCAAAATGGAGCTAGCTCACATTTTGCCATGGCGAAGCGGATTATCAAAGAAAAACTCACAATTCTTTTCAAATTGTTCAAAATAGATTTGTAAGATTTGTGCAGATTTGTATGATTTCTCGCCGTAGGCGACTAAATATCAAGACTTTCGCATACTTGCGAAAGATGAATAATTGAGTTTTTTCCAAAACTTTCAAATTATAGTAATTTTGGAAAAAACTCAATAGGCTCGATACGAACTTATAACTTTAATTTTGGCTCGATATTCTTTGCTTAAAAATCAGCGAAAAAGGGAATTTGCCTTAAAAGAGCATGTTTGACTGGCAATGAAAACGTGCCTATTGCTCAACGAAGTTGGCAAAAGCTCAAAATGGCCGAATTTTACCTGTTAAATCATCTTAACGATTTGTTAAATATCAATAGCAACCACAACTATGAGGTTGACTTCTTTCTATCACAGGACAGTTTATTGAGATGAAAGTGTGGTTTTTGTGCAATTGTTTCAAAATGTAAAAAAAAACAGTCATAACATAAATATATAACAACTTTGTTTGGAAGATAAAATATATAAATATATATTAGCAGAACTATATGATTTTGATACTAATAATCAATTAACCTCAACTACAGAATTATGAAAAAATTGTTATTTATTTTTATTATTTCCATCTCCTTTTGGGACACCAATCTTTTTGCACAAGTAATAACGGTTCCCGAACTGCCATCATTGCCTAATGCTGATACAGACATACAACAAACGAAAGGCAATAAAGAAATTTGTACCGACTCTATCATCCAGTTCAAGGACGAAGGACTGAAATTCTACTGCCTTCATGCTGCAGATAGGAATCGTGACGGCGAAATATCCTATAATGAGGCTGCAATGGCTAAGCAAATTAATTGCGAATACGGAGGAAGACGTTCCTTGCGTTATATTACAACCTATGAAGACCTGGTGTTTTTCGTTAACCTCGAAAAACTCTTTCTAGGTGTTTCTAACATCAAGGAACTGAATCTTACTGCGAACAAAAAACTGAAACTAATCAACATGAATGCTCTTGACGAATTGGATACACTCTTTTTGGCAGAGGGATGCAATCCGGAAATCATATATCCGCTCAGCAAACAAGATGGCGGGCTAACTATATTTCATAAATAAACCATATAACACTGAAAAATATGAAGAAACTATTATTGACTTTAATCATGATGATGACGGGAGTTATTCTCATGAATGCACAGAGATGTAATCGTTGCGGTGACAGTGGCAAGATAACAGAAAAGTGCCAACAGTGTCATGGAACTGGAAAAGGTGGATGCAATTATTGTAATGGTGGCTATAAGATGTGCACTATGTGTATGAAAGAAGGCTCATTAGAATGTAGCACCTGCGACGGAAGTGGTAAAGTTGGAGAAGATGACGATTGCCCTGATTGCAGTGGTAGAGGACGAGTAATATGCAATAGATGCTCTGGAGATGGTGTTGTCATGTGTGAAAGTTGTAGCGGAACTGGAGGAAAGGAGTGCTATAACTGTCATGGCAACGGATACAAAGAATGGAGATGTCCCGACTGTATTGCCGCTGGACGAATATAAAGTAATAATCATTGAATGCAAAACGGGACTGAAATCCACATTATCAGTTCCGTTTTTTTCTCCTCCAAAATAACAAGTTATTTCAGTTTATCGTAAATATCATCTGTTACTGGTTCAAGCCATTCGTTGCTATTGCCCTCTTGCACATCTTTATGATAAGTCAGGTGCTGGAACCAAGAATCCTTTGCGGCTCCATGCCAGTGCTTCACCTCGGCGGGAATGGCGATGACGGTGCCGGGAGTCATTTCCACGGGGTCCTTGCCCCATTCCTGATACCAGCCACGTCCGGCAACGCAGATGAGAACCTGCACGGCTTTGTGGTGGATGTGCCAGTTGTTGCGACAGCGAGGCTCAAAGCTCACGTTCATCACGCCACCACCAACGTCTGCCAGATAGCTCTCTCCTATGAAGAATTCGCCGTAGGGATTCTTTTCGCCTCTAGGCCATTTGCTCTGCAGGGTATAGCCCTCCTGGGTGAGCCATGCGCAGAGCGTATCAACTGGCTCCTGCGAGTTGCCCATGTTCACCGCTCCTTTCTAATGTGCTGCCAGCTGTGGGGCAACACCCTCCAGTACGCTCAGGGCGGCTACGGTCACTATCTCGCGGTCGGACTTCGATAGCTGGTCGCCGGCAAAGATGTCGCCGAAGAGGTGTGACTTAAGGTAGTAGTCGTCCTGAGGACAAAACGCGTAATCGAAGGGCTGGCCAGTGAGCTCCGTCTGGTTCTTCACGCCCAACTCGTATGCCTTGCGGGCATCGTCCCACTCGGCAGGACGAGTCCAGGCCTTGCCCTCATGCCAGTTTGGCTGCTTATCCTCCAACACCTTGCTCAACACACCCAGTGCGTTCAAGCTTTGAGGGAATCCAGTGTAGGCATAGAGTTGCGAGAAAGCCTCCTTCAGCTCGTTGATGGTCACACCATCATCGAGGGCACGCCTAACTGCAGGCTCCAGGCGTGTCATATCTCCTTGTGCCATCAGGCAGGCACATGACGCCAGGCCTCGCTGGCGATCAGTAAGCGTCTGAGCATTTATCGTTGTCATAGTCACTAATGCAATTAATAAGGTTGTTATTCTTTTCATATTCTTCTCTTGCTATTTGAGAATTCTATTTTCACCTTTCACTATATACGTTCCTTTATCTATCCCATCCAGGCAGTTGCCATTGGTCAGAATCTTCTTGCCGTAGAGAGCATACACGATGTACTGCTCAGATGGTATCTACGGCCAGCAATACCAGTGTCTGTCTTATGTACTGTTGTTGTTCTACTGTTCGTTTAGTATTGTAAACGGTGATAATTTACGTATAAATCCCTAAGGCAGGTTTCACTGCCCTGGGATGATTAACTGTGGTTATGAATGGGGCCTAACATCATTTCAGGCTCTCATTGAAGAACGCCTCCATCTTGTCGTAAGGGATGACGCCGGCCACGTCGTCGTAGAGGTCAACGTGTGAGGCACCAGGGATGATGAGCAATTCCTTGTTGCCTTCTATGGCTCTCTTTCCCTCCATCTTCTTGCCCGTCATCTTCTCGAAGGCATACTCCGAGAAATAACGGCTGTGGGCCTTCTCGCCGTGGATGAGCAACACGGGAGTCTCTATCTCGTTGGCAAAGGCCAGGATAGGCTGGTTGAGGAACGACTGACATCCCGTGACGTTCCAACCGTCATTAGAGTTGCCACTGCGCTCGTGGTAGCCACGCTCGGTCTTGTAGTAGGAGTGGTAGTCCTTCACGAACCAAGGGGCATCGTCGGGCAGTTCCGCAGGTACGCCGCCACCGCGCTTATAGGTGCCGCTGCGGAAGTCTTCAATGCGTTGGGCGGCCATGGCACGGCGTTTTTCCATACGCTGCTCCTTGGTGTCCTCACTGGCAAAGTAACCTTCGATATTCACTTTCGTCATGTCGTACATCGTCGAGGCGACAGTGCCCTTGATAAAGGTTGTCGAGAGCGAGGAATGTGCCGAACAGCACACCCTGGAAGTCCGCCGGCAACGGGCGGTGAAGGCCGATTCGTGACAGTCGGACAGGATATACAGGAAAATCTCCAAGCCAGTTCATGGCTTGGATGGCTTCCGTAATCTGCAGGGCAGATACGGGAAAAACTTGTTTTTGATACTTGACTATGAAGAGTGAGCCTTCTCGTCTCTTCACTTTCATCTTTGCCCATCTAAACAGGCAGAGTGTCTGAACCTGGGGCACAGAAAAGTTGCCGTTGAGCAGCTTATAGACGTAGCGAAGCTGATTGTCTTTAAGCTGTTGCCAGCAGTCGGGAACTTTGATGTCGATTATTTGGGCATAGCCCTTATTCCTCCTTGCAAGGCAAAGTGAGCGAGCTCCCTTTGCTCTTGCTTCGTTCGTCATTTGTCGCATAAAAAAGCCGTTTATCTACTGCAAAAGTAGGTAAACGGCCAGTATGCGGAAAAGACAGGGGATATTTAGATGTCGTCTAAAGATGTTTCTTCTAATTCTTTTTGAGCTATCTTGATGTTTTCTCTATCTTCATAAGTTACTTTCACACATTTATCTTTGCATATTTCGACACTAATATGCCCTCCTATAGCTAAAAAGAAAGAGTTATAAAAGCATTTTTCATTTTGCACAGCTCTCATTTCATATCCATCACCTTCATCATAAGGTGAACCAAAAAATTCAAAATCTTTGTCAATTGTATATTTGGTACTATACATATTCTTCTTTTTAAAATAATCAGCTTTTAACTTTGCCCAATTGTTTTTTTCCGGGAAATATACAATTACTTTGCAAACTATATTTGTTTTTGGAGATGCAAGAACCTGCAATTTTACAACTTCATTAGCAAAAACACCATAAAATTTGTGTAATGATTTATATGAGTCTTCATATACAAACCCCTTATTTTCAAGACTTATTTTAAAATCATTAAAGTCTCCATCAATATCAATACCCATAAATTTAAGATGTATTGATGCCTGAGCGCCAATAAAAAACGACAACAATACTAATATTATAAATGTTTTTTTCATAAAATGTAATATGGGTCAGCTTTTACCAGTTTATAGTTTTTCAGTATTTAACAACTCAGGATGATCATAAGTGTAATATACTTTGAAAACAAAGGTATATTCATTAACAACATCTTTAATCTGGAATGGAAGCATTAATCGAATTTCACCAGCCTCTTTACCTACATATTTTTCAGGTAACATTGGATTCGTTTTCCATCCACTTCCTACTCTGGAATATCCTATCAACGTCCCTTCGTCATAATAAACGTTTGCTATAGGTTGTGCTATATCTTCTATCTTAGCTCCTTTTATAATTGTAGTTGCTGGCTGGTCTTTTTCTCTATCAGCATATTTTATACCTACATGCATTATTTTTGATGTATTTCCATCTATACCAACAAATGCCGCTTCATTCCAGATTAACTTAATTGAATGATCTGAAACATTTTTAAGTGTAAAATTAAATTGTGTTTTTGTGCCAAAAATAAGAATGTCAATGATTTCATCCTTATATGAATATTTATCTAATCCATCATCTTGGATAGTAGTTGTTTCTCCATAACGTTCGGTTTGGTCTTCTGGCTTTTCTACTTTTGCCAATGCTAATTTGTATTTTCCTGTTAAAGCTGATGCAAAAGGATCTATTTTAACTTGTGAATAAGGACAAGAAACAATTTCTCCATTCCTCATATTCTTTACTTTAACATTGGGAGCAGCAATTGTTTCAGATTCCTTTAAAGACGCACTTTTACCTATAAAAACATCAATTATTTCATATTGATCTTTTACAATGTCATGGGTTATAATTTCACCCATATGCTTGTTTTTATATTCTTCATAAGGCTCAACAAAAACTATTGGCATATATCCAATTAATGGCCACTTTTTAACGTTACCCCAAAATCCCAATTTGACTGAAACTTCTTGATATCCTTTAAATTTAATCTTATTCTTTGTCCCTTTCTCAACAGCTTGTACTGTAATTTCTATATTTTGCTTTTTGTTAAGCTCAACTTCTTTACCAACAACTTTTGTAACAGTGTAAATTTTATTTTCATCGGAGCTGTCATAACTAAATCCTGATTTATTCCAGGTCTCAAGCATACCAATTGCTTCTCTAATAAAAAAATCCTTACCAACGTACTGTTGATACCCTTCTACAGATGATTGTTCTTTCATACCAAACACTTCATTGGTTTCGAAAGCATAGGTTATTGCAACAAATGATTGTAGCAACAAAAATAAAAAAAATTTTTTCATAATGCTGTTTATTTTTAAGTTAATAATAATCATTCTCGTCATGATTACGCTAACTATAAAAAGAAAGCGCAGACCTCTTCCATACCTCAGTCTGGCCTTCCACAGCCACAATGCACTTACGGAGAAGTCTACGCTAATGCGCACACTTCATCAGTGCATTGATTTTTTACGCTCTTTCTTCTTTGCGTGTGGAAGTTCGACTGAGGAATGAGCATAATATGTCATGTTCAAATCTTGAACATACTGCAAATTTAGCATTATTTTTTAAAACCAGTACCCTTTATCGCATTTTTTGTTCTCAAAAATTGCGGGTTCGTATAAATTCGCCGTTTCAGAGGCATGCCATTCGGCAAAATCATCCGGATTTTGCTTAATGGAGTTTACAATGTCTGTAAGGTAATAATGCTCGAAGTGCATTGAAGAAGACGGGTCAGGAGTTCTGAGGCATCGGATCTCTATGGCCCGAATAATGTTGCAGGCATGGATGTGCAGCGGTGAGCGGTAAGCTCCCGTCTGCACCTCGTCACGGAGCACTTGAAGGAGTGGCTTTGACAGGTATTGCCTGGCAAAGAAATCCTCCATGATCTGCAGAGTCTCACGAACCGTGAGATACTGCTCCCATCTGCCACACGACACCTTGGGTAGTCGTGTGGTGACATCGATATTGGGAAACATGGTGGATGCGAAGAAGCGACCTTGGTCGCTGGAAGTCCACCCTGTTTCCTTCGGCAACATGGAAAGCAGTGACTCGATTTCGCTTCGCAGGATTTCGTCACGACTCGGAAATGCTCAAACATGTTTGGCATTTCGCTTGCTGCTCCTCAATCTCGTTGTCGCGGTTGTCGAGCAGACTGTTTATCCGTCTCTCGACCCTTTCCTTGCTTGCCGGAGCGATGTTGGAATTGTTGACGATTCCGAACCCGTTAGGTGTGAGGATGATGTCAAGGTGCGGTATTGCGCTCCGGAATGCGTCGAAAGCCACGATGCGAGCCATCGTGACTTTTGCGGTTGACGGATCCGGTC
>Ga0247611_10004710_pt1 | contig 18686 bp, 17 predicted proteins | sample 177DNAGHGhighgp2_FD_192422 | JGI IMG/M metagenome (GOLD analysis project Ga0247611, IMG submission 192422) | Sheep rumen microbial communities from Palmerston North, Manawatu-Wanganui, New Zealand - 1770 DNA GHGhigh gp2 | ecosystem: Host-associated > Mammals > Digestive system > Stomach > Rumen... | reverse complement strand
CAAGCGCGAGAATTTCATCAAACGCTGCATCGGCCTGCCGGGCGAGGATTTGCAGATTGTGGACCAGACTGTATTTATCAACGGCAAACCCATCGCCACGCCCCCTTATAGCCAGCAGACGCACGGCGTGCTGTTCCGCCAAGGGGTGAACGCGCGGAAGGTTTTGGACGACATGGGGGTGAGCCACGAGGACTATTCGACCGCGCTGTCGATGATGATGTATGAGGGTACACCTTATTATAAGATTCCGCTTTCGGCCGAGAGTGCCAAAAACATGGGGGCACGCCCGGATGTGGCGGAGGTGAAGAGCGAGGTGCGGCCCGCCGAGGAGGGGGACGAGAATATATTCCCGAACTCGCCGCTATACCACTGGAGCACGGACAATTTCGGCCCGGTGCATATCCCCGCCAAGGGCGAGACACTGAAGCTGACGCTGGAGAATCTGCCCATTTATGAGCGCGTTATCGGGGCTTACGAGGGCAACCAGCTCGAAGTGCGCAACGGCAAGATATTCATCAACGGACAGGAGTCCACCGAGTATACCTTCAAGATGGACTATTACTGGATGATGGGGGACAACCGCCACAACTCGGTGGACAGCCGATATTGGGGGTTTGTGCCTGAAGACCACATTTCGGGCAAGGCGACGATGATTATTTTCTCGTGGGACAAAGACCACGGAAAGCCCCGCTGGGACAGGATTTTCAAGTCGGCCCGGTCTATGGATTGAAAAAAAAAATTATAAAAAAAGTGAGTCCCGTACAATAATTTGAACTTTTTTAAGTTAAGAGAGTAGTTCGGACGGAAATGCAGGAGCTGAGCGAGGGGGGGCAACCGATGATTAACGGATTGATTCATCAATGTATAAACATATTAACTTATTCATACAATGTACGCAATAATCGACACTGCCAAAGGTACCATGAAGGCAGAACTTTATGAAAAAGAAGTACCCAACACCGTAGCAAACTTTGTAAAACTGGCAAACTCTCACTTTTATGACGGACTTCGTTTCCATAGAGTGATTCCTGACTTTGTGATTCAGGGAGGTTGTCCTTACAGCCGTAATATGGGTGATTTCCGTGTGGGCACGGGCGGCCCCGGCTGGACAATCAAGTGCGAGACGAATGCCGAGCGGCAGTATCACGACCGAGGTGTGTTGTCGATGGCCCATGCGGGTAAGGACACGGGCGGAAGCCAGTTTTTTATCTGCCACAACCGCGAGAACACGGCTCACCTGGATGGCGTCCACACCTGTTTCGGCAAGGTGGTGGAGGGGCTGGACGTGATTGACAAAATCGCGGCCGGCGACTTAATCAACAGCATCAGCATAGTAGAAGAATAGGGTTGGCGCATCCGGCGACGGACTGCCCTCAGACCCTGAGTGTTTCACCGAAGAAAAAGAATAAGAAAAATGAATATAGGAATAAAACTGCTTGTTGCAGAAGACGACCCCAATTTGGGAACAATACTGAAGGCCTACCTCACGCAGAAAGGCTATACGGTTTTTTTGGCCGTGGATGGGCAGGCGGCTCTTGACTCATACCAGAATGACGATGTGGATGCCTGTATCCTGGACATTATGATGCCCGTCAAAGACGGCTTTACGGTGGCAAAGGAAATCAGACGAGTGGATAAACGCATACCCATTATCTTCCTGACTGCAAAGAATCTGGAGGCTGACAAGCTGAAGGGGTTCGAGATAGGGGCTGACGACTATGTGACCAAACCTTTCAGCATGGAGGAGTTGCTGGCCCGATTGAATGCCACCATTCGCCGCTCATTCGACGACGGCAAACCGGACAAGAACTTGTTCCACATTGGCAGTTGTGTGTTCGACTATGCCCACCAGACACTGACGTGCGGCGACAATGTGCAGAAACTGACTATGAAGGAGTGCGAGCTGCTGCGTATGTTCGCCATGAACTTCAACCAATTGGTGGACCGCACGAGTACCCTTCAGAAGATTTGGAAGGATGACAGTTATTTCGCGGCACGGAGCATGGATGTGTATATTACCAAGTTGCGCAAGTATCTGAAGGTGGATCCCAATGTGCAGATAGTCAATGTCCATGGCGTGGGATTCAGACTTACGGTTAAAAACGAATAATGAGAATTACTTTTTTGGGAACGGGTACTTCGATGGGGGTACCCGTTATTGCTTGTCATTGTGAGGTGTGCCAGTCAGCCGACCCGCACGACAGGCGTCTGCGTACATCGGCTTTGATTGAGACGGATGCGGGCGAGAATATACTTGTGGATATCGGGCCGGACTTCAGGGAGCAGATGCTTCGCCACAGGGTGGAGCATTTGGACGGCATACTGATAACGCATGCCCACCGCGACCATGTGGGAGGGCTGGACGACATACGCTCGTTCAACTATGTGCAGCATCGCAAGATGGATTTGTACTGCAACCACGAGGCGCGTGTGGCAATTGAACGCGACTATCACTATATTTTCGACTATCACCAGTTTCCCGGTCTGCCAGAGGCACGGATTCATGAGTTGACGGGCGATGAGCGCTTCGGACTCGGAAGTGTGGAGGTGGTGCCGGTGAAGGCGATGCACAAGGATTTGCCCGTGCTGGGCTACCGGGTGGGGAACCTGGGATACATCACGGATGCCAACCACATTGAGCCAGAGGAATTGGTGAAACTGAAAGGGGTGGAGGTGCTGGTGATAAACGCCTTGCGGAAGACGAAGCATTTTTCGCATTACTGTCTGCCGGAGGCTTTGGAGGTGATTGAGCGGGTATCGCCCCGGAAGGCTTACTTGACGCATCTGAGCCATGAGATGGGGCTGTATGCAGCGGTGTCGAAAGAATTGCCGGAGCATGTGGAGCTGGCATACGACGGCCTGAAAGTGGATATTTGAATCAGAATTGAGTACGCCGTGATTTCAATCTGCATACCTGTATTCAACCGCGACATGAGGGACACTGCGCGACGACTGTGGCGGGAGATGGACGGCTTGAATGTGCCGAGCGAGTTGATTTGTATTGACGACCATTCGGACGAGCAATACACTGTTATAAACAGGGAGCTTTCGAAATGGGGGCGGTATGTGGAGCTGGAGGAGAATATCGGCAGGGCAAGAATCCGCAACTTGTTTCTGAGATATGCCCAGTATGACTATCTGCTGTTTCTGGATTGCGACTCGATAGTGGGGGAGGGCTTTTTGTCGAAATACATTGATGCTATTCAGCATGAACCGATTAAGGGTGTGTTTTGCGGGGGGAGAGTGTATGACAGCAAAAGTGACGACCGTGAGCATCACTTGCGGTATGTGTACGGGGTGAAGTGCGAGAGCCACAATGCCCGTCAACGATGCAAGCATCCGTACCGATCGTTTATGACTAACAACTTTGTTGTGCATAGACGGGTGATGGAGACCATCCCATTCGATGAACGCATCAGCCGATATGGACATGAAGATACACTGTTCGGCTACAGGCTGCAACAGGAAGGTGTCCCTATCCACCACATGGACAATCCTGTAGTGAACGGTGATGTGGAAAGCAACGATGAGTTTTTGAGGAAAACCACCGATGGGGTAAAGAGTTTGGCAGAGATATACCGATGGTTGGGTGGGGAGAAGGAATTTGTGGAGCAGGTGTCTCTGCTAAGGTTCTATTCGCACATCCGTAGGCTGAGAATAGACGGGGCGCTGCTGAGCGTGTTCAAGATTCTGAGGCCTGTGATGAAAAGGCGCTTGTTGAGTGGTAGAGGTGAGGGTATGTATTTGTTTGCCTTTTATAAGTTGGGGGTGTTGCTTGAGTGCTTGCAGGATGATTGTCCGTGTTAAAGTCCCACGCCTGCCAGCCATAATGCATGACATGAGAGCGGACGGGACCGGCAATTGAAATAAAATTACTATTGAAAGATACTAAAAGCAGTCGGGATAACGTTATGGAGAGAATAGAAAGATTTTTCGTATCTTTGCATTTGGTAAACAGAAGATGGCAAGTTTTTTTAGAAGATATAAATCAACTATATACGGCAACTATCGAAAGGCATATCTGATTGACGGTGCGCTGACGGGAGCTGCCATGAGTGTGATTGTTGCTGTAAGAGACTGGGTAGCTTCCCAACCTATGGCGACTCCCGAGAACTATATTACCGAGATTGTGCTTGCTATCGGGATATTCTGGGCATCGTATCACTACCGCAAAGGATTGCCTGAGCAGAAGGTGACCTTGAAGGAGTTGATGCTGCTGGGACTCGGGATGGGAGTGATAAGCGGCGTAGTGTATGGGCTATGGACGTGGATCAACTGCGGATTGCTCAACGAGAGTATGGTGCAGTATTATAACAGTTGCCGGATTGCTGTGATGGATGCGGCTGAGAGTAGCCCCGAAGCCAAAATTGCCATCGAAAGTGTGGAGCGATATACCGCCGGCGACTGGGGATTTATAGCCGGGTTCCGCTCGGCGGTGATGAGTGTCATCATTACCTTCTTTGCAGCCCTACTGTTCAGGACTGAGAAAGGCGAGGTGGTAAACAGGAATTCAAAAAAGACTAAATAACTTAATGACATGGATATATCAATAGTAGTACCGCTATTCAACGAAGATGAGTCGCTGCCCCATCTGGCAGAATGGATTGACCGGGTTATGGCGGAAAACCATTTCGACTATGAAGTGGTGATGGTGGACGACGGGAGCAAGGACAACTCGTGGAAAGTGATAGAAGAACTGCATGAAAAGAACCCTCGCTACAAGGGAGTAAAGTTCCGCCGCAATTATGGCAAATCCGCAGCCTTAAATGTGGGATTTGGTCAGGCACAAGGCGATGTGGTAATCACCATGGACGCCGACCTGCAAGACAGCCCCGACGAGGTTCCAGAACTGTACAGGATGATAAAAGAAGATGGCTACGACCTGGTGAGTGGCTGGAAGAAGAAGCGCTACGACTCGAAACTGGCCAAGAATATCCCTTCCAAATTTTTCAACTGGACGACGCGGAAGATGAGCGGCATCAAACTGCACGACTTTAACTGCGGACTGAAAGCCTATAGGCGAGATGTGGTGAAAAGCATCGAAGTGTACGGCGAGATGCACCGCTATATCCCAGTGATAGCCAAATGGGCCGGTTTCGGCAAGATTGGTGAGAAGGTGGTGCAGCACCGCAAACGCGAATTCGGTGTGACCAAATTCGGACTGGACCGCTTTGTGAACGGCTACCTGGATCTGATGAGCATTATGTTCATGTCGAAATTCGGCAAACAACCCATGCACTTCTTCGGACTGGTGGGCAGCATGTCGTTTCTACTGGGATTCATTGCCTTTGTGATAGTGTGTCTGCTGCGCATCATCGGACGGATTGCATTGACCAACAGTGTATGGTTCTATGTTTCGATGCTGTTTATCCTGATGGGTGCGATGCTGTTCCTTGCCGGATTCCTCGGCGAGCTGATATGCCGAAATTCAACTACCCGAAACCAATATCTGATTGAAAAAGTAATAGAACAATGAGTCTTCAATGCGGAATAGTAGGTCTGCCCAATGTGGGCAAATCAACCCTTTTCAACTGCCTGAGCAACGCCAAGGCACAGGCGGCTAACTTCCCTTTCTGTACGATAGAGCCCAACGTGGGTGTAATCACTGTGCCCGACGAGCGACTGGCCAAACTGGTGGAAATGGAGCATCCGGCATCGGTCGTCCCTGCTACAGTGGAAATCGTGGACATCGCCGGGCTGGTGAAGGGCGCGTCGAAGGGCGAAGGCCTTGGCAACAAGTTTTTGGCAGACATCCGCACTACGGATGCCATCATCCATGTGCTAAGATGTTTCGACGACGACAACGTAACGCACGTGGACGGAAGCGTCGACCCGATAAGGGACAAACAAACCATCGACCTCGAGCTACAATTCAAAGACCTTGAAACTATTGAAAACCGATATGAGAAAGAGGTGAAGAAAGCGAAAGCCGGCGGAGAAGCGAAGGCCAAAAAGCTGGTGGAGGTAATGGATTTGTATCGCGAAGCTCTGCTGAAAGGTAAAAGTGCCCGCACCGTAGAACTGGACGAAAGCCAGAAGGAGGCAGCCAAGGATTTGATGCTCCTCACGGCTAAGCCAATACTGTATGTATGCAACGTCGATGAGGCTTCGGTAGTGACGGGCAACAAGTATGTCGACGCAGTGCGCGAGGCTGTGAAAGACGAGGGTGCTGAAGTGCTGGTGATTGGTGCCGGCATCGAGGCCGACATCGCCGAGCTGGAATCATACGAAGAGAAACAGATGTTTCTGGAGGACTTGGGTCTTAAAGAATCGGGTGTGAACCGACTCATCAAGGCGGCGTATAAACTCCTCGACCTGCAGACTTTCCTCACCGCCGGCCCGAAGGAGTGCCGTGCATGGACTTTCAAAAAAGGCATGAAAGCACCTCAAACAGCAGGAATTATACATAGCGACTTTGAGCGTGGCTTTATCCGTGCCGAAGTAATCAAATATGCCGACTATGTGGCTCTCGGTAGCGAAGCCAAATGCCGAGAGGCCGGCAAGATTGCCGTGGAAGGGAAGGACTATGTGGTGCAGGATGGCGACATCATGCACTTCCGCTTCAATGTCTGAAGACCGACCCTCTGAAAGATGGAACACCTAAACCAATCGGCATGATGCAGAGAGAACATAACACCTACCAAGTACGGAGACTCCGAAATCTCTGTACCTTGGTAGGGTTTGTTGTTGGAATCTGCACCGTTCTCTATTCGTGTTCCACCCAAAAGGCCACGTGGACCAACATCCAGTACCACAACATCACTACCCACTATAATATTTGGTGGAATGGCAACGAAAGCCTGAAAAAGGGCGTTGCCTTGATGGATCAAAAGTATAAGGATGACTATACGCAGATCCTACCTGTCTATAAGATGGGGACCAAGGAAGAGAGCAAATCGCTGAACCCACAATTCGACAGGGCTATTGAGAAAAGCGTGAAAGGGATTAAAAAGCACAGCATATTTGTGAACGGACAAGAGCATGTGCCATATATCCCGAAATGCTATATGATGACGGCTTATGCCACGTTCTATAAGCACGACTTTGTCACTGCCGCCAGTACTTGCCAAATGCTTGCAACCCAATATGCGGGAACCGCCATAGCTGACGAGGCTGCCATCCTACAGGCACGCTGTTCTACAATGGACCGACGTTACCGCGATGCGGAAAATGCATTGGATGAAATGGTGGTGGCCGCCGGCAAGGACAATTTTGCCAACAGCCAAAAACTGAACCTGTATCTGGCTATGGCTGAATGCACTCTCCCCCAAGAGAAATACAAGAAAGGGGTCAATTTCCTGAAAATGGCACTTGAACAGCATCCTTCGAGGGCGCAGAAGGCCCGCATATATTACATATTGGGGCAGGTGTATCAAGACCAAGGAAAACGCCCCACGGCATCTAAATATTATGAGAAAGTACTCCGTTGCGGCCCATCGTATGAGATGGAGTTCAACGCCCGGCTTAACATAGCATCGTGTGCCGACCTGCAACATACCGACCGCGCAAAACTGGAGAAACTGCTGGACAGAATGCTAAAAGACAAGAAGAACGAAGAGTTCCTCGACCAGATATACTACGCCAAAGGAGAGATGTATATGGGTATCAGGGAAACAAAAAAAGCATGCGAGGCATTCAAAACCTCCTGTGCTGTATCCAAAAGCAATCCGGCGCAGAAAGCTCGGTCGGCAATCCGGCTGGCCGGCATATTGTTCGATAAGTTTCAGGACTACGACCAATCGCAGATATACTACGACACGGCAATGGCCATCATAAAAACGGACTATCCCCATTATTCTGAAATCAAGACGCGCTATGACATTCTGTCCTCGCTGGTGGTCAACACCCGTGTGATTGAGCGTAATGACAGCTTGATAGCCGTATCGCAGATGCCCGAGACGAAAAGATTGGAACTTATCAACAATAAGATTGAAGAGTTGAAGAAAGCCGAAGAGGAGGCCAAGGAAAGAGAACTGCTGGAGCAACTGAACAATGATGCCAAGTCGCAGCAAAACACATTACAAGGCGATTGGTATTTCTATAACACCAATACCGTCCAAAAGGGAAAAGAGACTTTCCGGCAACGTTGGGGCATGCGCAATCTCGAAGACTACTGGTTCCTGACCAACAAAGGCCTTATGGGCATGAACATGTTGGCCCAGATGAACGGCGTCGACATTCAGGACAGCATCGAGAGTGGACTCGACGAGTCCGAAAGCCAAGACTCTATCTCCGACTCGACGGCAGCACGCCCCACCGGCAACCCCAACGACCCTCACGATGTGGCATACTATCTAAAAGATTTGCCCAAGAGCCAGGCCGAAATCGACTCGATGATGGATGAGACATCCGTGAGTCTGTTGAACGCAGGATACATCTTCTACGACGGCATACACAATCTGCCAAAAGCGCTGGAATGCTACCTACGTATGTCAAACGATTTCACATCCAATGCCGAGATAGTGCAAGCATTCTACATGCTCTACAAAATATACGACCGGCAGGGGAACACCCCCAGTGCAAACTACTACCGCGACATGGTATTGATGGGTTTCCCTGACAGCGACTTCTCCAACCTTATTCTCGACGAGGACTACTATAAAGAGATTATCCGCCGAGGCCAAATTATCAAAGAGGATTATGACAATGTATATAACCTCTACCGTAAACGCCGTTACGAGGCCGTCCTGAGCAGTGTGGCCAACGCCAAGCTGCTCTACGAGGGCAACCCGATGCTGGGCAAATTCCGTTACTGGGAAGGACTCTCTTATGCCAAGATGGACAACAAGCAATCCGCTGTCACAACCTTTCAGGACATCATAAAAGATTATCAGAAAGACGATACCTTGGTCGACCTTGCCCAAGCCCAACTGGACTACCTGTTGGGCGATGGTGGCAGATATATTGCCAACAGCGGGGGCAACGCCGATGAGGATATTGACGACCCCGCATCGATTGGCAATACCGACACGAAAGAGTCCTCGCGACCCACATCCCGCAGAAAAACAACGACTGAAGAAACTGAACTTCCTCCCGAAGCCCAGCTCTTCCGTTATCGCGACAATATGCCACACACCGTAATCATCCTTGTCAAAGAGAAGAAGATACGCGCCACCCAAGTTCATCAGAAAATGGGTTCCTTCATCCTGACCTATTATGCCAATTCGGGTTATAAGGCAGCTCCGCTCATGTTCACCGATTCGACCCAGATGATTACTGTGAACACATTCAACGATGCCCGCGAAGCAGTCGACTTTGCCAATCATCTCCAATCTGGCGACAGTCCTTTGGCAGAGTACAACCCCGACGACTATCAAGTTTTTGCCATATCGAAACAGAACTACGTCACACTCTACAATCGCAAACAGGTGGATGCATATAAAATGTTTTACGAAAAATATTACATACAATGAGTGAAAATATAAACGGCCTGATTAACACCATCACAGTAGGTACTTCCATCAAAGGCGACATAATGGCCAATGGCGATTTCCGCATGGACGGAATCCTGGAAGGCAATATCACGCTCACCGGCAAACTGGTCATCGGCGAGCAAGGCCATATCGTTGGTAACGTCGTCTGCCAAAACGCCAATGTATTAGGCACCATCGACGGCAATCTGTCCGTCAAAGAATTTCTCACACTCTATTCAACCTCGAAGGTCAAAGGCGATATTGTTGCCAACAAGCTGGCTATCGAACCTGGAGCCTATTTCACCGGCACCTGCCACATGCTTGACGAACTTTCAGACTGATTCAATGTCATGACAAACGAAGAGGCTGTCCAACAGCTGTTCCATTCATGGTCGGGGAGTGCCCCCACGGAGATTCTCTCATTGGGTGCCCATGGCAGTGCCCGCAGCTATTGGCGTGTGGTCGGCAACGGGCATACCTATATTGCCACCTGGAACGACGATGTACGGGAAAACGAAGCATTCTTTTATTATGCTGCCAACCTGGCCCAACGAGGAGTCCGCGTGCCAACCGTCCACACCATCAGCGACGACCGAAAGTGCTATCTCCAGCAGGATTTGGGCGATACCACACTCTATTCGCTCCTCTACGAAAAACAACGGAGTGGGGGAGGGTTCGACTCCCAAATGTTGACTCTCTACAAGCAAGTGCTGGACGATCTCGCCCACATGCAAATAGCGGGACGCGACATGGATTTCACCCATTCCTATCCCCGTAGCGACTTCGATGCCCAGTCCATCCAATGGGACCTCAACTATTTCAAATACTGCTTTCTCAAACTCTGCCACATCCCATTCGATGAAGAACTGTTGGAAGAGGATTTCCACACCCTGACACACTACCTGCTCAACACCGACTGCCACTACTTTCTCTATCGCGACTTCCAGTCCCGCAACATCATGCTGAAGGATGGCCAACCCTACTACATCGACTTTCAGGGGGCACGAAGAGGTGCCGCCCAATACGACGTGGCCTCACTCCTTTACAGCTCCAAAAGCAACATTCCCGAACCCATCCGCAAAGAATTGCTCGACCACTATCTAAAAAGCCTCTCCTCCCGGACAGCCATCAATTGTGACGACTTCCGCCAACGGTTTTACGGCTACGTCCTCATCCGCATCATGCAGGCATTAGGGGCCTATGGCTATCGGGGCTACTTTGAGCACAAAGACTATTTCCTTGGCAGCATTCCACTGGCAGTCAACAACCTTCGTACCATTGTCGAAAATCATTCCCTTCCCGTGTCCTTACCCCACCTCACACATGTATTTCATCTCATCATTGACCATCAGACGACACAGTCTGCCTCCCTCGACCACTGTGGCCTACGGGTGACCGTCAACAGCTTCTCCTTCAAAAAAGGCCTACCCCAAGACCCTACAGGAAACGGCGGCGGCTATGTTTTCGACTGCCGAGCCCTGCCCAATCCCGGCCGTTACCCGCAATACAAAGCCTACACAGGGAAAGACCGGCCAGTCATCGAATTTCTGCAAGCACAGCCCGAAGTGGAACAGTTCCTGTCCGCCGCCCGCCAGATGGTGGGAGCCTCTGTGACCAAATACCTGGAACGCAACTTTAGCAATCTTTCTGTCAGTTTTGGCTGCACAGGAGGACAGCATCGGTCTGTTTATTGTGCCGAAAGGCTCGCCCAATGGATTACAGAAAATTTTAATTGCCAAGTAGTTATTAATCATATTGAACAACATTAAAAAAAATACTTTCTACTTTTTTTTATCACATCGTACTTTTTTCGTATCTTTGCAAACTGATAGAATAATAAAAACAATACTATATCATGAAAAGTAAGACTTTGATTCAAATCCTTTTGGGAATTGTCATCATCGGGCTGGCAGTGGCTCTCTACATGAGCGTGATGAAACCCGTCAAGTTTGACAACGAGTACACTAAACGTCGCGACGCTTGCGCCGAGAAACTCAAGGCTATCCGCACACTTGAAGAGGCCTACAAAAACACCTATGGCTGCTACACCGGCAGTTTTGACACCCTCTTCAACCGCCTCATGAACGAGGACAGTCTGCGTGTCGTCAACAAAAACATCAACTACGACAAAATCCCCGAAGATGTCGACATCAATGAGATGACTGAGGCCGACCAAATCAAAGCTGGCTATGTAAGCCGTGTGACCGAATATGTCAACCCCATCGACAACCTGCGCAAGTCGGGCAAATTCAAACTCACCGACGAGGAAATCCTCAACCTCCGCTACGTCCCCTATCCCCGCGACAAGAAATATGACTTCGACCTGAAAGCCGGTTTCATTGAAAAGAGCGGATACCAAATGCCCGTCTTCGAGTGCCTTGTCAACATGGAAGACCTTCTGGCCGATATGGATCACCAACTTGTTGTCAACAAGATTGCCGAATTGGTCCAGAACCAGCGCTTCACCGGTTGGAAAGTAGGCGACATGACCCAGACAATCACTGATGGTAACTTTGAATAAAACACCAATGCCGCAAAATGGTCACGGATATCATCACCACCGATAGAGTAGTGGCTGACAGCGACAAAGAACTATCCATTTGCCTTTGGGCGAATGGATTTTCTTTTTCAGTCGCGACCGCCGACAGGCTGCTGTTGACAGTCGGGCAAGTCCAAACCGACACACCCCCCACTGCCGCAATGCTTGCCCAACTGTTGCCCCAGACCGTCTGTCCCGACGGAGCAGCGCTGGACTACAAAAAAATGCGGCTCATCATTCCCGCGTGGCAGTCCGTCTGGATACCCTCACATCTCTATAACCCAGCCCTCGACCGCCAATACCTTGCCACCGTGACCCATCTGCCCGACGGCACCAGCCCCTTCAGAGTCCTCTCGCCGATTCTCGACTCCTACCTCGTCTTCGCTGCCCCCTCCGACACTGTCATGGCTCTGAAAATAGCCCTGCCAGGAATCGACGTGGTGGGCCACCATGCTGTTCTTGTCGAAGCCGCGCTGCGTGACGCCGGGAACAACCATCCCACCATCCTGCTTCACGTAAGGCAGGGAGCCGCCGACATCGAAGCCCTCTACAACGGCCGCCTACTACTCTCCAGCACCTTTGCCGCCAACAATACCGACGAAGTACTATACCACACCCTCAACGTAATGAAACGCCTCCATCTCGAAACCCCCGACATGGAGCTTTCCATCTGCGGACTCGTGGACCGTCCATTCTTTGCCCACCTCCAGCACTTTTTCCCCAACGTGTCGCTCCATACTGGCGCACCTTTCACCTACCTCAACCCCGAATTCCAGACGCTCCCCACCTACCGCCACACCCTCATACTCACCTAAATCATATAACCCAACATCTAACACAAACTCAGTCTCATGCGTATTATAGCCGGTTCACTTAGAGGCCGCCGCCTCAATCCCCCTGCATCACTCCCCGTCCGTCCCACCACCGACATGGCCCGCGAAAGCCTCTTCAACATCCTCAACAACTATGTCGATTACGAAGACTGCACCGTCATGGACCTCTTTGCCGGCACCGGGGCCGTCTCATTCGAATTCATTTCGCGTGGAGTCAAAGAGGTCACCTCGGTCGACATCAACAACCAGTGCATCGAATTCATCAAACAATCCGCCCAGCACATGAGGGTGAGCAATCTTCACGCCGTCCGTTCCGATGTCTTCGACCTCCTGAAGCGGGCCTATAAAAAATTCGACATCATCTTTGCCGACCCGCCCTACGCACTCGACACCCTCCCGCAACTGCCCGACCTCGTTTTCGGCAGCAATATCCTCACCGACGACGGTATCTTCATCCTCGAACACCCGCGCGAGTTCCAGTTCGAAGAGCATCCACACTTCTGGCAACATCGCAACTACGGCAAAGTCAACTTCACCTTCTTCGCCCAACAGCTTGATCAAGAATAAAATAATATCCAACAATCGCAACAAACAAAACATCAATATGAAAGCAGTTGTCAAAACCCAATTCTCTTTCCCCAAACAAAAAAGCCTCTATGTAGGCAAAGTCCGCGACGTCTACAACATCGACGACAAGTATATGGCCATGGTAGTCAGCGACCGCATCAGCGCCTTCGACGTGGTGCTTCCCAAGGGCATACCCTACAAAGGACAAGTCCTGAACCAGATTGCAGCCAAATTCCTCGACGCCACCGCCGACATCGTCCCCAACTGGAAACTCGCCACCCCCGACCCCATGGTCACCGTGGGCCTCAAATGCGAAGGCTTCCGTGTCGAAATGATTGTCCGCGGCTATCTTGCCGGGAGTGCCTGGCGTGAATACAAGGCTGGCGCCCGCACCCTTTGCGGCGTACCTCTGCCCGAAGGCATGGTCGAGAACCAGAAATTCCCCACACCCATTCTTACCCCCACCACCAAAGCCGACGAGGGCCACGACGAGAACATCTCCCGCGACGAAATCATCCGCACTGGCCTCGTATCCAAAGAGGACTACGAACAACTTGAACACTATGCTCTCGCCCTCTTCCAGCGCGGCACCGAAATCGCTGCCCAGAAAGGCCTCATCCTTGTCGACACCAAATACGAGTTCGGCAAACGCGACGGCAAAATCTACCTCATCGACGAAATCCACACCCCCGACAGCAGCCGCTATTTCTATGCCGACGGCTACGAGGAGCGCCTGGCCAAGGGCGAACACCAGCGCCAGCTCTCCAAGGAGTTTGTTCGCGAATGGCTCATGGCCAACGGATTCCAAGGCAAAACGGGACAGCAAATACCCGAAATGACCGACGACATCGTCAACAGCATCACCGACCGCTACATCGAACTCTACGAACACATCACTGGCGAAACCTTCCAGAAAGCCGAAGACTGCGCCGACATTGTAGGCCGCATCGAGAAGAACGTCACCGAATGCCTCAAGAACCTCTAACCCCAAGGCTCCCTCCCATGGAGATAGAACGCAAATACCTTGTCGCCCACCTGCCTGCCGACCTCGACCAATACAGGCATCTGGAGATAGAACAAGCCTACCTCTGCACATCCCCCACGCTGCGAATCCGCCGCATGGGGGATTCCTACATCCTCACCGTCAAAGAGCGGATTATCCTCAACTCCACCGCCATCCACAACCGCGAAGAGGAATTCACCCTCAAGCCCGAAAGCTACCGCCGTCTGCTGGCCAAATGCGACAGCGGCCATGTCGCCAAAACACGCTATTATATCGACCTCTGCCAACAAACCGGCAACAATGCCTACCAAGGCCTCACCGCCGAACTGGACATCTTTCATGGCCGCCACGAAGGTCTACTGCTGGTTGAGGTAGAGTTTCCCAACACCGAGAGTGCCAACACTTTCCTCCCTCCCGATTGGTTCGGCGACGATGTCTCGTCCGACCCTTGCTACCGTAACAGCTTCCTGGCCTCCATGCCCTGACAACCAACCCCAACACCCTCCGCCACGTGAAGAAGATACCACACACCTTTACAATCGTTTTCGCCCTCATTGTTCTGGCAGCCGTATGCACCTGGTTTGTGCCAGCCGGTGAATTCATACGCGAATCCATCACCGTCCAAAATGCCGATGGCTCCACCGCAGTGCGCGAAGTGGTCCGCAACAACTCCTTCCGCTACGTTGAGCGCAACCCTCAAACGTGGCAGGTCTTCTCGGCTCTCTTCGACGGCTTTGTTGACAAAGCCGACATCATCATCTTCATCCTCATGGTGGGCGGTGCCTTCAACATCCTCAACAACAGCCGCGCCATCGAGGTAGGAGTGATGGCCTTCCTCCGCAGGGTATTGCGGCTCAACCGGTTCCGTTTCTTCAAACGGCTGGGGGTCGAGAACATCATCATCACCCTCATCATGATCATGTTCAGCCTCTTCGGGGCAGTCTTCGGCATGAGCGAGGAAACCATCGCCTTCGTCATCATCTTCATCCCCCTGGCCATATCCATGGGCTACGATTCCATCGTAGGAGTCTGCATGTGCTACGTGGCGGCGCATATCGGCTTTGCCGGAGCCATGCTCAACCCCTTCACCATCGGCATAGCCCAGGGCATTGCGGACCTCCCCATCTTCTCCGGCCTCGAATACCGCTTCTTCTGCTGGATCGTACTCACCGCCATCGGCATAGCCTTTGTGCTCTGGTACGCCAACCGTGTCAAGCGCCATCCCGAAAAATCCCCAACCCACAAACTCGACAGCCACTGGCGCCAGCGGTCTGAAGAGCAACAGCAAAACCCCGTCCGCTACGCCACGCCGCCGGTGGCATGGGTCATGTACGGACTCCTCTCGCTGGTTCTGGCCTACTGCGCCTTTGCCATGCCCACAACGGCCATTGCCGTGGGTGGGGGAGAAGCCAGCCTTCCCATCCTCCCCGTCCTGGCCGTCCTTTTCGTCGCCACCGGCCTCTTTGCCCTCCGCAAGTCAGTCCACTTCTTCATCCTCGACATCCTCTTCTTCACCATCTGCTTCCTCATCGTCGGCGTGCTGGGCTACGGCTGGTACGTCAAAGAAATCTCAGCCCTCTTTCTGGCCATGGGCATCTGCAGTGGTGTGGCCGACAGGCAAAGTGCCGACGACATCGCCAAACTCTTCCTTGCCGGCTGCAAAGACATCCTCTCCGCCGCCTTGGTGGTAGGACTGGCCAGCGGCATCATCTTCATCCTCCGCGACGGCAAGATTATCGACACACTCCTCTATGCCCTCACGCGCTCGCTGGCCGAAAGCGGCGACATCACCTCCGTGGGGGTCATGTACCTCTTCCAGACCCTCCTCAACCTCATCATGCCCTCCGGCTCGGCCAAAGCGGCCCTCACCATGCCCATCATGGCCCAATTCTCCGACCTCATAGGCGTCAGCCGCCAGACCGCCGTCCTCGCCTTCCAGTTCGGCGACGGCTTCACCAACATGCTCACACCCACCAGCGGCGTACTCATCGCGGTCCTCGGCGTGGCAAAAATACCTTATGCCACATGGGTCAAATGGGTCTGGAAATTCATTCTCGCCCTCATCGTCATAGGCTTCCTGCTTATGCTGCCCACCATGTTTATCCAACTCCCCGGCTTTTAAACAAATCACACCATGAAACATATCACCGCCATCATCCTGTTAGTCTGCCTGGCCCTCGGCAACCTCCAGGCGCAAGACTCCGTCTACGCCCGCCGCATAATCAAGACCCTCTCGTCCAAACAAATGTACGGCAGGGGATTCTGCCACCACGGTGACTCTATCGCTGCACAATTCCTCGCCTCCGAAATGCAAACCCTTGGCCTCCTGCCACTGCAAGTCAACTACATGCAGCACTACACACTCGACTGCTACAGTTTTGACGGCCCAGTGTCGCTCTCTGTCAACGGATTCGAACTCGAACCCTTCACCCATTACCGCATACTGCCAGCCGCCCAACTCACACGGTCCGACAAACTCAGCACCGCCACATGGAGCAAACAACTCAAGGATGGCACCTGGGTCCTCGGCGTCCCGCAACTCGACACCTATTCACCCATCGCCGGTCCCGAAAAAGCCAATCCATATTTCATCGAAGTGGTCGACTCCATCATAACAAAAAAAGTACGCAAAATCAAAGCCGACATCCCCATCAGCTTCCACAAAGACTACCGCACTCAGAACGTGGTGGGCTACGTCCGCGGCGTCATCGACAGCATGGTGGTCTTTACGGCCCACTACGACCATTGCGGCACGATGGGAGAGGGGGTAATCTTCCGCGGGGCGCACGACAATGCCAGCGGAGTGGCCGCCGTCATGGACATCGCGCGCATAGCCGCCAGCAAAAAACCTTACTACACAATGGTTTTCATGCTTTTCAGCGGTGAGGAATCGGGATTGCTGGGTTCCCGCCATGCAGCCGAAAACCCTTTGATAGACTACTCAAAAGTCAAACTGCTCTGCAATATCGACATGTTCTGCGGGGGCGATGAAGGCATCATGGTTTTCAACGCCAACAGTCCGAACACCAAACCGTTCTTCAATCAGTTGAAAACCATGAACGACGAAACCCATGCCGCCGCCGAAATCCGACCGCGCGACAACCGTCCCAACAGCGACCATTACTGGTTCACAAACTATTGTCCCTCAATTTTTCTGCTTACCATGGGCGGCCCTTACGGTGGCTATCACGACCCGGCAGACACCTGCAAACTGTGCGGACTCAACCACTACAACGATTTCATGCGCTTGATTCTCCGTTTAGCCAATCTCGACTGACAACACACCGCGCCAACCATAAGCAGCACAAGAAACTTGACAGACAACACAACGCGCCGACCGCAAGCGACACAAGAAACTCGACAGACAACTCACCGCACCAACCATAAGCAACACAAGAAACTTGACAGACAACACAACGCGCCAACCACAAGCAACACAGGAAAATCAACCGTCAGCACAACGCCCCAACCGCAAGCAACACAAGAATCCAAAAGGGTATAAAAACACCCTTTACTTAACATAACATCGATACTCGTAACTTTGCTGATACTTTTTTTTGAGTATTACGCTATGGGGATTTTCGCTTTATGTCGGCTCGCTTAATGGACTGTTTTTTGACAATATAAACACGGCGTATGTACGCCTGTCGGATGAAGAAATGACGCATGATGTATACAGAACGATTGTGGAAAGATTGGACTTGGAGTTGGCCGCAAACTAACCGACACGGCAGTTTTTGGCGCGGCAGTCCGGCTGCCTGGTTATGGTTTGTTGATTGAATCGGTGCGGCAATCCGGCGGCTTGGTTATGGCCGGTTGATTAAATTGGCGTGGCAGTCCGGCTGCTTGGCTATGGCCGGGTGATTAAATTGGCGTGGCAGTCCGGCTGCCTGGTTATGGTTTGTTGATTGAATTGGTGCGGCAGTCCGGCTGCTTGGTTATGGTATGTTGATTGAAAAGGTATCTCTTGAATGTCCGCGATGTGGCGTATGGGTTCTGTGAAATGTGAAAAAAAAAGAGCCACAGGGTTGCGGCTCTTATTGTAGTGGGTTGATAATGATTGGTTTGTTTAATTTTGGGATTCTTTTTGGAGTGATTCGATGCGGGCTTTGACGGGTTTCAGGTCGTCATACATCTCGAGGCGCGCGTAGACGGTGTTGAGGGCGTTGAGGCAGTGGTAGAGGTTTGCGCGGTTGTGGGCCTGGCCTTCGGCATCGAGTTTGTCGATAAAGTTGATGGCGTTGTTGAAGTAAGGGATGGACTGGCGGAAGAAGTCTTTGCTCTCTTGGTTGAGCTTTTCGTAGAGGCCGGTCTCATCGTCGGGAGGTACG
>Ga0247611_10004709_pt1 | contig 18688 bp, 13 predicted proteins | sample 177DNAGHGhighgp2_FD_192422 | JGI IMG/M metagenome (GOLD analysis project Ga0247611, IMG submission 192422) | Sheep rumen microbial communities from Palmerston North, Manawatu-Wanganui, New Zealand - 1770 DNA GHGhigh gp2 | ecosystem: Host-associated > Mammals > Digestive system > Stomach > Rumen... | reverse complement strand
AAGTGAAGGACTTTATTGATTCTTCATCTTCGAGAAACACCATTCTCTTATCTCTCATTCTCCCACTCTTCATTGGATTATCATTCGCTTATATGGCTGCTAAAACTGCAGCTTGTAGCGGTTGGGTCAATGCCGGATTAGCATTAGGAATGATCACAGGAATTTTATTCTCCATTATGCTAATCAGACTTATCCCAAAACTGATCCAATACAAGAGTAAAATCGTCATCGGTGGAGCATTAGTAATTTCGTTCCTACTAGCTTTATCATCAATCTTCCTAATGGTTGGATTGAATTCATGGGATAGCCTAGACGGATACCATCATCCCATTTATAAAGCTGTCGATATGCAATGGGTAAATTCAGTCATTGCATTCATAGGAAACATATTCCCGATGGAAGACTACCCTGTCATCCACATGGAAAGCAGAGTTTATTCACCAGAACACAGTTTCTTACAAACATTCACACTCGTCAGTGAAATAGCTTATACTGTAGTCGGAATAACTTCACTCTATGGCCTGGTTAAGGATAATATCAAGAGAGCTAAGAATCAATAAGAATTAAAGAGGTAGCTTTACGGAGTTACCTCTTTTTTCATTCTAGATAAATCAGATTTTTAACTATTTTAACATATTTTTTATATTGTCAAATCTTTTAGTCAGAAACTCTTGATTTTTGAAAAAAGAATCTTAATTAAGAATCAAATATAAATCTTTATTTAGCTCTTTATTTAGTGTTTCAATGCTTACAGACCAGTGTGTTTCAGTAACAGATCTAAAGAAAAACATGAACGCTTATGTTAAAGATCTAAGAAAAGATAAAATCATTTTTGTGAATAACACACCTGTCGCAGTTCTCATAGATATCAAAAAATATGAAAAAATGATACGCGAGGGTAATTTTTTAAATATATGAGTAGAAACACAACACCCAGCCAGAAGAGGATTCAGAAAGCAGAAGTAGTTCAGATTCTTTTATTTCATTTGTAATTATGCCATGCAAAAATTTGTATCATTACAGGAAATCATTGAAATCTACTGTATCTCTCGAAAATTAGTCAGAGATATACTCAGACATTACAGCGTAGATTGTTACAAACAGGATGACACCATCTACATCGACCTCAAAAAGTTTCACAAAATCTACACTTCGAAATATAACCCTGCCCTATTTACTTTAGAAGAAAAACCAACAATAGAAAATAGCCTGAATAGAACATTCTTCAACATCTTTTCTGAGCCTGTGGATTGTAAACAGAGATTAAGAAAACTTGTTATGAGCTATGCTGGATAAAGAACTTCGTATACAAAAAGCTGACCAGAAATGGCCAGTTTTTTATTTTTTAACCCCACCAAAAATAGACATACATTTTATCAAAAAAACGTAAAAATTTACCATTATCGTACCAACTATAAAAATGAAGATTATTACAAAGAAAAAGAGTGAGAAAAACTCACCCTTCATTCCCCAAGCTTAATTGAATACGTTTCTTTAAGGAGTTTAGATATTTGATCTACTATTTCCGTATTAGATTTATCGGTAATCTCATACCACCTAGAATCTTCAAGTGGATCAGTAGATGTCATGCTAGTAATATATCTTGTATACAAAGCCTTTAGCAATAGCATAATCTTTTGCGATATTTTAATAGCATCCTCAAAAGATTTCCTTCTCCTCTTATATCCATATTCCGTTATAAAACAATCAATCATCGTCAGCAACGGTGACATCTCATCATACAGACTAGCATAGAATTTCATACTATCCGTTTCATCAGCATTAGATTCCAGAGAAATGAACTGTTCTAATGATTTGTACCCAAGTATAAATTCTCTAATCTTTTTTTTCATAAGACTCTCATGTCTTTCTGCGTGTTCAGGCAGGAATAATCTCAAATTTTCTCTCATTTTCGTTGTTGTTTTTTGTTTTTCGCATAAGTTCAATTATACATATTCCATATACAAAAAAAAGAGAAACTAATAAAATTAACCAAAAACTAATACTCTTCCACATTTTTTATTTTTTAATTCATTTTCATCATTCGTTATAAAAATAATGTACTTTAACAAAATTGTCAATAACTTGTCAATTTCGTCTATCCGCTGAAGAGATTTTCATTAATAGCACTCATATCCTACAAAGTTGACATTTATAATATTTATGACAATCTCTCTGATTTTTTGTCTACAGTATCTGTCAAAAAATGATTTGACAATAATTTTCATATCATTATATCTGAATCAGATTTATATAAAGATTTGATTGAATAATGGAGAGGATTGTATTTCACATTGATGTAAATTCAGCTTTTTTATCTTGGTCTGCTAAACAAGTTTTAGAAAAATGATATACGAGAGATATCAGAAATGATGTTTCAGTAGTATGATTCAAAGAAGTCTGAAAAAGCATCATCGTCGCTGCATCCTCTCCTGCCAAAAAATTATGAATCAAAGTTCCAATGAGATTATCCGAAGTACAAAAAATCTATCCCAAAGTCATTATCGCCCCACCTGATTATGCTTACTACAAAAAATGCTCTGATGAAATGATGAATATTTTGAAACAAAAATTTTCACAGTTCCAACAATATTCTATCGATGAATGCTTTGTAGAATATGACTCTAATATGCAAGACAAATACTGAGATCCTGTAAAAGTTGCCACAGAAATTAAAGATTATATAAACAAAAAACTCTGATTCACAGTAAATGTATGAATCTGAAATAACAAATTTCTAGCAAAAATGGCTTCAGATTTTGAAAAGCCTAACAAGGTTCATACTTTATTTATACACGAAATCCAAGAAAAACTATGGCCTCTACCTATCAGAGATTTATTTGGCTGTGGAAGAAAAACCGAACCTGAACTAAAAAAATTATGAATCAATACCATCTGAGATTTAGCCCAAAAAAATAAATGAGAAATCAAAGCTAGACTTGGAAGATGGTGATGAATTCTCCACGATTATGCAAATTGAATTGATGATAGCAAAGTAGAAAATAACTACGATGAAAGAAAATGTATCTGAGCTTCCTCGATTACCAAAATGGATACAAAAGATAGAGAATACATTCTGACTTTTTTACAGTGATTTGCCAGTGAACTTGCATTTTCTCTAAAAGAAAAAGATTTAGCATGAGATAGGCTGACTGTTCATGTGAGATATACAGATTTTTCTTATAAATCTCATCAAATGAAGCTACCAAATCCAATAAATACGATAGAAGAATTATATACTTATGCTACCAAGTTATTTGATGAGTTATGGAACAAAAAAGAAATAAATCTGGTCTGAATGACGATTAGTGGATTACAAAATGTAAGGTTTAAACAAGGGGCTTTGTTTTAGGTTTAAATAAATACTATTTCAACAATCCTTTTAAATTCTGAATATGAACTTTGATTTCATTATCAGATTTTTCTATATCTTCAAGAATTTCTTTTGGTTCTCTCAAAACTTCTTCTTTATTCTTATTCGGATTTTTAGCTGATAAATCGTAGTCTTTGATATCTTCCACTTTAACAATCCATGAATTTTCTCAGATTTCTCTGCTTTTATAAGATTCAATCATTCATTGTAATTCATCAAAAGTTATCGGTTTGTTTTTCGTGAGTTTACGACCTAAATCTACTTCATAATAATAAATTTCCTGAGTTGGCTTAGTTTTTTCAAAAAAGATAACATTAGTTTTTACTCATGCATATGGCAAAAATATTCATGAAGGTAAACTAACAATCGTATGGAGATTATAATTTTCCAAAAGTTCTCTTTTTACTCACTGAAAGGCATTTGAAGTATTGAACAATACTCATTCTGGAACGATAATCGCTGCCCTACCTCATGATTTCAGTTTTTTCATGAAATGCTCAAGGAATAATATTTCAGTAGCATTTGATTTTATCGGAAAGTTGGCTTGAATTTCTTCTTTTTCTTTTCATCAGAATGGTGGATTTGCGAGAATAATATTGAATCAATCTTTCTCTGTAAAATCTCTGATATTATCAATCAGAGTATTTTTCTTGTTAATATTCGGATTTTCTACTCAATGGAGAATCATATTCATCACTCACATAATATAGGCAATAGGAGTTTTTTCATTTCACCATAAAGCATCATGATTCAACCAATTCAAATCAGCTGTCGTTTTAGCTTTTTGACGAAGATGATTGTAAGCTTCAATCAAAAATCCACAAGAACCTGCAGCTCAATCGTAAATAGTTTCTCAGATTTTTGGATCTATGCATTCTACCATAGCTTTAATTACAGCTCTTGGAGTATAGAATTCTCCACTATTTCATCAATCATTTCCCATTCATTGAAGCAAATCTTCATACACTTGAGATAATTCAAACAAATCTTCACTAGACTGAAAATTCATTCAATCAATAATATCAATCACTTCTCTCAATGTGTTTCAGTTTTCTATTCTATTTGAAATAAAGTGAAAAATTTCTCAAATCTTATATTTCATACTGTGATAATCAGTAGAATTATCACGGAATTTATCAAGATATGGGAAAAGTTTTAGATTTACAAATTCTTTCAAATCGTCTCAAACCATAGCAGATAACCTATCAATTTTTCAATCTTTCTTTGGTGCTGCCCAAGTGGACCATTCAAATTCTGGAGAAATAAGTTTAGTATAAATTTTTCCATTTAGAGAAGCTTCCAATTCTTGAGCTTTTTCATAATCATCAAAGAATTTTAGAAAAAGAATCCATGAAATCTGTTCGGTGTATTGCATAGCTCATGATATTCCGTCATCTCTACGAAGAATGTCTGTAATACGATTAATTTCTGCTTTCATTTTTTTGACTTTTTAAGATACAAAAAATTGACTTATCAAAATAGAAATATCAATTTTCAACTAAGAAAACAATAAATAAGATATAGCAAAAAAATTGACTTTTGCAATAGAAAAATTTTGACTATTTTAATTTTATTTTCGAGATTTTGGCTTCTTAATATAATTTCAATCTCAAATATCTATCTTATTTGGAAACAAACTATCTTCAATATTTTTAGAAGTTATATTCAAACGTTCTCCACAAGTTTTAACTATCATTTTTCATTTAGACCAAGGAAAAAGTAATGAAACGAACTCCTTATTTCTGATTTTTCATTTTTTGGATAACTCGCGTATTCTTCTGATTGCTGGAATAATATCACTATCTCATGAAACAATTATAGCTTTATCATAATTATCAAATACTCAATCTTCAAAGATTTTAAGAGCAATATTTACATCAGTTTCTTTTTCTTCATAAGTTGAAAAGCTCAGCAAAGCTGGGACATCGTTATCTTCTGGTTGAATTTCTTCCAATGTATTTTTTCAATTTTTAAAAGATTTTGTCACTTTATTAAATTTTCACAAAATCACATCCGTTCACATTTTCCTGAGAGCTTGAATATAAGTTTCATGTCTTTCTCTGGCTGGTTTATCTCGCTCTGAAAGTGCAGTAAAATAATAAACCTTATTCAGCTTTTCATCTTCTTTTAGATATTTTTGTGATAATTTTCTCAAATCACATCGCTTATATTTATTTGACCAATTTGATCATTGTTCATTAATCTTTTTGAGCAAAGAATGATAATGATTAAATCAATCTATGTAAACATTCACCTTTTTCTTCTTAAAAGAAAAACCACACGTGAGGTCGTCACCTGTGGCTGGACAGACTTCCGAAGGGAATGCTGTCTCGTGTGTATTATCATTATAAGAAAATTTTTTATTATTGCAAGTTTTTTCACTTGATTTTTTTGATGACCACGAAACATTACCTTTTAACTTCATTTTCAGATATTAAATTACTAAACTATTCTTAGTATAATCATCTCATTTTTATTGTCAAATCTTTTTATGACGAATAAAATTTAATCATCTATCTTTGGTACATTGAATCTTTTTTCCATTTTTAATGTCCACAATGGCTGTTGAATAGCTTGATTATTAATATAATTTTGAACTATAACGCCTTGTTGTTTATACGAATAATAGAAAAAATAATTTTCATTTTTCAAGTATTCATTATTTACCTCAAAGATTCTATCTTGTAAAATAAATTCATTATGAGCTTTATCTAACTCTAATTGAATTTCATCTTTTAGTTTATCATCATAATATCAAGGAATTATTCTTTTATCTCCTCTATATACATCTTTAATAAATCATGGTTTATTTTCCCTATATTGTCCATAATATAAACTTATATTTAATGGATATATTACTCGTCAAATAGTTGGTTTGAATATTTTTGACTTTATTTCTATATCATCATAAACTGGATTATTTATGTTCATTGAAAGATAATTTAAAAGCATGTAATAAGCTCAAAGTGAATTTATCAAATCTCGTAAAGTACATTGTGTATAATTTTCGATTTTATAATGTTTTATAATATTATAATTATCCCACCATGTAGGAAGTGAATGGTCTTTATTATTTCTTTCAAAAGGCTGAATCAAAGAAATTTGTTTTTCTGGGTTAGTCTCAACTATTTTAGAAAATTGAATTATTTTACTACATAATCAAAGTTCCTTATCTAAAACACCTAAGTAAAATTGCATATCAGCATATTTGTATAATTTTTCTTTTATTCTTTCTGCATCATCAACCTGAAGTTTTTTAGTAACACTCTTAATATCTTTTGATTTTTCTTTTCTATATTCTTGATCGAAATCTCTTTTCGGGAAAAGTTTTTTTGCGATTCTTTTCATTAAGTTCTCACTTTCAGCACAAACTCTTAAATGAAGTTCATGAATTTTATTTCATGATACATTTAAATTTATCTTACATCAGCACCCACATTCTTTTCATTCAGAATCTACAATATGGCATGTATTGTTAATCGGTGCGACATATTGAAAAATAGCTAAAAGCTCCTGTTCATAAATATCAAACAAATCTATAAAAACTTTTTTTTCGTCTATACTATTTAGTCAATCTGGCATAATATACATAATGAGAATTAAATAACACGGTCATCTACTTTATTTAAGAATTTTTGAACAATAGGAATATATTTTTCAAAATTAATTTTATCAACAATTTTATCTATTGTATCTATTCTTTGTTGATCATCAAATTCAGGGTGTAAAATTGAAATCATTAAATCAATATAAGCTTTTTTTAATTCAAGTAAATTATCTATAAAGTATTCATCAAATAATTTTCTTTCTTTTCTAAGCATTCTTTCATTTCATTCTCAATAATTTTTAATACATTCTACTAAAACACCAATATATGAATAAAATTTGATTTTTAATCATTCCAATAATTCTGAATATTCTCATTTTTTCATATAATTTCTTAATCAGAATTTGAAAATATTATCTGTCTTTTTAATGCTTTTTATATTTTTAATTGAGATTTTTTCTTTTTGTATTTTATCATAAGCTTCTCATAACAACGTTTTAGTTTCTATTGTTTTAGCTTCATTACCCTCAAATAAATCATTTTTCAATTCTTCATAATACCTTAATAAATCAGCCAATAAACTTTTAGATTGCCAGGATTTTCGTTTAATTCACGAAAAAAACAGAGTGATAATAATTTGAATTATTTTTAATAAATCAGATATACCAAATTGCATTACTCTCTTAATTCTCATCTAAAAGCTTTATCCAACACACTCTTTTTCAATTCTTCCAAATTATCAAGCTGAGACTGATACTGAGATTTTAAGGCTTTCACTTCCTTAGATACTTGGTCTAAATGTTCAACGATTTTTTCTTGCTCTGAAAGTGGTGGAACTGGAATTTGTAAATCTTTTACAAATGATAGATTTGCCATCGCAAATTTTCATTCTCAACGTTTTTCAAAATATTTATACAAAGTTAAGCATGCATTAAAAAGATATTTTGTATCAAGATTTTTGTCATTGGGATAAATTCAAGCTATATTCTGGTTTGTGGTTGCCTCAAACTCTAAATAGGCAATTTTTCAAATAGTTGCTCATACTAAAGCTATTAGTGTCGTTCATTTTTTTAATAATTTTGCCGAAGAATGTTCAAATCATGATTGACTTATAAATTCTTTGGCTTCATATATACTCTTATTTTTACAACATTCAGAACGTAACCGTGGGATATCTCAATTTTCCCAATATTCTTTTTTTTCTTTGCTTGGAGTTCATCAAGCTTGTACCGTTGCTACTTCTCCCAATTTCTTCATCTCCCAATCTCCCTGAAAAGCTTGATTCAAAGCTGATTTCCGAAGCTCGTCCGTATTATCCAAGTTCTTCTGAATTTCCGATTTAGTCTGGTCAAGTTCAGCAAAAATCTGGTCAAGTTTAGCGACTATGGCTTTTTGAGTTTCAAGCGGTGGAAGTGGAATTTCTATATCTAAAATTTGTTTTGATGAAATATGTTTTACTGTAACAGCAACTGTATCTCACTCTATCTCCTTTAATTTTTTTCAAATAACATAATAAATATATTCTTTTAATACTCATTTATAGTCATATAATCTGCAAACTCTTTGATTTAATAAGGCTTCTCATCATTTTCGTAAAGTATGATTAAATTCTCAATCCATCCCGATTAAAAAATCTCAATCATGGACTAAAAATTCTTTAGAATAATCTCAATCAAATAAAGTATCAGTTTTATTTGGTTTTATATTCCTTATACGAATCAATGGAAATCATTTTGATTCATTGAATTTTTTTGAATCAAAAGCATATCCGTTTTGTATTTTACATACCTCTCAAAGTTTTACTGTTGGTCGCATTATTTTTTATTTTTTCAGTTAAAACTACCAAATTTTTTCTTTATATTAGTTAAATATCTCAAAGCCTTTGTTTTTTTACCCTTATAACAATCAAACTCGTCTGCCTTGTATTGTGGCTTAAAAATATTTATATCAAAAGATTTTAGCGATTCATAAACACAATTGTAATCAATATATTTTATAATATTAGAATTGTGATAATCTTCAATAAAATCACAGACTTTTTCCATATCCTCTATACTTCAAGACTCTAACCGAGTTTTTAATTTACTAGTTAATTCATTTCAAAACAATTCTTTATCCTTTTCTGTTAAAATGCCTAATGTATCTAGTTGTTTTATTTTACTTATTTTTTCAGTATCATCATTTATTCAATTTATTCTATTAAATAATATATTTTTTGTACTTTCGTTTTTTCGAATTGATTGTATTATGTTATTCCAAGTATCATCTTCCCGAGAAATATTATCAATAATATTCTCTACCTGATTATTATTTAATCATCTTCTTTTGTCTCATTCATCATGTGTTTTTTCAATTAACTTTTTAATTTTATTATTGTCATTCATATTGATAATAATATCAGCATAAGCCCATTGATATGCCAAAAATCTATTAAAATCTATTTCAAAAATTTCCATGACTTTGTCTCTAAATTCATTAATTCAATATTTATTATACAAATTAACAAGATTAGTCATAACTTTAGTGTGTTTTCAATCTCCTTTTCAATATTTAATAATGATTGCTGAACAACTCAAATATGAATTTACTGCATTAGTACTATTTCATAAATAATCATTTATTAAACTTTGATAACCATTAAAAAACAATTCTTCCAATTGGTATATTATCTCTAAAGATTCTTCTGTAAAATGTTGTCATAAAGAAACAAGATTAATAATATTAATTGATTTTACTTTTCAAAAATTGAAAGAATTTAAATCTACTTCTTTCAACACATTTTTTATAAAATTATCATTAACAAATTTTGGAAATTTTTGTAGAAATCTAAAATAATTTCATTCACTAAGATTCCTTTCATCTTCATTATCTTTAAAATATTTTTTAAAGTAATTTATAATAGCATCATTACTTATAACTAAGTTTTGTGTATTTTCATCTAATTTTTCAAACTCAGTTATATCATTATCAATTGGTTCTTCTGTAAAAAATCTTTCCGTAAATGTAATCTTAAAATTATTTGGCAACTTTTTAATCCATTTTTCTCATATAGTTCCCAAAAATTTGTATAATATTTTTGAATCAATTGAAGAGATAACATTCATAACATCACTACTACAGAATTCACTTCACTCTCAAAATATATTATCAAATAATATTTTATCAACTTTATATTCAGACATATAAAATATAGAATTTTCCAATAAATCTATTTGATACATTTTTCATCATATTCTAGCTGTTTCAATATTTGAACGTAAAAATTTACAAGCTTCACCTTGTAAATTATCTTTTTTTATTAATTCAAGAAAATCTTTTGGAGAATGGTACGCTTTCTCTAATTTTATATTATCATCATCTAACAATTCTATTTCCTCTTTTATTCATCATATTTTTTTTAATAAAATTTGCTGTTTTTCCGTGTATTTATTTTTCATTATAATTTCGCTATTTATATGGTCATTCAATTTTTCATTCGCAAATAAAATATTTTGCTCTTCCAACAATGAATTGAACAATTCAGGGAATTCTAATCTAATTATAAGTTCTTTCAAGATAGATAAAATTGATTTTTCTTTTTTATATAATATATATTCCGCTCATAATTGATTTAAAAATTGCTTAATCTTTCTAGGATTATCAGCAAAGGCTGATGCGAGTATGTAAGCAATAATATTAGCTTCATCATCAGTTATATTTAATCATTTTTCATCTTTTCGTAAATTTGTTTCCATTAATTTCATAACCAAATCTGAGAATTTATTATAATGAGGTTGCTTTAAAGTAATTCATAAATTAAATATTTTTCTTAGATACTCATCTCATTGGTCATATTCTTCATATGATTCACAAACACTTTCATAATCTATCGGCAATAAAAATACACAATTATTTTGATTCAAAAACGTCTTTATTGTCATTAGAATTTCCTTTACTGTACCAGATTCACACCTATCAATATTATCAAAAACAAATAATATTTTTTTATCTTTAAAAATTTTTGAGTCTTTAACTATATCATTGATACCTATAAATTGAGTAGTTTTTACACTCTCTCAAATCAATATTCTAAATACTTCTTCAAATTGCTCTCAACTAAAAATTCTTCTTTCTATAATATTATGTGTAATATCTATTTTAGGAATAAGGTCTTTTACATAATCCACTATATTTCATATTCAATGTATGATTGAACATATAGCCGTAACAATTGTTCATCAAAATATAACCTCGATTAACGAATAGTTAGGAAATACTAATCCACATAATAATATAAATGAAGTAAGGACTATTAATAATTGAATAAATTTTTTTCGACTCCATTTTTCTACAAAGAATTTCCATATTTTTTTAATTTCATCAATATTAATTCCACTCTTTTTATTTGTATTTTGTTTATCTCTATATATACTATTATTTAACTCCTCTAAAATTTTCGGATTATTATATAATGAACCAATTTTAAAAAGAATCGATCTTCTCAAATCATCACTACTATATTTTCGACAATCAAAATAAATTGTTGTAAAATTATTAACCCCATTTAACTTATCAATTAATGTTCTAGCAATTGAACTTTTACCACTTCACCATCATCAATATAATCATATATTAAATCCTTTTTCCAATTCTTTATCTGATAAATTAGTTATTATATTAAAAAGTTGATCAACATATTTTTTGGTTCACAATTGATCATTTCCTTCTTTAAACAAATCATCTACCTCTTTATCTCATATAACCCAACTATTCCCACTCATTTTTATTTAAATCAACTAAATCTTAAATAACTCCCCTTGAACATTTTTCCACATCTCCGTTAATGCTTCAGGTCCTCATAATGCTTTTGTAAAATCTATAATACTTCGCTTGTTCTTTGAGAATAACTTTATCAAATCTCATAATTTTGACTGAACTATCTCTGTACTTCCATGCTCTGCATAATAACGAAGCAAATATTCTACAAAATTTCTCGCCGTTAAATTCTGGATAGATTCCACTGTTCATTGTCCAAATACATGTTGAGCTCTTTCTTCTTTAGTTTTCATTTCTTCTCCAAATGAAAGGTGTGTCAAAATATCAAAAAGGTCTGAATCTGGTGCACTAAACATTCTTTTCAAAACTTCAAAATGTTCTTTATCCAATCAGATTTTTTCTAATTCTTTTAATAAATCTTCTCTCGTTTTAGGATCTGACCACAATTCTCTGAGTTGATTTTCATCTGCATAAAGTTCTGGCAATTTACCAACCAACATTTCCAGATATTCTTTGGAACCCATCGGCTTTCCTGTTCAGTCAATATATCTCACATCTACATCTATAATTTTTAATTCTCTAGCATTATTCAGTCTGACTACTAATTTTGGTTTAACTCATTCACTCTCATCATCAGGCCTTCAATCGCTAGGTTTAGTAGGTTTATTAGTCTGACTGTCTTCATCGTATCATCATTGACCTTCATCTACTTCTTCATCCATATTTGGTCCATCCCAATCTTCATCATAAAATAATTCTGAAGCTCAAGTAAAGTCTATAATTGTGAAATAATCTTTTCCATCAAAAACTCTGGTTCATCTTCCGATAATCTGTTTGAATTCTGTCATGCTTGTGATATTACGACAAAGCACGATATTTCTCACATTTCTGGCATCTACTCAAGTAGTTAGCATTTGAGACGAAGTAACGATAGTTGGAATCGTTTTATCATTATCTTGAAATCTCTCTAAATACATTCTTCAGATTTCTCATTCATTACTGGTAATTCTGACACAGTAATCATTATCTTTCACCTGTTTAAATTCGTTGATTGCATCTCTCATTCCTGCCGCATGTTCCTGGTCCACACAGAAAACGATAGTTTTATCATCTTTACGAATCTGCTTTAATATCTCTTGTGCTACTAATTTTCTTCTTTCTGGAACTACGATTTCTCTATCAAAATCTTCTAATTTATAAAACTCTTTTTTTGCTTCTCATCTCACGACTGTTACATCACTATCCATCACAAGTTCATCTAAATTCGTTCTAATTCTTTTGACTTTATAAGGACTCAAGAATCAGTCATTAATTCACTCTTTGAGAGAGTATTCATAAACTGGATTTCCAAAATATCGGTAAGTATTATTGTTATCTTGTCTTTTGGGAGTAGCTGTCATTCATAGTTGAACTGCACTACTGAAATATTTCAAGATTTCTCATCGGTTTCCATCTTGTTTTGCTCATCATCTATGACATTCATCTATAATAACCAAATCAAAAAAATCTGGATCATATTGTTTGTAGTATTCTGTGAATCAAGTTTCTTCCGTTATTTCACTTTCGGTATCTTCATCACTTCATGAAATAATCGCTTGATATATCGCAAAGAAAACATTTCCATTCGTTGGCACCTGTCATAACGCTTTCTTGATTTCCACTCCCCTAATCCATTTGCAATCTTTTTCTATCGGATTGAAAGTATTGATTGCCTGTTTTATCAAAACATTTCTATCTGCTAGGAATAGAATACGAGGTCTACGATTTGCTCATTCTTTATTCCATTTCGCTTGAAGTAATTTATATACTATTTGGAATGCTACATAAGTTTTTCCAGTTCCTGTCGCCATAGTTAGCAAAATTCTCTGTCTTCATTTCGCAATCGCACTCAAAACTCTCTGAATCGCCAAATCCTGATAATAACGAGGTCTTTTATTACTATCTTGATAATAAGGGATTCCCAAAATTTGCTGCCTTAATGTAGCTGATTCATCAGTATATCTTTCATATAATTCTGAAGGAGTTGGATATTTATCTATATATTTTCAGGTTCATTCGTTCATATCTCGTTCATAAATTTCATGTCCGTTTGAAGTATAAACCCATCTCACTCCTAAACTTTTTCCATATCATTTTACTTGCTCCAATCATTCCGTTGGTGGCAAATCTTCCTTTTTCGCTTCAACTATCGCTAAATTTAGTCCATAATCTTTCAGCAAGTAATCTACATATTTTGGAGTTCATCTTTTTCCTCCTGGCAAAATTCTTCCATCAGTAAAAGAGTATTCTCTTTCTATTTGAGATTCATTTCGTCCCTGCTCATGTAATGCAGGATCTATAAGTTTAACTCTTGTATCCGATTCAGAATATCCCATAAATTATTTAACAATAAAAACACGAAATGTTCATGCTTTAATTATATATAATCGCCAGTAAAAATCAAATTTTATCATTTAAAAAAGCTGAATTTCAAACAGCTCTTTGTTTTCTATTTTAACCCTTATCATCTCCACTTTATCTTTTTTGTCAAAAAAACTTGCATTTAATTTTTTTTTGAGTATAATGTAACTGTTGGAGTAAATCCCCATATGCCGGTTGCCGTAGGTGACCCGTTATCGCGGTGCATATGGGGTTTCCTTTTAATTAAAATTTTGAAGTTCTAATATAATCTTATTCTTTATTAGAGAATATAATTCCAAATCTCAATATTCATATTTTTGATAAATTGCAAATGATATAGGATCTACAAGTTCTAATCATTTTACTTGAGATGGATTATCAATTATAATATCTATATCGAGTAAATCTGAATGCGAAGATTCTAAATAAGAAATAAAGTTTTCATTTAATTGTCTTTTTGTTTCTTTACGAGAAGCTATAAAGTAATGCTTGTCTTTATAGGTAAGATAGTTTCTTCTCTCACATTGCTCTAATAAATATCATACAGCTTTATTATATAATGAATGTATGTTTTCTTTATCCTTTCATGAAATGATATCTTTTTGTAAAACCAGAGAGACCACTCTAATATCTCTACGAGATGCCAAATCTAATGCCCTTTTAACTGAAGCTTTTCACTCTTGATTGGCATGAAAAAATGCACTTTTCTTTCTTCTTACTTTTTTACCTTCCATCCATTTGTAGAGATTTTTCATCACATTACTTATTTCTTTTTCATTATTAGCTATTAGAAATGTAATTATAAAAAATTTTGAATTTAATTCATAATCATTAAACCCTAAATCTCCACTTTCATCCATATAAATATACGCCATAATCTCCTATTCATGAAATAATTACGACTTTATATTATATTTTACTGTAAATATTTCAATATTTTTTTTGACAAAGATTTAAAATCTGATTCTACACCAATTTTTTACACTCAAAAAAACTTGTCATTGATTATAATAATTAGATTTATATAAGAAATACTAATTCATATTTTACGATTTTGAAACATCCAAGCCACAAATGGAATCCAGCATAAAAACATTCAGTAATTCAAATATATTCTCATCTGAAGTTTACGTTATCACATACAATAATACAGTAATCGTTATCGATCCATGATTTTATGATTGAGATTTTAAAGAATATCTAGCCAAACTCTGAAAAGTTGATTCAATTTTACTAACTCATGGACATTGAGATCATATTAGATGTGTTGATAAAATAGTTGAAGACTACCCTAACGCTAATGTTTATATCCATCATTTCGATAAAGAATTGTTAACTAATACAGAATTAAATTGCTCTTTTTTAGTCTGAAGAGAAGCTATAGAAATAAAATCTGATGTAAATTTTATCGAGCAGTGAAATTATGATTTTTGAGAATTACCATCTCAGATAATCCACGTTCCATGACATACAGACTGATGCGTAATGTATTACTTTGAAAAGCTATCAGCATTATTTCTCTGAGATACTATCATGGGTGATAGCATATGAACTCTACGCACTCCAACATGAGATATAAACAAAATGCAAGCTTCACTATGAAAATTCAAACATTTATGAATCGATACTTGAACTTTATGCTATCCATGACATTGAGAAGCTATGACTTATTGAGAGATTCTCAGAATTAATCCTTTCTTAAATTGAAATTTCTAATCATTTTTCAAAATATCTACGTTTTAAATTATTTATTTTTTCAAGAATAAAAAAAGACCGGAAGAAATACAACCAGTCTAGATTATTATCTAGACCGCCTGCCAACCCTTATTAAATTGAGTTGTATAGAATAGTTTACTTTCACAAACCACTTTATATAACTCAATCCTCTCCTTCAATACTTAACACAAAAGGCGATCTAGTCTGTTCGCATCATTTCATCTTTGGTAAGATTCCCTAATGCAGAATAAATGATCTCAGAATACAGATAATCATCCATCCTAGATTCAAGCAATACGCTGAATCATCTGCACCCCACACATAGTTAATCTTTTTGTTTATTTTTATTTACAGCATTAAAATAATTTATTCAAATTATTCTACAAGATAAAATTTGAAAAATACTCTAACTATCAGTTCTCACATTATACAAATGTTGTCTACTTTAATATTTACATATTACAAAAAATTAAACAAATCTAAATAAAAAAGGTGTCTGGATATACCATGACACCTCGTCGATAGTTAGAGTTTTAAAATAGAATTGGTTTAATCAGGTCTTAATGATATCCTGGAATCGTAGGCCCCAAAATGTACTTGTCTGGAACATTGATAACCACACATTTTCCATGTTTCTTTTGAGAGAACAGATTCGCCCACTCTTTCGAGGAATAGCCCTCAACAATTTCGAATCCATCACAATCGAACGAGACGATATTCCTTGTCTCATCAGTTCTAGGGTTTTCAAGCCCATCAGCCGAAATGGCAAGCTTAATGAAACTCTCGCACTGATTAATGCGTTTTGCAGTTCTAATCTTTTCAGATCTAAGCGCTGCACCAATACTAAACACTGTTTTCATAAATTTTTAATCAGATTTTTTAGTTAGTTTTATTTTAATAGCACCACCCAATATAATAATTTACTTCTCAATGTCAACGACTAGCCTCTATATTTCAGTTATATCCTATTTTTTATTAAATATTTTTCTATTCACATCCTATACATATTATATTATGTATTGAAAATTTACCAATTATTCATATCAAAAGATACGTATTTTATTTTCAAATATCAAAATGGAGAAGAAGTGAATAATTATTGGTTGCTCTGCTTTCTGAGTACTTGCTATTATTTGTATTATTTTAGTTATTATTTTTAGTGGAGGTGGAGAGAAACATTACGATAATAGCTGACAACTAATATCTAGATGAGATTATAATGAAGAAAATCAAAAAGACTGAAAGTGGACTGAGTACTATACAAACTGACAGAAAAAATCTAAATGAAAATACAACGACGGAAAACAAGACTGAAAATGGAAAATATATAATGAAGACTGACAGCTAAAAGAGAAAAAGAAATATAATAATGGAGAGCTTGAAGAATTAATCCAATATAATGAAAATTGAAAGATCACAAACGAAACTAAATATGTTGACTGAGCAGAATACGAAAAGAAAACTACATCTTATTATGATAATGGAAGAGTAAAAGAAATGAGAACTTACAAAGAAAGTCTTATACTAAAATTAGTTCAATATAACGAAAGCTGAAAACTAACAAATAATGCTGAATACAAAGATTGAATAGAATATGCAGAAAAAACATCTTATCATGATAATGGAAAAATTAAAGATAAATGAAAATATATAAACTGAATGAAAGTTTGAGAATGGATTGAGTACTATGATAATGGTAAAAGAAAATCTGAATGAAAATATGATGATAATTGACTAAAAACATGAAAATGGATTGAATACTACGAAAACGGTAAAATCAGAGAGAAATGAGAATATTCAAGTAATAAAAAAATCTGAAAATGGGTTTACAAGAATGAAGATGGTGAAGTAGTTGATGAAAAAGAATATAAATAATTTACCTACAAATACATAACAAATGAAACTAAAAGCTCTATTCTGAAACCGGACAAAAGCTATTGAAACATTTTGGATTGCTCATGTTTTGCTTTTGGTCCTAACTATTATCTGAATCTGAGAGATCGAATGATTTATCGATCTAGATTCCCCCAATCTAGTCATTGCTTTAGTATTAGCTTTCATAATTAGCTGTTATTGACCACTATTTCTTATCCATAGTAATTTGAAGAAAAAGAATACTATAAATTCTCTTCTTCAAATCTGATCATTAATTATATGATGATTATATTATTACATATTATATAACACAGATCTTGATAATCTCACATATTCTGAATGATTATTATATATCCGAGTTCTACCTCTAGCTCTACTATGAATCCCCTTAATTATCGCGATATTACAAAAGAAATCTGAATCAAAAATCCGATTTTCATGGACTAATTTATTTATAGCTATCATTTTCGGATGAATCGCATGAAGCATAATCCGATGATGAATTTCAGGTGCTTTAGCGTCAATTGAAGCCCTTTTTGATGTCGATATTGATTGAGATTTATACGCAGATATATGATTTATATCTGAGGTTCTTCTAGCAGGTTCTTTTGTATTTAATTTCTATCTCACATTCAAAGAAAACCTAAATCAAAAATCTAACTTTGAAATCAAACCATCTCGTTTGAGAAAGATTTTCTGATCATTCATTTTCTTACCTCTTGCATTAATCTATCTAGCAATATTCGCTGCATATTGAATCAAAATTCTCATCACGTGAATATGGCCAAAATGAATCATCGTCCGACTATGAACTTGATATTTTGCATTATGAATCATCAGCTCTTATCTAATCTATCCAGACAAAACTAAAATTCACGAAATCATAAATAAAATATTTTATGTCAGTTTCATTCTCATGTCATTCATGATGATATGAGCTATCGTAAAAAGAATAAATCAATACTGAATCTCAATCAATAGATGTTTCGTATGTTATATTATTGCATTCATTATTATTTTCT
>Ga0247611_10004708_pt1 | contig 18689 bp, 10 predicted proteins | sample 177DNAGHGhighgp2_FD_192422 | JGI IMG/M metagenome (GOLD analysis project Ga0247611, IMG submission 192422) | Sheep rumen microbial communities from Palmerston North, Manawatu-Wanganui, New Zealand - 1770 DNA GHGhigh gp2 | ecosystem: Host-associated > Mammals > Digestive system > Stomach > Rumen... | reverse complement strand
ATTGAAGTTAATATTACCTGTGGCCACAAGTTAACTTAACCTTCACCCCAAGGTTAACTTAACCTTTTAAACTCTTAAACTTTTAAACTCTTAAATTCTTAAACTATGATTAACTACAGTTTGGGACTTCGTAAGTCCAACCCGAGTGAAAAGAACAGTGAAAAGAAGGTGTATGCCTATGCGCAGAACACCGAAGTGATTGACATTCAGAAGCTGGCGAAGCACATCCAGGTGCACGGCTCGCCCTATACCCGCGACATCATCGTAGGTGTGCTGACCAAGGCCGTTGACTGCATCCGCGAGCAGTTGCTGGAAGGCAAGAAGGTGAACCTCGGCGAGATGGGTTCGTTCTACTGCACCATCAGCAGCGAAGGCGTGGACAGCGCCGACGAGTTCAACCCCTCTGCCCATATCAAGGGCGTGAACGTGCGCTGGGACCGTGGCAGCGAGTTCTCCGACCTTCTCGCCGAAGCCGAGTTCAACTACGTGACCACCCGCGAGCAGCAGGCTAAGGCCCGCAAGGAGGAGAAGGCAGCCATCAATACCGAGCTTGGTGTCACCGAAGGTGGCGACAACGGCGGTGGCGACGACCAGACCGAGTAAAAAAGCCTACCCCCTCCCCCTCCCAACAGGGAGGGGGGGACTTTAAACTCCACAACTGACTCTAAACTCTAAACCTTAAACTCTAAACTTTAAACTCTAAACTTTAAACTCCACAACTGACTCTAAACTCTAAACGTTAAACTCTAAACTTTAAAAATGTCATGAAACCAGAAGCAAAACGACAACTAATTAAGTTCCTGTGGAAACTGGCGACCGCCATCGTAGCCGCATTCGGCGGCGCAGGAGCAGTTCAAGCCAGCAACGCCCTCGGCCTCCTCTAGAGAATGAGTAATCGCGAAGCGCTTTCATAGCGAAGCGGAGAAAGAAAATGAGAAAAGCAGCGGCTCAGGAGGGTCGCTGCTTTGTTATGTGATATTATGACGGATTAGCGGGTGTAAGTGCGGAAGCCGTTGAGGGTTTCGTAGTTGGAAATGCCTCCGGGACAGTAGATGGTGAAGGTGCGCTCGTCGGTCTTCAGCCAGTAGTTGCCGAACCCGTCAACATAGCAGCCATAGAGGTATGTGACATTGAACTTGCCGCCGTACTTGTCCTTGACGGTTGTCTCCAGCGTTCTTAGGGTTTTCACATCTTCCTTGGGGTTGGAGGAGAAGAATGTCATGCGTCCATCGCCACCTCCAAGAACTCCTGCCACACCTCTGCCGGCGGGTGAGAGGTAACCGCAGATGTTGAAGCGGACATTCTCGGGCAGACGGGCACCGCGATGCCAGTCGAGTTGCTTGACATTGCTGACTGCCACTACTCCACCTCCCATGATGTACATATTGTCGCCCACAAGCGAGATGCCCACGGGATGGGTGTTGAAGAGGTTGTAGAGGTCGATGTCCTGCTGACTGCGTTCGTTGCCGTCGTTGCGGGCAATGTAGAGCGTGGAACCGATGAGGCGCAGGAGGTCGCCGTCGTCGGTCAGGACAGCACCGATGATATCGTCGTCGGAGATGTGCTTGACGCGCTTGTAAGCATTCTGGACGTCATAAACACTGCACTCTGTGCCCACGACTGCCATGTAGCGTCCGTTGCGAGAGAAGATGATGGTGGCCTTTTCGCCGTTCTCCTCGCACTCGCCTGCAGCTACCACCTTGGATGTGGCTACGGACTTGCCGTCGTAGAGTACTATGCCCTTGCCCTCGACTCCGAGATAGAGGTCGTCGCCGTGAGCTCCGATGTACTGAATGGTGCCGCGTTCTTCTTTCTGCTTCGTTGGCACAAAGTCGGTAATCTTTCCACTGTATTTATCGACAGCCACAACTGCATTTGTGGGGCTCCAATGGTTTTCGAGGAAGAACATATATTTGTTGTTCTCAGCCGTCGGACGCAGTATGCTCTGCGGGAGTTTGATGACTGCAAATTCTGCCCTTGCGCCACCTACGCGTCCTTCTTTCTGTGAGTCGTCCTTTGGTTTAGGCTCTGGTTTTGGTTTAGGATCTATAATTGGCGGGGGAGTAGGTTTACGAGGATCGGGACCGGGACCAGGCTCTGGATCGCCAGAACCATCGCCGGGACCTTCCACAAGTTCGCCTCCCTTGTATTTCCTCTTTTCCTTACCCGGTTTGGTGACTTGTTCTGTGATTTCTATGGTATCGCCACACTGGATAAGTTGTACGACCTTGCTGTTCTTGGGATAGTATAACTCTGGTGGGTCGTCGCACTCCTTGTCTTTGGTTTCCGCAGCACTCTTCAGGTGGAAATGCTGTTTGAAGAAATCTATCATATCGCGACGCTTGAAGAGCTCGATGTTGGCATTGGTGTTCTTGCCCGGTCCCCAGCCTGATGTGCTACGCAGGATATCCATAAGGGTAGCGTAGGCCTTGATATCCGTGCTGACGGGAGCATTGAGGTCGGCCTCGGTGTACTGGAATATCACGCCCACCGTCTTGTCGAGCTTGGGCTCGTAGTAACAGTACTGCTCGAAGATGAACTGAATGGGGGCTCCGACAGCCACCATGAAAGGCGACTTGGACATATCGACCTTTGAAATCCAATGTATTGCCTCACAGCCCATAAAGGTGCATTCTTCGGGCTTAGAGATGCTTAAGCCGTCCTTGTAGTTGCCCATCACCACTATGGGGCTGCCTCCTTTCGACAACTTCTCATTCATCTGGTCCCACAGCCCTGCGAACAGTCCCTGAAGGGCTGCCGCATACGTCATAGTCACAGTCATAGCAGGCTTGGCTGCTTTCTGTCCGCCGCTGAACACAAAGACGTAAGTACGCGTGTGTTGTCCGAGCATCAAGTCGAACACGTCTTTATACGGTCCGTCGTAGGTGCCGTTAAACTCCCTTTTGTACTTCGTAGAGGAGATGCTCATCGCCCTGTTCTCCAGTCTGTCGTCGATGTACTCCGGATAGCTCACGATGGTGCCGTCGGGATTGTCGAAGTAGAAGAAGTCGTTGGACAAAGCACCGTTCTGGGCATACGATGCTACACTCAGCAGCAACGTGCTCAGGATGAGGATGAATCTTTTCATGGCTTCTAAGGTTAAAGGTTTATAAGTGTGATGTGTGTGTTACTGAGAGAGGAGGTAGGACTTGAAGTCCTTGAAGTCTTTCGTCATGGGGATGCTCTGCTTCTGCCCTCGCATGAAGGCTGCCAGACGGTCGGGAATGGCTACGGGCTGTCCTGTGATTGTCTCCACCGTGTCCTTGAACTTGGCAGGATGGGCTGTTTCGAGGAAGAAACCGACCTCGCCCGGACGCAACTGTTCCTTCAGTGCACGATAACCGCAGGCTCCGTGGGGGTCGAGTTGGTAGCCCGTCTCCTTCAGGCACTGACGGATGGTTTCAGCTATCTGTTCATCGGTGTATGTAGCACCCGAGATGTCCTTCGTGATTGCCTCGTGGCTCTTTCCATATAAATCGTATATGCGTGCGAAGTTGCTGGGGTCGCCTACGTCCATAGCGTTTGCCAACGTCTGAACACTGGGACGCGGACGGTATTCGCCCGTCTGCAAGTATTCGTAGAAGACATCGTTGCGGTTGTTGGCAGCAATGAAACGGCTGATAGGCAGTCCCATGCGTTTGCCGAACAGTGCCGAGCAGATGTTGCCGAAGTTACCAGACGGCACGCAACAAACAAGGGACTTTCTCATTTTCTCATTTTCTGAACATCTCATTTTCATAAACTGTGCGACGGCCCAGAAATAGTAGAACGACTGAGGCAGGAAACGCGCAACATTGATGCTGTTGGCAGAGGTGAGACGCATGTTCTGGTTGAGCTCTGCATCCATGAAAGCATTCTTCACCAAAGCCTGACAGTCGTCGAACACGCCGTCAACCTCAATGGCTGTGATGTTCTGACCGAGTGTGGTGAACTGGCACTCCTGAATAGGGCTTACCTTGCCCTTGGGATATAGCACATAGACGTGGATGCCTTCTACGCCAAGGAAACCGTTGGCAACAGCCGAACCTGTATCACCGCTGGTAGCTACGAGGACATTTACGACCCCTCTCCCAGCCTCCCCCGTGGGGGAGGAGAAATATTGGAGCAAGCGTGCCATGAAGCGAGCACCAACATCCTTGAAGGCCAGCGTGGGACCGTGGAAGAGTTCGAGGCTGTAGATGTTTTCTTCGACTTTCACGATGGGACAATCAAACGCAAGTGTGTCATAGACAATACGTTTGAGGTCGTCGGCAGGAATGTCCTCACCAAAGAAGCTCTGTGCTACGCGGAAGGCAACTTCCTGAAACGTCATCTGCGACATCTCATCGAAGAACTCCTTGGGAAGGGGATTTATGCGCTCGGGCATATAGAGGCCCTTATCCTCAGCCAAGCCTTTTACGACTGCCTTTTCCAGTGTGGCAAGCGGTGCCTTGCCGTTGGTGCTATAATAATGCATAATTAAGAATTAACAATTAAGAAATAAGAATTACGATTTCATGAAAGCCTCGATGAAAGCATCACCTTCGAGATGACCGAATGAGCCTTGCTGACAAGCCACCTCGTCGAAGGTCTGCACCTCGTCGGCCTCGATGCCGGGATAGTAGATGCAGAAAGGAATGGGTTCGTTGGTATGCGTACGATGAGCCACTGGTGTGGGATGGTCAGGCAATAATGCAATGGATAATGGACAATTGATAATTGACAATGATTCAAGAATGGGAGCCACAAGGCGTTTGTCGAGGTTATCGATGCAACGCAGCTTGAGTTCCAAATCGCCATCGTGACCAGCTTCGTCGCAGGCCTCAACATGGAGATAGACGAAATCGTCGGTCTTCAGTGCTTCAATGGCAGCCTGAGCCTTGCCCTCGTAGTTAGTATCCCAAAGTCCAGTTGCACCAGGCACATCAATGACGCGCAATCCAGCATATTTTCCAATGCCACGAATGAGGTCAACAGCCGTGATTACAGCTCCACTCTTTATTTCGGGGAAACGTTCCGGCAATGTCTTCATCTTGGGACGATATCCCCCACCCCACGGCCAGATACTGTTGGCAGGGTCCATGCCCTTGGCAACGCGTTCCTTATTAAGAGGATGGTCCTTGAGCAGTTCCTGACTCTTAAACATTAAATCCTTCAGCAGACGCGCTGTTTCCTCAGCTTCGGGAATTTCTGCATACAACATATTCTCGCGCCAAGGCTGTAGAGGAATATCGTGAGGCGGCGTGCAATGGATGTGTTTGTTGCCTCCTTTTATGACCAGAAGATTGCGATACTGCACTCCTGTGTAGAAGTGAACGCGCTCGTTGTTGAGGTGCTCACCCAAATACTTTATCAGAACGTCGGATTCCTCTGTCTCCAAACGGCCGCAAGAGTGATTCTTCAAGAGGTCACCTTCAAGACATACGAAATTGCAGCGCAAAGCCAAATCGTCGTCGGCAAGCTCCACACCAATGCTGGCAGCCTCCAACGGACCGCGTCCTTCATACACCAAGTGCTGGTCGTAGCCAAGGATGCTGCTGTTGGCAACCTCACTACCAGGATGAAAGCCATCGGGCACAGTCTTCAGCATTCCACAACGACCATTGCGAGCAAGGAAGTCGAAATGTGGAGTATCGGCATATTGCAGGAGGGTCTTGCCTCCCAATGCCTCAACAGGCCAATCTGCCATTCCGTCGGCTAATATTATCAAATGCTTCATGCCAAACTCATGATATCTGCGAACACACCGGCAGCAGTGACGCTGGCACCGGCTCCGTAGCCCTGAATGAGCATAGGATATTCGTTGTAACGCTCTGTTGTGAGCAAAACTATGTTGTTAGAACCCTCGAGCACATAGAAAGGATGATCGGGATCGAACTCCTGCAGAGATACACTACCCTTGCCATCAGCGAACTTGGCAACGAAACGCCATACGCGATGTTTCTCCTCAAGCTGCTGACGACGCTGTTCCCATTCGGCATCGAGAGAAGGAAGCTGGTCCCAAAACTCGTCGAGCGAACCTTGGAAGAACTCGTTGGGCACAAAGAGGTGGGCTTCCACATCTTCCTGCTCTATTTCGTAGCCTGCCTCACGGGTGAGAATCACCAGTTTGCGAATTACGTCCTTACCGGAAAGGTCGATACGTGGATCGGGCTCGCTGTAGCCTTCGGCCTTTGCCATGCGAACTGTCTCGCTGAAGGGAACGTCCTTGCTGATGGTGTTGAAAATATAGTTCAGAGTACCTGAGAGGACAGCCTCGATACGGAGTATCTTGTCGCCGGAATTAACGAGGTCATTGATGGTACGGATAATGGGCAAACCTGCTCCTACGTTCGTTTCGAAGAGGAACTTAACGCCACGCTTCTGGGCTATCTGCTTCAATTCGCGATAGTTGGCATAGTCGCTACTTGCTGCTATCTTATTCGCTGCCACCACGTTGATGTTGTGGTCGAGGAAATCCTTATAGAGCCCTGCGACCTCAGCAGATGCCGTGCAGTCAACAAATACGGAGTTGAAGATGTTCATTCCTATCACTTCGTCGTGCAGACGTTTTGTATCGCTGGGGAGCGACTGGCGTAATCTCGTGTGCCAGTCCTCAAGACTCAGACCTTCACGACTGAACATAGCGTTGTGTCCGCTGGCAATACCAACAACATTCAGCTTGACACGCAGTTCGCGCATCAGTTTCTCCTGCTGACTATGTATCTGTTCCAAGAGCGAACCACCCACAGTTCCAACACCGCAGATGAAGAGGTTCACCTCCTGATACTCGGAAAGGAAGAACGAGTCGTGAATAGAGTTGAGGGCCTTGCGCAGATATTTCTCGTTGATGACAAACGAAATGTTGGTTTCCGAAGCACCCTGAGCACAGGCAATAACAGATATACCGCTGCGTCCCAATGTTCCGAACAGCTTTCCTGCAATACCTGGGGTGTGTTTCATGTTCTCACCCACAATGGCAACAGTAGCCAAACCGCTCTCTGCCTGCATCGGGAACATCTTGCCGTCCTCGATTTCCTTTTCGAATTCCTGATTCAGAACGTGACAGGCCTTCTCTACCTCAACATCGCGAACACCGATACTGGTGCTGTTCTCAGAAGAGGCCTGACTGACCATGAATACAGAGATGCCGTTTTCTGCCAGACAAGAGAAGATGCGACGGTTGACACCAATTACACCCACCATAGAAAGACCTGAAACGGTGATAAGGCTGGTGCCCTTGATGCTGGAGATACCCTTAATGCTGCGAACATCATCCTTCACCTCATTCTTAATTACCGTTCCCTTAGAATCGGGATTGAAGGTGTTGCGAATGTAGATGGGGATGTTCTTAACGCAGACGGGATATATCGTTGGGGGATAAACCACCTTAGCGCCGAAGTTACAAAGTTCCATAGCTTCGACGTATGTGAGTTCGGGTATTGTGTATGCTGTCTGAATGACCTTTGGGTCGGCAGTCATGAAACCGTCAACGTCTGTCCAAATCTCCAAAGAGTCGGCTTCAAGAGCAGCGGCAATGATGCTGGCAGTATAGTCACTACCGCCACGTCCGAGGTTTGTTACCTCACCGCTGTCCTTGTCCGTCGATATGAATCCCCCGACTACACAAGTTGAGAGTTTGGAGTTTAGAGTTGAAAGATGCTTGCGAACCAACTCGTTGGTCAGTTCTGTAGCCAGAATGTCCTTACCGCTCTGACGAGTGGTCTTGATGAATTCACGACTATCGAACCAACTGGCACCTTGAATCAGGGTTGCCACAATATTACTGGACATACGTTCACCATAGCTGACAATTGCTGCCGAAGTCTTTGGTGAAAGGTCACGAATGAGATAAACGCCCTGATAAATACTCCTGAGTTCCTCAAGCAATGCACGAACGGTCACCAACAATTTCTCGCGACGTTCCCCTTCAGGAATCACAGCCTCTATCATCTGCTCGTGACGCAAGGCAATTTCCTCAAACGATTGCTGGAATTGCCCGTCACCCTCGACTGCCATCTGAGACGTACGGATAAGTTGGTCGGTAATGCCGCCCAGTGCTGAAACTACAACTATTACGGGCTCCTTTTGAGCCTCAACTATTCTCTTTACACTTAAAATACTATCCACGGAACCTACGGATGTTCCGCCGAACTTCAATACCTTCATTAATTGCTATTTATGTATTTGCGCGACAAAGATAGTGCAAACCGAGCGAAAAACCAAATAAAAGACTAAAAACTATGCCGGCACCAGTCGAACCAAGACTGGGCGGAATGGAAGCCACCATCCTGCTGAAGGTCGCTGGCAACAGCTATCCAATAACGGATATGTCCGTCAACAGGACGCAGCACGCAAAGATAGTTAAGTGCATCCTCCTTAACCTCCACAAGGTTCTCTTTGGCTACGCGAACCGCCATTCCCAATGTGTGTATGCGGTCGGGATGCCCTTCCTTGTCAGGAACATTCGAACCCCACGAGCACACCAATCCGTCGGCACGTGTAGAACCAGTAGAATTAAGCTCAAACTTCTGAACTCCCGTCACGAAGCACATCTCATCAACACCCTTATCGGTTAAATCCACATCCACTTGCACATCACGATGTCCGCGAATGGCTGTGAAACGTTGACGGAACTGGAGAACACGACCTTGATATTGCCAATCGTGGGCATATATCTCCACCACTGCTGTATCTGGTCCCTCACGCAATACGCGCTGACCTCGCACGCTGACAGGTTGCACAAAGGTGGGTTGCTCACTCTCGTAACCTCGGAAAGAGCCAGCTCCCACGCTTCCTCCCACGAAGAGAATGTCCTCACCATAACCTGCAGCCCATTGCTCATTGGTGGTGTAGAAATTGGTACTGTCGAGCTCCATTTGCATTGTTTTCTTACCATAGAGGTCAATGCTCTGACGATGGTCCATATAGACGCGGAAACCTATCCACTCGTTTTCCCACATAGCACCATGACCATAGATGGCATCGTACATCGCCAACGAGGGCACATCACCCTTAAATTCAACAGAATTAATGCGCGGATAGCGATACTTCCTGTCCCACAACTTCATCTGCGCGCTTACCTGAGCGGAGATTGAGAGAATGAGAAAATGAGAAAATGAGAAAATGAGAAATAAAAAGAGTCTTTTCATTTTCAACGAACTTCTAAACTTTAAACTCTTATCTTTTTAATTCTTAATTCTGAGAAACTACTTCACCGCTTCTCCCTTACCGTCTTCTGTCAGGTAGAAGAGAGGAGCCTCGTTGGTCTGTTCCTGCTCGTAGTAGTGCAGACCCGAGTCGTTGGTACGAGGATGCCAGTTGTCGAGCAGACGCAGCATCTCGGCAGCAGCCCAAATGGCAGGACCATAACCGTGAGCGGCAGCAGCACTGACTGGACGATAGTAGTAGAAGGCAGGGTCGAACGCCATACCAGTACCAACACAAGTACCAGCCACACGTCCGTCCTTTGTAATCTTCGAAGCCAAAGCATTCCAACCCAACTGAGCCACAGGACCATAAGTAATGCCTTCGAGCCAACCCTGATTGACGGCACGAGCTATACAGTAGGTGTATATAGCTGTTGCAGAGGTCTCAAGATACGAATCGTTGCGGTCGAGCAACTGATGCCAGAAGCCCTCGCTCGACTGGTACGAAGCCAGTCCGGCAACGTGCTTACGCAACTGTTCGAGGATGAAGGGGCGGTCGGGATGGTTCTCGGGCAACATATCCAGCAGTTCCACAGTTGTCAGGACAGCCCATCCGTTGGCACGAGCCCAATGATAGGTAGGCTCCTGAGCAAGTCCCTCGACATATCCGTGACGATAGATTCCCTTTTCCGGAACCCACATACGGCTCACGAAGTTCTTGTACATAGTTGCAGCCTCATCGAAGAACTTATTGTCGCCAGTATATACACCACGATAGGCGATAGTGGGAATACCCATATACATATCGTCGAGCCAAATGGTGTTACGCTGCGGACGATGACGGGCAAAGGTACGGTCCGGCAGACGATACTGCTGATTCTCAACGAAGTCGAAATAGTTCTCGATTATCGGACTTAACTTTGAATTGTCAATTTTTAATTTTGAATTATTCACGGCCTTCATCATAGCTGTGCACATAGTGCCGCAGTCATCGAGAGCACGCGGATGCAGAATCTGTTCCATCTGAGCATCCTGGCACTCCTCCTGTTCCATGAACTTGGGAGCCACTTCGGCAATGAAGTCGAAGCGAGTCTTCACATAGTCGCTATATTTCTGGTCGCCAGTAACCTCGGATGCAGCCAGCAGAGCCTGATAGGTAATACCCCATTCGTAGCTGCCGATGCGGAAGGCGCCGCGCTCCAGCGTTCCATCCTCCTTCAATGCGTGAGGAGTCTGCTCGTCAACATATTTGAATATACGGTCGAGTGCATCAAGCACGCTGTCCTTCGTCGTCTCGCCATAAGGAATCTTGTAATCGGGTTTCAACAAGTGAAGAGGAGTTGTTGAGTCGTTTACTTCCTCCTCTTGTACGTTAGTTTTTGTACATTGAACACTGATGGCTGCCAAGAGCAGCAGAAACATTGATTTTGCTTTCATATTTATAGTTTTACTTTATATTTCTTTCCGTTGGTAATAATCACGCCCGGACGATGAAAGGAAGCAACTGGCCTTCCCTGCAGGTCGTATGTACCATTAATAGTCTTTTTATCAATAGCTACCACATGCTGCAAGCCATCTGTCACCTCTGCTTCATCTATGGAGAACTGACAACCGGTGTCACTCGTATTGGTGCCAGAACCCCAGTTGTAGATTTTATAACTCAATCCGGCATTCGTCTGGTTCAACTGTGCCGTAGTACCCGACACGATGATGAAATAGTCCTTAGTATCGGCCTCCTTCAAAGTCCAGCCCTTTGTCGGGACAGATGCCGAAGTTGTCAACTGCGTATTATTGGAAGCCGAAGGTGAAATATAGGATTCATCGTTGCGATTAATGATATTATACGCTCCATCCTCACGAGCAACGAACCTCCACATTGCTGAATGGGCATTGCCATCAGTACCACCTGTCAGTCCCTTCCCCACTCCGTTGCTTTGCACATAACGTCCATTGCGGAGGGGCGTACTCAATGTGTACCAATATGTAGCATTCTCGTCGCTGGGATAAATGGTTACCTTATCATCCTCTGGATTATACTCCTCGTCGAACAGTTGCTTGGGAGAATAAACAAGGCCGTCCAAAGCATCATTTCCGTCAACATCGGTGACTACAAAGGTAAACATCCATTTGTTCAAGCGCACACCATTGGCATTGACATAGGGAAGTTTCAGGAACACCTTGTTCCAGCCCTCCTTCAGTTGTATCTTCACTGGTTTACGTGCCGTAAAGTTCTCGTTGCCAAGAGGTACTTCGTTGTCAATGCTCTTACCTGCATTGTCCCAATTCGGCGCCTTTATCTCCACATCGTTGAGCCAGATGTGCGAGCCTTTTCTGTCCCACGAGCCATTAACAGGAGCACTATCTTTCTCCGAGCGTCCATAGTTCTGGAACTCTATGAGAGCACCAGCCTCCTGCTCCACAGGTGAATAGACGTAAGTCCAGGCATAGGCCGTATAGTTCAATTGAGGGTTCTTATAGAATGCCGGAACCGTTGTTCCCCAAGTATGGCGAAGATAGATACCTGCTCCAGTAGCCCGTTTTGTCCGATAGGTATGTCCATCATAAACATAACTGTCCTTCAGCCCTTCTGTTTCGGGCGGCAGCACCTTACTGGCAGTTCCTCCATTGGGGAAGGCATCGGTAATCAGCCAACGGACATTGGTCTGACGGACATAGGGAATGTTCTCATCTTTCAACGAATGAGCCTTATGGAAAAGGAAGCGTCGCTCCCAATCTGCAAACTCGTCGTATTCATCGCCGACATTGGGAAGTGTAGTTCCACCATTCTCGATATATTGCTTACCACCACCCTTCCAAGCACGTTCCGTTGAAGCAAGGACATTGGCATAAACATTATTCTGGCGCATTATACCTTCCTCTGTTTTCACATAGCGGTCGTTCCACACGGCAGTTATCTCTCCTGCCACCTCCGACGAACCTTTCTCGGCATAATACACGCTACTCTTGTAAATGCCTACAAGGTCAGCAAACACGTCGAAATGATTGATATAGTTATAGCGACAGTCGATATTGGGAAGTCCCGTCACCTTTTTCCCGGAGGTGCTCCACATCTGCGTCATATCGGCTCCCATCGTCGAAGATATAGTGACACCACGAATGGGGTTCCACACTACTACCTTCTTTCCAAGACCATGAACATAGTCTGTGATTATTTTCAGGAAATCGGTATAGGTTATCGTCTGCTCATCGGCTCCGATGTGAATATATGGAGCATCGGGGAACACCTCGCAAACCTCGTCGAGTATGTTCTTCAGTTCCTGCACACCTTGGTCGGTCTGCATCGAATGCCCCATAGCACGCTCGAAGGCAGCACTATGTCCGGGCATATCTATTTCTGGGATTACGATGATGCCATAGTCGGCAGCCAGTTCAGCAATCTCCCGACACTCCTGCTGCGTGTAGTATTTACCGGCGAAGCGCGTCATAGAAGATGCATTTGTCAGTTGAGGATATTGCTTTACCTCGAAACGCCATGCCTGATTCTCTGTCAGGTGGAAATGGAAGGTATTTACCTTGAAGCGTCCCATCAGGCGAATCTGCTTCTTCAGTTCCTCTGCACTGATGTAACTACGTCCGATATCGTGCATCCAGCCCCTCAGTTTGAAAGCAGGCCAGTCGGTAATAGTACAAGTTTCGAGCTGCAAACCACTGTCCTCTCCCTCTGCCATCTGTGCCAAAGTCTGCACAGCTCGTATTACACCTGTTTCCGTAACTGCATTTATTTTTATTCCACTTTCCCCTACTATGAGACGATAAGCCTCGTTGGGATAGCCCGAAAGGGAATAGTTGTAGGAACCACTGATGTCAGAGCCCACATTGACAGTCAGCGTTGGAGAATCTGCCTCAGTAGAAAGCTCCTGTCCCAAAAGGTTCTGAAACACTCGTTGAATACGTTCCGAAGGCATTGTCTGACACGAAAGAACGCCTGTAAGTGCCAATGTCTGTCCTCCTTCGGACATAGTCACCTGCTTGGGAACAGGCAACAGATGGGCAACCTTGCCAACTGCCGACAGCGACAAGAGCAATGCCAAAAGTAAAAAACACAGTCTTCTCATAATCACATGGTATTAATCATGCGCAAATATAAAGAAAAATTGGCGAAGATGGAAATTAATGGTTGAAATTTCGTATCTTCGCATCGTAAAATGCTATGAATCATGAAACGTAACACCCTTTCCTCTCTTCTAATTTTCAGTTTTTCACTTCTCTTTTTTCATTTGCCTTTGAAGGCTCAGGTTCCTCTCCATTGGGTTGGGGGAACACCTCAAGAGAAACAGCCTGTTACTCTTGGCATACCCTTCGACAAGGGGGAGATGAAAGCCGAAGCAGCAGGCAGCATCACATGCAACGGAACAGCCCTGCCCACCGACTGCTGGCCTTTGGCATACTGGCCCGACGGCAGTGTGAAGTGGTTGGCAGCAGCAGCCGTAGTGCCTGCTGGTGGCAAGGAGCTCGCTTTTTCTAGAAATTCCAGTCCATCTAGTTCTACTAGTCCCACTAGTCATACTAGCCTTCTGGTGAGCACAGGTCCGCTGAAGGCTTATATCTCCAGCAAGGGAGAGGGTCTGATAGACAGTCTTGTGCTTAATGGCACGAAGGTGGCACAGCATGGGACTCTCGTCTGCACCACGCAGAACGAGCCTTATCAGGAAGGTGTCGGCAATTTGCAGTTCTCCAACTATAAGAGTTCCATAGACACTGCCTACATAGAGCGTGAAGGAGAAGTGCGAACAGTAGTCCGCATCAACGGTCATCACGCTACCAATGGTCGCCAATGGTTGCCATTTACCGTTCGTCTGTATTTCTATCAAGGCAGCGAAGAGGTCAGGATGGTGCATTCCTTTGTATATGACGGCGACCAGAACAAGGATTTCATTCGTTCGCTGGGTGTTCGTTTCGAAGTGCCGATGCGCGAACAAACGTATAATCGCCACGTGGCATTTGCTACAGGACAAGGAGTGTGGGCAGAAAGTGTGCAGCCCCTAAGCGGACGTCGCATTCTGGACAACAACCCACAATGGGAACTTGACCAGGTGGCAGGCAAGCGCATACCTGAACCCACAGCCTTCGACGAGAAGGGACAAGAGTTGCTTCACCATTGGGCAAAATGGAATTCATTCCGTCTCAGTCAGCCCAACGACCAAGGTTTCAACATCAACAAACGTGCCAATCCCAATAACCCTTGGATAGGAACGCAAACTGGTCGTCGTGCCCTTGGATATGCTTTTGTGGGTGATGTCAGCGGCGGACTTGGCATTTCTGTCAAAGACTTCTGGCAGAGCTATCCTGCTTCGTTGCAGATTGACAATGCCACAAAGGACATTGCTCTGCTGACCGCCTATCTGTGGAGCCCCGATGCTCCGGCAATGGACCTGCGCCACTACGACAATGTTGCCCACGACCTCATCGCCTCGTACGAGGATGTTCAAGAGGGGATGTCCACTCCCTATGGTATTGCACGCACATCAACACTGACACTCATTCCCACCAGCAACTACCCGGGCAAGGAGGCTGTGGCACAGACGGCACAACGCCTGAGCGAAGACACTCCCCTATTGCCCACTCCCGAATATCTTCACAAGAAACACGCATTCGGCATCTGGTCGCTGCCCGATACCTCAACGCCCAAACGCAAGCAGGTAGAAGAACTGCTCGACAAGTATCTCGATTACTATCTGCGTCAGCAAGACCAGCACCACTGGTACGGATTCTGGCACTATGGCGATTTCATGCACCAGTACGACCCAGCCCGTCACGAGTGGAAATACGACGTAGGCGGCTTTGCTTGGGACAACACCGAACTGGGAAGCATCTCGTGGCTGTGGTATTCGTTCCTGCGAACAGGTCGTGCCGACCTCTGGCGACTGGCAGTTGCAATGACTCGCCACACCTCAGAAGTGGATGTCTATCACATAGGCCCGATGGCAGGCTTGGGCTCTCGTCACAATGTATCGCACTGGGGCTGTGGAGCAAAGGAAGCACGCATCAGTCAGGCTGCATGGAACCGTTTCCAGTATTACCTCACAGCCGACGAACGCTTGGGCGACCTTATGACCGACGTCAAGGATGCCGACCAGAAGCTCTACACCATCGACCCCATGCGACTGGCTCTGCCTCGCGAGAAATATCCCTGCACTGCTCCTGCCCGTCTGCGTGTTGGTCCCGACTGGCTGGCCTATGCCGGAAACTGGATGACAGAATACGAGCGCACGCGTAATAATATATATAGGAAGAAGATTGAGAGCGGCATGAAGAGCATATCGCGTTTGCCCAACGGCATATTCACAGGTCCAGGCGTTCTGGGCTTCGACCCTGCAACGGGCATCCTCTCATGGGAGGGCGACAAGAAGATGACCCACGCCGAACATCTGACTGCCATCATGGGCGGTTTCGAGGTACAGCACGAACTCGACGAAATGCTGCCCAACAAAGCTTGGCAACGCACATGGCTCGATTACTGCCGCCGCTACCATCTTATTACGAAGAACACCTTCCGCGTCAGTCGTCTGAAGGCATACGCTGCATGGAAACTCAACGACAAGCAACTTGCCGACGAAGCGTGGAAGGAGATGTGGACATACAACAGCAAGATGCAGCACTACGTCTTCGACATGCGTCACATCGAGGGCAGCGAAGTGCCTGAGCCACTCGACGAAAGTCCACTGACAACCACCAACGACTGCGCCCTGTGGAGCCTCGAAGCCATCTTTATGCAGGAAGTCATACCGGAGAATTAAGAATTAAGAGTTTAAGAGTTAAGAATTAAAAAGTAAAAGCGGGGGAAAAATTGATTTATATCAAGAAACTACACACTTAGCACCAAAATGTGCAACATTTCTTTACACAAATTAACACAAAGTATATACCTTTGCGTCGATTTAACAATGACAACCGCAAATTCGTTTGCATTTAAACCTAAAAATGTTATGAAAAAAGTATTATTGTTAAGTGCACTTTTCGCATTCAACTTTTCACTTTTAACAACTGTCAAGGCCGGCGGTCTGGTGACAAACTCCAACCAGAACGTTTCGTTCCTGCGCCAGATGAGTCAGGATGCCATCATCGACATCACCGGCATCTACCTCAACCCTGCAGGTACAGCATTCCTGAAGGACGGCTGGCACATCTCTGCCAACTGGCAGTTTGCCACACAGAGTCGTGACATCACCACCACATTCCCTCTGTTTGCTCAGAACCTTGACAACAGCGCAACCACTCATAAGTTCGAGGGTAATGCCTTAGCACCCGTAATTCCATCTCTTCACGTCAGCTACAACAAAGACAAGTGGAGCGTAAACGGAAGCATATCGCTGGGTGGCGGTGGCGGTAAGTGCGAGTTCGATAACGGTATCGGTTCGTTTGAAGCTGCATACGCTGGTGCTTTGCTTACTAACGTTCCCGGATTACTGCCCACCATGCTTCAGCCTGGACTGATAGCAGCAGGTGTTCCTGCAGCCGCCGCTCCTGCGTTGGCAGCAACAGCCACATACGACGGCTATACTATGAACAGTTATATGAAGGGGCGTCAGTACTACTTCGGACTGTCTGCCGGTGCTACATACAAGTTCATCGACAATCTGGCTGGTTTCGTCGGTTTGCGTGCTGTATATGCCACATGTAACTACAATGGTTTCGTGAAGCCTTCTATCGGCTACACTGTTCCTGCTGCTGGTACTTTCCCCGGCACAACAGGCAGAGCCGACTTGGCAAACTATGGTATTGACCTGAACTGCGACCAGACAGGCTTCGGCATTACTCCCATCATTGGTATCGACTACAAGATTAACAAGCACTGGAACGTAGCAGCTCGCTTCGAAGCCGAGACAAAACTGCGCCTGAAGAACAAGACAGAGGCAAATGTTCCTGCTATCGTTGCCGCTAATCCCAGCGCAACAGCTCTGATGGGTCAGTTCCAAGATGGAACCAAGATTGCTGCCAACATTCCAGCCATCCTCAGTGCAGGTGCTCAGTACAGCCCCATCGAGAAGGTTCGCATCATGGCTGGTTGGCACTACTACTTCGACAAGGCTGCCAAGCAGTACAACAGCAAGCAGAAGCTCATCGACAAAAACACTCAGGAGTTCTCTGCCGGTGTAGAATGGGATTGCTGCAAGTGGCTCACAGTCAGCGGTTCATGGCAGAACACCCGCTATGGTCTGTCCGACGAGTACATGAACGACCTGTCCTTCAACCTTTCCAACAACATGATGGGCCTTGGTGTACGTATCCACGCAAGCAAGAAGGTTGACGTTGATGCAGGCTACATGCACACATTCTACAAGGACAAGACCGTTACCTCAGCCACTGCTGCAGGTGCCAAGACCGACCTCTACGAGCGTTCCAACGATGTATTCGGCATTGGCGTAAACATCAACTTATAATATAATGAGTAGGTTCCTACTCATCCTCATACTCGGCACTCTGTTGGTATCATGCCATCGGAGTGCCGACTTCGTTTCCGTTAGGGACGGAGGCTTTTTCATTGGCGACGAGCCTTACACCTACGTTGGCACAAACATGTGGTATGCGTCCATTCTGGGCAGCGAGGGACAGGGAGGCAATCGACAGCGGCTCTGCATGGAGCTGGATTCGCTGTGCGCCCTTGGCATCAGGAACATACGCATCCTTGTAGGCGGCGAAGGCACATACTCCGACCTCCCCGACCACATTCGTCCCACCTTGCAGCCCCGTCCGGGTGAGTACAACGACACGCTGCTCGCAGGTCTCGACTTCGTGATGGCAGAGATGGGCAAGCGCGACATGCGGGCCGTGCTCTATCTCCACAACGCCTGGCAATGGTCGGGCGGCTACGGGGCCTATCTCGATTGGGCAGGCATGGGGCATCCCGCTCCGGCTTCTTTGTGGAACGAATATACTGCCCACCACAGCCAGTTTGTGCGCTCCGATTCGGCACGAGCCCTCGCCCTTCGCCACACACGCTTCATCGTCTCGCGCACCAACACCATTACAGGCAAGGCCTATAAAGACGACCCTACGCTGATGGCTTGGGAGGTGTGCAACGAGCCACGGGCTTTCTCTCGCGACTCAGTCAGCAAGCAGGGACTTCTCAGTTGGATAAGCGAACAGTCGGAAGCCATAAAGGAGATTGACCCACACCATCTGGTGACTACAGGCAGCGAAGGGCTCTATGGCTGTGAGGTGGACATCAACCTTTTCCGCTCCATTCACGCACTGCCCACCATCGACTATCTCTGCTTCCACATCTGGCCCTACACTTGGGGTTGGACTGGTCGCTTCGTTTCACCCAACAGCGAGGCACGCCAGCAGCTCCCCCTCTCCACACTCTCCGACAGTCTTCCTGCTGCCATCAGCAAGACCCAGTCGTACATCGACCTCCATCACAACATTGCCCAAGAACTTCGAAAGCCCCTCGTACTGGAAGAGTTCGGCTACCCGCGCGACAGTTTCGAGATAGCCACCGGCACCCCCACACGGGCTCGCGACCAGTATTTCCAATACATCCTGTCACAAGTCGGCAAAGGTCGTAAAATCGCAGGCTGCAACTTCTGGGCTTGGGGAGGTATGGCACAGCCCGCTCAC
>Ga0247611_10004706_pt1 | contig 18693 bp, 17 predicted proteins | sample 177DNAGHGhighgp2_FD_192422 | JGI IMG/M metagenome (GOLD analysis project Ga0247611, IMG submission 192422) | Sheep rumen microbial communities from Palmerston North, Manawatu-Wanganui, New Zealand - 1770 DNA GHGhigh gp2 | ecosystem: Host-associated > Mammals > Digestive system > Stomach > Rumen... | reverse complement strand
TTTTTTGGAGGATAAACATAATGGAAGTTAAAAAGACAATGCTTTCCGTTGATGGAAATACAGCGGCAGCGTTAGAATCTTACAACTTTATTGAAGTTGCTGGTATTTACCCAATTACTCCTTCTAGCCCTATGGCAGAAGTGATTGATGTGGAAGCTAGCAAAGGAAGAAAAAATTATTTCGGAAGTGTCGTTAAAGTTAGCGAAATGCAATCTGAAGCTGGTGCATCTGGAGCGGTCCACGGTGCTCTTCAAGCTGGTGCATTAGCCGCCACTTACACAGCCAGCCAAGGATTATTATTAATGATCCCAAATATTTATAAGTGGGCTGGTGAATTATTACCTGTTGTTTTACATGTTTCTGCAAGAAGCTTAGCAACAAGATCTTTATCAATCTTTGGTGATCATCAAGATATTTATGCGATTAGACAAACTGGTGTCTGTATGATTTGCTCTCATTCAGTTCAAGAAATTGCTGACTTAACTCCTGTTGCTCACTTAATCGCAATTGATGCAGAAACCCCTGTCTGTCATTTCTTTGATGGATTTAGAACTTCTCACGAAATTCAAAACGTTGAATTCGTTGATGAAAATGAATGGAAGAAATTACTTCCAATGGATAAAGTCGAGAAATTCAGAGCTCGTGCTTTAAACCCACACACTCACCCAGTAACTCGTGGTGGAGCCGAAAATGATGATATCTATTTCCAAGGTAGAGAAGCTCAAAACGCTCACTATGAAAAAGTCGTTGAATATGCTGAAAAATATTTCAAAGAAGCAAGTAGACTTACTGGTAGAGAATACGCTCCATTTACTTATTACGGAGCAAAAGATGCTGAAAGAGTGATCGTTGCTATGGGTAGTGTTACTGACACTGCTAAAGAAGTGATTGATGAACTTAAAGGCGAAAAGATTGGTGTTGTTAAAGTTCACTTATATAGACCATTCTCTGCTAAACACTTATTAGCGGTTTTACCAAAAACCACTAAAAGAATTGCAGTCTTAGATAGAACTAAAGAAATGGGCGCTACTGGTGAACCATTATACTTAGATGTCGTATCTGTAATTAAACAAGCTGGATTAGATATCGAAGTTATCGGAGGAAGATATGGTTTATCTTCCAAAGATACTCAACCAAAAGATGTGAAAGCCGTCTTCGATTTCTTAGCCTCTGATAAGAGACATCATGATTTCACTGTTAGTATTAACGATGACTTAACTCATAAATCTATTCCTGTAGATGATAATTTCCACGTGAAAGCCGATTATACATCTTGCTTATTCTATGGTTTAGGTAGTGATGGAACCGTCTCTGCTAATAAATCCTCCATCAAGATTATCGGAGATGCGACCGGACAATATGCTCAAGCGTATTTCGCCTATGACTCTAGAAAAGCTGGTGGCGTTACTAGATCACACTTAAGATTTGGTAAGACCCCAATTAGAAGTGCGTATTACGTACAAAACGCGAACTTCATTTCATGTAGCTTAGATACATATCTATTCAAATTTGACATGATCAAGAACTTAAAAGAAGGTGGAACCTTCTTACTTAACACTGATATGTCTGATGAAGATCTTGTGAGATTAATGCCAAATAGAGCGAAATATCAACTCGCTAAAAAACATGCTAAATTCTATGTTATTGATGCGAATAAGATTGCTAGTGAAATCGGTATGGGTAGACACACCAATACCATCTTACAAGCTAGCTTCTTCTATCTTAACCAAGACATTATGCCATATGCAGAAGCCAATAAATGGATGAAGAAATTCGCTGAAAAATCTTACGCTAAGAAAGGCCAAGAAGTTGTCGAACTTAACTGGAAGGCAATTGACGCTGGTACTGAAGGCTTAAGAGAAGTAAAAGTTGATCCAAAATGGGCTGAACTCGAACCAAAATTCGATAGACCATTAACTGGAGATGAATATTTTGATTCTTATGTTGCTGTTATGGGTAACTTAGGTGGAGACGATTTACCAGTTTCTAAATTCACTGAATTTGAATTATTAGATGGTACCATGAATCCAAACATCACCTATAAAGAACAAAGAAGCATCGCTGATAGAGTTCCACTTTGGCACAAAGAAAACTGTATTCAATGTAACCAATGTGCGTTCGTCTGTCCACATGCGACCATTAGACCATTCTTGTTGAATGAAGAAGAGCTCGCTAAGGCACCTGCTTTAGTTAAAGAAGATGTCAAACCAGCAATGGGCGTTCCAGGACATCAATATCGAATTCAAGTTTCCCCACGTAACTGTGTCGGTTGTGGACTCTGTGTTGCGGAATGTAACGCTAATAAGACTGGTAAAGTGGCTCTAGAGATGGTGGAAGCCAAATCTCAATTTGGTCAAGAAGTAGCTGCTGAATACTTATTCAAACATGTCTCTTATAAAGCTGATAAACTTCCTGCCGCATTACAAGCAACTCCAAAAGGTGTTGGCTTCATGATGCCATATATGGAAATTTCTGGCGCTTGTGCTGGATGTGGAGAAACTCCTTACTATAGACTTGTTTCCCAATTATTTGGTAAAGATATGTTAGTGGCTAACGCTACTGGATGTTCTTCCATTTATAGTGGATCTACTCCACTTACTCCATTCTGTACCGATAAAGATGGTCAAGGTATTGCCTGGGCTAACTCATTATTCGAAGATAATGCTGAATTCGGCTATGGTATGAGAGTGGCAACTGACTCTAAACTTAAAGCTGCGATTGCCATCTTAGATAGTAGAAAAGAAGCAGTGGAACCAGAACTCAAAGCTAAAATTGAAGAATACTTCGAGCATATCAAAGATAGAGCAGCCTCTAGAAAGATTGTTCCTGAATTAGTGGCTTTAGTTAAAGCTAGCAAAGATGAAGAAGTGAAGAAAGTCTTAGCTTACGAAAGAGATTTACAAGATAAATCAGTCTGGATTATTGGTGGAGATGGTTGGTCATATGATATCGGATACGGCGGACTTGATCACGTTATCGCTAACGAAGAAGATGTTAACATCTTAGTCCTTGATACCGAAGTCTATTCCAATACCGGCGGACAATCTTCTAAATCAAGCCAAACTGGTAGTATTGCTAAATTTACCGCTAGTGGTAAACTCACTCCTAAAAAGAATTTAGCTTTAATCGCTATGAGTTATGGTAATGTCTATGTTGCTCAAATCGCTTTAGGTAGTAACCCAGTAGCCGCTATTAAAGCCTTAAAAGAAGCTGAAAGTTATAATGGGCCATCCCTTGTTATCTGTTATGCACCATGTGCTAACCACGGTATTAAGGGCGGACTTGCTAACTCTATGAAGCAAGAGAAGAAAGCTGTTGAATGTGGTTATTTCCAACTCTTCAGATATGATCCACGTTTAGTCGCTGAAGGAAAGCCAGGCTTAACTATTGATATGAAAGAGCCAGACTACTCTCTATTTAGAGACTTCATTATGACTGAAACTAGATTCTCTCAACTTCCAAAAGTTAATCCTGAGCACGCTGAAGAATTATTAACTAAAGCGGAAAAATACGCTCAAGATAGATGGAACAGAATTAAGAAATTTGGACTTTAATCATACTCTATAACATCTTATAAATTTTATTAAAATAAAAGTTGAACTAGTTTTTTAAAAGTAGTTTAATATAGGAAAGGTTGGAAACGATATGAAAAAAAGTGAAAGACAAGTAGAAGTATTAATTGAATCATTAATCGAAGTTTCCGAGATTGAAAAAGTTATTGCTTCTTTACCTAGAGGCTACATTTCTGTGAAAGTTATTTCCGGACATAAATATTATTACCGTCAATGGAGAGAAGGTTCTAAAATCATCTCTAGCTATGTTCCAGAAAGCTATCTTAATGTCGTTAAACAAAAGATTGAGATTCGTAAACAAAACGAAGAACTTCTTAAAATCATAAAAAAAGATTATAAGAAAGCCGAAAAAGCTGTTCTTAAAGCTGGTGAAGTGAGTCCTGAAGAAATTCTTAAAGCAAAAGAGAAGGTCTCTAGCTTAAGCGAAGAAGAACTCGCTAATAGACCACAAGTGGTCAAAGAATTAAAAGAACAATTACTTGCATAAGTCTTATAATTCAAGAAACTAAACTCCAAGAAATTGGAGTTTTTTCTTATTTTTATATAAATATAATGGTAGAATTATTGCTATGAATAAATTAGTAGTTTTAGCAGGTGTACCAGGAAGTGGAAAAAGCTATTTTTCTAGCACCATAAAAAAGATTAAAACTTCTCACGTCTATGTAATTAGTAGTGACCAACTTAGAAAAGAAATTGGAGGCTCACAAGCTAATTTAAACAATGATGAATTGATGTGGAAAATATTCCTTAACCTTGCGAAAACCTATGCTTTAGATCCTGATGGCATTGTGATTTTGGACGCCACTCATATAAGTAGTGAATTCCGCGTTAAAAGAAACTTCCCTTTAAAAGAATTATTCAATGAAACTTATTTAGTAGTGTGGAATCTTGACCACTTAGTGGTCTCTAATCAAAACTTACAAAGAGATTATCCAATTCCACAAGAAGCAATGAATATGTTCTTTGATAAATTTGAAATGCCAGATGAAGTAGATAAAGAATTCTTTGACCATATTATTTATATAAATAATTTAGATATTGCTCCTGCAATTGCTGCCCTTAATTTGGAGAATAATTAATTGATGAAAATTAGGGTGAATAAATTCTTTTTTATCGCTAATATTGTTGTCCTTTTATTAATATTAACGGGCTCTTTGTTACCTTTATTTATTATTGAAAAAGGGCAATATACATTTTTATTATTTATTCCTGCAGCAATAATATTAATATTATTTATTTTAAATTTTCTTTATTATTTCATTTCTCCTTTTGAAGTTAATGAAGAGAGATTTATCAAATATTTATTCGGAAGAAAAAAATTAAATATTAAAAAGGATGATATTATCAAAATCAACGCTATTTTCGCTGACACCAATCAAAGCCATGTCTATTGTATTATCCTTTATTATCATAAAGGACCTAATAACATAATTAAGACCGAATTTAGTGGCAATTTATTTAACTTAACTAATGTATTAATCGCCTTAAAGAAATATAATTTTCCTCTACAATATTGATTTGATAATTAAATAACCGTTATTTTTAAATATACACGCATAATAGTAGAAACATTTATTTTGTCTTGCTAAAATAAATGCACTATGGAAAAGAATATTACAATTAAAGGCGCTAGAGAAAATAATCTTAAAAACGTTAATGTCACTATCCCAAAAGATGCATTAGTGGTTTTTACTGGTTTATCTGGAAGTGGGAAATCCACTTTAGCGTTTGACACTCTTTATGCCGAAGGGCAAAGAAGATATATGGAATCTTTATCTAGCTATGCTAGACAATTTTTAGGAAATTATGAAAAACCTGATGTTGATGTGATTGATGGTTTATCTCCTAGTATTGCTATTGATCAAAAATCTGTCTCACATAACCCAAGAAGTACAGTTGGTACAGTAACTGAAATATATGATTATTTAAGGTTATTATTTGGTAGAGTTGGCATCCCATATTGTCCAATTCATCATGAACCTATTGTCTCTTTTAGTGTTACTAATATGACTGATATTGTTTTATCTTATCCTGAAGGAACTAAGATTCAACTCCTTTCTCCAATTGTTCATAAAGAAAAAGGAACTCATAAAGAAATACTCGATAAAATCAAATCTAACGGCTTTGTGAGATTAAGAGTGGATGGTGTTTTTACCACAGTTGAAGAACTTAAACCACTCGATAAAAATAAAAAACACGATATCGATTTAGTAGTGGACCGAATTATAGTTAAAGCTGAAAATCGTAGCCGTATCTTTGAATCTATTGAAACTGCTTTAGATTGGAGCCATGGTTTATTAGTTATTTATAGCGATATTGAAGAAAAAGTTTTGTCTGATAGACATACTTGCCCAATATGTGGTTTTTCTGTTCCTAAGTTAGAGCCTAGATTATTCTCTTTTAACGCTCCAATGGGATTTTGTCCAGATTGTCGGGGCTTAGGAATTAAGCGAGAAGCAGACCCCTCTTTACTTGTCCCTAATCCAGAACTTTCTATTTCTCAAGGAGCAATTGATTATTATAAAAACACAGTTGGTACACAAAATCTAGAGTGGCAAGAATTTAAAATGCTTTGTGATTTATATAGTGTTCCTACTGATATCCCATTTAAAGATTTAAGTGAAAAGCAAAAGCAAATATTATTTATTGGATCTCCTGAAATTCATAAATATCAACTCAAGTCTTCTAGCGGTAACGTGATGAATCGACTTGGTTATATTGAAGGCGTTAAGTCTAAAGTTGAGCGACTTTACGGGGAAACTACTAGTGATTTTATGAGAGACTATTACGAGAAATTTATGCGTGATAGTGTCTGTACTACTTGTAATGGAGCTAGACTCAATAAAGAAGCATTATCTGTTTTAATTGATAATAAAAACATCTACCAAGTGACATGTATGCAGCTTGGAGATTTAAAGTCTTGGATAAACTCTTTAAAAGAAAAACTTAAAGATAATGATTTAGCGATTGCAAATATGGTGATTAGAGAAATTGATTCTAGGGTCACTTTCTTGTGTGATGTCGGACTTGATTATTTAACTTTAAGCAGAATGGCGATGACTTTAAGTGGTGGAGAATCTCAAAGAATTAGACTAGCCACTCAAGTTGGTTCTAAATTAACTGGTATTTTATATGTTTTAGATGAACCTAGTATTGGTTTACATCAAAAAGATGATGAAAGATTAATTAAAACTCTTAAAGAAATGAGAGATATTGGCAACACTTTAGTGGTTGTAGAGCATGATGAAGAGACCATTAGACAAGCAGATTATATTGTTGATATTGGTCCTAGAGCTGGAATCCATGGAGGAGAAATCATCTACGCTGGAGATGTTGCTGGTTTACTTAAATGTAAAGATAGTTTAACCGCTGACTATTTAACCGGTAGAAAAAAGATTGAAATACCTTCTACAAGAAGAAAAGGGAACGGCAAATTTATCGAATTAAAAGGCTGTAAAGTTAATAATCTTAAAAATATTAATGTGAAATTTCCTTTAGGAACATTTATTGCGGTTACCGGGGTAAGCGGTTCAGGAAAATCATCTTTAGTGAATCAAACATTATATTTACAACTTCAAAAATATTTTACTGGTAAAGAAGTCTTCCCAGGAGAAGTGAAGTCTTTTTCTGGATTTGAATATATTGATAAAGTAGTAAATGTTTCTCAAGAACCAATTGGGAGAACTCCAAGAAGTAACCCTGCAACCTATATCAAATTATTTGATGAAATTAGAGATTTATTCGCTAATACGGTGGAAGCAAAAGCTCGAGGATTTGATAAAGGTCGATTCTCCTTTAATGTTACTGGAGGAAGATGTGAAAAATGTGAAGGCGCAGGTGTAACTCGAGTGCCAATGAATTTCCTTCCAGATGTTTATGTGAAGTGTGATGCATGTAACGGCAAACGATATAATGAAGAAACTTTACAAGTTACCTATAAAGGCAAATCAATTTATGATGTTTTAGAGATGACTGTTGAAGATGCACTTAGCTTCTTTAGCAATCATCCAAAAATTAAAAATAAAATCCAAATCTTATATGATGTAGGACTAGGCTATATCAAACTTGGCCAAGCCGCAACGACATTAAGTGGTGGAGAAGCTCAAAGAGTTAAACTCGCTTATGAACTACAAAGAAAACCAACTGGTAAAACTTTATATTTATTAGATGAACCTACTACAGGTTTACATTCTCATGACGTGAAGCAATTAATCGCCGTTCTTCAAAGAATTGTGGACCATGGGGATACAGTAATTGTGATTGAGCACAATCTTGATGTTATTAAAGTAGTGGATCATATTATTGATATTGGACCGGATGGTGGAGATAAGGGCGGCAAGGTTGTCGCGACTGGAACTCCTGAAGAAGTAAGTGAAAATAAATCCAGTTATACAGGCGAGTATTTAAAGAAAGTGTTAGGTAATTGATATGGTAGCTTTAGTGTTTATGATTATTGCTATTATTGGGGCGCTGGGATTAGCCTCCTTTAGCATTTATAAATGTGTAAAATTAGTGAAATCTCCAACTCCTAGAGCGAATAATTATCCTTTAGAAGTTAAAAAGTTAGCCTATTTCAATATCGCTACTGCATTTTTAATTTTATTAACATTTATAATGTTATCAATTTTCCAATCCTACCAATTAAAAGGTGGAGAATGGGCAGCGTTAGTGATTGGCTCGCTCTTATTTGGCTTTGCTTTTCCTAGCGCAGTTTGTGCTTTTATTATTCATTATTACGGTAAAGAAATTCCTCTTAAGCTTAATAAAGGTTTATTTTGGAGCATTATTGGTGGCTTATTAGTTACTGGACTTGGTTTATTAATTATCACTAATAGTATTGCGGATTATGTCGCTTATCCTTTAGTTAATGGTATCTCCTTTAAACAAGGATTTACAGTTCCAGGAGGAGTTAAGCCTTCAATTGCCTGGTACGCATTATGTATTTTAGGCGGGGCAATTCTTGTCTATTTTATTTGTGACCATAGATTTTATGTTGAGTACGGCAAACACGGTATATTAGAGTCAACGTTTTTAATCGCGTTCCCTTCTGGAATTATTGGCGCGAGAATCGGCTATGTGATTGGTAACTGGAATCGTACCGCAGAAGGACTAAGTTTTGCTCAAAGAGTCGCTAACGGAGAGTGGTGGTCACCTTTAGCTATTTGGGAAGGCGGATTAACCATTATCACCGGCGCTTTAGTTGGTATTGTTGTTGGTGTCCTTTGGTTTATTTGGAGAAATAAAAAATACTCTATTTGGTTAGCGGTCGATATCATCGTTCCTACAATTTTAATTGCTCAGGCAGTTGGAAGATGGGGTAACTTCTTTAATGCAGAAGTACATGGCTTTGAAGTAGCTGCTTCTAGCTGGAGATGGTTCCTTCCAAAGATGGTACTTAACAATATGGCTTTCTCAGAAAAGTTAGGACCTGCCGCTATTGGAAATATCTATTTGCCGTTATTCTATATTGAATTCTTATCTAATTTAGCAGGCTATTTCTTTATTAGATTTGCGCTTGGTAAAGGCTTAAGAAAATATCTTCAACTTGGTGATTTAGCCTTCTCTTATATAGTGTGGTACGGCTTAACCCGTGTCATTATGGAACCTCTTAGAAGTCACGCCTATAATATGGGCACTGATAACTTCTATAGTTGGATTTGGGCGATGGTGTTTGTAGTAGCGGGCTGCTTCGCTATATTCATTAACCATTTTGTAAGATACTTATTAAATAGAAAGAAAGAATCATTTAAAAATCAAAGTTTATTAGGCTCTTCCATTTCCAGTTTTGTTTTATTTGCGGTCTCCGTTGTCTTTATTGTTTTAGGGGCAATTTACATGGGCGGAGAAAGAACTAACACGATGATGTTTGATAGTTTTAATACTGGCTTATTACTTCTAATTATTGGTTTAGGAGTATTATCCATATTTGGATGTGGAATTATATATTTAATTCAAGGATTATCTAAAAAGCATGAAACAGTATAAGACTCTACTTTTTGATATGGATGGAACAGTGATTGACACTGATCCTCTTTTAAAAGAGTCTTTTCATATACTTTACGATAAATATCGTGATGGAGTTTATACTCCTGATGAAGAAATTTTCTATTTTTCTGGCCCTCCAATTAAAAAAACTTTAGCGAAAGAATTCCCAGATTTAGATATTGAATTCATTTTTAAAGAATTTTCTAAAGTGTCAGAAAGTTTATATAAAACCCATACTTTTAAATATGAACATTCTAAAGAAGTTCTTTTAGAATTAAAAAAAGCGGGGTATCAATTAGGGATAGTCACTAATAAAGTGCATCGACTAGCTCTTTACGCTTTAGAATGTGTGGGTTTAGACAACATCTTTGATTTTGTAATTGGCTTTGAAGATGTAAAAAATCCTAAACCAAATGCGGAAGGAATATTAAAAGCGATTAAATTATTTAATTCTAATCAAGAATCTACTTTATATATAGGCGATAACGCCTCTGATATTTTAAGCGCGGATAACGCGCATGTTGATTCTTGTTTAGTGACATGGGGTCCGAGAATTATAGATCCAAACGTAAAACCAACTTTTAAAGTTAATTCATATATCGATTTAAAGGAGAAGCTACTATATGGAAAAGGAATTTGATGTTGTGGTAATTGGGGCTGGTCCTAGTGGGATTGGCTGTACTATTGCCTTAAAAAAAGAAGGCTATAATGTCGCTTTAATTGAAAAGGGCATGCCAGGAGGAAAAATTAATATCGCTCCTCGAGTGGATAATTATCCTGGTCAAAAAGAAATTCCTGGACCAGATTTAGCGATGGTTTTCTATCAAAGAATTTTAGATAATGAACTTAATTTTATCGGTGACGAAATTATTTCTTTAGATAAAGAAGGAGACACTTTTATTTCGACTGGTAAAAATGGTGTTTATAAATCTAAAGCCGTTTATATCGCTAGTGGGACAGTTGAAAGAAAAGTTGGCTTACCAAACGAAGATAAATTATTTGGACACGGCTTAAGCTATTGCGCTTTATGTGATGGTCATTTCTTTAAAGGACAAGATGTTTTAGTTATTGGAGGCGGTAACGCCGCTTTAAAAGAAGCAGTGCACCTTGCTCACTTAGTAAAACATTTATATTTAATTCATAGAAGAAATGAATTCCGTGGCTCTATGAAGATTGTTGATGAATTAAAATCATTTGATAATGTCACAATTATGACTCCATATATTCCGTTAGAATTTATCGGAAAAGATAAATTAGAGGCGGTAAGAATTCAAAATAAAGAAACTTTAGAAGAAAAAGTGTTAACAGTTCAAGGCGTTTTCCCACTTGTGGGACAAAACCCAAATACCGCTTTTATTAAATTAGATATTAAAAATGAATGGGGAAATATCCCTGTAGATAAAGCTATGTCTACTAGTGTAGAAGGCTGCTTTGCCGGCGGAGATGTTCTTCCTAGAGATATCCGTCAAATCTATTTAGCGGAGCATGACGGGATGGTGGCCGCTAAATCTATTAAGGAGTATTTAAGCAAATGAAGAACGTCGTAGTGATTGCTGGCCCTAGTGGGTCTGGTTTATCTAGTGTAGAATTCGTATTTGAAGAACTTGGATATTTAGTAATTAAAAATCCTACGGTCCACTCTATTAATGCGGTTGTGGATGATTTATTAAATGAGAAAAGTGAATTAAATAATTTTTGTTTAATGTTAAACGCTGGAAGCGGAAATGAAATCTTTAAAATATTAAAAAAGAGAAATGATGCGAATTATCGCTTTATTGTTTTAAATTGCTCTGAATATGAACTAAATAAACGCTATGCGTTAAGTAGACATGTTCATCCTCGAAGTGCGAGATTTAAACTATCTTTAACTGATGCCATTAAACTCGATGTCAAAGATACTTTAGATATTGTTAACGAAGCTGATTTATATGTTGATACCTCTTCTTTAAGTGTTAAGCAACTTAGAGCAATAGTCTATAAATTTTTAGCGGGTATTGAAGATGATAAACTTTTATCCGTTACCTTTATTTCCTTTGGAATTAAAAACGGTATCCCTCAAGGAATTGATACCTTTTTAGATACGAGAATGATTCCTAATCCTTATTGGAATGAGAAATTAAAAGAACTTAATGGCGCTGATCAACCAGTAATTGACTATATGATGTCTTTTGAAGTCACTAAAGAAGTTTTAGAAAACTTTAAAGGTTATTTATCTACTTCTTTAGAAGAAGTCGCTAAAGATGGTAGAAGCTCCTATACAGTAGGTATTGCTTGTAGTGGTGGGCAACACCGTTCCACATTTGTCGCTAACTATTTAGCGGATTATTTCTCTAAAAAATATCGTACTCAAGTAATCCATAGAGATTCACCAAGTCTAAATAAAGAATAATGGATAAACAGTTAACTTTTTCTCAAATTGTAAAAGAAGAATTAGTAAGTGAAGTCGCTCTTTCTTATGAAAGAAAAGAAGCTCTTTTAAGTGCCTATATTCGAATTAATGCTTCTATTAGTTTTGTGAATAAGAAAACTGAAGTTATTTTAAAAACTGAAAACGCGAAGATTGCAAGATTCATATATTCTTCTGTTAAAGAATTAGGAGAAGAATATCAAATTGAACTAAAGTTTGATAAATCTAAAAATAGAAAAAAGAAAACTTATTATCAATTATATATTTTTGATGCAGACTCTTTACTTGGTCGACTCCATGTCTCTTTTATGGAAGGAAAGATATCAAAAGATATTGTCTATAACGATGAAACAATATCAGGATATTTAGCAGGAGCCTTTCTTGCTAGTGGCTCTATAAATTCTCCAGAAACTAGTAATTATCATTTAGAAATCACCACAGTTAGTGAGAACTACGCGAAGTGGTTATCAAAATTATTCTTAAAATATAAAAAGATTGAGATGTCCACGAAAATAGTGAAACGTCGAGATAAATACGTCATCTATTTTAAAAAGGGTGATCAAATCTCTAACTTCCTAATTATGATAGGAGCCGCTAATTCCTGCATGGAATTTGAAAACGCTAGAGCCTATCGAGATTACACAAATAATACGAATCGATTGATTAATTTAGATATCGCTAATATGTCGAAAACTACTGAGGTAGCAAAAAGACAAATCAAAGAGATTAAATATATCGATGATAAATTAGGTATTCATAATCTACATAATCCAAAAAAAGAATTACTTTGCTATTTCCGTCTTGATAATGAATCTTTATCAATGCTTGATTTAGCTAATAAATTATCTGAAGAATTAGGAATCATTATTACTAAAAGTAATGTTAATCATATGTTTAGAGATTTACATGATCTATATCTACATTTAAAAGGAATTAAATTATGAACATATTAACTCAGCTTGGAATGCGTATAAGGTATTTAAGAAAATTAAAAGGAATGTCTCAACTAGATTTAGCTTTAGAGTCTAATATTAATAAAAACTATATTTCTGATTTAGAAAGAGGAAGCAGGAATCCGTCTTTATTAATATTAGAAAGAATATGCAAAGCATTAGAGATAGATTTATCAACTTTATTTAAAGGGATACAATCTTTTGAATAGTAATATATAATATATTAGGAATAAGGAGAATATTAATAATGCAACTAGTAATTTTAGCCGCTGGTATGGGAAGTAGATTCGGCGGACTTAAACAAATGGAGAAAATGGATGAAGCAGGTAACTTCTTACTTGATTATTCTATTTATGATGCTAAAAGAGCAGGATTTTCTTCAGTAGTATTTATTATTAAGAAAGCCTTCTATGAAGACTTTAAAAACTCAATTGGCAAAAGAGTGGAGAAATTAATTAAAGTAGATTATGCTTTCCAAGAATTAGATGATTTACCAGCTGGATTTAGCGTTCCTGAAGGAAGAGAAAAGCCATGGGGCACAGCGCACGCGATTTACGCCGCTAGAGATTTAATTAAAGAAGATTTCATTATTATTAACGGCGATGACTTCTACGGCAAAGAGACATATGAAGTCGCTTATAAATATTTAGCTTCTTTACCAAAAGGTAGTAGAGGTAAATACGCGAATGTTGCCTTTAATGTCAGTAACACTATGACCGAAAACGGAGCAGTTAAAAGAGGTGTAGCGTTTACTAAGGATGGCTATTTAACAAAGTTAGTGGAGTCCTCTATTGAAAAGGTGAACGGAGAAATCGTCTGTAAACCATTAGATGGTAGTGAAGAATTTAAAGTACCTCCAACTCAACTCGTTTCCATGAATTTATTCTGCTTTAACTTAGATTTATTGGAACATCTTAAGGCTCGTTTCCCAGTGTGGTTAAAAGAAAACATTAATGTTCCTAAATCAGAGTTTTTAATCCCAACAGTGGTGGATGAACTTGTTCATGAAGGTAAAGCGACATTAAAAGTCTTAGAAACTTCTAGTGTGTGGTTTGGAGTCACTTATAAAGAAGATAAGCCAGGTGTTGTTAAAGCTCTAAAAGCTTTAGTCGATAAAGGCGAATATAAAGAAGGTTTATATTAATCTAAGAGTCTGGGTTTCCAGACTTTTTGTTTGTTATGTATTTAGGTCGACACTGTAACATAAATGCCTATCAATTATTAGAAAGAGTTTCTAAAGAATTTTTGTCTTTTATTAATAGGGACAATATCGATTTAAATCAGCTCGATCGATATTTAAAATTTTTTAGTGATTTTGATTTTGATATTTCTTCAAAAATAAGGATGTATCTAAATAAAATAAACACTGATAAAGATTTAAATCTTTCTAAAATCATATCTCTTATAAATGAACTTAAAAATAACGTTTTAGTGGATATTCGAGAGCATAACTAAGACATTCAAAAGGTATCAAAAAATAAATTTGATACTTTTTTATTGCACATAAAAATACATATAGTATAAACTATATAGCGCAGTGAAAAAGGAGGCATTTATATAATGTCAGTAAAAGTTGCAATTAACGGATTCGGTCGTATTGGCCGTTTAGCATTTAGACAAATGTTTGGTGCTGAAGGATATGAAATCGTCGCAATTAACGATTTAACTTCCCCAAAGATGTTGGCTAATTTATTAAAGTATGACACCGCTCAAGGTGGCTACTGCGGAGTTGTCGGAGAAAATTTACACACTGTTTCCTCTAAAGAACCAGTCGTCGACGAAGAAACTAAAGCAGTATTAGTTCCAGGTTCTATTACAGTGGACGGCAAAGAAATCACCATCTACGCAGAACCAAAAGCTGAAAAATTACCTTGGGGTAAATTAGGTGTTGATGTCGTCTTAGAATGTACAGGTTTCTATACTTCTAAAGCCAAAGCACAAGCTCATATCGACGCAGGTGCTAGAAAAGTTGTTATCTCTGCTCCAGCAGGAAATGACTTACCAACCATCGTCTTCTCAGTCAATGAAAAGACCTTAACAAGCAAGGATAACATTATCTCTGCTGCTAGCTGTACCACTAACTGCTTAGCCCCAATGGCCAAAGCTCTTAATGATGCATTCCCAATTCAATCTGGTATCATGACCACAGTTCATGCTTATACCGGTGATCAAATGATTTTAGACGGACCACACAGAAAAGGCGATTTAAGAAGAGCCCGTGCTGGTGCTGCTAATATCGTTCCAAATAGTACAGGTGCTGCTAAAGCTATCGGCTTAGTTATTCCTGAACTCAACGGCAAACTCATTGGTAGTGCACAACGTGTTCCAGTTCCAACTGGTTCCACAACCATCTTAGTGGCAGTTGTTAAAGGTGAAGAAGTCACCAAAGAAGCAATCAATGCTGCTATGAAAGCTCAAGCAAGTGCTTCCTTCGGTTACACTGAAGAACAATTAGTCTCTTCCGATGTTATCGGTATGAGATTTGGTTCCTTATTCGATGCTACACAAACCATGGTCACCAAGATCTCTGATGGCTTATTCCAAGTCCAAGTTGTCTCTTGGTATGACAATGAAAACTCTTATACTTCCCAAATGGTGAGAACCATTAAATACTTTGCAGAATTAAAATAAGTATTAGGGCATTATAAGTTAACAAACAAAATAAGCGCCCACTTGTTTGGGCGCTTTATATTTATAAAGGAGGAAAACCATGTTATTAGTTAAAGACATGAAAGATTTAAAAGGAAAACGTGTTATCGTCAGAGTCGATTTCAACGTTCCTCAAAAAGGTGGAGTCATTTCCGATGACAACAGAATCGTTGCTGCTTTACCTACTATCAGAGAATTAATCGGTAAAGGTGCAAGAGTAGTTTTAATGTCTCACTTAGGAAAAGTGAAACACAAAGAAGCTCCAGAAGTTGTTGAAGAACAAAAGAAAAAGAACAATATGGCTCCTGTCGCCGTTAGATTAGGCGAATTATTAGGTCAACCTGTGAAATTCTGCCCAGCTACTAGAGGAGAAGAATTAAAAGAGGCAGTTGCTAACTTAAAAGACGGAGAAGTCTTATTAATGCAAAATACCCGTTATGAAAAGGGTGAAGAGAAAAACGACCCAGAATTATCTAAAGAATGGGCAAGCTTAGGCGATGCCTTTGTAATGGACGCTTTTGGTAGCGCTCATAGAGCTCATGCTTCTACATATGGCATTCCTGAAATCTTAAAAGGTGAGGGAAAGCAAGTCGCTATTGGTTATTTGGTCGAAAAAGAAGTTGTCTCTTTAGAGAAAGTTGTTAATGTTCCTGCTTCAGGACATCCTTATGTTGCTATTTTAGGCGGCTTTAAAGTTTCTGATAAAATCAAAGTTATCGATTCTTTACTTAAGAAATGTGACAAAGTCATTATCGGTGGAGCGATGGCCTATACTTTCGCTGTTGCTCTTGGTAAGAAAGTCGGTAATTCCCCATTTGAAGCTGACCAAGTTGAATACGCAAAACGTATGTATGAAACTGGCAAGATTTTACTTCCAGTAGATGCAGTGGTCGCGAATGATTTTGAAAACCCAACCGATATTAGAACTATCGAAGGTGATATTCCAGAAGGATTCCAAGGCATGGATATTGGTCCAAAGACCAGAGAAATCTATGCTAAAGAAATTTCTAAAGCTAAGACTGTTTTCTGGAATGGTCCAATGGGTGTCTTTGAAAGAGATGAATTTACCGCTGGTACAGTGGCAGTTTGTAAAGCCTGTGCTGAATTAAAAGATGCATTCACTGTTATTGGTGGTGGTGATAGTGCTTCTGCAGCGAAGAAACTTGGTTTCAAAGAAAAATTCTCACATGTCTCTACTGGTGGAGGAGCATCTTTGGAAATGATTGAAAATGACGGTCATCTCCCAGGAATTGATGTTATTAAATAATGAGAAAGAAATTATTACTTGGCAACTGGAAAATGAATAAGCTTGCTAGCGAAGCAAAAGAATTTGCTTTAGCAAGTGTTCCATTTGCTGCTTTAGCAAAAAAGAACAACATTGAAATTGGTGTTGCTCCAACCTATTTATCTTTAGCTACTGTAAAAGAACACGCTTCTAAAGATATGATTGTCGCCGCTCAAAACGTCCATTTTATGGACCATGGCGCCTATACTGGAGAAGTCTCGATTCCAATGTTAAAAGAATTTGGCATCGATTGGGTGATTATCGGCCACTCTGAAAGAAGAGCCTATGATAATGAAACTAATGAAAAATGCCACGATAAGATGAAAGCCTTATTTGAAAATAATATGGTACCAGTATACTGCGTTGGCGAAACCTTAGCGGAATTTGACGCTGGTAAAACTAAGGAAGTAGTTGGCAAACAAGTAAAAGAAGGCTTAAAAGACTTTACCTCTGAACAAGTTGCTAGATTAGTGGTAGCTTATGAACCAGTTTGGTCCATTGGTACCGGTAAAAATGCATCTAGTGAAATCGCTCAAGATATTTGTAGTTATATTAGAAGTATCTTAAAAGAGATGTTTGGTGCTGTCGCTGACGAGATCCGTGTTTTATACGGTGGATCAGTTAAACCTGTTAATGTTAAAGAATATTTATCTTGTCCAGATGTTGATGGCGCCTTAGTTGGTGGTGCCTCACTTAAAATTGAATCTTTTGAAGAATTATTAACCAATATTTTATAAGGAGGATTTATGAATAATCAAATTTATGAAACTCCAGAGCAAGAAGTGGTTGGTCAAAAAGCTCGTAGTGGAAATCTTAGCTTTGCTAAAATCTTCTTCTACATGTTCCTTGGTTTAGCTCTTACTACAGGTGTCGCCTTTGGTGTTGGGGCTATACTAGCTTATAAATGTCCTGACTTAGAAACATTTAGAAATGTCTATCTTGGATTAATGATTGGTAGCGCAGTCGCTTTAATCATTATGACATTTGTCATTAATCTAGTTTTCTTAAGAGGACGTCACTCAATCCTCGTGCCCGCGATTATATATTGCGTGCTTATGGGTGTTTTATTATCTTCCTTCCCAATCTTTATTGACTGGAAGATCTTAGGAATGGCGTTTGGCATTACCTCAGGTATCTTCTTATTATTAACTTTGATTGCCGTTATTTCTAAAGGAAATATGTCTCCGTTATTAATGCTTGCCTTTGGCTTATTCATGGGTTCTGGCATTTTAATCTTAGTTAATTTATTAATGCGCTCTAGTACCTTATATTGGGTTATCTCATTTGCGATCTTTGCAGCAATGATGTTCATTACTATCTTTGATATTTGGAACATTAAAAAGATTACTGAACGTGGTGAGATGAGTACAAACTTAGAACTTTATTGCGCATTCACACTCTATGTAGACTTTATCTACATCTTAATTAGAATTATTTACTTCTTAATTCTTATCTACGGAAAAAGTAAATAATTAACTAAAAAACTAAAAAAGAAATGGTGTTATTCAGTTAACATCATTTTTTCTTTTATAAACTATTGCGTATATGTGCATATGCGTGTATACTTGTGAACAATACCGCGAATTTATTGATAAATAACGGGGTCGAAAAAAACTTGAAAAAAAATTTAAAAAAGTTATTGACTGCTATTTATCAGTAGTGGTAGTATATTCAAGCGTGCAGTTCTGAGAAGGACACTTATTACAAAGTAATATAGCACGCTACTGATCTTTGAAAACTAAACAGATGTACAAACAACAAACGTCAATTTTTTAATTTACAAAAACCAGATAATAATTTTGAACTAGAATACAAACATTGAGAGTTTGATCCTGGCTCAGG
>Ga0247611_10004704_pt1 | contig 18696 bp, 15 predicted proteins | sample 177DNAGHGhighgp2_FD_192422 | JGI IMG/M metagenome (GOLD analysis project Ga0247611, IMG submission 192422) | Sheep rumen microbial communities from Palmerston North, Manawatu-Wanganui, New Zealand - 1770 DNA GHGhigh gp2 | ecosystem: Host-associated > Mammals > Digestive system > Stomach > Rumen... | reverse complement strand
CTGCCTGATGTTGACGCGCATGATGTCGTTGCGATAGGCGGAGTTCACGCGGTCGAAGCGTGTGTTCATCTTCTCCTCGGCACAGAAGGCCTTGATGATGCGCAGACCGCCAAGTGTCTCCTCCACCTGGCTCATCGTGTCGCTCCACAGTGCTTGTGCGGCAATGCTCTTGCGCTTCAGCTTGCGCCCCACCAACCCCATGAACCAACCGAAGATGGGCACAAAGACGATGGTGAACAGCGTGAGCTGCCAGGAGACGAACAGCAGTGTGGAGAAGTAGACGACAATCAGTATGGGGTTCTTGAAGAGCATGTCAAGACTCGACATGATGCTCGACTCCACCTCCTGCACGTCGCCGCTCATACGGGCAATGATGTCGCCCTTGCGCTCCTCGCTGAAGAAACCAAGGGGCAGTGCCGTTATCTTTTGGTAGAGCTGGTTGCGGATGTCGCGCACCACGCCCGTCCGGATAGGTATGATCGTGGCCGACGAGGCGAAGTAAGCGCCTGTCTTCAGAGCGGTGGTAAAGGCGAGGAACAGTCCGATGAACAGCAGCGTCGTCGTCTGTCCGTAGTCGGCTATCAGTCCCGTGACAAAAAAGTTAAGGTTGTTCATCAGCACATCCTGCACATTGCCCCAATCCCAAGCCATATAGCCCGTTGCCGCCTCTGCGTCGCCCGTCTGGAAAAGAATTTGCAGGATGGGTATCAGTGCGGCAAACGAGAAGATATTCAGTATAGCTGAGAGGATGTTGAAGACGACCGACAACACCAGGTATTTTTTGTAAGGCGGTACAAAGCGCCTCAGAACGTTCAAAAACTCTTTCATTTGAAACTACAATTAGACAATAGCTTTTCCCAGTAGCGTAGCACTTGTCGAATCGGTGATGCGTATACGTACAGTCTCGCCGATGTGGTGACCGGCTTTGTCGAATACCACCATCTTGTTCTGCTCCGTCCGTCCACAGAGTTGTTCACGTGAGCGCTTGGAGAAGCCTTCGACCAACACGTCGAACGCCTTGCCCTCATCCTTCTTGTTCTGCTCAGCACTGATTTCCGTCTGCAGGGCGATGAGTTCGTTCAGACGACGAATCTTCTCATCCTCTGGCACGTTGTCGGGCAGATGCTTCGAGGCATAGGTGCCAGGACGCTCCGAGTACTTGAACATAAAGGCAGAGTCGTAGTGCACCTCGCGCATTAGCGAGAGACTGAGTTGGTGGTCTTCTTCCGTCTCTGAGTGATAGCCCACGAAAATGTCGGTCGACAGACCGCAGTCGGGAATGATGCGGCGGATGGCGGCCACACGGTCGAGATACCACTCGCGGGTGTACTTGCGGTTCATTAGTTTCAGTATGCGGTTGGAGCCGCTCTGCACGGGCAGGTGGATATGCTTGCAGACATTAGGCATCTCGGCAATTACCTGCAGCGTCTCGTCGCTCATGTCCTTCGGGTGGCTTGTCGTAAAGCGGATACGCATCTCTGGTACCTCCTCGGCTACGCGACGCAGCAAGCCGGGGAAATCTAGATGATCTAGACCGTCTGGGCTATCTAGGCGATATGAGTTTACATTCTGCCCTAGCAGTGTCACCTCCTTGAAGCCGCGATCACGCAGGTCGCGCACCTCGCGCAGGATGCTCTCTACGTCACGACTGCGCTCACGGCCACGGGTATAAGGCACGATGCAGTAGTGACAAAAATTGTTGCAGCCGCGCATGATGCTTACGAAACCGCCAATCTTGTGGCCCAGACCTATACGCTGTGGCACCACGTCACGGTAGGTCTCAGTCGTTGACAGCTCAATGTTTATTGCCTTGTGTCCCAGCTCGGCTTGCGCCACGAGGTCGGGCAGACTGAGGTAGGCATCGGGTCCAGCCACCAGGTCGGCACCGTATTTCTCCAGCAAATCCTTTTGTACGCGTTCGGCCATACAGCCCAGCACGCCGATAACGAGGTTTCCTCTCTCCTCTCTCCTCTTTCTGCGCAAAGCGCCGAGCGTCTCCAGCCTGTGAAAGATCTTTTGTTCTGCATTGTCGCGCACCGAACAGGTGTTGAGGAATACGGCATCGGCTTCTTCCAATACCTCCGTTGTCTCGTAGCCGGCCATCTGCATCACCGAGGCAACCACCTCTGAGTCGGCCACGTTCATCTGGCATCCGTATGTTTCAATAAATAGCTTTTTCATTCTTGTTTCCTTTTCGGCTGCAAAGGTACGAATTATTTTCCATATCAGCAAAATCATCGCTTGTTTATCTTTATATAAGGTGTACCGGTGTTTCCTAACAAAGGATTTGATTTGTCATGTGGAGTTGACAAACCGCCAAGTGACGTTTCCCTTTCACACTATTTTCGTGTAAAAATACACTTTATATCCCAAAAACTCTCCACTTTCATCTCTCAACTCTTAACTTTTCTGTACCTTTGCAGCCGCAAAAAAACAACAAACCTAAAAAGAACCATGTTTCATATTTACGAAGGCTTCCATCTCGTTGACGCGTATCATAACATGCGCCACCAACGGAAATACCATCCCGCCGATGGTACCAAGCGGGCACTGAAAATCTTGCTTGTTGCTATTGTGACCCTCCTGCTTTGGAATATGCCGGCAGAATGGTACGGCATTCAGAATCTCACAGTTGTCCAACAGCGTGTTATCGCTATCTTTGCGTTTGCTACACTGATGTGGATTCTGGAAATTGTTTCGTCGTGGGCCACATCGGTGGCCATCATTATGCTGATGTTGCTATTCTGTACGGACAGTGGTATCCTGCCGATGGTTAATGAGGAGGAAGTAGGAAAATTGCTCAGTTATAAGGGCGTTATGGCAACGTTTGCCGATCCCGTCATTATGCTGTTTATCGGTGGTTTCGTGCTGGCTATCGCTGCCACGAAGACCGGTCTTGATGCCCAGTTGGCCAAGGTGCTGCTGAAGCCATTCGGTACAAGGAGCGAGATGGTGCTGTTGGGCTTCCTGCTCATCACGGGCCTTTTCTCGATGTTCGTTTCGAACACGGCCACGGCAGCTATGATGCTGACGTTCCTCACACCGGTGTTCCGTCAGCTCCCGCCTGAAGGCAAGGGCCGCATTGCTTTGGCTATGTCCATCCCCGTAGCTGCAAACCTCGGTGGTATGGGTACGCCCATTGGCACACCGCCGAATACCATTGCCCTGAAGTACTTGAACGATCCTGAGGGACTGAACCTTGGTCTGGGTTTCGGCCAGTGGATGATGTTCATGTTCCCGTTGGTTGTACTGTTGCTGTTCATCAGCTGGCGCATTCTGTTGAAAACCTTCCCTTTCACTCAGAAGACCATTGAACTGAACATTGAGGGCGGCATGAAGAAAGGGTTCCAATCGAATGTTGTTATCGTGACTTTCTTCGTGACGGTGGCTCTGTGGTTGCTTGACCGTGTTACAGGTATCAACTCTTACACCGTTGCTATGATACCATTCGCCGTATTTGCCTTGACGGGCGTCATCAATAAGCGTGACCTGGAGCAGATTAACTGGTCGGTCATTTGGATGGTGGCTGGCGGTTTCGCACTGGGCTACGGTCTGAACGCATCGGGACTGGCTGCCAATGCTGTGGAGAGCATTCCATTTGGCGAGTTCTCGCCGCTGCTTATCCTGTTGCTCGGTGGTGCTATCTGCTATGCTTTGTCAAACTTCATCTCGAACTCGGCTACAGCTGCACTGCTGATGCCTATCCTAGCCATTGTCTGTGGTGCCATGGGCGACAAGCTCGACCCCATTGGAGGCACACCTACGGTACTTATCGGCGTAGCTATTGCTGCCTCAAGTGCTATGATACTTCCCATATCGACTCCGCCGAACGCTTTGGCCTTTGCCACGGGCTTTGTCAAGCAGAACGATATGGCGAAGATGGGTATTCTTATGGGTGTCATCTCCATGGTGCTCGGCTTTGGTCTTGTCTACCTCATGGGTACATTACATTTGATATAAAGAGTATGGTAATTATAACAAGAAAGCCCGCTAAAAACGGGCTTTCTTGTTATAGCTTCTCACCGTAGCACAAGTCGCCGCAATCGCCAAAGCCAGGTACAATGTACTTTTGTTCGTTGAGGCTGGGGTCAATGGCAGCACACCAGATGGTGCTGTCTTCCGGCAGGCTCTTCTTGACGAACTCAATGCCCTCGGGTACTGCAATCACGCAACACACATGAATCTTCTTGGGCTTGCCCGTCTTCAGTAATGCTTCGATGCTTGCTACCATTGATCCGCCGGTAGCCAGCATGGGGTCAGCCACAATGAGAGTTTTTCCCTTCACACTGGGTGCTGCCATATACTCCGTGTGGATACCTATCTCGGTGTGCTCACGGTTGGTGTACATTCGATATGCCGATACATAAGCACAGTCAGCGCGGTCGAAGACATTGAGAAAGCCTTGGTGGAAAGGAAGTCCAGCACGTAGCACGGTGGCCAGGACAATATTGTCAACAGGTACGGATACTTTGATTGTGTCCAGGGGGGTGGTGATGGTTTTTTCTTTATAGTCGAGCGTCTTCGACAACTCGTACGCCATCATTTCACCAATGCGCTCAATGCTTTGGCGGAAAACCATCCGTCTACGCTGACGTACCTTGTCCCGCAGTAGGGCCATATACTGGTTGATAACCGTGTTCTGTTCTGAAAAATTAATGACTTGCATATCGTGATAGTTTTGGTTTGCCGGCAAAAATACTAAAAATCCTTTCATTATTTGCAAAAAATCGAGAAATATTATTATTTTTGCACTCTAATAATCAAAAATGTATTGCAATGAAACAGTTTTCTTGGATTTTTGTCGTTGCAACCTTGTTTGTTGTATCATGTGATCAGTCATCGAAAAACAGAGATTCTGAGAGAGTATCTGCTCTTCAGGAAACCAATGCGAGCGAGGTGTCGGCATCTCAGGAACAGTACATTGACCTGGCGCTGCCTGGTCCTGGTGGTAATGTGGTGAAGGTGAGCGACTATGTGTCTCAGAATATGCTGACGCTCATTGACTTCTGGGCGTCGTGGTGTGGTCCATGCCGGGCCGAGATGCCGTATGTTGTACGTACCTATCAGACTTTCCATGACAAGGGCTTTGAGATAGTAGGTGTTTCGTTCGACAATAACAGGGAGGCCTGGTTGGCTGCCATCAGCCAGTTGCAGATGGCATGGCCCCAAATGAGTGACTTGAGGGGGTGGGAGAGCGAAGGTGCCCGCGTCTACCATGTTCAGGCCATCCCTTCAAACGTGCTTATTGACCGTCAGGGGTATATCGTGGCTCGTGATCTGCGTGGCGATGAGCTTTACGAATTTGTCATGTCAGCCTTACAAAAGTGAAAGTCTGAACTCTGTTTTCACTTGATATGTATCTAAAAAACATTAAATCTGTTGCAAAAACCCTCAACTCTAAACGCTAAACTCTAAACTTTTTATTACCTTTGCGCCGTGAAAATTGAAAAAGGATAATAATCATTCAAAAATAGTATTAGTAATATGGCAAAGTTAGATTTGACACAGTATGGCATCACCGGTTCGAAGGTGATTGCTCACAATCCGTCGTATGAGTTCCTCTTTGAGGAAGAAACAAAGGCTGGTCTGACCGGTTTCGACAAGGGTCAGAACACTGAGTTGAACGCTGTTAACGTGATGACTGGTATCTACACCGGCCGTTCTCCTAAGGACAAGTACATCGTGAAGGATGCACAGAGCGAGGACAAGGTATGGTGGACTTCTGAGGAGTACAAGAACGACAACCACCCCATGAGCGAGGAGGTTTGGAAGACTGTGAAGGATATTGCCATCAAGGAGCTGTGCAACAAGGACCTGTATGTCGTAGACGCTTTCTGCGGTGCCAACGAGGCTACCCGTCTGCGCGTCCGCTTCATCGTGGAGGTGGCTTGGCAGGCTCACTTCGTAAAGAACATGTTCATCCAGCCCACCGCTGAGGAGCTGGAGTCGTTCGAGCCCAACTTCGTCATCTACAACGCTTCTAAGGCCAAGGTCGAGAACTACAAGGAGCTGGGTCTGAACTCAGAGACTTGCGTAGCCTTCAACACTACTTCTCGCGAGCAGTGCATCATCAACACCTGGTACGGTGGTGAGATGAAGAAGGGTATGTTCTCTATGATGAACTACTATCTGCCCCTGCAGGGTATCGCTTCGATGCACTGCTCTGCCAACACCGACATGGAGGGTAAGAACACTGCTATCTTCTTCGGTCTGTCCGGTACGGGTAAGACCACGCTGTCTACCGATCCGAAGCGTCTGCTGATTGGTGACGATGAGCACGGTTGGGACGACGAGGGTGTGTTCAACTTCGAGGGCGGTTGCTATGCCAAGGTTATCAACCTGGACAAGGAGAGCGAGCCCGACATCTACAACGCTATCCGCCGCGATGCCCTGCTGGAGAACGTCACCGTTGACGAGGCTGGCAAGATTGACTTCGCCGACAAGAGCGTGACCGAGAACACTCGCGTCAGCTATCCCATCAACCACATCGAGAAGATTGCCCAGAAGGTGAACGGCAAGAGCGCTGGTCCCGAGGCCAAGAACGTCATCTTCCTGAGCGCCGACGCTTTCGGCGTGCTGCCTCCCGTCAGCATCCTGACTCCCGAGCAGTGCAAGTACTACTTCCTCTCTGGTTTCACCGCTAAGCTGGCTGGTACAGAGCGCGGCATCACGGAGCCCACGCCTACCTTCAGCGCTTGCTTCGGCCAGGCATTCCTGGAGCTGCACCCCACGAAGTATGCTGAGGAGCTGGTGAAGAAGATGGAGAAGAGCGGTGCCAAGGCTTACCTGGTGAATACGGGTTGGAACGGTACTGGCAAGCGTATCTCTATCAAGGATACCCGCGGTATCATCGACGCCATCCTGGGCGGCGACATCCTGAACGCTCCCACGAAGAAGATTCCTTACTTCGACTTCGAGGTTCCCACACAGCTCAACGGCGTGGCTTGGGGCATTCTCGATCCTCGCGACACTTACCAGAACCGTAACGAGTGGGAGGAGAAGGCTAAGGACCTGGCTGCCCGCTTCATCAAGAACTTCAAGAAGTACGAGGGCAACGAGGCCGGTAAGGCTCTGGTCGCTGCAGGCCCGAAGCTGTAAAGCATAGGACCGAAAGCAACGAGCATCTTCGATGGTCGCTGCAGGTCCGAAGCTGTAAAGCATAGGACCGAAAGCAACGAGCATCTTCGATGGTCGCTGCAGGTCCGAAGCTGTAATACTTAATATAATCGCATAAAAAAACCGGAAGTGCAAAGGCTTCCGGTTTTTTTTGTCCCGTTTGCTTACTACATCTTGATACACATCTTCGTCAGATCATCGCTGGGCTCAGCATCGCCTACGAACTCCTCGACAGCCTTGTGTATCCTCTCTGACGTCTGGCGGGCATCACCCAGATCGCTCTGTAATAAGGCTTTCAGCCGTTCGTCTCCAAACTGCTCCTTATGGATATTCTCAGCCTCATTAATGCCGTCGGTATAGACAAAGAGGGTCTTGCCGCGCATACTGTCCACCTCCTCGCCCTCGAACTCCAGCTCGGGCCATAGTCCGATGGGTGCATTGGTCTCCATCTTCATGTACTCGCCGTCGAGCAGGGGCGGGTTGTGGCCGGCATTACAGAACTCCATATGACCTGTCTTGAGGTTGATGAGTCCGATGAACATGGTGACGAACATCCCCTGCTCATTATCCTCGGCTAGCACGCGGTTCAGTCGCGTGGCGATGGCCTCAGGCATGAGTTGTCCATCGACCAGTGTGCGGAACATCCGGGTTACTTCGGCCATGTAGAGGGCTGCGGGGACTCCCTTGCCGCTGACATCGCCGACGCAGAAGTAGAGCAGGTCGTCGATGAGGGCATAGCCGTAGAAATCGCCCCCCACCTCGCGGGCAGGTGTCATCATAGCATAGATATCCACGTCCTTGCGCTTGGGGAACACGTGTGGCAGCATACGCTTCTGTATCTCACGTGCAATGCGTAGCTCGCTCTCAATGCGCTCCTTCGCCTTAGTGGTCACCTCGAGTTTGTCATACGCCTCGCGCAGTTTCTCGTTGAACACCGCCAGGCGCCTCAGGTGTTTGCTGCGGCGGTAGGCGAAGACCGAGAGGAAACCAATGACGATGGCAGCAAGGATGCCGCCGCCCCAGAACATCAGCCGGTCGTTGGCCAGTTCCTGCTCTTTCGCCTCGTTCTCAGCGTAGGTGATGGAGAGCTCCGTGTCGAACTCGTTCATCTGTGAACGGGCCTCCAACGACTGGATGGAGTCAATCACGGCACGCGTGCGCTTCTGCCAATAGAGTGCCTGTTTCCAGTCTCCCATGTGCTCGTAGATGGAGGCTTTCTGTGCGCACTTGTTCTGCTGATGTATCAGCTTGTCAGCCCGCTTCAGCGCCAGCTGCCACTGTTTACGGTTCTTTGCTTGGTAGACGTTGATCAGCTCTCCGAAGAGCCCCCCCTGGCCACCGTACTCTGCGATGAGCTGGGCACGCTCCTTGTAGGCTTCCTCAAACCCGAGGCTGTCGCCCTGGTTGTAGCGTGCCAGGCACTTGTAGCTCCACGCGGTAATCTGGTTCATGGGAATGACGCCTGGCTCTTCCAGCGCCTTGCGGGCAAACTCCTTCACCTCTTCATAGTCTTTCCTGTGGAGTGCCGTCTCACAAAGTCCCAGGTAGCAGGGGGCTGCACTCTCCTCGGGCAGGTATTTCTCCTTCAGCTTCAGCGCTTGGAGGAAACTCTTCTCTGCAAGCCCCATGTTACCCGACTGCTCACGGATGGTGCCCAGGGCGAAGGTGGCGAAGTACATACCAACATTACTGTTGTGTGTCTTTGCGTGGTGATAGATGTCATGTGCCAGTTCAACGCCCTTCTTACGGTCCACATACTCGAACATATAGATGGCCTCGTAGCTGCACGCGCGGTAGTAGGTCTCTTCGAACTCAGTGTTCACAGTGGCCGCCTTCACAGCCTTCACGGCATCGAAGTACTTCTCCGTCTGGCGAGAGCTGTAGTACTGGAACGCCTCGTCTGTCAGCCGTTGGAGGTCTGGCGCCAGTTCTTTTTCAGCCCACAGGCTTGTTGCGCTTGTCATCAACAGCAGGAATACCCACAACAAATGATGTGCTACTTTCTTCATAGACATTCGATTTTGCTGCAAAGATATAAAAAAGTTGGTATTTGAAAGCCGATTATTGAGAGTTTTTTGTATCTTTGCAGCAAGAAATAACGGCAGTAAGCCATGATGAGGGAGATTACCATACGCAACAAACCCAGTGAACTGCAGCGGGTGGCCAATTTCGTAGAAGAGATTGGCGGGGAGCTTGGCATTGACGGCGAGTTGCTGATGAATCTGAATTTGGCTTTGGAGGAGATGGTGTCGAATATCATCCATTATGCCCATCCGCAGCAGACCGATGATTGCATCGCACTGAAGGCTGAAAGCGACGGAGCAGAGATTATCTTTACGCTTGCCGATCAGGGCATCGAATTCGATCCGACGCAAAAGGGACATCTGGACACGGACGCCAATCCTGCAGAGCGCGAATTAGGCGGCATGGGCATCTTCATTGTCAAGAACATCATGAATAAGGTGACCTATCAGCGTACGGCCGGGCAGAACGTGGTCACTTTGGTGAAGAGATTAACAGGTGAAAAAGTGAAGATATGACACAAATAATAAAAGAAGGTGGCAAGACCATCATCAAGACCGGTAACCGTATTGACACGTTGAGTGCCGAAGAGTTTGAGAAAGACATTCAGCCGGCGCTGCAAGAGGCAGGTGTCAATCTGGAAATGGACTGCACCGACCTGACCTTTATGGCCAGTTCCGGGCTACGCGTCATACAGAAGACCATGAAAACGATCATGAAGGAGAACGGACAGTTCAAGATCGTCAACGTGAGTCCTGCGATTTACAAAGTGTTCCAAATGACAGGCTTCACCAAGTTCATAACTATTGAACAGAAACCCCCGACGCTATGACACGCGAGGAACAGCTGCAGCGGGAACTGGACAGGCTGCGTGAGGACTATCAGCAGCTGGAGCGCCACTTCGACAGTATGTCGGAGGGCTATCAGGAGTCGCTGTTGCTTTACGACAGACTGGAAGAGACTAACCGAAGTCTTGATATCGCACGCCAGAAGGCCGAGGAGTCATCGAAGATGAAGTCGGAGTTCATCCGGCAGATATCCCACGAGATACGTACGCCGCTCAACATTCTCTCTGGTTTTACACAGGTGCTTACCACGACAGGAATGGAGCTTGACGACGAAACGAAGGCGGACGTCTGTCGCCAGATACTCGAAAACACCGACCGAATCACGGGACTGGTGAACAAGATGCTGGAGCTGAGTGATGCCAATAGTCAGACCGTCATCGAGCGCAACGATCAGGTACTTGCCGTACAGATAGCTGCTGAGGCTGCTGATGTCTGTGGCATTGCCACGGCTCCCCACCTCAATTTCGACATACACGTATCTCCAGAGGCTGAGACTGCCAAGCTCACCACCAACCAGGCATCGGCGGTACGTGCTCTCTCGCTTGTTCTCGACAATGCCCGCAAGTTCACCAAACCTGCTGAAGCCCATACCCGATACGACATACCAGACGACAAGAAGCGGGCCACGTTACGATTGGAAGTGAAGGAGATGTCCCTGCAATTCATCGTCGAGGACAATGGCATCGGCATTCCTGCGACCGAAGCCGACCGCATCTTTGACGAGTTTGTCCAGCTTGACTCCTACTACGACGGAACGGGCATCGGGCTTACGGTTGCTCGCTCGCTGGCTCGTCGCCTTGGGGGTGATATTCTACTCGACACTTCCTATGCCCCAGGTGCCTGTTTTGTCATGACCCTGCCGTTGGAATGCTCGTGAGTATCATATCACGGCAGCATTTTGATATAAGTCAAAAAAGCAGCACGAGAAGGGGGAAAACTTAAAAACTAAACTCTAAACTCTAAACTTTTCCGTACCTTTGCACCCGCAATCGCGATGATTGCACGAGATATTCATTAGGTTCCCGGCTGAGCTGGGAGGGTAAATTTTTAAGGTAAAGATTATGTTATTTGATTTTCAAACAACGGTATTGTTGGCCTCAGTAGCCATTGCCACTGTCCTCAGCGTCATCACGCTAACAAAGACCAACGTTCGTTAAAGTAGTGCGGAGTGAGTGATTCATGCCGCACTCTTTTTTTGCATTTAATCACATCATTTAATGTAATAAAGGTAAGAAAAATGCGGTTGTTTGGGAAATTGTGCGTACCTTTGCAGCCAAAATATATTTGAACAGTTCAATGAGAAAGTTTTTTCAGGCCTGTTGGGTGATGCTTGCCGCAACGCTGCTGACGACATCCTGTCTGGGTTCTGACGATGATGACGTGACAACCTACGACGATGTAGCAATCATGTCGTTTACGTTGGGCACCCTGAATCGTTATCTGACGACGACATCGTCGACGGGGGCCGACTCTACGTATAAGACGACCTATGCTGGTAGCAGCTACAAGATGAACATCGACCACTTGGGCGGACGCATCTTCAATAGCGACTCGCTGCTTAACGGCACTGACAATCGTCACGTGCTGTGCACCATCACGACGAGCAATAGTGCGCTGGTTACTGTCAAGTCGATGACCAGTGACTCGCTGCGGGTCTTTTCTTCGTCAGACTCCATTGACTTCAGTCAGCCACGTGTGTTCCGCGTCCATTCTACCGATGGAGCCTATACGCGTGACTATATCGTTAGTCTTGCAGTCCGCCAGATGGAACAGGGGACACTGTTGTGGGAACCGATGCAGGAATTGCCCACGACGAAGTGGACAGACTGGCAGTTCGCATACAATGCCGACAGCACGGGTATCGTGGCTTCGAATGACAACTGGGAATCATCGTTTGTAGAGACGCTCGATGAGAGCGCAGGACTGCTGCCGCATAACGGGCAGTTCGCTAGCTGGAATCTAGCCTATAACCGACAGACCTATGCCCTACTGTGGGGCGAGAACAGCCTCACTGGTGATGACCGCCTGACACTGTGGCGTAAGGTGATTGACAACGACCGTCCGCAGAGCAGTGGCTGGGTCTACATGACGCCATCATACACCAACCCCTACTATCTGCCCAAGGGCCAACGCTACTGGCTGATGCCATATGCTAATGGTTCCGTGCTGGCCATCGCTGCCGACGGCACGATGTATAAGAGCGAAGACCAGGGGATCACTTGGATGACTAGCAGTCAGCTGGTCATGCCAACGGACTTCAACGGCACCGTTGAAGAAGCGACTACTGATGCCGACGGTTATATCTGGGTGAAGGAGCAGACGACGGGACGCGTGTGGCGTGGCTTACAGACTAAATAGTGTGTTATGAAGAGGGTATTGACTCTGCTGTCGTTGCTTATCTGCGTGCTGGGTGTGAATGCACAGGACGAACCGGAGTACCGGTTGGAGGTGGGAGGAACCCTGGGGCTAGTGAGTTACCTGGGCGACTTCAACGGCAGTCTGCTGCGTGATATGCAGCCTATGGCAACACTGACGACGAAGTACCGCTACAACCCGCGGACGGCGATGGCTCTCAGCATTGGCTACGGCAAGCTCAGCGGCTCGTTGGACGATGTAGAGACATGGTATCCGGAGGAGGGACGTGTCCCTTCGTTCAGCAGTCAGCTGATAGATGTCTCGATGCGCTACGAATATAACTTCTGGGCCTATGGCACTGGACAGGAGTATCATGGTGCCCGTCGCGTGGCGCCGTTCATCGCTGTTGGTGTGGGTGTCACCTATGCCCACCCCTCTAAGGGTGTCCTCGCAGCCAACATACCTATAGGCGTTGGCGTGAAGGCGAAGATTGCCCAGCGGCTGAACTTGACAGCTGATTGGATGATGCACTTCACGGGTAGCGATGAGCTGGACGGCGTCAAGGATCCCTATGGGGTGAAGAGCAGTGGCTTGTTCAAGAACACTGACTGCTACAGTGTCGTTCAGGTGGCACTGACCTATGATATATGGGCGAAATGTAAAACGTGTAACAATGATAGAGACTAACAACATACCACAGCATATAGCCATCATCATGGACGGCAACGGACGCTGGGCGACAGAGCGCGGCAAGGAACGCAGTTTTGGCCACCAGGCTGGTGTCGAGGCCGTGCGGCGCATCACATCGGAATGTACACGCCTGGGGGTTAAGTACTTGACGTTGTATACTTTCTCGACTGAGAACTGGAATCGTCCGGCCGACGAAATCTCGGCGCTCATGGGTCTGGTGCTCACATCGCTTGAGGACGAAATCTTCATGAAGAACAACGTCCGCTTCCGCGTCATTGGCGACGTTAAGCGTCTGCCCGATGCCGTACAGCAGAAACTGCGCGAGACAGAACAGCACACCGCCAAGAACGATGCCATGACAATGGTAGTGGCACTGAGCTACTCTGCCCGCTGGGAAATAACTGAGGCAGTACGTCAGATAGTGACTGAGGTGCATGATATGCAAGAGAACCCTAATAAATTCTTCAAGTGGCTGAAGACAGGCGGTTTCCGCGCTGAGGACATCACCGAGGATGTCATCAGCCAGCACCTAACCACCAACTTCATGCCCGACCCAGACCTGCTCATCCGTACAGGTGGCGAGTTGCGCATCTCCAACTTCCTGCTATGGCAGATAGCCTACTCGGAACTGTACTTCTGTGACACCTACTGGCCCGACTTCGACGAGGCCGAACTGCACAAGGCCATCGAGAGCTACCAAAGCCGCCAGCGCCGTTACGGAAAGACAGAGGCACAGGTGGAGAGCGAGGCTTCGTCTCTAATGAATAAATAATATCGAATAATGTATAAAGAACTATACTGCAAGATGAACAAGAATAGACGAATGGTGCTGTTGTCAGCATTATTCATTATTCATTGTTCACTATTCATTAGCCACGTAGCGGCGCAGGACGTCATCGTTAATCCCGACATCTCGTATGCCGGTACGCCGCGTACCTGTGAGATAGGCGGTCTGGCCGTCGAGGGTGTCGAAGGTTACGAGGATTATGTTCTGACGGGCCTGTCGGGCCTGACCGTCGGCCAGGAGATAGAGGTGCCGGGCACAGCCATTACAGATGCCATCAAGCGCTATTGGCGTCATGGATTGTTCTCCCGAGTTGCTATCACGGCCGACTCGCTGGTGGGCTCGAAGATATACCTGTGCATCCATCTGGCCTTGCGCCCGCGCGTGAGTACCATTAATTATATAGGTCTGAAGAAGTCGGAGCGTGAGGACATGGAGGCTAAGCTGGGCATCATGAAAGGTTCGCAGATTACACCCAACATGATCGATCGTGCCAAGATCCTCGCTAAGAAATACTTCGACGAGAAGGGTTACAAGAACGCTGAAATCAATATCACCCAGCGCGATGACGTGACGGGCAAGAATCAGGTCATCCTGGATGTGGAGATTGACAAGAAGGACAAGATGAAGGTGCGGAACATCATCTTCGACGGTAACGATGAGTTGAGCTCCGGCAAGATTACGGGCTCGTTCTTCGGAAAGGGTGCCTTCGGCAAGATTCACGAGGCCGGTAAGTTCAAGAACTTCTTCAAGGCTAAAAAGTTCACAGATGAGCGCTATAAGGAGGCCAAGCAGCAGCTCATTGAGAAGTATAACGAGTTGGGATACCGTGACATGGCCATCATTGAGGACTCTGTGTGGAACATTGACGACAACCACGTCAACGTTTATGTCAAGGTGGAAGAAGGCCAGAAGTACTATATTCGTAATATCACCTGGGTAGGTAACACTGTTTATCCTACCAACAGAATCGGTAATACGATTGGTCTGAGCGACGTGCTCGGTATGAAGAAGGGCGATGTCTACAACCAGAAGCTCATTGGCAAGCGTCTGCGTGACGACGAGGATGCCGTGAGCAACTACTACTACAACAATGGCTACGTGTTCTCGAGCATCGAACCGGCAGAAGTCAATGTCGTGGGTGACTCTATCGATCTTGAGATGCGCGTACAGGAGGGACCGCAGGCCCACCTGAACCATGTACGCATCTATGGTAATGACCGCCTGTACGAGGAGGTGGTGCGTCGTGAGTTGCGTACGAAGCCAGGCGACCTCTTTTCGAAGGATGCTCTGCAGCGCTCGGTGCGTGAGATTGCCTCGATGGGCTATTTTGACCCGGAGAAAGTGCAGCCCGACATTAAGCCTAACTACGAGGACGGAACGGTGGACGTCAACTGGATGCTGGAGCAGAAGCCCAACGACCAGGTGGAGTTCTCGCTGGGATGGGGACAGACGGGTGTTATCGGACGTATTGGTCTGAAACTGAACAACTTCTCCATGCGAAACCTCATTGGTAAGAACAAGATGCACCGTGGCATCATGCCTATCGGCGATGGCGAGCAGCTGGGTATCAGCTTCCAGTCGAACGGCTCCTACTACTACTCCGGCTCGGCCAACTACTCCACCAACTGGTTTGGCGGTAAGCGCCCCAATGCTTTCAATATCGGCGTGTTCTATTCGAAGCAGTCCGATATCTCCAGTACCTATCGTAACTCCAGTTGGCTGAACTCGATGTATAACTTCTATGGCGGCTATGGCACGTACAACAACTATGCCTACAACTACGACGCGCTGCTCGATGACGATAAGACCATCAGTATGCTTGGCGCCTCTATTGGCTGGGGTAAGCGCCTGCGCTGGCCAGATGACTACTTCCAGCTGTCGGCAACCTTGGGCTTCACGCGCTATATGCTCCGCGATTGGACATACTTTTATATCGCCAATGGTAACTGTAACAACCTGAACCTGGGACTCACGCTGTCACGTAACTCAACGGACAACCAACTGTTCCCGCGTCGCGGTTCTGAGTTCATGGCTTCGCTGACCGTCACGCCGCCCTGGTCGCTTTTGGATGGTAAGGACTATGCCAACCTGGCTAAGGATGCTACGTCAGCCACTTATGAGGACGAACTGCAGGACGTCTACCGCTGGATTGAGTATCACAAGTGGAAGATGAAGCTGCGCACGTTCACCGCTCTGACCGGTGGACAGAAGTGCTTCGTGCTCATGACACGCTTCGAGCTCGGTATCCTCGGTTCCTATAACAAGAATAAGAAGTCGCCCTTCGAGACCTTCTACATGGGTGGTGACGGTATGAGTGGCTACAGCTACGGCTACGCTGAGGAGACCATCGGCTTGCGTGGTTACGAGAATGGTTCGCTGACGCCGCGTTACGCTGCTGGCTATGCCTATGACCGTATGACGCTGGAGCTGCGCTACCCGCTGATGCTGGGTAACACCACCATCTACGGACTGTCATTCTTGGAGGCCGGTAATGCCTGGTCTGATGCCAAGAAGTTCAATCCCTTTGAGCTGAAGCGCTCAGCTGGCGTCGGTGTGCGCATCTTCCTGCCGATGGTCGGCCTGATGGGTATCGACTGGGCCTATGGTTTCGACAAGCCGCACTACAGCAGCTCATCGACACGTGGCGGATCACAGTTCCACTTCATCCTCGGACAGGAGTTCTAAGCGGCACGCCGTGCCTAATTAAAAATGAATAGTGAATAATTCAAAATATAAAAGCGAATATGAAAAGAAACATGAATAAGAAATGGACGGTGCTGATAGCATTATTTATTATTAATTGTACATTATTCATTAGCAGCGCAGCTGCGCAAAAGTTCGCACTGATGGATATGGACTATATCCTGAAAAATATTCCTGCCTATGAGCGTGCCAACGAACAGCTGGCACAGGTTTCGAAGAAGTGGCAGGCAGAGGTCGATGCCCTGACCACCGAGGCGCAGACCATGTATAAGACCTACCAGAACGAGGTGGTCTTCCTCTCTGCCGAACAGAAGAAAGCAAAGCAGGATGCCATCATGGAGAAAGAGAAGCAGGCTGCCGAGCTGAAGCGTAAGTACTTCGGTCCCGAGGGAGAGCTCTTCAAGAAGCGTACGGCATTGATGACCCCGATTCAGGAGGAGATATACAATGCGGTGAAAGACATTGCCGACCTGCGTGGCTACCAGCTTGTGCTCGACCGCGCCAGCGATGCTGGCATCATCTTCGGTTCGCCCAAGATAGACATCTCCAATGAGGTGCTGCAGAAGCTCGGCTACTCATATTAAATCCTATAAGTCCTATAAGACCTATAGGACCTATAGGACCCATAAGTCCCATAAGTCCTATAAGACCTATAAGACCCATAAGTCCCAGAAGACCTATAAGACTCATAAATAAAAAAAGAAAAACAATGAAGAAATTTATCATCTGCGCACTCTGCGCACTCTGCGGTTTCACCACCGCTAACGCACAGGCCAAGTTCGGCCACGTGAACACACAGGAGATCATTCAGGCTATGCCTGAGTACACCAAGGCCAAGGGTGAGATAGACGCCTTGCAGGCACAGTACGAGGCTGACCTGAAGTCCATGCAGGACGAGCTCCAGAAGAAGGGTGAGGCCTTCGAGAAGGAGCAGGCCACCCTGCCTGAGAACGTCAAGACCCGCCGTCAGCAGGAACTGCAGGACATGTATACCAAGATTCAGCAGAGTTTCCAGGACAACCAGCAGGCTCTGCAGAAGGCCAGTCAGGACAAGATGCAGGGTATCACCTCTAAGGTGCTCGAAGCCATCAAGGCTGTCGGTCAGGCAGGTGGCTATGTCTACATCATGGAGATGGGTGCCGGTATACCCTACATCTCCACGACCCTTTCTACTGATGTCACCGCCCAGGTGAAGGCCAAGCTCGGTATCAAGTAAACACTTGACAGTAGTAACTACACAAGCGTGTGGCTCACATTATCGTGAGTTGCACGCTTTTTTCTCTGCCAGATATGTAATAATCTGAATCGTTTGGCCTGTACTTTTTTGAGAGGTTAAAATTGGGCTTTAATATCATTTCCTCTGTTAATGGCTTACTTACAGTACGTTACACGAATGATATTGAATCGTTTAATATCATAAATTGGTGTATTTTTGGTGTTATCTTGTCAAACGCTTGTGAAAGGGACGGAGCGGCTTAAAGTAAAACAAGTTGTTTTACCTTCGTCGGAATACTCTTTTCGACCGTAAGAGATATCTTCTATGAAGGTAAAACAACTTGTTTTACTGTAAGAACAATTATTTCAGCGGGATTTCCGGGTGCTGTACTGCCAGTGGCATGTCTTTTTGCGAGAGGTAGAACATGTAGAGGATGACGTCCTTTGTACCGCGGTTCTCTCCGTGATGAATGGTGTTCACCATCTCTACGACGGCCTCGCCCTCATGTACGACCTTCTCTTTACCATCCTGCCCGATAATGGTCAGCTCACCCTGTACCAGTATGCCGTAGTTCATCACGGGATGGTGGTGCCAGCCCAGCTTTTTTCCTGCAGGGAACACGTACTTCACTGCCACCAGCTCGGGGCGTCCCTGTAGGTAATCGGGCAGCTCTACGCCGTCCCAGCTCTGGTTGGTACGAATCAGTTCCGTACTCTGCACCTGCTGTTCGGACTTGGATAATTGATGTTTACCATTGCCTTCTTGAATCTGAGTTGTTTTGCAGGACACCAGTCCGATAGTGCCGCAGACGAGGGTGACGGCCATCACCCAATGCAAAGTCTTTTTCATCATTATAATTGTTTTTAATTCATTTTCGTTATCAAAAATATTATTATGGAGGGTGTCATAAAGCGGCACAAAGATAGTTATTTTTCTCCAAATAGTAGTTATGTTTTTTC
>Ga0247611_10004703_pt1 | contig 18698 bp, 26 predicted proteins | sample 177DNAGHGhighgp2_FD_192422 | JGI IMG/M metagenome (GOLD analysis project Ga0247611, IMG submission 192422) | Sheep rumen microbial communities from Palmerston North, Manawatu-Wanganui, New Zealand - 1770 DNA GHGhigh gp2 | ecosystem: Host-associated > Mammals > Digestive system > Stomach > Rumen... | reverse complement strand
CTTTTCCAGCTCCTTTGCGATGGCAAACAAGGTCAGGATAAAGAAGCGGTTATCCTGTGTCTTGTCACGCATATAGCTGATGCGTTTTCCAGACAGTGTCCAATAGCGTCCGTCATACTCCAGAATCTCCTCCGCGAGCGGGGGACGGACGGTATGTTCCGCAAGGCCGGAGACAAAGCTGAAATTCGGCGTTTTGATGGCGTAGTTTCCGTGATCGACTGCAATGAGCATAGCAGCACCTCCAAAAGTGATTTCGCTCTATTACACGATCAGGAATACGCATTCGCAACCGAAATACGCATAAGAAAGGCGGAATTGTTTTCGCCAACACTCACAAGAGAGTTTTGAAGCAATAATGACTTGGTAACTGTCTGACAGGATTGGAGTGCAGTTCTTCAAAAAGTCCCTCTATACATGTTCCCTGAGGAGAGCGTTGATCCTATAGCGAAAAATTGCTTTGTCAAACTCAGCGAAGATCAAATCAATGACCTTTATGTCAATACTGCAGTGTCTGCAAGAAACTGGATCTATTCGCGAAATCAATTGACAACAGAACAACTTGGAATAATTAGAGAAGCAAGAAAAGGATCAGACAGAACTGAACATGCGCCGGGAAACAGTTGACAGCGGTTTTCCGGCGCATGTTTGTCTTTTGATGGAAAGGTTCCTGCCTTTCGATTTCCCCGTGCTCTTTTTCTGACTCATCAAGCATGATCTCCCCGATGCGATCTGCAGCGAAGCATACGCATAACAGAAATGCTACACCGATTTATTACCGCTTCATGAGTCGGATTATTTTGTTTGACGCACGGATTGACGGAAGGAAGAAGAAGTTTTATAATGCGGTTAGACATAGCTAACCGACACGTTGTGCAGCAGAATTTGAGGGATCCAGAATGAATATAGAATCGAAGCGGGAGCGCGAGAAGAGAGTCGTCTCTGAAATGATCGGTCTCTATTGCCGCCGAAATCACCATACGAAGCAGGGAAAGCTGTGTGCGAAATGCGCGGAATTGAATACCTACGCCAGAAGCAGAAGCGATCACTGTCCTTTTATGGAGACAAAAACCTTTTGTTCAAACTGCAAAGTTCACTGTTACATGCCCGAAATGCGCCAAAGGATCCGCGCCGTCATGCGTTATTCCGGGCCGCGAATGATCTTCTATCATCCGGTGATGGCGATGAGACATTTGATCGAGAGCAAAAAAGAAAAGCGCAGACTGGCAAAAGCAGCGGGAGGGTAAACAAATGAGACTACACAAATCCGGAGAGGATTATCTGGAAGCAATCCTGGTTTTGGAACAGAAGAACGGCTATGTCCGCTCCCTGGATGTGGCCCAGCAGCTGAGCGTGACAAAGCCCAGCGTCAGCAACGCCACCAGGCTTCTTAAAGAGGGCGGTTTTCTGACGATGGATGAGGATAAACTGATCCATCTGACGGAGCTCGGCCACGAGGTTGCAGAATCTATTTATGAGCGGCACTGCATCTTGACAGAAGGTTTGATTTTCCTTGGCGTAGACCCGGAGACAGCCGAACAGGACGCCTGTCGGATCGAACACGATATCAGCCGCGAGACCTTTGAAAAGCTAAAAGAATACTGGGAAAGGTTTGTAAAGGTCAAGGAGAAAGAATGAAGAGGAACAAACAAAAACTCGCACTGCTTTGCGGCCTACTGGGCTGCCTCTGCTACGGAGGCGGGGACTGGCTGATGATGTACGGCGATCCCGGACACGCCGGCGCGCTGATCTGGCTGACGGAGGGAACGGCGCGGATCCCCCTGTGGCGCTATGACCTGGCGATGGCTCTGGCCTTTCCGGGGATTCTTCTCTATGGGATCGCCCTGTTTGCAGTGGAAACCTATATCCGCGGCGACAAAGAACGAAAAGTGTATCACTATCTCAACGCCTTTGGCCTGACTCCGTGGATCGCGCTGCATCTGTTCTACATCATGATCCTGGTTCTGTTTTCCTGGATGAACGCCAACGGCTTTGCCGCTGAGTCCCTGACCGTGTGCGAGGGCCTGTTCTCCCGGCTTTCCTGGCTGGTTCCGGTCAGCGAGGCGCTGATGCTGCCGGTGTTTTTATATTGGTTCTATCTGCAGATCACCGGGAAAACCGTCTTCCCGAAGACCATGGCCTTTACCAATGTGCTGATCCTCTTTGCCGTCTTGAAGGGTATCTCCCTCCTGCTGCCGGTCAGCGCGTTTCGTTTGGGCTTCACCAACGGTCTGATGAGCGAGAGCATGATCCTGTGGTTCGGCTTCATGCTGATCTGGGAAGGCGACAGGCGAAAGCTGCAGGTCTGAAGGGGGATAAACGATGAACACCATCGGAATCGATCACAACCTGAACCGGGCAAGGATCAAGAAACTCCTGAGCATCGGTCTGTTTGCCTCAATCCTCACGGGGATCGGTGACTTCCTGCTTGGTTATGCGCAGCAGCTTCCCGCAGACACATTAGCGACCAGCATCATGGCCGGTGCGCCGAATCTCTCAGACTGGCAGCTGATCGCTGGAAGTCTTCTGGGCGCCTTCGGTATTTTTCTTGAAGGGCTTTCTTTTTTCGCCGTCTACCGCCTCATGGCGGATGCGGCGCCGAAGTACGCGCATATCTACCGGGCGGGTATTTTCGGCTATATCTGGCTGGCTCCGGTGGGAACCCACATGCACATGGGCATCCTGAATCTGGTCTATAAGTACATGCTCATGGGAGATCGAGCGCTTGCTGACAAAGTGGCCGAACTGCTTTTTTACGGCTTCGGAATGCCTGTTTACCATTTGCTGATCCTGTTCTGGCTGCCGATGATCGTTGTCCAGTTCATGGCTTTTGCAAAGGGCATGACGCCCTATCCGAAGAAGGCAAAGTGGTTTAACCTGGTGATCGGTACGATCCCGTCCCTGGTGCTGATGGCGGTCTTTGGCCCGCAGAGCGCACTCGGGGCTGCCATCGGGACGATGTTCCTGAGCTTTGGAAATGCGTTCATGTTCGGCGGTCTGCTGGCAACGCTGCCAAGCTCTGAGCGTTTCGCCGAATTTGAAAACCAACTGCAGAAAGCTTGAACGTAAACAGGAGGGATGCAGGATGGATAAGTATTTAAAAACCTTTGAGCCGGCCATGAAGAAATGGCTGGCGGAGCACTATTCCCCAGAGGAAGCACAAAAGCGCTGGGAGAGGACCGTTGCGCTGGACGAGAAGTGGATCCGGGAGGAGGGCGACCTCGGCGGCAAAAAGAATCCAATGGCTAAAAACATGCTGGAGGCCTATGCCTTCTTCGCTTTCTACGATTCGGTAGACCGGTCTTTCAGCAAAGAGGATCTGCAGATCATGATCGATGCGGCCATGGGGAAAAGCATCCGTATGCTCTCCCATTTCAACATGAACAGGCTACTTAAGCATCAGTGGATCGTAAAACTGTTTTACAGGTATCTGGAAAGCTATCAAAAGAAGGCCGAGCGTTTTCGCGGCAATGTCTGGGGGAACACCTGGAAGATACGGCTCAATCCGGATGGACATGAAAAAGGACTCGCCTTTGTCTATGACACCTGCCCGCTGAACGATTTCGCCAGACGACACGGGTACATAGACTTCCTTCCGAATCTTTGCTACATCGACCAGATCACCTGCAGCGCGGCGCACGGCAAGCTGATCCGGCACAAAACGCTGGCGGATGGCGACGGGGAATGCAACTACTGGATCCTGGGCGATCAGGAGCCGGAGGCGCTAGCGGACGTCGGTTCAAAATAAGAGACGGAGAAGACGCATGATGCGCGAATATCGAAAATACTGGCTGCTGGGGATCCTCGGGGCTGCCTGCTTCGGGATCGGGGACTGGCTGCTCGGCTATGTCGATCCCAGTATCGTCAACAAATCCTTTTCTGTCATAAAGGCGGGACACGGCGCAGGTTATGACCTCACCAAGCTCACGATCACACTGCTGTTCGGCGCGATCGGGGTGCCGTTTCTCATGCTGGGCTGTGTGAAAATGGCGGACCTCGTTACAGAGGAAACGAGAAAGAAGACCTTTCGATTCTGGATGACGCTGCTCCCTGTCGGCTGGCTGATCATTCATTTCACAGTCTCGATCTCCATTTACGTGTATTCGTGGGGGATGCAGAACGGAACGGCTGAGACGGCAGAAAAGCTGGCAACGGACATTCTTCAAATGATGCAGCCCGCGCAGATGGTTTCCTGGTTCTTTGCCGGCGTTCCGCTCGTGCTTCTGATTGTATATGTCCTGCGCGGGAAAACGGTTCTCATGAAGCGGTCGCAGTTTTTTACGCCGCTGCTGTGGATGGCGTTCCTGTCAGGGCTCAAGTTCATCATCCCCGCATCGCCGTTTTCCAACGGCATCGATACCTTCTGCATGAACGCTGGGCTCATCATCTGGTTTGTATATCTGATAACGGCAAAGGCAGAACCATAGTCGAGGTGAATGGAACATGTTGGTCACGATAGGGGTCGGACTGATCGGCGCGCTGCTGATGTTCGCCGGGGATATGCTGCTGTATTACACCCCGGAGGATTTCAACTGTGGCCCGAAGAGTTCATCAAAGGAAAAGATAAACGCCATCATTGATGTTATGAAGAAATTGCCGGCCCGGCGCGTTATGGCCGGCGGTATGATCGGGCCAGTCGCTGCTCTTCTGTACTGCATCGGATTTTATCATGTCGTTCTGATGACCAATGATCAGTCGCATGCGCTTGCAATGGCGGCCTTCCTTCTCTCCTGCCTCGGGATCATCACCGGCGGTGCCTATCACAGTCACTGCGCTTATCTTGGACTCTTGGGAGATGACAGGAACAGAGATGCACTGAATACGGTCATGAAGTATTTTCAGAAGCTGCCTCTGATTTTGTACGCCGGAGAAGGGATCGGGTTTGTTCTGTTGGTCTTCCTGATCGTGACCGGCAATACAGTACTGCCAAGGTGGATGTTTCTTTTAAGCCCCGGGGTTCTGTTTCTGCTGAAACCTGTCGTCGGCCGGCTGCCGAAGGGCATTCGCATCATCGTTTCCGGGGGATGGACAAATCTGATTTCCGTGATCTACTACGCCGCCGTGCTGATCGCAATATCGGTTTGAATGGGGAGGTTACAGCATGAGCCTTTTATACAGCATCTTGAAGCCCATCGTCCGGAACCAGGAGGGGAGCTACGAGGAGTTTAAGCAGGCTTCATAAAAGAGGTGGAAGCTGTACACCGGTAATCGAAGAAAGAAACGGAGGAAAGAGTATGACAGCAGAACAACGCGCGAAGATATGCAAACGGATGCTTTGGATCATCCCCGGCATGATCCTGGCCATCATCGGCGATTACTGCATGGGGCTCGAGCCGAAGGACAGCACGGCGGTATCCTTTATGATCTCGTCCGGCTGGCTCACGATCGCGGACTGGCGCATTGCCCTTTCCAATATCGGAGGCCTGGTCGGAACGGCTTTCTATACGATCGCCGCCCTGAGTTTTATAGAATATCTGAAATACAAGCTCTCTCAGTGCAGCGACAAATGGGGCAGACGAATCCTGAAGCTCTATATCGCAGGACTGATTTGGGGCTTCATGATTTTCATCTATTTCCACCTGGCCTGCGGAACGCTGATCCACAACTATAACGTCATCTATGAAGCCGCACAGGGCGATACCGCGAGAGCAGTTGCTGCATGGAATCGGTCGTACGCGGTGCAGGCCGTCCCGTACTGGGTATCGTTTGTCGTGCTGGGGATCGCCTCCAGCGGCGGCTGGATCGCGCTCGTTCTAAAGGGCGTGCTGCCGCTGAAAAAGATCTGGGTACTGGCGGCTCCGCTGTTGATCGCCGGCATCGGATTTTTGCTGGAATGGATTCTTCCGCTGCCCTTCAACGGCCTTTCGTCGGGCTTTGAGAGCTTCGGCTGGATCGTGATGTTCCTGGGAGGCATCCAGGCGGTTAAGAAGGAGACAAAATGATGATTCTGCAGCTTGTCCTTTTCTGCGCTTTGTTTACGCTGATGGTGAAAATCGGCGTGGGAAACGACGCGCTGAACGGTTTGTATTTCTACCCGAAGCCCGTGCAGGAGAAGGCCTATGAATTGGGACTGACAGATCGGGAAACCGTGGCGAAGAAGCGGAAACGCTTTATGATCGCATTCTTCGCGGTCATGGCGGCGGCTCTGATCCTGATCATTCGCGTCTGGAACGGGAACCAAAGCTTTTGGGCGGCGTATTGGCAGGCGCTCCTCTTCCTCGAGGTCATGAACTGGTATGACGGGATCGTGATCGACAGACTCTGGGTCGGACACAGCAGATTCTGGGTGATCCCAGGAACAGAGGAGATCCCCTTCGTACAGACCTGGCCGCAGGTTTTGAAGAAGCGGGGGATCCTGACGCTGATCTGGATCGCGGGAGCGGCTGTGATTGCCGGGATCGTTGTGCTCCTTTGATGCGATGAGGAAGTGGATCCGGCTGCTAAAACAGAAGGAGAAATGAGCAATGAGAATCCTGATTTTTGGCGCCGGCGTGATCGGCAGCCTGTACGGCGCGCTGCTTGCGGAGGCCGGATACGACGTATCCGTTTATGCGCGGGGACGTCGCCTGGAAAGCCTGACGCTGGATGGCCTGCTGTATAAGAGTAAGGGCAAGATCCGAAAGGCTCCCGTGAATATACTGTCAAGGCTGGAAGCGGAAGATCGCTATGATCTCGTCTTTTTGACCGTCCGGGAAAACCAGCTGCATGCGGCGCTGGAGGAGCTTCGGCAAAACAGCAGCCCAACCATTGTCACCATGGTCAATTCCCTGGAGACTTATGACAAGTGGGAGGCGATCTGCGGAGCGGGGCGGATCATCCCCGCTTTCCCCGGCGCGGGCGGCGGCTTTGACGGAAACGTGCTGGACGCGGCCCTGACACCGCGGCTTATCCAGCCGACGACCTTCGGGAAAACAGATGGAAGAGAAAAAGATCTCGCCCGCGTTTTCCGCCGGGCGAGAATCCCGTTTCAGATTGTGCCGGACATGCACGCCTGGCAGCTGTGCCATCTGGCGATGGTCGTGCCGATCGCCGACGCGTATTATGAGGCGGCGGATCCCGAGCACGCGGGAAGAGACGCCGCGCTCATGAGAAAAACCGCAAAGCAGATCCGGGATAACCTCAGCGCGATCGCAGCCCGGAAGATCCGGCTTTCCCCGGGGAAAATGCAGGTCTTTCGCCTGCTGCCCGTGCCGCTTGTGGGGTGGATCCTCGGCCTGGTTTTTGAAAGCTCCTTCGGGGATCGATTCATGTACCGGCATTCGATGAAAGCGCCGGATGAGATGCGTCGGCTGCACGAGCAGTTTTATCGGTGGCTCGAACAAAGCAGAACAGGAGGAAGTAAAGAATGAAGAAAAAGTACACGCTTTCGGAAGACGGATTCGTAGGATATTGGCATCCAGCGCGGGGACATGAGGGCTGCGCCCTGATCGTGTTCCCCGGCTCCGGTGCGGACTACGTCCTGACCTGGCAGGGGTCATCTTTCCTCGAAAAAGCGGGATGGTCGCGTCTTCTGGTGGGATTCGCCGATTGGGACGGACTGCCCGCCGACCCGCTTCTCACTCCGGTGGAGTACGCGGAACGCGCGCTGAACGTGTTGAAAGCCGAAGGCTTCGAGCATGTGGGCGTCTACGGTATTTCGGCCGGGGCCAAGTATGCCATCACTGCAGCCTCGCTGATCCCGGACATCGAGCTTGTGATCGCGGCCTCCCCATATGACCACACGACAGAGGCTTTTCAGGGAATGAAGCCGCTGAACCAATCCACCTTTTCCTTCCGGGGCGAGCCGCTGCCCTTTGACCCAACGGTCACACTGCACCGAAACCTTCTCAGTGTGCTCGCGCGTACAGCCTTTTCCAAAAAGTACGGCTTCAAACGGATGCTCCGCGGCTGCTACGATGAGAACGTCCCCAGCGAGGAAGCCCGGATCAAGGTGGAGAACATGCACGCGGATATCCTGCTTCAATGCCCGGGCTACGACGACTGCTGGCCATCAGACGAGGCCGTGCCGAGGATGCGGAAGATCCTAACTGCCTGCGGCTATCCGTATCGCATGCGGGCGACGGTCTACGAACACGGCAGCCACCTGCTGGGTGGAGATCTGTCCCGGAGCCCAAAGTATCTCAAATCCATGCGGAACATCCTGCTGGCGGAATCCCGGGATCAGGACGCCTGCAATCAGGCCCGCGCGGACAGCATGAACGAGATTCTGGAGTTTCTGGAGGGATGGAAATGAAAGAAAACAAAGGGAAAAACAAGCTCCACCGGTGGGTCCGGATCCTGATTGTCCTTGCGATCCTTGCTCTCGTCATCGTCATCGTAAAAGCAAAGGCCGGCGACACAGACGCGGACAAGGTGCTTACCATTGCGGAGCAGGGCTTTGAGGGGCACTATTATGACGCCGGAGAGCGGGAAAAGGCGGTGATCACCTTTTCCGGCAGCGAGGGCGGCTCCTCCGCCAGCGATACCATGGCCTGGTACTATAAGCAAAACGGCGTTTCCGCCCTGGGCGTGACCCTGTTTGCAGGCGAGGAAACCGGAGAAAATCTGGACCGGGTGCCGCTGGAGTATGCGGAAAACGCCGTCGCCTGGCTGAAAGCGCAGGGCTATGAGAAGATCGCGGTGGACGGGATCTCCAAGGGTTCGGAATACGCCCTTCTCGCCGCGTCCCGGTTCCCGGAGATCAGCTGTGTGGTGGCCCGCGTCCCCTCCTATTTCGTCAGCGAGGGAATGATCGGACGCAGTGGCCCATCGGGCACCTCCTGCTGGTCGTACCGCGGAGAGGAGCTGAGCTATACGCCGTACGTCGTACGGGATTTCGATGTGTTCAAACAGCTGCGCAGCTATGGGGAGTTCAACATCCTCACCTACAACACGGGGAAAGACGTGACAGAGGAATCGATCATCCCCGTGGAAAACATCCGGGGTCCGATCCTCCTCATTTCCACCGAATCGGATACGGTCTGGCCTTCGGCGGAGCAGGCCGCGCAGATCGTAAGCCGCCTGGAGGAGCACGGTTTTTCCTACGAAGTAAAAAGTTTTACTTATGAACACGTCAGTCACTTTGCGATTCCCATGCGCAGAAATACCTGGCTGCTGAAGCTGCTGTTTCAGTCCGAGCGGCAGTTTCCGGAAGCATGCGCCGCGGAGCGTGCCGACCTCTCCCAACAGGCCGTCGCCTTCGTTCGGGATCACTGGTAAAAAGAGCTCCTTCGCCGGGTGGCGCAAAGCGCTCTAACAGGAAAAACATTCACGATCTGGAGGACAGTATGCTTTTGACAATCTTTCTGGCGGTCGTATTCTGTGCGGCGATCACGCTCCTGCTCATTTCGGCGGTGGCCTTCGTGCAGTATGACGGCACCAACAAATGGTTTTTCTCGTCGGCCCCGAAGGAAGCTCTGGAGCTCTTAAAGCCCAGAAATGAGGAATTGTTCCGCGGCGCGAAAGCCATGGGCTGGACGCTGATGATCATCAGTATTCTGCTGATCCTGGGCGTGGGCGTGACGGCCGTGTGGGACGGTTTTCGGAGCGGCTTTTCTTTTTCACAGTTCTTCCTGCGCTTTGTGTTGATCTTTACGATCTACAAAGCCTACGACATGATCTTCTTTGACTGGTTTCTCCTGTGCCGCTTCCGTTTCTTCCAGTATTACTGCCCCGAGGTGGCACCCGTGTACGACGGCAGGAAATATGGGTACAACCTGAAAAGCCAGCTGCTGAAGCTGCTGGTGATTTTCCCCGCGGCCTCTGCGCTGGCGGCCTGGATCTGCACGCTGTTTTGAGAATTTCAGGAGAACGTCATGCTTGCTGTTTAATTGATCTTGGAAGGCCTTGGCCTTCGCTTTACCATATCTGCAAAAGAAGAGCGGGAAACGGATTTTGTCTCAGCGAAAAGAAAGAAAAAGAAAGTGTGAAAGAATGAAATACGTTGGAATATACTGGTCGCTGTTTGCGCCGATGATCAAGAAGAGTATCCGGACAAGATTTGGCGCGTCTCTGGCGGAGCGGTCGATCCAGGAGGGCAAGAAGGAATACAGAAGGCTTCTGTCCCGTGCGGACGATCTCGGCCCCGGAAATCCCATGGCGTCCAACGCGTATTTTGCTTACGTATTTGCAGCGGCCTGGCTGGGGAGCGGCAGGAAGATCACACCGGAGGAAATGGCGCTTGTCATGACCGACGTGCTGGAATCGAGGCTCCTGCGGACCGTGTTCGGCATGACCGACCTGAACAGGCAGCCGAAGAAATGGTACCGGGATATGAAAAAGTACGAGACCTGGTTTGAGCAGCACGGCAAAGACTATCCGGTCAACTGGAACGTTTGTTTTGATGAATCCCGGCACAAGGACGGGAGTTTCTATTTCTTTACGCGCTGTCCGATTTGTGAGTTCTGTGAGCGGGAAGGCATTTCTGAGCTGATGCCCGCCCTGTGTTCGACGGATGAAGTCATGTTCCGCCTGCAGCACGGCAGGCTTTTCCGGGAACACACGATCGCAAACGGAGAAGCCCTCTGCGACTATTGGGTCGTCGGAGACAAGATCAAATCGCCGCAATGACCGTTCGGGTCAAGGCGATCATGAATCGTGTAAAAGGAGTGAATTCAAGGATGAACAGGATCGTATCGCTGATGGCGGCAGGCGCGAAGAAACGATTCTCTCGGGAAGAGTACCGGAGGATCCGGGAGGAGGCAAACGCCCTTTTTCAGGAACTGACGGAGGAAAACAAGGACCTTCCCAAGGCCATGAAGAAGCACACCGGGACAAACATTTTTCCGGCGATCGCCGTATACAAGACGCTTCTGGCCCACGGCTTGACGACAGATGAAGCTACGGACGTCATTCGGAGTTTTTTCTATAAGATCTGCGAGATCATGTTCCGGCCGGCGGCGTGGTACCAGCACATTGCAGGGAACTACCACAGATATCCGGCCGGAATGGTGAAGCACTCGCTGCGGGATTTCAGCCCGGAGGCCGGGTTTGTATACAGGATGCCCGAGAAGATCGACCCGGCCGTGGCCCGGTTTGATATCGTCGCCTGCCCGTATCACGCCATGTGCGAAAAGTATGACTGCCTGGAACTGAACCCCGCTTTCTGTGACAGCGACGACGCCAAGTACGGAAACCTGCACAGGAATCTGAAATGGGCGCGCAAGAGTACGATCGGCCACGGTGCGCCATGCTGCGATTTTCGCATCATCGACATCAGCCGCAGCCCGGATTATGACGGCTGATCTGCGGGCAAAACAACAGGAAGCGTGTGAAATCATGATAAGCAAAGTAAGCACAATGCATTCTGCAAAGATGGAAACGGCATGCAGGAAAATGGCAGAGAGCTATGTCGACTATGAAATGACCGGAAGCAATCTTGGTATGTGTGAGCATTTGGATAAAGAACACTTTTACCGCTTCACACGGGGCTATTTCGAGTCGGCCATCAGAAACGGATCTCTCTACTGTGCAGGCGACAATAATGAAGGCTACTTCATATTTGAAACGCCGGAAACAAAAAGAACCCTTTATGGTAGCTTTCTTCAGGCAAAATGGATGTTGAGTTCCTTTGGTCTTAAGAAGGGAATACAGTATATCAAAGAGATCATGAATTCGGGGACATATCTCGCTTCTGAGTTCAGCAAACAGAAAAAACCGTTCACCAAGATTGAATTTATTGCAGTAGCCAAAGAACATCAGGGGCAAGGCTATATGCGGCAGATGATGGAATATGCTTTTTTAGAATCCGACCGGCTTGGGCTTCCCTTGATCCTTACCACGGATGACGAAAAGAAAGTGGAAATATACGAGCATTTCGGCATGAAGATGGTGCGGGAACACATTGTGTCTGACAGGGCTGTTTATTATGAGATGCTTAGAGAATAAAAGGAGAAGATGACGATGAAGACATTGCAAATGAATCGAAAAGCTGACTATGGTAACTGGGTCCCAGCGGCGATGATGAAAACGCTCTGGACGGCAACAGCGGCCATTGCCATTGTTACTGTGCTGATGTTCGTTCTGATCAAGTCACCGGTGCCGGGCGTTATCGGTACCGTTGTCACGCTCGCTGCGCTTTGCATGACGCTCTATATGCAAAGGTGCAGAAAGCTGTTCGATTTCCGGGGCGGCGGTGTGATGGGACAGATCCATCAGTTCCTCGCCGATCATTTCCCCTGGAACGAAGCCGTCGGCGAGAAGTGCGCCGGCCAGATCATCGATATCGGCTGCGGAGCAGCTGCGCTGACAAATCGGATCGCCAGGATCTATCCGTCCGCGGAGATCATCGGCGTGGATTTCTGGGGAAAGGAATGGAGCTACGCAAAGGAGCAATGCGAAAAGAACGCTGCTTTAGAGGGAGTGGCGGATCGAGTCAAATTCCAAAAAGGGGATGCTGCAAAATTAGATTTTGCGGATGGCGCATTTGATGGCGCGGTCAGCAATTTTGTGTTCCATGAAGTACGTTCGGCAAAGGAAAAGCGCGATGTGGTGAGGGAGGCGCTTCGCGTGGTCAGAAAAGGAGGTGCTTTCGCATTTCAGGATATGTTCGGTCAGACGGCATTGTATGGCGATATGAATGCGTTTTGTGAAGAACTTCTTCAGGATGGAACTGTTAAGGAAATTCACTACATACCCAATATTGAGAATCAGGACTTTGTACCGAGATTTGTATCGGCACCTTGGATGATCAAGGACGCAGGATTGATTTACGGAATTCGGTGATACCACACTGGATTATCTTTGTTTAGCGTTTTATAATTGGACTGCGGGCCCAGCAATGCTTCTCCCAACGAGAATAGCGTTGCTGGGCTTTATTTGCGGTGAATTCAGATGTCTGCATTGATTTTCGGGTTAGCTTGTGCTAATATATAGAATAACGTTCTATAAAAGGAGGCCGACATGCGAACAAAAAGAGATCCGGGTATCCGTCAGGAAGCCTTTATCCATGTTGCAACGAAGCTTTTTATGGAGAAAGGTTATGAGGCGGTTTCCATTAGGGACATTCTTGATGCAGTCGCAGACAAAACCGCTTCCCCCAGCGTGTTCTACTATTACTTCTCTTCGAAGGATGCATTGTATCAAGCATGTGTGGACACCGTAGCACAGGCATATCTTTCCGAAATGCGTTTCTGGTTTGCAATGGATGGAAAAACGCTGGATGAGTGGATGCTGACATTGGTTTCGGGAATGGAGAAATATCTGCTGGATGAGAAGGCATTGATTAAGCCCGGAATGCCTGTCAAAAACCGGCTGTTTGTTCTCGACATCCGTGATCAGGTGACCCGGCAGATCTCCGGCCTGTGGGCAGACAGTTTGACGTGCGGTTTTTCTTTGCCCCGGGAGGAAGCTGTCAGTATGGCACACTATCTGGCGGGCGGCATTGGAGAAATGTTGTTCCGTTTTCTGACAGATAACCAGAATGAGATGGAAGATGTATTCCGGATGACGGAGCGCATAGTTTCATTTGCTGCAAACACAATCAACTGTCCGGCGGAACAGAAAGCGAAATTAGTCTCGAAACTTAAAGAATCCCATAACAATAGAAAGAAGGTTTCAAAATGAACAAGTTTGAAGGGGTTGCCAACACCTTGTTTGTCCCGCTGGTGGCACGGATTGCTATTTCCAAGGAGTTTCCGGAGTACTTCGTAGACCAAAAAGCGCTGGAACTCGAACCGTATCTGCCGGAGGATGCCGCAAAGGGTTCGTCCCAATATACTAATATGGCCTCGGTGGCGCGGTATTACAACATGGACCGGATGGTCACGGCCTTTGCGAAGGCTCATCCGGACTGCAACGTTGTCTATCTCGGCGCGGGCCTTGAGACCGCCTATGACCGGCTGCACGAAAGCTTGCCCGGCGTCCATTGGGTTGAATGTGATCTGCCGGAGGTCATCGAAGCCAGACGCAAGGTATTTGGAGAGCGGAAGCGCGAGACCACGATCCCCGGCGATATGTTCCAGATGGGATGGACCAAAGAGGTGGACGGTTCCCGACCCACGCTTCTGATCATCTCCGGCGTGTTCCAGTACTTCCACGAGGAAGAGGTAATCGCTTTCATCCGAAACTGCAAGGAGGCTTTTCCCGGTGCGGAGATGATTTTTGATGCCACCAGTGAAAGTGGACTGAAATTTACGAACTGGTTCATCAAGCGGACAGGCAACACCAGTGCCCTGATGTACTTTGGAATCAATGACAGTAAATCCTTTGCCGAGAAGTGCGGTGCCGTTCTGTTGGAAGAGAAAACCTTCTTCCCGGACGCACTGCGGCTGTTGGGCAAGAAATTGAATCTGGTGACACGTATTTCAATGAAAACAGCAGAACGGAAGAAACAGGTGCTGATCCTGCACTTAAAGTTGGATGAACAAAAGGTATAGAAAACAGCTCCCGACCACCGGATTTTACCGGAAGTCGGGAGCTTGTTCTTTGTATGCGGTCAGCCGTCGTTGGTCTGCCAGGTCTTGAAGGCGGAGGTCATATGGACATCGCTTAAACGGTGGCGTATCTTCACCATTTTTTCCTTGACGCAGACAGAGAGAACGAATATAATATATCAGTGCTATATATCACTGATATATGGAGGCTTGATATGGAGAGTACAGAGACATTAAAGAAAATACACGAGAGTGCAAAGAAGCATTTTTTGGCGAATGGATTTCAGAGGGCATCGCTTCGTAAGATTGTTTCCGATGCAGGCTTTACATTGGGAGCGTTTTACGGATATTACGATTCTAAGGAAGAACTGTTCCATGCATTGGTTGAACAGACAGCAAACGGGATCCTCACCGCTCTCACAGAAATGGCAACTACACTGAATGCCCTTCCGGACGACCAGAAGCTTGCAAAAATGACAGAGGTATTCTCTTCAGGTATGGCCGGGCTTGTCGACTATCTTTGGGAATACCGTGATGAAACACGCCTGCTGCTGCAATGTGCTGATGGGACACGATATGAAAACTTTTTGTCGGGGATGATGGAACAGGATATTTTGTTTATGGCACAGGCCGGAGGAAGGTCAGAGCTGCCGCTGGAGCCACTGGCGCAGAAGTTATTAGTCCGCAGTTATTTTTCTGTGCTGGGACAGGCGGTTCTGGAAGGTAATACCCGGGAAGAAATTTTGAGAACGATGGAAGATATCCAATCTGTGTTTACGAATGGAATGGTTCAGATTCTTCAAAGAGATCATGGTGAGGAAAGGAAGACGCTGCAATGAGCATGTATACACCTGAAAAGCTGGTGGCCATCAGCCGCTATCAAAACTATTTTCCGACGCTGCCTGGCGACATACAGTCCGATGTCTATACCCGCATTAACGGGCTGATCGAGGAGGAGAAGAAATACTGCGATAAGGGCAACTATAAGCACATGGCGCAGATCCTGACCTCAATCGCTCTGTATGAAGTACTGCAAAAGCATGGGAAAAGCGAGGAGGATGCGTATAAGGCTGTCTCTGAAGAGATGTGGAAGTTTCTTGACCCCTCCGGCATGCAGAAACTGGCAAAGAAGAGCTTTTTCCTTCCGCTGATGAAAAAGATTGTTCCCTTCGGCTTCAAGAAAGGCTCCGGATACGGATGGCGTTATACCTGGCACAAGGATGATCCCAAGGATGAATTCCACTTTGAATGTAACGAGTGCATCTATGAGAAAATACTGAGACCCCGCGGCATGATGAAGCTCGGTGCGATGTGCTGCCATGCCGATGTGATCAACTACGGCAATCTTCCTTACACTGATTTCATTCGCACCGAAACGCTGTGCCAGGGCGGAAAGCTCTGCAATTTCCGCTTTGTGCGGCATGAAACAGATGCGGGCGGAGGCTGGGAACGCAGCCAGAGCATTTAACGATCGTAAGGGATGGTGATTCTATGCACGAGTATTATGCAGCAAACAGGGACAAGTTCAAGAAGGGAATGGACAAGTTCCTCTCCCTTGTCGCGCCTGAGCTGGAAAAGGCCAGCGGAAAAAGGTATGCAGAACTATTTGAGGAAATCTGGGATTACTACGATAAGCAACTTCTTGAACGTTTCCCCTACGTCGGCGGCGACAAGGTGAGCGGGACAAAGAATCTGACTGGCGCTTATTACTTCGTGGCCATGGGCGAGGTTTTAAAGCAGTATGGCGCGACGATAGAAGACATCGGGCACATCATGGTTTACTCCTATGAGCGCACGACACTGAAAATGCCCGGCTTTGTCCGTGCTTTGATGGGCAAGGTTTACCGCAGCCCGAAGCTGCTGAACAAAATGCTGTTGAAAAAGGACGCAAAGAACGCTGAGAACGCGGCAGCGAATCCCGGCAGCTTTGAAACCGAAACGCAGATTCCGCCTGAGACGGGCTACGATTTCAGCTATCACAATCTGGTTTGCCCGCTCGCGAACTTCGCGAGAAAGTATGGCTACGAAGAGTACATGCCCTACCTCTGCAACCTGGACTATGTGAATTTCGGTCTGCTCGGTGCGCCGCTCTACCGCGAACACACCTGCTTTGAGGATGGGGATTATTGCGATTTTAAGCTAAGGCTTAATGCGAAGCCGCTTCCATACTGGCCGCCGGTTTTCTCTCAGGAGAATCCCTATAAATGAGATTACATTGAGAGCCGGAGATGATGGAGTATACGATATGTTCCACGCATTTCCCGTATATCCGGTCTGCAGAGAATCCAAGGAAGCCTACCATGATATTTTGACTTACTTGGGAAAAGAGTCATGAGAATGAAGCTGCCAAAGGGAACGAAACTTGCGATCCGGCAAGCTTTGGAAATAACACATTCCGCGTCTGAGAGCAATGCGATCTTAACGCGGACGCAAACGCTGTACAACTCTTTTATCCGGGAGGCGCCCGCCCCGGGCGGGATGAATCTTCTTCGCCCACATGCGAAAAAGCACGGGTATGAACATCTGATGCCCTTGTTTTGCGGCTCGGATTTCAAAGTGGCGGAGCGGTACGGAATGCGCCTGATCCGGGAGCATACGGAGGCGGAGGGCTTTCCCAATTGCGATTTCTGGTATCTGATGGCAGACGACGCGGAGCGGTGATCCCGTGAAAGCCTTCAGGCTGGCTGTCGGCAACAAAGCTGATCAGTCATAATCTTTACGCTTGAGATGACAAACTGTGATAAACAAAGCAGGAGGTATGAATATGGAACACAGTTGGATTTTGATCGTGGCAATGATCGGACACGTCCTTTGCGTGTACGCCGACAGGCTGCTGCTCTGCACGCCCGGCGGTCAATTCGGTTTTTCCGATATGAAGGATAACGAACGGATGGCGAGGCTTTTTGGGGCGAAGTCGGAGAGCGACCCTTTGCGTTCGATCGTTCTGGGCACGCTCGCCATGTTTTTGCAGTTCTTCGGATATCTTGCGCTCGGGATCTGGATGCGTCAGTATGCCGCCCTCTGGGCGAATATGATGATCGTCGGCGCTGCGATGATCTACACCTTCGGCCTGGCGCATCACATTCTGGGCTGCGCGGCTGAATGGATCTACATCAAAAGCGATCATACCGAAGAAGGACGGAAGCTGACCTCCGACTTTTTCGGGAAAACTTCGGCGACGATGATCGGCTGCTATGCGGGGATCCTCCTGTTCTCGGTTGCGCATTTCGTACCGGTAGTGATGGGAATGACGCCGCTTCCCGCGTGGGCCTGCGTGTTCAACCTTCTGCCGCTGTTTCTTGTGCAGGCGCCGTTTAACATTCCTGGCGCGGGAAATATTGCCGGCACCGTGATGTACCTTGGTTTGTTCATCCTGTTTTTGATTTGATGTCAATATCAGACACACGGGACACGTTTTGTGTTCCCTGAATCCATGATGAAGATGATGTTTCCGATGGGCTCCGGGCTGCTGGTTTCCATTATGTTCAAGGCGGGAAAAAAGCATCTGAAGGAATGCAGGGAAACTTGGATCGACATTGATAGAAGGCTGAAAAAGGCTCTGGCGGAATGGTAAAAAGTAACTTGTGATCATCATTCCAGGAATCCATGGATCAGTGTTTTAGCAAAAAAAGTAATCTCTATGCCAGTAAGAAAGAGCACTTCTGTTTTGAGGTGCTCTTTTTTTACAGCAAAAAAATGCGCTTGATTTTTTTCAGTAAATATGATTAACTAAAAGAGGTTAATACTATTTACCAAGGGGTGAGATCTTGCCGAAGGGAAAAGCTTCAACTACCGCAAAGATTGTTCAGTGCATGAAAGAAGAGTTCATGACTTTCGGATATGAAAAGGCTTCTCTGAACAGAGTGTCGGCCAAAGTCGGGATTACCACAGCGGGATTATATAAGCATTTCCGGAACAAGGAGGATATGTTCTTCTATCTTGTGAAGGATACGTTGGAGGATTTCGCGCGGCTGCAGGAAGAAAGCAGTTCGCAGATGAGCGGTGATGTTGCGGTTTATTCCCCTTTTCGGGAGGAATACATGATTCCGTTGGTAGATTTTATCTATGATCATTATGAAGGGTTCAAACTGCTGCTCTGCTGCTCCGAGGGCTCACGCTATGGCTCTTTTGAAGAAGATCTGATCGAGAGTGAAACAGAATCCAACAAGCTATACGCCCAGATGCTCATGCAAACCGGTGTTCCCGTTAAATCGCTCACCGACATGGAATGGCATCTTCTTTCCACAGAATATATCCATGCCGTCTTTGAGATGGTCAGGCACGATCTTTCCAAAGAAGAGGCGTACCGTCATATGGAATTCATCAAAACCCTGATGTACCCCGGATGGA
>Ga0247611_10004701_pt1 | contig 18705 bp, 15 predicted proteins | sample 177DNAGHGhighgp2_FD_192422 | JGI IMG/M metagenome (GOLD analysis project Ga0247611, IMG submission 192422) | Sheep rumen microbial communities from Palmerston North, Manawatu-Wanganui, New Zealand - 1770 DNA GHGhigh gp2 | ecosystem: Host-associated > Mammals > Digestive system > Stomach > Rumen... | reverse complement strand
TGGCGTTCAGAATGTTAAGCAACTGGTATAGACCGATGTGCTCGCCGTCACCATTACGGATGATTTCCAAATAGCCAACCTGATCTTCGGTCAAAGCCTTGATGATTTCGCGGACGACTTTGTAGGTGATGGACAGCTTGACGGCCTCGGCGTATTTCTTTCCGGTATCGGCCGCTGCGGAAACGTTCTTCTTGTTGATGCCCTGGGAGGCGAAGGAACGGAGTTTGCCCAGCAAGATTTCCGCATCGTCCGTGGCCTCGACCTCCATATTCTTCAGGGCGCCGCCCCAAAGTTTCTCCAGATAGTAGTTGTCAACTATCCGTAGCAAATCCATGGTGTACTGGACTCCGTGACTGGCCACGGTCTTGCTGATACCTTTGTTGATGGAAGCGCAAACTTCATCGTAGTATTTCTTGCGTATCGGCTTTAGATCCTCTATATTGCGGGCAATGTTTTTGATAAAACCATCAATCCGCTGAGCGTCAAGACCATCGACCGGCAGACGGCTCAGGTTCTTGAAAGCCTCGTCCAATTCGGCCTGTACGCTTTCCTCTCCAGCATTGGCGCCATCCACCTCACAGAGGTAAGGAAGGATGTACTCGGCGGCGAATGCCTTCTTGGCAGCGTCGCGGACATCTTCATCGTTGGCAATCTTTTCGCCCAGGAGCCCGTAACGCAGGATTTCCAGCGTCGCACGCTTCTTCATGTAATCACGGAGTTCCTTGTTCGCCTTGCGGATTACGCGGTAGCCGTAAGGAACCATCCAGGTGCCCCAGAGGAATTCGGTATCCGAATGTTTGAAGTCCTTTTCCAAATCGGCGGACGTTCTTCTTGCATCGCTGAGGGAATTGGAGAGCATCCCTTCGATGCTGGAGGCACCTTTGCCGACCACCAGATAATAGATCATCTCGGCGGTGGTGGGATAAAGGTCTTCCAGCGGGATACGGGTATTACGGTCCGTTTCCACGTCAACGGGGATGACCATCTTGAAGAGGTTGAAACGCTCGTCACCTTCGAACTTGATGTTCCAGGGGCAGGCGCTGAATTGCTTGAAAATATCGGGCTTGCCATCCCTGATGGCCAGTTCAAAGGCATTCAGCTCCCACATGAAGGCATAACCGTTGAGCGGATAATTGTGAAGTCCAACATTCACGTCCATGAAGGGCTTCGGCATGTAAAGAACAAGCTTGACGCTGGCCTGCAAGCCTTTCTGGCCCGCAATGCGGTCAATCAGATACAGGGTGTCGATGCAGATTGAGCTGCCGGTGCCGCCGCAGCAGGAGGATACCACCCAGATGTCCGGCTCGACCGTCTCGCCGGAGTTCTTGGCGAACTCTGCAAATACGTTGATCTGCTTCTCAATCGCGTTATAAAAGTCCTCGCTGTGCTGTGGAATGGCCGTGCGGCCTACCATACGGTTTGCCTGGGCTCCGTCTGAGAGCAACTGGTTCGGGAATACCAAATGCCCAGGTTCCTGAGAAATGGCCCACTCAAGCAGGCGGATGTCTCGCGGGGAGGAACCCTTCGTCGCCTGGGTGTACACCTTGTAGGGATTGGTGTCTCCCACATTGACGAACTGGCCGAGAGGAATCAACATTTCGTACTTGTTGATAGCCGCACGGGTCTCTTCGTCCGTGTCAAAATAGAGGTAATGGTATTCAGCTCCGGGTTCGCCCTGAACTGCGAGTTTCTTTGAAAGCTGGGAAACGGTTTTAAGGCCGCAGCCACCCAATCCGATGAATAGTACTTGTTTCATATCGTGCAATGATTTTAACTCAAATCAATCTGGTAACGCGTCTTGCCTCTTTCCCCAATCTTCACGTTTACGGAGCCGGATTTACCGGCCTTGTACAAGAATACTTTCTCGCCCACGCTTACCGTGCGCGGGTCGTAGTCGTTGTCGGTCTGGACATCGGCGAAGTCGCCTTGCTCCAGGACCATATAATACCCGCTCTTCAGGAAGAAGAGAGCGGGATTGTGTCTCTCGGTAAACACCTTGATACTCCACTTCGCATCCTTGACAGGCAGGTCTGTATCTGCACCGCCAATGGTAATAGGAGCTACAACCTCATCCAGATTGTAGCGCTTGGAAGTGCCGTCAGGGCTTGATGCCTTGACGAATACCATCCACTTGCGGTTCAGTTTAGTGAAAAGGAACTGATAGACAAAGGATGCGATAATCGCGAGGATAATCAGGAGGATAATTGCCCACAACCAAACCGGGAGCGTAGAGTTCCAGACATGGGCCGACGGCAGTTTGCCGGAATCGATGCGGTTCAGGTTCACGGCGTCGCCCTGTCCGGCCACCTCGCCGCAAACGCCCTGCAGACGGCTGATTTCATCGGCATAAGGCGATTTAAGGGCAATCTGTGCCTCATATTTGCCGCCGCCCAACTCAATGGTATTCGGGAGGAAGGTCTTGTCGGTGGAGGGCTGGACAAGCTTGCCAACGGTAATGCTTCCCGGGAAGGGGCCCTCGGACTTAATGGGCTGGAAAAAGCGACTGTCCGTGCGCATGGTGACGGTGGCACCATTTACCAGCGGAGTATCCATAGCATCCAGGCGGAGCTTCACTTCGTCCCCGGAAACAGACACTTTACTGGAAACAGATTCATCTACCAGCTTCCAGTCGGTCTTCAGCAGCGAGTTCAGCTTCACGGACATCACGCCGGTAGCGATGTGCGAAAACCAGTTGGAGAGCAGTGCGGCCGAACTGACGGACTGGTACTCCACTTTGCCGAAGATGCGGTCCAGCTCGTTCTTAAAGATGGCCTCCTGGCGGAGCTTGCCGCCGGAGTTCAGTTCGATGCCGTATTTGCACATGCCGCCCACCTTGGTTTCCGGCAGCTGGGAGAGCAGGGATGCCCAGTCTTCCTTGTTCTTGTCGTACTTGTATTTGTGGGTCCAGTACTCGAAGTCCGTAAGCATATAGACGAACGTGAGGTCGTTGCTGCCCACGGTGTTGATGGCGTCGATGACGGTCTTGGCCATTGTAAAACCATCGGAGCCGTCCTCGCTGGAGCCGTTGCGGTTGAACTTGAAACCGTTCACCACATCGCGGATAGATGCCCGTACATCCTGGGAGAGCGGGGTGCATTTCAGTAGCCCCACATATCCAGTGTGGCTCTCATCAGACATCTTGATGAGCGAAATCTGGTCTCCGTCCGGGACGGCGTCCAGAAACTGAAGGATATTCGTCTTGACCGTGCTTTCGTAGGGCAGCATGGAACTTGAAACATCCACCACGAAGATGTAGTGGGCTTTCTGCCCGGCGATACGGTCTCCATACAGGGACATCAGTCCGGGATAATCCTGCTTCATCGCCGCCATGGCGCGGGATTCGTCGGCCCGGGCGTTCCAGGACGCAAAAAGCAGCAGTGCTGAGCAGAGCAGGAATAAGTTTTTAGTTATTCTTTTCATCCGGTAGTGTTTGACTATGTGGGTCTTCTATCTTACAAAGATAATAAAAGTTAGCTAATCTATCAATGTGATAGATGATATTTAGCAAATAGATTCCAGCGAGGGTACGTAATTACGCTGAATCATCTCGGCGAACTTCTGGGAAATCTCCTTCTCGGAGAAGCCGATGCTGTCGCCGAATCCGTATATGAGGCCTATCTCATTTTCGGAGATTTCCTTGTCGGACATCACCAATCCCATCATATAGGCAAGCAGGCCGTCCCGCATTCCAGGGTTCTGAGAGAGGATGTTTTGAACCGACTGATCGAAGAGCTTGGATACATCAGATTTGGCCACGGCATCCAGGAAGCGTTTGGGGAAAATCTGGAGATTGGCCAGGTTCTGGATAATATGCTCAATCTCTTTCTCCGTAACCCGGTCGTCGGCGTTGGCCACAATGAGGCCGGCCGATGCCATGAACACGGACAGGTCTTCGTCCAGCGGGCCATTCCCCACTTTCAGCAGGATGTTGATGAGCTCGTCCATGCCGTCTTCCAGCTCCTTTTCGTCTTTGGCGGTGACAAAGAGGTGGATGGCCTGCACACGGATGGGGTTAACCGGATGGTCGTAGCGGCTGAGGCCTTTTCCGTTCATGAAGTAGTCCAGGCGCTTGCGGTTGTCGGCAAGCAGGGCGTCAATGCTCACGTTCATCTTCGCAAGGTCCAGTCCGGAGGACATCTTATAGAAAGCCGTTACGCAGGCGTTCAGGTTGCCGTTGGCCAGGAACCCGTAACGGTCGGCCACCAGTTCCGCCAGCTGGTCGTGCAGGCGAATCTTGTATTGAAGGGTGATGGGCGGATTGGTGGTGTCCGGCGGGAATACGAAATAAATGAGCCGTTTGAGCGCCGAATCCTTGTTGATGATGTGCCCAAGCTCATGGCCGATGACAAAGCGCAGTTCCTCCTCGCTCATGAGGTCGAACATCGCGGAATTGATGTTCACGATGTGCGGCTGGCCATCTTCCTCGGCCGCTATGGAAAAGGCATTGAGCGTGCTGTCACCGGTGACGTAAAAGTCAACGGCGTCCTTGAAATTCAAGCGCGTTTTTACATCCTGGCACAAGGCATAGAAGTCCGGAAGGATTTCCTTGTCCACCTTCATGCAGTGGCCTTCCATGCGGCTGCGCCAGTAGTCGTCGCCGGAGCCGTCTTTAGCGGTTTTGAGGATGGTTTCCACCACCGGCCCCTGCAGGGCCTGGTAGATTTGTTTTCCGAGTTCCCGCTCCAGCGGGAGTGTGGGAGTGAAGGTGGGCATGTCTATGTGGTTTTATGGATTTCCTTCAAAGGTAATGCTTTTTTTGTTGAATGCCAACGCATCTACGGAGAGCCCTCATCCTTGTTCTGGAGGAATAAGGAGGGCCTTTTTTATTATGAACTTAGTTTATGCTACGTGTTGTCTTGATCCTTGTTCTGAAGGAGAAAGGAGGGCCACTCAATAACGAATAATTAATTTAAGTGTATATGAAAAGTCTTAATCCTTGTTCTGAAGGAGAAAGGAGGGCCTAAAAAAACGATGCACCTTTTATCCCCATTCTAGGGAGTCTTAATCCTTGTTCTGAAGGAGAAAGGAGGGCCTAAATTTTATATATTATGAAGCACAACAATAACAGGTCTTAATCCTTGTTCTAAAGGAGAAAGGAGGGCCACTATCATGACAATCATGTTCTTCGATCTGGAGACGTCTTAATCCTTGTTCTAAAGGAGAAAGGAGGGCCCAAGTGGTTGAAGCCGGCCTTTACCTGGAACGCGTTTGTCTTAATCCTTGTTCTGAAGGAGAAAGGAGGGCCGTGTTATGAAAAATCCCGCATTGATTTCGACATTGTCTTAATCCTTGTTCTGAAGGAGAAAGGAGGGCCTAATTATGAAAAAATTTAAAATTGATCCCGGATTGTCTTAATCCTTGTTCTAAAGGAGAAAGGAGGGCCAGAGCTTAACCCAAAAATCCACTATTATGAAAAAGTCTTAATCCTTGTTCTGAAGGAGAAAGGAGGGCCATGAAAGAAATCAGAAAAGAACTCATCCGCTTCATGTCGTCTTAATCCTTGTTCTGAAGGAGAAAGGAGGGCCCTCCTGATTATCAATCCATTAAATATAATAGAGCAGTCGCGTCAATGAGCTAAGAATTTGGATACCGGCCCAATAGGGCTGACTACCTCTTTCGTTCGCAAATATAAGCTTTTCTCATGTCAAAAGCAAAGAGTTGTCAGATATTTTTCCCCTCAGAGTGGGCATAGGCTACATTACGCAACATTTTTTAACATACAGCTCAAGTCGAAAGCCGAATCTGTTATCCGGCAATTTAGGACATTTTAGAAAACCCTCAAAATAACATCATGATAACGCATTTGAATATCAATGCGTTACCAATAGGCCCTCGAAGGACTTTCGCAAATCTCCCCTGCATCTTATCTCAAGGGGACATTTGCGAAAATGATCTTACAAACGCCAAGTAAGCGAAAATGTTCAATGCACTGTCTTTTAACGCTTTGAACATGAAAACCATTTTCGCAAATGATTTCGCTAAAAAATGTCTGTGGAGGAAATCTCCCGCGTCCGCTTGTGTTCGGGTTGATACAAGATCTTCGCGAAACAGTCTACACATAGAGTATAATAGGCAATCTGGTCCGTTGCGGTATCAATCAGCCCGGCTATCTCATCCTGTAGGCGCCCAAGCTGACTGTCCGTGAGCATACACTCAAACACACTCAAATTAATTCGCCCGCCGTATTTGAGAACCTTCTTGACCACGCGGTTCCGCGTCCGCGTCTTCGTGATATCGTACGCAATCACGACAAATCTCTTTCTTGCTTTCATTACCACTTCGCCTTATAGGGTAAATACCGTTTTCCGTCGAGAAAGTAATCGGCTATATCCCGGACTTGCCGCCGGATGATGGTATCCAAAGACAGTTCCTCTCCACGGTACAGCTCCCTTTTCTGCAAAGTCTAAGAAAAAAGTATTAACTTCGCAGCAGATAATTTGTCTTACCCACAAAAAAGTGAACGGGTATCGCCGGGAACCGCAAGGTTTACAGAATAGGCGCATCCTTCTCCACGAAGACCAGACGGCTGGAGGGGTGGGAAATAGAATAACCTTGAACTGATTAATTAAATAATTTCACGAATACGTTAATACAGTTTGTTATACCGGAGGAGGTACTTATACTGATGGCAGGAAGGGACTTGCAGGCAAGAAGTAATCCCTAAACCGATGAAATTTAAAGAATTTGGTTTCTGACCCATCTGCATTGATTCTAACATCTCTAATTGAGGAGGCCGCGACTGCACGATATCCATGTCCTCAAGACGGCGCAGCAATTGGTACAACAGCGTCATCTCCCCTTGTACCATTACTACCGTTTCTTTCTTATTCGGGAATCGAACAATAAAATCGCCCATCAGTGAATCAGCTAGCTTGGAAATAGATTCAATATCAACTTTGGGATCAACTTCCGGAAAAGATATGTCTACAATCCGGCCTAGAGCCTCTGCGGATTTCCGCTGAGGCTCTTGCCAGGAGGAAGAAGGATGATTGGACCAGTTTATAAACAACTTCATGACTTAAGACGGATCGATTAATGACTTGACAGATATGTCGCTTTTCCCAACTCTTTTAGAATATGGAGAAAGTGAGTTGTTACTTCCTTTTAGAGTCATGAAAGTCTTGACGTTTTCGATGTATTCGAAATATTGAGACTTCCCGTCCGGTATACCTTGGGCCATAGATACCAATTCCTTTACTTGTTCTGTTTTTATCCAATCAGGTTTAAAATTATTCATTAGCCTTTCATAAGCAGCCATATATTCGGCGGGATTCAAATCGCATCCTTGGGTGTCTTTTAGTGATAAATTCTCTAATTTGACGCTTCCATATCCATAAGGCTTTCCGTATCCAATGCTATGGAAACAAGTCTTCTCATTATTATGGAAAGTTAATGCAGACAAAAGTGCTCCAAGTTCCTCTGGCCGCAAATTGTGGAAGCGCACTCGTTCTTTAAAAATTGTTCCCTTGTCCAGTAAAGATATTGTCTGAGCTTTTCCGTTTTTATTATTAACTGCTTGATGTATTGGATATCTCTTGAATCCTGATATTGTTTTCGCATGATTCCAATCCTTACCGTCTTTAACATAAAAAGGATAAAAAGATGCCTTTGGAGAGGCGGGGGTAACGGAAGTCTCTATAGGTGGTTGGTTTGTAGACGTGATAGCATGACTGAATTGGACTCGCCCACGAAGTGCATCATCCCCGGATGTATACCCAAAAATACATTCTGATAAGTCTTTACTATTTGTTTTATGCGCAGCAGGTATCGCATCGCTTACACTATTATTATAAGGGTATTTGTGCATGTAAGAAAGTCCGATGCTATGAATGCTGCCATCATCCTTTAACTTGAAGAAGACAGGGATTTTCTCACCTTTTTCAATTTTTTTTGACCAATAAATCTTGTAATCCGGAGACGATTCATTCATAGACATGAATAGGTTTGCAAATACATCTTTGCTGACGGAGATAGTTCCACTTTTGGGATTATCGAAGAAAACAAACTCGAATTTCTTGTTGCTATTTGGCTGCCCGGTAAAGACGATTGTTCCTTGTTTTCCTCCGGAATCGCAGAATTTATAAAACTTCCGTGTGTTGCCTTTCATTTTTTTCTGAAGATTCCTGTCTTCAATGAAACTCCCTTTCAAACTCTTTTTTTCAAGCTTAGTATATTTTTCACCGGCGTTTCTCCCTATTCTACGAAAATCGACATTGTATTTCTCCCCAATTGCTGCAAGGGCTATCCTTCCTGGTTCTCCTAAATTGTCTATCTTATAACCGTCCTCATATTTATAAAGCCATCCGCAGAGAATACCCTTCATGTTATTACGATAATTAGGGTCGCGGAGATCCCTAATGCCGAATCGAGAGTCTTGAACATTTTTAATTTTCCCGAAACTTAAAATATCCATGACTCCCCGTATAGCACCTTTGATGGAAGTGGAGGGAAGGAAATAACGACCATCCGTTGTCCTGCATAGAACACTGCATTCTCCGTTTCTCGCCAGGACACCAACAGGAGTATTGGCAATGAGGTTGAACTCAATAATCCCTGACAAGCCATATTTAAACGGAATATCCATTGATATTTTTTTTGCCCATTCAGGATAATAAACATCATCGGAGATTGGGACGAAAGCATATGGAGTCTTTACTTGGACCTCGCCATTATTTGGCTGACTTTTCCAATTCTGATTGTTCCCTTTATTATTTTTGTTATAGTAGCCCATAGATGTTAATTGCAAAACCCAACAAAATAAAAACCAGCAGGTGTATAGACAGGAAGGTTCTCGCAAAGAGGATCTTCCTTTGGCTTCCACTCACAAACAAATTTCAGTTTCCGTCCTTTGTCCCATGAAGCCTGGAATACATGTTCGTCAGAATAATCTACAACTTGTGCCGAATCAAAGACGAACATTCCATCCGTAAATCTTACAGAATAAGACATCCCCTTGTTACGCTCGTATAATTGTGCTTCTATGATGAAGGGGTTAGATTTACTATTAATTATACAAGCGGACAACACCCCGTCTACTACTTCGGGTTTTTCTTTGTCACTCAGCCATATATACCCCTGATAATGACCGGTCGGTATGATACATGTAACTGTTCTTTCCATGATTACTGAACCTCCATTTTTCCGATGAAAACACCATGACCTCGATTTATTCCGCCGCCAAGTGGCAGGAAGCCGTTGCACAGATCGCTTAGTGCGGATTCGAAGGCTTCTTTTACCCTCTGGTTACTTTCCAAGATAACTTTTTCAACATATATATCCAGAGTAAGTTCAAGATTTTTATCCCAAACTACTTTTTCATTAAACAAGTGGCCGGGATAAGCTCCGCCAGTATAATTATCAATTGACACATGATTGAACTTCTGCTCTTTCGCCTCAAAATATATATCAGAAACGATTACATTCCCACGGCGCAGGTTGCCATTTCTGTCCTCGCCGCCAAAAAGTGTCAGTACGGCTTTGTTGGAGGCACCAACGCAAGCCTTCCAATCCGTTATCTCATCAGCCCATTTCTTACAGAGCCTATTAAAGTGAAATGCCGTCCGGTGTGAAATCGTCCCTTTGACCGATGATGCAGGCACAAGCTTATATGCTTCCGTCAAAACCGGTTTCCCATATCTCCATTCAATCCTTTGTTCCTTTTTGGGCGTTTTGTCCGCTTCTTTGTCGCCAAAACCTGAGGCAAAGAGCAAAGAGCTCTCAGGCTTTAGCTTTAATATGTACCTCGCCCATTTTTGATTCTTCCCGTTCTCTTCATAATTGACATCCTTCCATCCTTTCCACTCTTCTTTCAGGGAAGAAGATTTCTCCAAATATAGATTAAGGTGTTCCGGGCGGGTTAAGTCCAAAGTGGACTGTTTGATAGAAACGACGGATATTTTACCAAACCCTCTTCGCGTTCCTCCTCCCAGCCTGATTATGCCACCCTTAAGGATACTCATTAGTTTTGCCATTTCTGGCTCTTGATTCTCTGAGTCGGATATGAGGCTCATCTCAAAGCGGAAACGGGCCCCAGCATAGACTATTTGCTCGTTGAAAAGCATTCCATTTGCTTCCTTGGCTCCGAGATGGCCTATGCGCACATGCTGGCGTTGCGGAAGAAAGCAGAACATATTAAGACTTTCTGGCCATTCATTTAAAAACCCTTCAGAGACATTGTCATTATCATAGAGCAATCGTGCATCTGAAATGCTTAACCTAGAGCCATTATCTGTGGTGCCAAATAGACGGTCTCCATCGCCGATTGGAAGTTCATGCCTCAAGATTCCAGCTACGGAAGATCCGGGAATATACGGGAGGTCATTCTCATCCAGGCATACACAACTGTTTGTATAGAGGTCTTTTTCACCGTTACCTACTTTCAGTGGCGTATCACACTCGATGTCCACCCTTGTCAATATAATGTATCTTTTGTGCTCCATAACGATTTCATTTCAGTTTGGCTGCTTCTGATGATAGGTTTAACACTGCCTTCCATTCATAGCCGGGATAGCTTTTATGAATATCCTCTATAAAAGCCAAAAGGACCTTATCTCTTCCGAGTTCTTTCCAGCGGTCAGAGGCGATTCCATGGCCAATATACTTTTCGATTTCCTCCTTAAGAGTTTGATACTCATTGCCGCGATTCGATTCGGCCATTTTCCTGATTGCGCCCCATTGAGAAGAAAAAGATATGGATTGACGGTTAAACAGGTTCCTATTTCTCGTAATCCAGCTGTTCACTATATTGAGAAGACCAGCTTCTACCTCCGTTGTCCTCTGCTTCTTGAGATAATTAACCAAGAGATTATCTTGGACCTGGCAATTTATCTCTTCTTCTCCTTTCTTATTTTGTTCGGTGGTCAGTATCTCTTGGTAACTAGTGACATTTAAGAAGAAAGGATTGTAGATCACCTTCCCAAAACCTTCATTGTTGTAAGCACCTAAGTACTTTGACTGGCGAGGCGCACTGGCTGCTTCAACTACAAAGACGCTTCCCTTTTCTATTCCGCATCGGTCGGGATCGAAGGCCTTTCGCTTCCAATTATAAGGGGCATATTGGAATGTTCGAACCTGTGAAAGTTCCCAGTTGATTTGCGCGTCCTCGCCAAACCCCAGATCTTTCGGGCTGGGTTGGAAAGTCGGTTGGCCGTATTCATCAAAGAAAATCAGGCGACTGTCGGCGAATACAGTATGGTATCCGTCCCGAAAGGAGACTGACGTAGATGTGACTTCTTGAAAAACTTGTGGCGAAATACTGACAAGTCCATATTGAGCACTCCTGGAACGTCCAATCTGTTTCGTTCCTGCAAGCGCGGATGAGACCTTATCCAGAAGAACGACATCATCGGCATCAATCGTGAAATAGAAAGTAAGACCCTTCTGCAAAGATTCATAGGCAAACATCTTCGCATCTGCAGAACGACGTTTTTCACTATCGTAAGCCGACTTGATGGCGAAATTTGTAGCTGTTTCGGCTTGTGCAGGCGAGGACGAGAGGTAATCATAAAAACCAGAACGCAACTGCTTTAGCTGCAATTTCTTATTGTTTTCGTCCCTAACGTCAATCATGTGGTGATTATAAATCATCTTCTCTTTACTCTGTAACTTAGGGGTAAATGATGAGGCGGAGACATGTAGAGTGCGATGATTGCCCAAGGCGAGGTGTGCATCGCCAAAGCGAACCTTCCCGCTGTGAAAAATCGTCCATGCATCAGCCCCAAACGTATCATATTGAGAAGCGACGAGTCCCAGAAATACTCCCCCCGGGATAAAGTCTAGGGTAGAGTTGGGCCCTTCTGATGCTGATTTATTGTTTAGGATGACATCTGTCAGCAATGTACATTTGAATTGTGTCTGTTTCATACTTGTTCAATGTCAAATCTGATTGTACAACGTCCTAATCCTCGTTTCCTATTCAGCCCTATGGCTTTTATATAACGCAGCGCCTTCCCAAGGATATCTTCATCTTCTGCTTGTAGCCCTAGGATTTTACCTTCCAGAGCGCAAGGGATGACCACTTCCACCTTTCTGAGTGAACCTGGCTTGACAATGCCATCTTCGACAATCCGTGTGCTAGAAATCTTCCGGTAAATATATCTTGAAAGACCTTCATTATAGATATAATCATGGTCAGGAAGAGTGGCATCGGAAAAAAAGAGACGGGACTTGTCAGACACCTCTGTCCCAAAGAGATAGGCGGGAAGAGATGGTTTTCCCTGGAGGGAGATAATAGTTTCTGCCGCTTCTTTTACAAGACCTTTAATTGTCTTCCCAGGCACGAAAGGAAGACCTTGGGCATCTTTGATTACGAGGGCGTCAACATCAGGCCCGGCTGCTAATCCTGATCCACAGTGCCAGAAAGAAAAAAACTGGATTTTATAGTGAATGGTACTCATTTGCTTTGGTTTTAACTGTATGGAGAGCCAGGAGATCATAGGCCATTGTGCTTCCGTTTTTACACTCCGTGGCTTCTTTCAGAAGTTCGCAGGCTTTGTTGCTTGAATTGGACTTTGCCCGTTCCAGCAGCTGAGTTGCGAATTCTTCATTTCGGAAAAGGGCGGACAGCCATTGCCGTATTGTACTCTTTATAGGCTCGTTTTCTTCTTTGCCAAGTTCCGCCAATATTTTGCTCACCTGCTTTACAGTACGTCTGCCCGGCTTGTCTTGCAAATAATAAGGGCCGCCTTTCAAACTTATGTTTTCACATGGCGAAAGCTCTCTTTTGATTATTTTCTCGTAGTCCTCATTGAAACTGTCTTGAACTTTGTGGAACATTATGCAGGATTGAGGAAGCTCTTTTCCTTCGCGAATAGTTTCTTTATCCTTAGCGTCCTTTTTGGCTGCCGTACATAGAGATTCGGCAAGATCATATGCATAATAATACGGATAACTCGATTTTACATATGCTATACCTGCACAGGCAGTCATCCTGTCCCTTATGCTTCCCTCCGTGAAAACTTCGATTCCATCAAAAAGACCGGCCGTATTCTCTTCAAAGCGCGATATGAAAGTTTCTACATAAGCTAAAGCAATGTCTGCGCGGCATACGATTGTAAGATCATCTCCGCTAAGAACAACAGGTCTTATCGGAATATCGTCTCCTTCAAATAGACCTTTTACAGAATTAAAGGCCTCGCGTGCCGACTGAACCGTAGCTCTGTCTAGCTTTTCGGAAAATACTTTGAACTGAGTGGCATTGCTACCAACTTTCTGCACAATGCTTCCTAAACCGTTCCCGTCAGCATGGATGACTGCAATCCAGTTATTGTCTTCTGTAACTATTTTGTCCAATCTCTTCTGTACTCTTGTTCGATTCTCTTCCCCGAAAGCACGGACAAGGAGATTGTCATCCACATACCGGGGCAAACTCTTTACCTGTATTGGCAGGCCGGTCTGGCGGCTCCGTGCTATTCCTAAAAGGCCAAGCGTTTGACTTCTTGAAGCTTTGTTACGTTGTACACGAAGCTTGAATTCAAGTTCGTTTACGGCCGATGCAAAATCGTCCTTATACTGAACAACAGCTTGACTGACTGTGATTCCGGGCGCAGCAAGCATGACTGTCTTTGGAAATACAGAGACGACTCTGGTACATTCCTCAAGGGAGTCGAAGATATACTTTATATTACCGGCGGCATGGAGGATGAAATTTGGATCCTCGCGCATCTGGCATTCTTGCTCGCTTCCGGGCAGGTACTCTCCTTTAAGCACTTCCAGAAATAAGCCGGTACAGATGTCTGCTACAACCTGGCTGGCCTCTACTATTTCCCGCAGTTTATTCGTGCGCAGGATGTATTCTTGAATCCCTTGAACGGCCGCGCCATAAAGCAACTTTGGCATAATTTAATCTTTGTTAAGTATTTCTGATATAATGGTCTGTTGTGCTCCTGTTTCCAGATTCGTAGCTATGACGTGTCTGTTAGCTTCTTGAGCTTGTCCATAATACAAGATGCTTCTATCTCCGGGAATTGAAAATGCGGTTAGAGCAGAACCAATTATTCCTGTCCCCGGAGAAATGTATAGCAGAGTGCCGCCGGTATCGCGAATTCCACCTTTCATTTCAGATTCGGACAACACATCATCGACCCTTTTCAGGCATTCTTTCATGTCGTCGTAATCTACTTTGTCAGCAAACTTAACCTCTGTATTTTTACCGGAAATCACCTTAATAATTTTTTGTAAAACCTCCTCTGGAGTAGATGAACTAGTTATAGCGTTATTGTATTCCTTTTTCAGTGACTCGGTCTCTTTAGTACAATAACTGAAATACTGAACACCAGATTTGGGATTCGTTATGTTTGTATCTGTTAATTGTTCAAAATTTTGGAGTGTCAGGTCGCATGAGGGAATGATAAATAGTTTGTTTATAGGAGCGGTAGATGCTCCCGTAGTCCACTCATTCTGAATAAATGGTTTTATCAGCAAATCTATATTTTGTGGAATAATCATCTTCCCGGAAAGAGAAAGTCCGCTAATCATAGTGGTTCTCTCGTTAATAGGTCTGGGATTACTATCATAAGGATTTAAGCACAAAGAAAAAAAGACGGCAACTACGCCAGCAAAAGCGACGAGCATACTTTTGTAATCAAAAGCCTCTGAACCGAACAAGGCATCATATCCTGCACTGCTCACCCAGTTTATATGAATCAGGAAGAAGGAGATAATAACAACAAGCAGCCATGATGAAGCCAAATTTTGCAGTATCTTTCTAAAAACCTTCAGATTGGGCCACCTCATACTCTTATGTATCCAAAGAAAGACGACAGAGGCTAACAATATAACGGAGGTACCGATAAAACAATACAGCTGCGGTGAACACAGGTGTTCGTCCGTCAGTATTTGACGGAAGAAATACTCCTCGGCTATTATCAAAAGAAGGATTATGCAACAAATGATAGAACGTAAATTTTCAGTAAATTCGATTTTCTTTCCAATCATGTGAGTATAGTTTTGTGGTCTTACAAAGATAGGAAAATGTTGGGGGAAAACAAAGCCACCTTATCAAAGAGTTATTATTCTTTCCACCACCCCGAACCCATGACTGACGCCCTTCCCGATGCCCAGATGCTCGGGGAGGGCGATGTCGGTTTCGATAACCGTATCGAACGCTATCATTTTCACTCCTTTATAGGTTACGGAGAACTGTTCAAGGTCCAGGATTTTGGCATGGACTTCCCGCTCGAAAAAGACGCCGAAGGCCTTATAGAGCGACAAAATATTCCCGCAAAGAATCGCATCCAAAAGCGCCACTTTCTTGGCCAAGCCCTGTGTCTGCTCCCATACCCTGAAATTCTCCCGGTTAAACGGCATCCACTTATGGAGAGAATAACGAAAATGGTCTCCTACTGCCTTTTCATCGGCCAGGAAATAGCCGGGACACTTTTGCCTGACAGTGAAATGACGCGTCCTCGGCCCGATTTGCCATTCAAAAGAATCTCCGAGAGGAAATAGCGATTCCAATGACAACGCTCCGGCATCTATCCCTACAATGGCAGGCATTCCGTCCAAAATTTTGTACTGAATCAGCGGATACCGGAATTGGAATCCGGCATCCTCCGTATGATTGTGATACAATGAATCATTGTCGGCATAGGCCATCACAGCCCCGCGGAATGACGGGATTTCCCGCTCGGCCAGTTTTCCTTCAAACTGTATGACTGTAATTCTTATCTCTTTCATAAGGATAGGTAAGCCAGCATTCTTGAATGCAGATGAAAGTTGAACAATTGAGATTTGTTTGCAAAGGTATAGGCCCGTTCATATCGTTGATATGAGCCATGAAGGCACCAGCGGTTACGCATAATTTACCATTCCAATTCTATCTATCTCAATGATTGCATCAACTGTCAGAATATACTTGAGAATAGTATGGAATTCCCAAGTCTCTTTCCCAATATAATCAAAATAAGGCTTCAAATGGGAATATAGTTCATAGGCTGAGTTCAACTGCTCCTCGCTTATTTCTTTTTCCTTGCTAAGATAGAAATCCTTATAAAAAGATGCAAAAGCCTTTTCGTCCTTTATTGAAGAAATCCTCGAAACAAAACCATTCAGTTCACCAAATTCTTTAATCGCTGCTGTACGGGACAATACTGCCTCATATTTTTTCTCGTCCTTCTCTGATATTATGATTCCCCGATGGACATCTTCTCCGCTCTCTTTTTCATACCCATACCCTAAAAGGTTATCAACGGAACGATCTACTCCACCTTTATTATCAATGCGGTCATCAAATATTGTACAGTCATTGGCCAGCAAGTCATCTAAATACTTTGATGCGTACGTCGAAAAAAGGAGATTAAAATTCGTTGCTATCTTGAGTTTCTTGAAATGCTCATTTAAGACGCTATATATCGTTCTCACAGCCAGGTGTTTCTCGCCACCCTTTGGTAGAGCTCTTTCAAAATCGAAGGTTGACTTTGTCAGTTGAATAGGTTTAAACAACAAGTTATCAAAATCCTGTTTTAGACTCTCATCGGATATCGCCTTCTTTGCCAAATGTTCAGAAGCGACCTCCACTTCAATGTTGTAATTACGAAGTAGGAGCCTTAATTCGTGCATATACTTATATGCGTTATCTTCAGCTTTTTTCTTTTTGTCAACGTCTATCGGTAAAACGATATCGTCGGGTAATGTTTGGAGCTTTTTTAGATTACTCTCGGAAGGGTAATGCTTTCTCTTCTTTTCTTCACCTTCTGCTCGAAACTTTAGGATGAAGGAGCAGGTACATACGAGATTTCTGTAAAAATGACGTGGAAGATCCTTCAACTTCCACAGCTGGACCTCTATTGGCGCATTAGTAGTATGCTCTTCTGTCTTTTTCTGCGCTAAAAATGTAAAAAAGCCGAAAAACAGGGCGGCAACTGCAATCCAAAAGCCCAAATTTACAGAATCCAATCCTTTGGGAAATTGAAAGAGTTCTTTTAGGGAATAAGGTTTGGCAGAATCATCTATTGAAGCGAGCCGGTCCTCTGACACAGGATCCAAGGTCACAATAATGATTTTTTCTGACGATTGGGTAACTTCCAGGCTATCGGTCTGAGCGAATAAAGGGCAAGCGATAAGCGCCGCCAAAGTAATCCCGATGATAATCTTCCTTTTCATACGCATTATGTGCTTTATTGTTTCTTCGTCAATATCTGATCCACCATCCCATACTCCAGGGCCTCCGGAGCGGTCATCCAGAAGTTGCGCTTGCCGTCGGCGGCGACTTTGGCGTAGGGCTGGCTTAACTTGTTGTATTCGTTTCTATCCATTGTCATATTCCAAAAATGCACCTCATAAGATCATAGGCCCCAAGCCTGGCAAGTTTCTCTTTCTTGGTAAGACAGGTGGCGTAGACCTGATAATTTTCCGTATCCACCAACGCTTCCAGCTCCTGGGAAATGGGCGCGTCGCTCATCCATATCGGAAAGATGGGCTTGCCCTGCTCTTTGGCATCCTTCAAGTCCCGGACAATCATGTCGAAACCATTCGTGTGCTCAGTATAAATGAGAACCACACAGGCGGCGTCTTCTATCCGCAGATGGTTCATCGTCTCGTTCAAGCTTGTGAAGTGCGCAAACACTGGCTTCGGGAACCGAAATTCCGCCTGCGGATAGTCCTTGGAAACAAAACACTCCTTGAGTTCATCGGCCAGCGCCTGGTCTTCGGGCGCATAGCTGAGATAAACGACTCTGTGGGGCTGCGATCCTTTGTCCATATCCTTTCCGGTTTAGAATCCAATCTTTCCTTTCCTGCCATCCCACTTGAAGGTCTCCACGTCCTCCAGCAGCACCTGATGGGACGCCGGTCGTTCGGAGAGGCCGGCTTCGCGGAGGATGACCTGCTGGTGGATGGTCCGGCCCATCAGCTTCATGGTGCGGGCGTTGGCATCGATGGAGGACTTCATGGCTCCCAGGTACTCCCGGATATGTTTTTCGGCCTTTAGGGTAAAGCTGATCTTGAACTTGCCAAGGCAGTGGCAAAGGATGTCGAACAGCTCGTCCTGAGTGAAGTCCTTGAAGATGAGCGTGTGGTCAAACTCATAGACGCCGGAGTCCGAGAGTTGCTCGGCCACATCTGCATTGGGGGCGTTCAGTTCAGCCACCACTAGGGCGCATTCGCCGCCCACTTCCACGGTCATTTCTTTCACCTTCAGGCGAATCTGCTCGATGTTACGTCCGTAGGTCACGCGGTCGTCGCTGAACTTGGGCTCGTCCACGTCAATGAAAATAAGCCCATTGCAGGAGCGCTTCACGGCATCTTTCAGCACTGCGTCGCAATCCGGCTCGGACACGCCGAAGATACGCTCTCCCTTGATTTCGGTAATATGGTGATTGGCAATCAGGCGCATTCCCTTGAGGATGCCGGCCATAATCTCCGCCACGGTGCTCTTGCCCGTACCGCTTTTGCCGATGAAACGCCAGCTCAGCAGGCCCTTGCCCACATATGGTTCCCCGATTTCATGGAGATAGCGGGCTGATTTCACGAAGTTATGGATGGCAGTTTTTACGCCGGTCAGACCGGCCAGCTGGTCCAGCCGGGCCAGTGCCGCATCAATGGCCACATCGTCGAAAACCACGTCCTTCTGAGCCTTTCCGATGACCACATCCTCCGGGAGGATGGTGCTGAGTTCCTCTTTGCTAGGGTTATCTATCTTGGCCGTCCTGGCACCGAGGGTAGCCAGAATCTCGTTCTGGAGAAGGTTGGACATAAAGCGGCCGTTTC